>Ga0065708_1006617_pt1 | contig 18006 bp, 15 predicted proteins | sample Hoacrofraction12_2_FD_59095 | JGI IMG/M metagenome (GOLD analysis project Ga0065708, IMG submission 59095) | Hoatzin crop microbial communities from Cojedes, Venezuela, sample from fiber fraction 12 v1 | ecosystem: Host-associated > Birds > Digestive system > Esophagus > Crop | place: Venezuela... | reverse complement strand
AATGGATTGCTCACCACCGTTGTCAACAAGCATCACTTTTTGCGGAGCTTTCAATCCCAATGTCTCTAATGAATGGACATAATTTGTTATTATTCCCATATTATTTTTGTTATTTACTTAAGTTTCGCAAGTGGCAATCACATTGTATAAATTAACATAATGTAAGAACAAAAAAGGCTAGTTGAATCCGCCTTGTCATCTGTTGTTGCCATAATAATAAAAATTTAAAAGGTTAAATATATAAGTTGTCCGTTCGCAAATGTAGAGAATCTTTTCTTTATCTCCAAATTTTTTGACGAAATTATTTAAAAATGATGCTCACAATACTTTTATTTCTTCAGTTATTGTAGTAAAAACTCATCATAGTTGTCTCGGTTTATTATCGTAAAATCCGCATCGGGGTAGGATTTTCTGAAGGTTAGGGGTAACGATGCCTTACGGTGTTCATTATACTTGATCTCGTATGCAGACAACCTTCCATTATCTTCCTCCAGGTAGTCTATCTCCTGTTTTGCCGTGGTACGCCAGAAATATTGACTTGTAAAATGTCTCTTATAGTGATTTCTCTTTATCCGCTCGGATATGACAAAATTTTCGAACAGTTGTCCTACATCGTTTCGTTGCTCCACTATCGACAGGTTACCGATAACGGCATTACGGATACCGTTGTCGTAGAAATAAATCTTTTTGCTGCTTTTCAGCTCATTGCGCAGGTTACGACTGAAAGATCCTAATCGGAAAATGATATACGACTCCTCTAAGATGGTGATATATTTGTCGACGGTCTTGCTGTCCAGTCCGCACAACTGCGCCAGTTCATTATATGATACTTCCGATCCTACCTGAAAGGCTACAGCCTTGAGCAGTCTGACGATCTTATCGGGTTTATGTATTCCCTCTATCGAAAGGGCGTCTTTGTACAGGTAACTGTCTGTAAGAAGGCGTAGTACCTCTTCCTCGTCCCCCTGATGCGTCACGACATCAGGGTAATAGCCATAGACGAGGCGATGAGATAATAGGCGCTTCTCCGTAAGCAGTCCATGGTGACCAACCATCTCACCAAACGAAAGGGGGTAGAGATGATATTCCCATTTTCTGCCCGTCAAAGGCTCATTTATCTTGTTTGCCAAATCGAAGGAAGAACTGCCTGTAACAAACAATTGGACTTCAGGCATCTGGTCTGTTATGATTTTTAATCTCAGTCCAACATCAGCTATGCGCTGCGCTTCGTCAATGACTAGCACATTCTTATTACCCATAATAGCTTTTAGGCGGTCGGCGGAGATGTTTGAGAACATTTCTCTCACATCATCGTCGTCTGCATTCAACCATAACACATTGGGGTTGTCACCAATAACCTGATGAAGCAAGGTCGTCTTCCCCGTCTGTCTTGCTCCCATGATTATTATAGCTTTCCCTTGTCCTGTCCTACTACGTATGACGTCCTCTAATTCTCTTTTTATCATACCGCAAAGGTACAGCTTTTTTTTGAAAATCCAAAAATATTATGATTTTTTCGGAATGGAATCCAAAAATATTATGATTTTTTCGGAAAATGATTCAAGAATACGCTACCTACCATGACTTCAAATCTGGCACAAAAATATTGCAAATTTGGGACAATATCTGATTTCAAGTACGAGATTGACAGTCATTAACTATCCATTATCCATTATCAACGACCGACGAGTCAAATGAGCAGACCAAGCTTGCTTGATGTCTGCCATGGCGAGGACGTCGCACTTTGCCAAAGCAAAGAACTATCAATTAAAGAAGGGCTTTCAGCTCTTCTTCTAAGTCTTTTATTTGGGCATCACGTTTGTAGAGACTGTTGTCTTTCTTTATAATAAAGTATGCTGGAACATACTGCACGTTGTATGTTGCCAACCATTTGGAGTTCATACCGTCGCCGTCGTGAACGCAGATCCAAGGCAGTTCGCTGGTCTTAACCTTCCAGAAATGCTCGTCGGCGTCCAGTCCTATCTGATAAACCTCAAAACCGCGATCGTGGTACTTATTATATATGTCACGCAGTTGCATAATACGTTCCATAGAACCCTCTCCTGAGAAGAGATGGAAATCGAGCATCACCACTTTTCCTTTCAGGTCGGTCAACTTCCTCAGCTGCCCCTTGTTGTCAGTCAGTTGGATGTCGATGATATCAGCGGTGTTTACAATACTTGGGTCTACTTGAACCTGATTCTTCCCCTCCTGGAAACGGGTATTCTTCATTCCTTCGATGGCGATGTTATGCAGGTTTTCACCCCTTAGCGATCCTTTATGGAAGGTATCCCAACTCGTTGCCACAGCAGCAAAAGCCCTTATATCCTCTTTGTCGCTACGTGGATTGAAAATCAGTTGGTTGCCTACAGTCTGAAACAGTGCGAAGTAAGATGAGGCGGCAGCGGGATTTTTGTATATATATTCAGTTCGTACCTTCTGTTTGTAACGATCTATCATCCTCATGATGCTGTCGTTGGTGTTGTCTACGTTCATCGTCTCATCTTTTGCCACCCGTTGCATCTCCTTTATGAGGTTCATCTGCATAAGCGTCAGTTCCTGTATTTTCTTACAGTCTTCGTTACCTTCTATCTTATAATTCGCTGCCATATTGGGATATTCGGCATTCACCGTTATCGTTTCACTGCTGTCGATAGCGATGTTTACTATCTGGTCGGCAATACGGAGACGGTAAAACTCAGGCGCCGTCCCTGCCGGTCCTGCAAGACTGAATGTTCCGCTCTCGCCGAGTTTCGTCGAGTCTAATTTTACCAGATCTCCGTCTAGAGTGATATTCTCGAGATACAAAACGGAGTCTTTCGCGTTAGTGATAGCACCTTCTACGTGAAACTTACCACTATTGTCGCATCCTGCCAATGCAGCACCTAACAGTGCACAAATAAATATCTTTTTCATAAAATAATCGTTTTTCCAATTTTGTGCAAAATTATGAAAAATCTGCCACAAATCGTCATTTTCCCCAAATTTTCTGCAAAATGATAATGTTTTGAGAAAAAATGTCTATATTTGCAAGGGAAAAGAATAAGACGAGAATGAACGCAGAGGAGTTACTCAACATTATACGAGCGGGAGAAACAAGTACGACCCAATTTAAATCAAAGTTAGACAAAGACGAAAAAGACAATGTCATAAACGAGATTGTTGCCATGTCTAATACCTTGGGAGGAATAATCGTGTTTGGTGTTGAAGACAAAACAGGCAGGCTGCGAAATATCGGTTATGAAGAACTGCAGGAGACGGGAAGACAAATCTCCAATCTTGCTTCAGATAATGTTAAACCAGCTGTATATGTTGCTACTGAGGTAGTTGATGTAGATGGTAACAATGTTATGGTTGTTCATGTTCCGGAAGGTACGGCAAAACCGTATAAGAATAACAGCGGAACCATATATGTTAAGCAAGCGGGTGATAAGCGAAAAGTAACGGAAAATAGTGAGATTCTGAGACTTTTCCAGAGGAGCGGTATTGTGTATGCCGACGAGATGGTGGTAAATAACACGTCGGTGGCTGATTTGAATAAAGAAAAGGTTGTGGAGTACTTTAAAAAGATACAACCGGATCTGACAGATGAAGATGTAAATATTACGCGATGTGTGAATGCAAACATCATAAAAGATGAGAAGTTGACTCTTGGCGGTCTGATGTTTTTTGCAAAGGCGCCACAGCTCTTTCGTTCTTCTTTTATTACTAAGGCTGTAGCTTTTTATGGGAATAGCATAGCAGGCTCGGAATATAGGGACAGTGAGGATATTACGGGTACAATACCCGAGCAACAGGAGAAGTCGATGGCTTTCTTTAAACGCAATCTCCGTCATGTACAGGCCGGTCAGAACTTTAATTCTGTAGGTATACTCGAAGTGGCAGAAATCGCCTTAGAGGAAATTCTGCAGAATGCATATACTCACCGCGATTACACGAAAAATGCTCCTGTAAGAATATTTATTTTTGATGACAGGGTTGAGATAATAAGTCCAGGAAAATTACCTAATAGCCTTACTATAGAAAACATCAAGATGGGCAACTCCGTTATGCGAAATAACCTTATCGTTACATACGCTTCTCGACTAATGAAATACAGGGGCATAGGTAGCGGTATACTGAGGGCGATGAAAGCCCAACCCGATATGGAACTAATAAACGATAGCGAGGGCGAACAGTTTATCGTGAAGTTCCCACGAAGTTCATACGAGGGAAATTAAAGATTTACCGTCTTTTGTATTTTTATACACTAAAATTGTATAATAATAAATCTTTTCCATATTTTTGCAGAATTATTTTTGTTAGTATACGATTTTTGTGTATCTTTGCAGTCGCAATTGTTACAATAAAGATTGTTTTGATGTTATGGCAGACAAGATGGAAGTAAAAGAGTTGGATCAGGTCGTTGTGCGCTTTTCGGGCGACAGCGGTGATGGTATGCAGCTCGCAGGTAATATTTTCTCTACTGTCTCAGCGACAGTGGGAAACGGTATCTCTACCTTCCCCGATTATCCTGCCGACATCCGTGCCCCGCAAGGGTCGCTGACGGGTGTGTCGGGTTTCCAGGTACATATCGGAGCAAATAAGGTGTACACTCCTGGTGATAAGTGTGATGTGCTCGTGGCTATGAACGCAGCGGCACTGAAGACGCAGTACAAGTACAGCAAACCGCAGGCAACGATTATTATCGATACCGACAGTTTCGGAGAAAAGGATTTAGAGAAGGCTAAGTTCCAGACCAGCGACTACTTAGGCGAGATGGGTATAGACCCCGACAGAGTGGTGCAGTGTCCGATAACGCAGATGGTGAAAGACTGTCTTGCTGACAGCGGTATGGATAACAAGTCGATACTGAAATGTCGTAACATGTTCGCCTTAGGTTTGGTTTGTTGGCTGTTCAACCGCGACCTGGACTTGGTGAACAACTTTCTTAAGACGAAGTTTGCGAAGAAACCTCAGATAGCTGAGAACAACATAAAGGTGGTACAGGCAGGTTATGACTACGGACACAACGTGCATGCCAGCGTGCCTGCTACCTATCGTATAGAGTCTAAGACGAAGGAACCGGGACGATATATGGATATCACGGGTAACAAGGCTACGGCCTACGGTCTTATCGCTGCTGCAGAGAAGGCAGGACTGAGACTGTATCTCGGTTCATATCCTATCACTCCTGCCACCGATATACTGCATGAGCTCGCAAAGCATAAGAGTTGCGGTGTTATCACGGTACAGTGTGAGGATGAGATATCCGGTTGTGCTTCATCTGTTGGTGCCGCCTTCGCAGGAGCACTTGCTGCTACGAGCACGTCAGGACCTGGTATCTGTCTGAAGAGTGAGGCTCTCAACCTCGCCGTTATTGATGAGTTGCCTTTGGTAGTCATTGACGTACAGCGTGGCGGTCCTTCTACGGGTCTTCCTACGAAGAGCGAGCAGACCGACCTGTTGCAGGCTCTGTATGGCAGAAACGGTGAGTCACCGATGCCTGTCGTCGCAGCTCTCAGTCCTACCGACTGTTTTGATGCCGTGTATGATGCAGCACGTATCGCCTTGGAGCATCTTACTCCAGTGATACTGCTTACAGACGCGTTTATCGCCAATGGATCGGCAGCATGGAAACTGCCTGATATAAATAAATTGCCTGAGATACATCCTCATTATGTCACTCCGGAACAGAAGGGACATTACACACCGTATATGCGTGATGAGGAGAGCAAGGTACGTTACTGGGCTATACCTGGTCAGGAGGGTTACACACATATCCTCGGCGGTCTGGAGAAAGACAGTAATACGGGTGCTATCTCTACGGAACCTGAGAACCACAACCTGATGTGTCATCTCAGAGCAGAGAAAGTGGCTAAGATACCTGTACCGGATCTCAAGGTGCTGGGTGATGAGGATGCCGACCTGCTCATCGTAGGTTTCGGTAGTACGTATGGTCATCTCTACACAGCTATGGAAGAGCTCCGTAAGATGGGTAAGAAAGTGGCTCTGGCACAGTTTAAATATATCAACCCACTGCCGAAGAATACCAGTGAGGTACTGTCACGTTACAAGAAAGTGGTGGTGGCAGAACAGAACCTGGGACAGTTTGCCGCTTACCTCAGATCAAAGGTCGACAACTTCGTACCTTATCAGTATAACGAGGTAAAAGGACAGCCGTTTGTGGTCAGCGAACTGGTAGAGAACTTTAAAAACATTATAGAAAAATAATAAGTTGAGAAAAGATAATAAGGTATTAATTATCCATTATCAACTATCAACTATCAATTAGACTTATGGCTGAGTATAAGTTTACAGATTATAAGAAGGGACAACCGAGGTGGTGCCCTGGTTGTGGAGATCATTTCTTCCTGGCTTCCCTGCATAAGGCGATGGCTGATGTAGGTGTCGCTCCCCATGAGATGGCGGTAATATCCGGTATCGGTTGTTCCAGTCGTCTACCGTATTATGTCAACACCTACGCCATGCAGACCATCCACGGTCGTGCTGCTGCTATAGCTACAGGTGCTAAGGTGGTAAACCCTAAACTGTGTATATGGCAGGTGAGTGGTGACGGTGACGGACTGGCTATCGGTGGTAACCATTTTATTCATGCTATGCGTCGTAATATCGACCTGAACATGATACTGCTCAACAACCGTATATACGGTCTTACGAAAGGTCAGTATTCTCCTACCAGTCCTCGTGGGTTCGTAAGTAAGTCGAGTCCTTACGGAACTGTAGAGGATCCATTCCGTCCCGCAGAACTCTGTTTCGGTGCCCGCGGACATTTCTTTGCCCGTAGCGTGGCCAGCGACGGTCCTGAGACGGAGGCGATACTGAAAGCTGCGTATAACCATAAGGGTGCTGCCGTGTGCGAGATAATGCAGAACTGTGTTATCTTCAACAACGGTGCTTACGATCCTATATATACCAAGAGCGGTAGAGCGCAGAACGCTATCTACGTACGTCACGGTGAGAAACTGGTGTTTGGCGAGAACAACGAGAAAGGTCTTGTGCAAGACGGTTTCGGACTGAAAGTGGTGGAGATAGGTAAGGATGGTTATACATTAGATGATATCCTGGTACACGACGCACACTGCGAGGATAACACCCTGCAACTGAAGTTGGCCATGATGGACAACGAGCATGGATTCCCCGTGGCACTGGGTGTGATACGCGATGTCGACGCTCCTACATACAACGATGCGGTAAACGCACAGGTAGAGGAAGTGAGCGCTCAGAAGAAATATCATAATTTCTCTGAATTACTTGAAACGAATGATATTTGGGAAGTTAAAGCTTAATGCCTTTCGGCATTAAACTTAGTTGATAGTTGATAGTTGATAATTGATAGTTGTGCTGCTTCGCAGCAATATCAAACATTTAATTATCCATTATCAATTCTCAATTATCAATTAGCTTCGCTGCGGAGCAGCGAAGCTTTGGTCTCATAGTTCAATGGATAGAACAAGTCTCTCCTAAAGATTAGATCCGAGTTCGATTCTCGGTGGGACCACATAAAACACAATATTATGGCATATAACAGATTAACGGCGGCTGAGGCTGCAGAGATGATAAAAAACGATGCCAACGTGGCATTCAGTGGATTCACACCTAATGGTATCCCTAAGGCGGTGATACGTGAGACGTATAAAATCGCGATGAGGGAACATGAGGCGGGAAGACCTTATCAGATCGGTATCCTCACAGGTGCTTCGAGTTGTCAGAGCTTGGAGGGTGACCTCGCCAAGGCTCATGCCATAAAATTCCGTGCACCATTCTCTACGAATGCTGATTTCCGTAATCATGTCAACCTGGAGGAGATAGACTATGAAGACGGTCACCTGGGACACATGGCAGAGAAACTGCGTCGCGGTTTCTTCGGTGAGGTAGACTGGGCTATCATTGAGGTGAGTGACCTGGAAGAGGGTGCAGACCTCTGTAAGGCTTACCTTACGACAGCTGAGGGTATCGTACCTACAATAGCGAGAATTGCTAAGCGTATAATAATAGAATGGAACCATTTCCATAGTCCTGTGGCAAAACATCTGCACGACGTATATGAGTGTGGTGAGTATCCTAACCGTGAACCGATACCTTTGTTGAAGATAGGACAGCGTATCGGTAAGGAATACGTAGAGATTGACCCGAAGAAAATCGTGGGTGTGGTAGACTGTAACATCCCTGAAGAGGCCCGTTCGTTTAAGGCTCCCGACAGTGAGACGCTGCGTATCGGTGAGAACGTGGTGGAATTTTTCCTAAGTGATATGAAAGCAGGACATATCCCTTCGTGTATGTTCCCTATACAGAGTGGTGTGGGTGCTACGGGTAATGCAGTACTGGAGGCTATCGGTAAGTATGCCGACCACCTTCCTGTGCTCAACGTGTTCAGCGAGGTGATGCAGGATGCTGTAATCGACCTTATCGAGAAAGGACGTATCGACCAGGCTGAGGCTACGGCGATGACGTGTACCAACGAGTGTATACAACATGTATACGAGAATATCGACTTCTTTAAGAAACATATAACCCTCTGTCCTTCAGAGATATCCAATGCTCCGGAGACGATACGTCGATTTGGCGTTATTGCCATGAATACGGCGTTGGAGGTGGATATCTACGGTCATGAGAACTCCAGTCATATCTGTGGCAGTAGACTGATGAACGGTATCGGCGGTAGTTGCGACTACGAGCGTAACGGTTCGATAAGTATCTTCTACACGCAGTCTACGGCGAAGAACGGTACTATCAGTGCCGTGGTACCGATGTGCTGTCATGTGGATTCAACGGAGCATGATATCGATATCATCGTTACTGAACAGGGTGTGGCCGACCTGAGAGGAAAAGGTCCTGCTCGTAGGGCAGAAGAGATAATAGAGCACTGTGCTCATCCCGATTATAAACCACTGTTGAGGGAATATCAGAAGTTGGCCGACAAAGGACATACCCCGCATAACATGCGTTGTGCCTTAGCTTTCCACGATACCTTCCTCAAGAAAGGCGATATGAGATTAGTAGACTTTGGAGAATATCTGAAGTAAGGAAACGCAACTTAAACAATATATTTTATGAACTTGATAGACAGTATTATCGCTCGTGCGAAGAGCAATAAACAGAGAATCGTTCTCCCTGAGGCAGAGGAAGAGCGTACGTTGAGAGCTGCCGACCGTGTGCTGGGTGATGACCTGGCAGATATCATCTTGATAGGTGATGAGAAGGAGATTATGGCAGACGCAGAGAAATACGGTTTGAAGAATATCGGTAAGGCTACGATCCGTAACCCTAAGACAGACGCCAAGACAGAGGAATATGCTGCTCTGTTGGCAGAACTGCGTAAGAAGAAGGGTATGACAATCGAACAGGCACGTAGTCTGGTTACCACCAATAAACTGTATTTCGGTTGTATGATAATGAAAACCGATGGTGCCGACGGACAGATAAGCGGTGCTTTGAGTACCACTGGCGACACTCTCCGTCCTGCACTGCAGATAATAAAATGTGCCCCCGGCATCTCTTGTGTCAGTGGCGCTATGTTGCTCGTTACCGACAAAAAGGAATTCGGTGAGAACGGTATCGTGGTTGTTGCCGACGTGGCAGTGACTCCTATGCCTGATGCAGAGCAGTTGGCACAGATAGCTTACTGTACGGCACAGACGGCTAAGAGCGTGGCAGGTTTCGACGACCCACGCGTGGCTATGTTGAGCTTCTCTACCAAAGGAAGTGCTCAGCATGAGGTGGTAGACAAGGTTATCGAGGCTACACGTATCGCTAAGGAGGCTCATCCCGAACTGCATATCGACGGTGAACTGCAGGCTGATGCTGCTCTCGTAGAGAAAGTGGGTAAGAGCAAGGCCCCGGGCAGCGATATCGCAGGAAGAGCCAACGTGCTTGTGTTCCCTAACCTCGAGGTAGGAAACATCGGTTATAAACTGGTACAGCGTCTGGGTGGTGCTACGGCTTTAGGACCTATCCTTCAGGGTATAGCAAAACCTGTCAACGACCTGAGTCGTGGCTGTTCGGTAGATGATATTTACAACCTGGTGGCTATAACAGCTTGTCAGGCTATGGATGCAAAGAAATAAGATAAAGAGAAAATGAAGATATTAGTATTAAATTGCGGCAGTTCGTCGATAAAGTACAAACTGTATAATATGGACGACGAGTCGGTATTGGCAGCCGGCGGTGTAGAGCGTATCGGTCTGGATCAGGCTTTCATCGTAGTAAAACTGCCTAATGGTGAGAAGAAAAAGATTATGCACGACATGCCCGACCACAAAGAGGGTGTGAACTTCGTGTTCAAATGTCTTATGGATCCCGAGTTCGGTGCTATCAAGAGCGTGGACGAGATAGATGCCGTAGGACATCGTATCGTGCAGGGTGGTGACCTCTACGAGAAGAGCATGTTGGTAGACAAGAGCGTGGAAGACGGTATAGAGAGTCTCTGCGACCTCGCTCCTGTACATAATGCAGGACACCTGCGTGGTATACGTGCCGTAGACCATCTTATGCCAAACACTCCGCAGGTAGTGGTATTCGATAACGCGTTCCATTCTACCATGCCGGATTATGCATACCTTTACGCCGTACCTTACGAGTTCTATGAGAAATATCACGTTCGTCGTTACGGTTTCCACGGAACATCGCATCGTTACGTGTCACAGAGAGTATGTGATTTCTTAGGTAAGGACATCACCAAACAGCGTATCATAACCTGTCATATCGGTAATGGCGCTTCTATCTCGGCAGTAAAATTCGGTAAGTGTATAGATACCTCTATGGGTCTTACTCCACTGGCCGGTGTTATGATGGGTAGCCGAAGCGGTGATATCGATCCTTCTGCAGTGACATACCTTATGGAGAAGACAGGTATGAAACCACAGGAGATGGCCGATTTCCTCAATAAGAAGAGCGGTGTGGTAGGTATAACAGGTATCTCTTCGGATATGCGCGAGATAGAGTCGGCTGCTGCCGAGGGTAACGAGAGGGCTATACTGGCACTCAACATGTATAACTATCGCATAAAGAAATATATCGGTGCTTACGCAGCTGCCATGGGTGGTGTAGACATCATCGTGTGGACGGCAGGAGTAGGTGAGAACCAGACAGGTACCCGTATCGATGCCTGCAGCGACCTGGAGTTCTTAGGTATCAAGATTGATGCTGAGCGCAACAAGGTACGTGGTAAAGAGGCAATCATCTCTACCGATGACAGTAAGGTGACCGTATGTGTCATACCTACTGACGAGGAGTTGGTGATAGCTCGTGACACAAAGGCTATAGTAGAGAAAAAATGAAAAAGATAGTGACTTTCGGTGAGATCCTGTTTCGTCTTTCGAAATCAGGATACCGCCGTTTGAGTCAGACAAGCTTGTTTAACGGCAATTTTGGCGGTAGCGAAGCCAATGTTGCCGTTTCACTTTCCACCTTAGGGGATAATGTGGAATATGTGACACGTGTGCCCGACAACCAGATGGGCCGTGCCGCGATATTAGCCCTGCAACAGTATGGCATCGGTCTTAACCACGTCTGTCTGGGTGGTGACAGGATAGGGGAGTACTATTTCGAGGAGGCGGCAGCGATGCGTAACTCGTGTGTGGTGTACGACCGTAACAACTCCTCTTTCTATAGTATGGAACCCGGTATGATAGACTGGCATAACATACTGAAAGATGCCGATGCTTTCCACTGCAGCGGTATAACCTGCAGTCTGTCGCAGAGTGCCGCCGATGCCACCTTTGAGGCGGTGGAGACGGCAAAGGAGATGGGACTGACGGTGGTGTGTGACATCAACTATCGCAAGAACCTGTGGAAATACGGTGCCGACGCACATGAGACGTTGCATAGACTATGCTCTTATAGCGATATCATCTTTGGTGACCAAGGAGAATGGGAGGTGGTGACAGGCAGGAAACGAGTACCGTTTGAGGCTTTGGATAGCAACTACGCCGTTGACTACCCCGCTTTCGAGGCCTATCTGAAGATGATACACGAGGAGTTTCCTAACTGTAAACATATCGTGATGGCGATGCGCAACCAGATAACATCTAGTCATCATACACTTACGGGATTGCTTTATACGGGTGAGAAGATGTATAAGACCAAGATATATGATATACAGGACATCGTAGACCCTATGGGCGTGGGCGATGCCTTTGTAGCCGGTTTTATTCATGCCCGTCTGCATTATGCCGACGACAATCAGAAATGTCTTGACTATTCGTTGGCTGCTTCTACCTTGAAAAACAGCGTCAGCGGTGATTTTAACCTTAGCACCGATGATGAGATACAGAATTTGATGTTGCAGTAGTTAAAAATTGTAAAATAGTTTGGCTATTATCTTTTTTATACATATTTTTGCACCGTGTTAAACAACTAAATTTAAAAACTATGAAAAAATTATTATTGATGGCAGCCGTAGCGCTGTTTACAGTTGGTGCAAATGCTCAGAACACAAATCGCGAACCGGGTGCTTTTACTATACAGCCTAAGGTTGGTATCGGTATAGGATCTTTTGCAGGAGAATATACTTCAGCTAAAGGGGTTGATACAAAGGTGCGTGTAGGACTTGCAGCAGGTGCTGAAGGTGAATATTATATCAACAACTGGTTTTCAGCTTCTTTAGGTGCTATGTATGCTATGCAGGGTTGGAAGCTTGATATTGCCGGTGAAACATACACCTATAAGCTAGATTATGTAAATATTCCTTTACTTGCTAATTTCTATGTTGCAAAAGGTCTGGCTTTAAAGGCAGGTGTTCAGTTGGGTATCCTTGCAAGTTGCTAAAAGGGAGGATGTGAAAGTAAAAGATAATTTTAAATCTACAGCAATTCTCTATACCAGTAGGTATTTCATACGAATATTGCTGATTTTGTGTTGGATGCTCGTTATAATATACCTGTGTCAAAGATTTCAGATGGCGCTCATGTAATCGGCACTCTTGTAGAGATTGACAATAAGATCAAGAACGACTATTTCTTGTTCACTATCGGTTACAAGATTCAGTTGTAATTTACTAGATTTTTAGCATGAAAAAGATATTATTTTTTACGCTTTTTACCCTTGTAGCATTGTGCTTTAGCAGTTGTAGTAGCAGTGATGATGATAGCGACAGCAGCAGTGAGGATCATTTTGTTTATTCTCTCGTTGTTGATGCCGAAAAATCAGAAGGCAATGCTTCCGAGATTAAAGATAGACAGTCTGAAGTATTTAGTGCATATAGTAAGGCACTTGAGAATGCGGGAGGTACTAAAAATGGTATTCTTTTCACATTCAAAGGCAGTCATAGTTCATGTGACGCCAAGGTGAAGAGCGCATGCTCATCGGCAGAGTCATCATTAGGTTCATCGTCATACGGTATTAATGTCACTATATCGTATATGAAAAATAAAGAATCGATTGAAACGATATATGAACAGAGCTATTGATAAAGAACAGTAACAAAATTATAATAATATAATTGGAGGGGCTGCAATGATTTTGCAGCTCCTTTTTTTCGTTTAAAAAGTTGCGTAAACGGGATTTTTTTGTTAACTTTGTACGCAATATAATAGAACGAATAAATGTCTGAGGAATTGAAACAGAATGGCACGTATGATGCCAGTAATATTCAGGTGCTTGAAGGGCTTGAGGCCGTACGTAAGCGCCCTGCAATGTATATAGGTGATATCAGTGAGAAAGGTCTGCACCACCTCGTAAACGAGACGGTGGATAACTCTATCGATGAGGCTATGGCAGGCTACTGTACGGATATCGAGGTTACGATAAACGAAGACGGCAGTATCACCGTACTCGATAACGGTCGTGGTATTCCTGTTGACGAGCACGAGAAAATGCATAAGTCAGCCCTCGAAGTGGTAATGACAGTGCTACACGCCGGTGGTAAGTTCGACAAGGGCTCATACAAGGTGTCAGGAGGTCTGCACGGTGTGGGTGTATCCTGCGTAAACGCCCTTTCTACCCACATGATATCACAGGTATATCGTAACGGTAAGATATATCAGCAGGAGTACGAGAAGGGAAAACCGCTCTATCCTGTAAAAGTGGTAGGAGAAACGGAGAAGACGGGTACCCGTCAACAGTTCTGGCCCGATCCTACGATTTTCACTACTACGACATACAAATACGATATCATCGCTACACGTATGCGTGAGTTGGCATACCTGAATGCAGGAATAAAGATTACCCTGCGTGATATGCGTCCCGATGAGGAGGGTAATACCAAGGAGGAGGTGTTCCACGCAAAAGACGGACTGAAAGAATTCGTGAGATACGTGGACAGACACCGTACTCATCTCTTCGATGACGTGATATATCTGAAGACCGAGAAACAAGGTGTACCTATCGAGGTGGCAGTGATGTATAACACCGACTATTCGGAGAATATACACTCATACGTCAATAATATCAATACTATCGAGGGTGGTACCCACTTGGTGGGTTTCCGTATGGCTCTGACGCGTACACTGAAGAAATACGCTGATGCTGATCCTCAGATATCCAAACAGATAGAGAAGGCAAAGATAGAGATAGCTGGTGAGGATTTCCGTGAGGGTCTTACTGCCGTTATCTCAATCAAAGTGGCAGAACCTCAGTTTGAGGGACAGACGAAGACAAAACTCGGTAACTCAGAGGTGGCTGGAGCGGTACAACAGGCTGTTGGCGAAGCTCTGTCTAACTATCTCGAGGAACACCCTAAAGAGGCTAAGCTGATATGCGAGAAGGTGGTATTAGCTGCTACGGCACGTATCGCTGCCCGTAAGGCACGTGAGAGTGTACAGCGTAAGACACCTATGACGGGAGGCGGTCTGCCCGGTAAGTTGGCCGACTGCTCCAACCGTGACCCAAAAGACTGTGAGCTCTTCCTTGTGGAGGGCGATTCTGCCGGTGGTAGTGCTAAACAGGGACGTGACCGTTTTTCACAGGCTGTGCTGCCGTTGCGCGGTAAGATTCTGAACGTGGAGAAGGTACAGTGGCATAAGGTCTTTGAGGCTGAGTCGGTAATGAATATCATACAGAGTATCGGTGTACGTTTCGGTGTAGAAGGCGAGGGTGACCGTGAGGCGAATATCGACAAGTTGCGTTATGACAAGATTATCATCATGACCGATGCCGACGTCGATGGAGCACACATCGACACGCTTATTATGACACTCTTCTACCGCTTCATGCCGAAGGTGATACAGGAAGGACATCTGTATATCGCCAACCCACCTCTCTACAAGTGTACATACAAGAAAGCTAGCGAATACTGTTATAACGAACAACAGCGTCAGGCTTTTATAGATAAATACTGTGAGGGTGTAGACGACGATAAGAACCTGCATACACAGCGTTATAAAGGTTTGGGAGAGATGAACCCCGAGCAGTTGTGGGAGACGACAATGGATCCGAAATCGCGTCTACTAAAACAGGTGACTATCGAAAATGCAGCCGAAGCGGATGAGATATTCTCCATGCTTATGGGAGACGATGTGGAACCGCGACGTGAGTTCATAGAAAAGAATGCAACCTACGCAAACATAGACGCTTAAAAAAATCTCGCCAACGGCGAGATTTTTTTTATTATCCAATAAAAAGTTTTGTTTATTTGGGAAAATTATATAAATTTGCGGCATAACATAATTTATATAAATATTAACCATTAAACAGACATTCTATGACTACGAGATTATTAACTGCGGCTTTTGCCATATTTTACATGTTACAACCAGCATGTGCGCAGGAGGTTCAGACAAAGACAAATCTATTCTTCGGTGATATTGTTTACAAGCACAAGAAGAAGGTGAGAGCACGTAATATATTTAATAACCTTCTAGGTGCGGTCGATGTGGCTACGGGAAACAGTAAATCGGCAAGTTTCTCTGCTACAAAGGAGTGCCCCGAGGACTCTACCATCGTTAAAGAATCAATTAAGGAAGGTGCTATGACACATTCAATGTTTGTCGTTTATGAGGGTAGTGAAGCTGCAGACCATCTTTCTGAAGGTGGTGTGATATTAAGTGCGGTAATAACCGACATCTATACACAGAGTGATATAGCAGCGGGAGAAGATGCTCGTTCTCACAATTTGGCTAAGGTTAAATTCCAACTTACTCTTACCGATGCGGCTACAAGAAAGGAGATAGCTACCACGAAGTTGGATACTAAGGATATAGGTGATTACTATATAAGAGATGTCGGTTTAGCAGAGAGTAATGTTATCAATCAACGCGTGACATACGCAACGTACAAATTCCTGTTGACGAAATACCCTCTTGTGGTAGATGTGCTTGACAAGGGATACGAGAAGGAGAGCGGTAAGCTGAAAAGTATCTATATCGGCATGGGACAGAAGGAAAATACACAAAAAAATTGGGAACTGTTCATCGTAAAGGCTAGTGATTTAGTAAACAACGGACAGGGTAAGCAACAAACGATAGGACGTATCAGAGTTTCTGAAGTTCAGGGCAACGATGTGTCTATCTGTCGTATTAAGAGCGGCGAAGACAACATTAAGGCGGCTCTAGATAACGGTGAGAAATTGGTGGCTATAACCAATGCCGGTGACGATTATAGTTATTAATTGTTGTGTTATGCGAAAGAAGATATTTTTATTTATCCTCCTTTTAGTGAACGTGTCTGTAACCGTTGCACAGGATACGGATGTGAAGTCTTTGAATACACGTATTAATGTATGGCTCGGAGATGTTACGCTGCAACGCGATTCTACGGGTCAGTTGGCTTCTGCTAAGAACGAATCTTTTTTGGACTATGTGCATAAAGGTTTCATACGCAGTAAAATACCCGTTAACGATGTGAAGGGTTTGGATGAGTATATGATGTATGGTCTGAATAATACTCCTCGTGTGGTTTTTATGGGTCGTGATAATCTACCGTCTTCTCCTACGGAGAATGATTTTATCATCAGTATAGACGTTTTTGATGTAGGAAAGGAAGAGGGTAGGATGTATATATTTCCGCGTATATCCTTCTGCTCATCGTACGCATGGTTTAAGCTTTCGCTCAAACGTCTTACTGATGGGTCGACAGTGACTTCCGTGAAATTCCAGGTGTCTCGGTTGAGTGAATCCTCTTCTGACCTGGAACAGAGTATACGAATCGGTGCGGCATACTATTCCAGACAACTTATAACGTCGCTGTATCCCCTATATGGAGAGTTCCTCAATAAGGAGGAACTTACGAAGGACGGTTCCGACAGATTCGTTGACATCAATCTCGGAGGTAATGATAATGTGTGGGAAGGTCTTACTTTTGATATCTGCAAGAAAGGTCGAGTTGTAAAAGGGCGACTTCTCAGTACCTCTTTAGGTAAATGTGTAGTGCAGAAGGTTGAAACGGATAGATCTATTGTGCGAGTTAAACGAACCGGTCTGAGAGATATCAAAAAGGCTATTGATAATAATGATACTTTGATTGTAAAGAGTTGTGCCTCATGTGAATAAAAAAATCCCGCTTTTGGCGGGATTTTTTTTATTTGTAATTGACAATTAGTTAAAAGTGTACGGCTCTTCTCTATTACTTTGTCTGTTAGTTTCTGGATCATTCAAATAGAGTTCGAGGTATATGGTATATCCCGTATATTCTTTATCCTTATTTACATCTTTTTCCAACCAAGTCCATACGCTACCGTCATCGACATCATCTACAGGTATTGTCTTACCATAATGGTCATTTAATGATGACTTACATTTGCTCGCAAGTTCAGAGTTGGATGATTTTACTTTTTGAATGTAATAAGCATTTCCCTCCAGAAAATCCAATTCATCACTACAACCGCACAGGCATAATGCGAAAATAACTGACAATGATAATAAAATCGCTTTCTTCATAATTTATTGTTTTCGTTTGTTAATACTTTGTAAAGATATAAATTTAAATTAAAATACGCAAACTTTAAACAAAAAATCACGCGGAAGCGGGATTTTTTGTTAGTGTTCGCCCAGCATGGGTTCGTTCTAACGGGTGTAAGTCCCTAACACGCCCTAGCAGCGGGAAGTGTACAGCCGAAGACAAGGGTGTTCG
>Ga0065708_1006643_pt1 | contig 18011 bp, 17 predicted proteins | sample Hoacrofraction12_2_FD_59095 | JGI IMG/M metagenome (GOLD analysis project Ga0065708, IMG submission 59095) | Hoatzin crop microbial communities from Cojedes, Venezuela, sample from fiber fraction 12 v1 | ecosystem: Host-associated > Birds > Digestive system > Esophagus > Crop | place: Venezuela... | reverse complement strand
CGTAAACTTTTTCAGCACGACAGTCAAGACGATTAGTTTAAATGTAAATATTTTTAGTTAAACCTGTCAACTAATTTTAGTACAAGTCAGGCTGTCGGCAGCTTGTCACCGTGGCGGGTGAGGGGGGGGGAGGGGTGTGGCAGCATGTCAAGGGGCTAAGTGGGAGTGGAGTGAGGAGCAGGCGCGGCGGCTAGAAGAACAGCGTGTTGCGGGTGTGCATGATGATGTCAATGTCGATGCACTTGCCGATAACCTTCATGCTGCGCAGCAGGTCGGTCGAGATGGGACAGACGATGATGCTGTCGTTGTTCTCGTACAGTGCCTGCACCTGCGTGAGGTCACTCCTGATGGTGTCATACTTGTCGCGCGGCAGGTCGGCAAGGAAGATGGACTTCTGGATGCGGGTGCATCCTTGTCGCAACAGGTACTTGACGACGTTGCGCCTCACCTTGTTGCTCTCGATGTCATACATGATAAAAAACAGCATGTTGGTTGATGGTCTTGAGGGTTTGTTGACAAGTCCCAGCAGGGTGTCCACGCGCTGTTGCAGCGACGGCAGGCTGTCGATGTCGCCGGTGTCGTGGTTGACGGGCGGTGACTGGCTGATGCCGGCGTGCATGAGCTTGCGCAACACGTCCATGTAGTGCGAGGCGTCCTTGGGTCGTCGTGAGCGTGCCATAGCTGCTAGTGTTGTTGTTTCACAGGGTGTCAATATAGGCCTGGATGAGCTGTGCCGACAGGTCGTTGAGGGTGGCGTCGGTGCCCGCCTTGGGCGTCTGCACCACCTTAAAGCCCCGCTTGCCATAGAAGACGTTGACCTCGGCCTTCTTGAGGCCCATGGCGATGCTCACCTTCTTGCCATACTGGATGTTAGTGACCTGGTTGACCACGAGGCCCGTCTGCTCGACATGCTGCCGCAGGCCATCGATGATGTCGTTGAGCACCTGCGGCACAAACACGTCGCGCACCGTGGGCTGGGCGGCGGCACGCTTGAGTTGCAGCTGCTGGCGGATGCGGTCCATGATGTCGTCGCTGGGGTCGGCCTGGCGCGGCTGGTCGGCCTGCTGCTGACGTTCCTGCTGGCGCTCCTGCTTGTCCAGCTGTTGCTGCTCGTGCAGCATGTCCAGCACCTGCATGGGATTGTCGGCATCGACCACGGCGGCAAGGTTGACCGCCACCGCGTCGGGGTTGTAATAGGCCTGGGGGTCCACACTGATGAAGCAAGCCCGCGTGACGTCGCTGGTGCGCGCGTCGATGACCTGCTGCAACCCATATTGCAACGAGAACTCGCGGGCAAACGCCTTGTAGAAGATGGAGTACAGCCCCGCGTCATAGCATCGCTCGGTCAGCCTGAACATCACCTTGAGGCCGTCGTTGCTGGGCGAGGCGAAGCACAGCATCACGCGCTGGTCGCCCTGCACGCGGCGCCGCAGCTCATTCATGTCGAGTTGTTTGTCGGTCAAGTGGTCGATGTCGAGAATGAAGTGCTGGGTGTAAGCAAAGTTGTCCGTGTGGCGGTGAGGCGGGTTGAAAATGCCGCACACCACATAGGGCAACTGCCGCTTGAGCACCGCATATTGACGCGCGTCAAGCTCGTGGATGAGGCGCAGCTGGCGGATGCGGGCGGCATTGTCGGCACGCGGGTTGATGAGGCTGTGATAGAACACCTCAACGTTGACCTTGAGCAACACGTCGGTTGCCGAGGTGATGTCTCGTCCTGCACTGATCATGACTGATATTGTTTGAGTTGTTGGGCTAACGATTGGGCATACATGTTGAGGTGCGTCACGCGCGAGCGGGTCACGCCCTGCTGGGTGATGGTCTCGTCCAGATAGTCGTTGAGAGACTGGATGAGGATGCGGCGACCCAACGCCTCGAGCCACACCGAGCCGTCGTCGCGCACCGAGTAGAACTCATCGCTCACCGCATTGTGGGCAAGCAGGTTATAGACCACATAGTCCACCCACACGCGGTAAAGCTCGATGACATCATAGGCCAACACGGGACGGTTGTAGTCGTCGCGGTGCAGCACGCCGATGTAGGGGTCGATGCCGGCCTTGATGAGCGCACCCTCGACACGACCGTACAGGATGCCATAGCCATAGTTGAGGAAGGCGTTGGTCACGTCCATGGCGGGATGCTGGCTGCGTGCCTCAAAGCGCAACGCCGGGGGTAACGCCTGATTGATGGTGGCAAAGTAGATGCGCGACGCCTGGCCCTCCCAGCCTCTCAGCGTGGGCGCGATGTCGCTCACCACGTCACCGTCCAGGTGTTGCACCTTGTCACGATAGTCCTCCAGACGCCGCACGTTGCGCTCCACCACATCGCGCACGCTGGCGTCGCTGCTGTTGAGCATGAGCATGAGCGCCTGCTGGTTCTCCATCTTGCGGCAGATGACATCCTTGATCCACACCACGGCATGGTGGGTGAAACAGAAGTTGAGCTGCCCGCGGCGGATGGTGGATACCGAGCCATAGCGCGGGCTCCAGATGCGCCCCACGGGGTTGCCGGCACGGTCCATGAACAGGACCTCAATCTCGTGCTCCACCGCCAGCATCACGGCATCGCTCGTTATCTGGGCACCGCGGCTCACCTGGATGCTGGTCAGCCCCTGGGTGGGCACGCGCTGCCGCCCGTCCTGGCTGGTGATGACAAACGCCTCGTTGTCGCGGTTGAGCGACACGCCGTAGGTGTTGAGTACTAGTTCCATGGCGACAGCGGGGGATTAATAGTCACGAAAACGGCTAAAGTGGAACGCCACCACCTTGTTGCCAACAATATCGGTGCTCACATCGCGCACAGTGGTCGATGCCACACAACGCACGCCAGCGTCCTGCAACAGCGTCACCAGACGATGAGTGAACGTCATCTCACCCATCACGTGCACCGTGGTCTCGTGACCGGCGGCACGTGACACGATGCGGCGGGCATATTCTGCCGCCAGCTGGTCCAGCTCGACCTCGTCGGCATGAGGCGCGATGTCGGGAAATTCCATGTCCTCGACATCGCCCAGCTGCCTCGCCGCCGCCAGTTGCTCCTCGCTCCACTCCCCACTGGGATGGTTCGTCAAGTTGATAAAAAGTTTGGGCAACGCCTGCCGTTCTGCCACAGGTGTGCTAACACTCTTGACCAGCTGTCGCGCTTGGTCAAGATAATTTTTAATTCTTGTTTTTATTCTATTCACATTGCAAGGATTAGGCCTAAATCCTGCATGGTTGAAATCATTGCGAATCTCAGGAACACCTGAATATAGTTTCTTTAATATGTCATTTTTCAATAATTCACTGTCAATGATTGTAGTGAAAACAGGATGTTTTTCGGCATATTCAGCAGCATCTTTATCAGTGAACTTTTGGTTCTTGTCAAAACAGTATGCCAGTGCCTTATCCACAACCTCACGCCCATCTCTATCACCGAAATCAATCCCGAACTGGGCACCCACAAACGAGGTGATCCATTCCTTAAGCAAGGTTACAGCTTGTTGATATTGGAGATTCTTGAAACACCAGTCAGCCGCTTCGAGACAGTTGGTAGTCTGACTAGTAAATGGTTCAATCTTTGACTTGATTTCTTTCAAAACTGGCTGCAAGGGTGTGATGACAGTTCTATCAATCTGGTTTACATATCTCATCGCACGAGTGGCGCTCTCACCCTTGGTTATGTTGATGCCTCGACAAGCTTGCATCTCTTCGGTAAAAGTCCTGACCGCTTTCACAAAGTTCTTCAGGTTAACAGCATCTGGGTCTTGCCCTTGTGTTCGTGCCAATATGGGTCTCAGCTCCTGCAACGAGAGTTTCTCCAATTTTTCGGCATACCCGTTCTGCAAATAATCCGCGGCGGCAGATGTCCACTCTTGCAACGACACGATGGGCAGCAAGTCCACAATGGGAGCAACATCTGTTTCCTTCTTAAGAAACGCCTCATAGTTGCCATAGGTCATTCTTGCAACCGTGACGTGCTTCAAGAACTTGGCATAATTGATGAGCACCAGCACCAGCATGGGCAAGTAGCGAAAAGCGTGCGTCAGGTCGATATACAACTCATCACCCTCATTCAACTTGTCGAACAAGACATTGAAAATCTCCCATATTTCATCCTCGTTCTTCCCATCAGGGATAGCGGCTTCGACCACTTGACACGGCAAGTTCAGTTTGTCCAACTCCTGTTTGAGCCCAACATAGGTTACATATTCATCCTTGCAAGTATCGCGATTGCGGCGGGCACGTTTATTATTCTCCACCTCCCAGTTAGCCTTGCGGGCACCATCAGTCAAGGCAATGAGCACCATGTCATCGGCACCCCAATGGGATGCGCCCACAGCCTGCAACATCGCCACCTGCACAAACCGCGTGGGTGGCTGCTTGTTGTCACCATCGGCATAGGTACACTCATTATAAAGCCCCGTCCCCAGCACCGAAATAAAAACTTTTCTAGCCATAATCTTTCTTCAATATCAAATTAGTAATTTAACCATCATTTAGTGGAAGTGGATTTCATGATTTCATCCAGCTTCTTGAAAAAGTCCAGCTCGTTCCTGCTGATGTCATTGTAAGCAAAATATGGGATATTAGCTTTATCACACTTAGCTTTGGCTTGATCCTTTATTTTATAAAATGTGATAAAAATCCGCTTTGCAGCAAGACCGCTATAGGTCTTGGAATTGTTGAACTTATCCACATCGGTTGCACTCTGGATGCTGGTCTTGCATTCAACAAACAGATATTTCACACCGTTAGACACAATCACATCATACTCGTTGAGGGTATTCGCATCTCCCTGCCTGTTAATCATACAATTAACCCAAACCTCTCGTGCCGCCTGCCAGCGCGAGAGCAAGTCAGCAACCAGCAACTCAAACCAGCCAGAATTGAGCAACAATCGCTCGACATGTGGGGATGACAGCTTGTATTCTTGCCGATATGGATTAACTTGCTTGCTATAGCGGGACACAAATTGTGCATGATAGCCCTCTCCATCTGGGTTGCGGGTGATGGAACAATCGCCCGACTTGTGGGTTAACCGCTCGGGGTTATCATTGATATGTCGTGTAATATCCCAAAAGGCTTGTGAGTTGCGCCGCCACATTTTACTAATCCGTTTTGCGCACGTCAGGTCCTCTTGAGTGTATTCATTCAATTCGGTTTTTTGATTAATCACGATACCCTCTAGTGCCATAATATCCTCTAGCGACAAGGGAGGCAATGCATGGGACTGACCAGAGGCCATGTCCCACACATTGTTGTTCTGGTCAACGAGCACCACCTGTGCGTTGGAGTAGCCAATAAATCGTTCATAAAACAACATCGACCACAACTTGGTGCCGCCCGACACGTTAACAGTGACCTCATCGTCCTTGAACTCGTCAGACATCTGGTCAACCGCGGCACGCACCTGTTTAACATCCAGCGGGTCCAGCCGACGCAAGCTGACAAAATCATCTGGTCTGTCACAGCTGGCATTGATAACCCGCCGCATGGTTCGAGCTGCCGCCTCGGTCTGCTCTGAACACACCAGCACGATCTTGTCAAACTGTTCCAGACTGTTCTTGATATATACATACACCGGCGACGGCTGCCCCCCCACCAGTGACACATGCACCCTGCTCATGACTGATAATACATTTTTATTATTCTATTATTAAAATCATTTTGCATCTTTTCTTGATTGCGCTTGTTTCTCTCACCAGCAAGCATTGTTTGGAAGACTCCATCCACAAGTGCCTGTTCATCGTCATTCAGTCTCTCACGCTGTTGTGCGTTGAGCCATTTTCTTATACTACCAGCTAACGCACCGACAGAGGTAGGATTACCAATCGCTTCTGGAAAAGTATCGGGTTGAGCAGAAACATGTTTTACTTCTTCTATTACGCTGTTGCGTTGTTTATTAATATCATTCAGCATTTCATCTTCCTCTGGATGAGGCAACCGACGTAGCTCGAAGGAATCAATGATATCTCGAATGATATTTTCTGCATCTCCCCAACGTTTGTCAGACATTGCGGCGTGATAATCATCATATTTGTTCTTTAAATCATCACGAAGTCCTTCTTGCTTCATTTTTTCTTCAGAGATGGATGAATTTGCATTAACAAGTCTCTCACTTAGTGGAGCTAGTGGCTGCACCTTTACTTCTCCACATTCTTTATAGTCCATAGAGCTCAATCCATCAGACGTATGTTCAGAATGAATAGCCATGAGAGTTGTAATTTCCGGTCTTTTACTCCACATCGGGGAAGATGAGTAAGATTTCCTGACAAATTTTGTCATTTCCGTCTCAAATGCAGCGAGATAATCTTCTAGCGAATGTTTAAAACCATCAAGGCGGGTAATCTCGACTTTTAACTTGCCGTAGCCATATCCCTTGGCAAGTCCCAAGTTGTGATAAACATCTGGTGTGTTGTGCATGGTAACGGCCGACAACAATGCCCCAATTTCCACCTTGCGCAGGTTGTGGACATTAATCTTGCAGACAAACGTCCGTCCAGCTTTCACAGGCTTGAAATGAGACATCGTGTTCTCGTTATCATTGCCCTGCGGCAGTGGTATGACAGAAGAGCCCTGATGCACACGGTAATGCTTACGTCCAGCGATAGACTCGGCATTGTCATAATTACGATAATTGCCTCTTGCTTTTGATTGGTCAACATAGGTGGGATAGAACGAGGGCTTGGGTTCACCCAGTACACCACTTTGCGTTTCTCCTAAGACTTCGGTCATCGTTGTCACTTGAGTGTCAAATGCTGGAGTAACCTGGACACGCCCCCGCAATCCTTTGTCATTGCGGATGTTTCCCCAGATGATATCACACAGGTCTGGACCATCGGTGTTACCCTTTTGAGTTCCATTGACAAGCGACCCGACAGTACTGGAATAAGACACTTTCATCATGCGAGCAATACCCATGTCTGTCACTTTTCCTTTACTCTCGAGATAAAATACAGGTATTTCTTCACCAGCCTCAAGCCGTAGAATCAATTTTTCAAAATCAGGCGTCTGCTCATGTATTGTCATGAATTGTGACACTATCTGCATGTCAAGTTCTATCTTTTCATGGTGTTCTAGTGGAAACAGGAATTCATGAGCTTTTTTTGCCATTTTTCCTGTACAAACAAGATTTCCCTTTCCATTAACACATGGATACCAGCACCCCTTTGCAACCTGCATGACATACGAATTTCGTTCGTAAGACGATTGCTTACCATCTAATCCTCTGTATTCCTCAGGCAGTTCATCAATGCGTATTTTCTCTGGCACTCCACATGGCCGAAGATAATATTTGTCATCTCCTGTACAAGTTAGCCAACCACATTGAACGTTCTCCATTTGTTCTTGATACTTCTTGTGTCCAGTAGTCTTTTCGGCAACCTCTCGATGTCCAAACGACCTGTTCTTGTATTGTGACAACCTGCCAAATGCTAGAACTTCCATGGTCGAGCGCAACATGCCCTTGATGCTGGTTGCCGGGATGAATAGACGCACATTGTCACCGTCCAGTTTGATGTGGGCGGGCAATCTTGATTCTTCATTGTCTTCACCGCCATCGTTCTTGTCGCGCACAAAAATGGGTGACACATTGGTGAACGATACGGTCAAGGTGCCATCCTCGCCGTCGCTGAATGGCTTGTCCTGTGACACTTGTCCGCCCCAACTGGGCGTGTAAACCTTCTCGTTGAGCGGCGCAAAGTTATATATTGATTTAATTGCCATGATGTTACTGATTTTTCTTGTTAAACCCTACAAAAACTTTTCCCGCAGGCACCCAGATGGGCATGCCACAACAGTTGGGGTCATTCTCTTGAACCCAACGCTGACGCATCAGCACCGAGGCCACTCCTGGCAATCGATGAGGCACAAATTCCTGTGCCTGGTCACACTCCTCATCATTCACGATAAACTCGTTGAGCAGATACTCGCCATCAACAAACTTGACGCTCACCGAGCGATGCTCATCCTCGTCCCACAACTGCCCTTCGATAATGTAAGGATTCGCATTGGGGTCGAGAGATAATTCTTCCATCACATGGTCGATAACCTCGGGCTTGGTCCTGTCGCTGTGCCACAACCACCCTTGATATTTAGCTTTCTTGATTGTTTTCATAATTGAATATTTCTTGTTCGTTCTTGTATAAAGTGCCTGTAAACATTCCATTGCCACGGTTGACACCACCGCCCAATGGCAACAACCCCTTGCACAAATCGATGAGCGCATCTTCAAGAGCCTCTTGCTCATGATTGTCAAGAGAGGGCATATTCTTCACAAAAATGTTCATCTCATAGGTTTTGCCAAATCCAACCGCGACCTTTTCAAAGAAAAGCGCGCCCTCCAGAGCACCGCCAGTGAAACGGTCAATGGCAACATGATTGAGCACCTTCTCGGCTGGTTTGACCTCAATAATATCGCTCATTATGATATTGCCGCACAGCATCTCGTCCGAAGAACTGCCGCCGCGGCCAAATATTGCACACACGGCAGGATTATCACCACCAACCTTGCAATCATCGTTTTCGGCATCGGCAAATCTTCCAGTTATCTTGTTCCAATGATAAGCTGTGCGATGAGCCAGAGCACCCTTGACCGATGTGGCTGGAATGAGCAGATGGTCTTTCTCAAAGTGAGCTTGATTGTCACTGTTCCAAGTGACGATACCCTCACTCACTGATGTCATGTCGGCATCATTGTCACCATGACCAGAGCCGAAGATGAAGAAGCTGTCAGGGGTCAGTTTTAACTTATAATGCGTCCACTGCATGATGTCTATATCCTCCCGCTCAACCTGCTGATATTCATCATCTAGGGGCAAGTCAAAATCATCAGCAAGGCAGGCGGTTTTTGACAAATAGGCATCAAGGTGTTCCTGATTGCGCAAGTCCAAGTCTGCAACTTGATACCTGATGATTTCCAGTTCACCCAGCCCATTGTGTGCTCCACTGCCAATGCGCAAGGTGCGACCCTTCAATGCCTGGAGCAAGTCCTTGAAGGTTTGAACTCCATTGCCATCATGCACATATTCGATTTCAAACGCAAATCTTGTGCCCTTATAGACCACTTGGTTGTCAAACTTGCCTGTGTCACAGACCGAGCCACATTCATTCAAATCGGCATGTTGGCGTATGGGCAACTCCTTGAAGTTGCGATAGAAGTCATCATTCCAATCGATGTTTTGAATGCCATCCAACGCTTTACCATCTTTGCCAACCATGACTGCATCGGTAAAGATGAGACATGAGCCGTGACCGTGCCTACCCTTCTGGTAGCCAAAAGGATTGCTATCATCAAATTGTTCACTGAGTTTCATGGCATGGCGCAACACGCCAGCAATGGATGACCCTGGAATAAAGGGCAGACCGTTGATGTCCGTCACCACAGGAGCATCAGTCAATATGTTTTTATCGCCTGTGCCAATGGCAATGGGCGTTGCGGCCTCGACGACTACGCGAGCGATGAGCCGATGGGTATATTTTGTCTCTTTCATAATCGTTTATTTGATTGCTTTTGCCATTTCAGAGGCGAGGTTAATCATTGCTTCACGCAGGTTTCCAGATTTGTATTTCTCAGCAAATTCTTGAAGCGTCTTCAATCTTGAATATTTCTTCCATTTATTTTTAGCGACACCATGAACAAGATATCCATCTTCAGTTTCCCAAAGTTCCTGTCTGAGGCTTTCATCATCTTTAGCAGTCATCGCCAGTGAACGGATGTTGCCCCACTGTGATGCGAATCTATCACCCTTGAATTTCCCAGCGTTCTTTTTCACAAATTCATTCACTTGTTCATAAATTTCCCGCCTGGTCTCTTCGGCTTGCTTGCGGAGTGCCACAAAGTTGAGCAGGGGTGTCCCCTCAAGTTTTTCATCCGTCACTTGTTTGTTGGATTCTGACTTTTGAAGTTTGTAGAGAGCCTCTCCGTTAGTGTCAGGCTTGACAGCCAGAAAATCAGGGTTGTAAATAACCTTTCCAAAGCCCTCGTTCTTGTAATAGCCCACATATTGTGACTGTCCTGAAGAGCTGGAGGTTCCCGTGACAACAAAGACGCTTCCTTTCTCAATGCCGCAACGGTCAGTGTCACGCGTTTGTCGCTTAAAATTCCAAGGTGCATACTGGAACGTGCGCACTTGCGACTTGGACCAGTCAATTTTAGCATCACCATCCACAATCCCTAGGTCTTTGGGGGTTGGTCTGAAAGTCGGCATTGCATTGTCATCAAGGAAAATCAAACGGCCATCGGCATAAATTGTGACAGTATCGCCTGTTAACACTTGTGATGAAGGCGTCTCATTAAAATCAAACTCCTCGATTTTCACAAGACCATATTGTGCCGTGCGCGAGCGTCCAACATGCTTAATGCCCACAAGGTTCTGAGTAATAATAGTGCACAACTCATCGTTATCCACCTCAACGGAAAACAACAATTGCAAGCCCTTGTCAAGAGACTCATAACCAAACATCTTCTCATCCAAAGCCCGACGTTGCAGACGATCGTAAGCCGACTTGATGGCAAATGAGCGTTCGGTGACCACAGCAGTTCCCTGCGTGTCATCAAACACATAAAAACCCGAGCGGCATTGCTTGAGCTGCAATGGCTCACCATCAAGTTTGTCATCATACACATGATGAATGAAATAGCGGCGATTGGCCTCATCGTCCAGCTTGGGATAATACATTGAGGCTGGCACCCGCAACGAGCGCTTTGTACCTTCGTCTTGAACTGGATGAGCATCTCCAAAGCGCACTTTACCACTATGGAAAATTTCCATAGCTAGTCCTTGACTATCTAGCTCGTCATACTTTCCTGCAACGATACCCAGAAAGTTGCTGCCTGGGATAAAGTCTAAAGTCTCGTTGTTGCCCTCTGTTGCCGCCTTGACATTCAGTATGACATCACTCAATAACGTTACTTGAAATTTCAAAGTTCTCATGCTTGACCTCCTTCCTCTTCAAAACCTTCAAATAAGAATTGACAACGTCCCAATCCACGCGTGCGTCCTTGTCCCAAGCGCTTCACCATGCACATTCCTTTCTCAATGAGTGGTTTCATGCCTTCGTCCACATGATGTATTTCACCATGCAGTATGCAAGGCACAACCGTTTCGGTCTTGCGCAAACTGTGTTCTTGAGCCTTGCCATCATTACCGATAGCCGTGCTTGATACCCTGTTATAGACAAACTGTTGAGCTTGGTTTGCTACAAGTGCATTGTGTTCTTTGTTGCTTAGCGTGGCATTAGTGAAAAACACAGAGCCTTTTGTGAAAGTATCCTTATCAGCCACCATGCCGAAACATTCCTCCACAAGAGCTTCACATCCAGGCTGATTGGAAAGAAAAATATAATCTTCGACAGCCTCACGAATTAACCCTTTGATGGTTCGACCAGGTATATAAGGCAGTCCGTCCTTATCCTTGATTACCAAGGCATCGACATCAGCACCAGCCGAAAGCCCAGAGCCACAATGCCATTGGGAATAGAATTGAATAGAATATTTTATGGTACTCATAATATTGATTTATTGTGATTTATTTTGTTTTTTGATTGTTAATGGCTACCAACGTCAGCAGGTCATAGACAGGATAGTAGTGGACATTTGCCCGTTCTGTTGGTTTTGTAGCATCTTCAAACAGTTTACCAAGATTCGATTTTTCACCAATTATATATTTAGCTCTCAATTTCAGCTGTGCTGCTTGCCCTACATCCTTGTGCATCAATGAAGCCCACTTGCGCATGGATGATTTAACAGCATTACCTTCCTTAGAATCCTTGGAAAGCTTACTCACCTCACTCATGAGATTCTCAATGGTCCAGAAACCGTTTTTCTCCTTGATAAAATAAGGGCCAAACGCAAAGCTCCCTCCGTCGCAGGTTGTCAGCTCCTTTTTCTTGATTTCGCCATAGTCTTCGACAAAGCTGCTTTGTACCTTGTGGAACATGAGACATGATGTTTCACGATTAGCCGCACTCTTGGCAGCCGAGCATAATTCCTCAGCAAGATTGTATCCATAGTAAAATGGGAACGATGACTTGATAAACGCAATTCCTGCACAAGCAGTAAGTGAGCTATTATTTGCCCTGCAATATTCAAGGTTAGCGGTCTCTTTTTCAAAATTTTCAAGAAATGCTTGGGTATAAGGTATTGCAATGTCGGCACGACAAATAATTGTCATGTCATCGCCCGATAGCACAACAGGACGCAAGGGGATGCAATCGCATTTCTCGAACATCTTGTTTACCTGGCTGTAAGTCGCTTTAGCCGCTTTTTTGGTTGCTTCATCAAGTTGCTTGCTAAACTTTTTGAATTTTTCTCTATCGTGACCAATGTCTTGAACGACCTTTCCCAAGCCATTGCCATCGGCATGAATGACTGCTATCCAATCATTTCGTTCCGTCATTTTTTCGATATCATAAGCAATCTCTCTTTCATTAACTTCACGGCCAAAACTAATTTCACACAACTTCTTTGTGGTTTCCTTGTCGCGCTTTGCTTGAGCGGCTTCATCAAGGTAATCACCTTTCTCCACACCGATAGCGGGTAATCCTGTTGCTCGTGAGCGTTCAATCGCCATGAGGCCTGTTGTCAAGCTAGAAACTGGGCGGTTGCGTTGTGCCTTTAATAATTTCTCTAACTCCATGATGGCGATACCGAAAGCATCATTGCTTCCTTCTTCAAAGGGGACGACAGCCTGACTAATGGTGATGCCAGGGGCTGCCTTGAGAACTTGGCGGGGAAAGTCAAGAACGACTTTGCTACAATCATCCTTGTCGTCAAAGACACACTTGATGTTACCCGCAGCCTGAACAATGACATCATGAGATTGTGGTTTACATTTTTTCTCACAGAAATCACTGAACATGTCTTCACAGACTTCACGAACCAACTCACTAGCGCCAACGATATCACGCAGTTTATTGGTCTGGAAGATAAAACTTTGGATTCCTTGAACGGAAGCTCCATAAAGATATTTACTCATATTGATACAGATATGATTGAGGTTTAACTTTTTGTTTCTTTCCTGGTGGTGGTGCCCAGGCCCAGGCTGGCGTGCTTGCCCAGGCCGATGTTGTCGGGCAGGGAGATGTTTGTGGCGAAATCCACATCCATGCAGGTCATCTTGATGTTTTTGATTTTGACTGGATTGCGTGGCTGCAAGTGGGTGATGCTGCATTGCAACTGCTGTTCGAGGTGGATGTCCATGGTCTTGAGGAACGACAGGATGTTGCCCACCAGTATGCCCTCAAGCATTTGCAGTCGTTGCACCATTCCCTCGGTCTGAGCGTAGATGCGGTAATTGTCGCTGTTGAGGGGTATCCAGTCGCTGATGTGATAGTGCAGTGCGGTGTCCCAGCATTGCACGACAGTGTTGCTGGCATCCACGTTGCTCACCTGCAAGGTCTCGTGGCGCTCCCCCATCGTGATGTCGTGGTTGCCGGCAGCGAAGAAGTTTCCGATGGCCTCGGTACCCTCGCCGATGCAGACGATGGCAGCCTTGCCGCGCAACGATTTGTACTGAATGAGCGGATAGGCATAGCGATAGTTGTCTTGCTTGTGGTTGTGAAACAAGATGTCCTTGCTGTCGAGCGAAGCGATTACCGCGCCTCTAAACTTGGCAATCTCATATTTTGCCAGATTGTTGTTGAATGTTATGGTTAGAGTTTTAATTCTGTTCATAGTGGTTTTTATGGTGCAATAATTGTGCCACAAATTTACGAAATTCCGTGGTTTTTCAATCATTTTGCATCTCATTTTTTCAATATTTTGGAAAATTGTGGTTCATGGGGAGTGTTTCGAGGTAGCAAGAGTGGAGATTTTTTGAATAGTTGGTAAAAAAGTGGTACCTTTGCTGAAAATAACGACGAGAAAACGATGAAAAAATTGCTTAACCCCTATCGCAACAAGGAGGGGTACAACTGCTTTGGGTGCAGTCCTGACAACGCCAGCGGTCTGCATCTGGAGTTCTGGGAGGATGGTGATGACGTGCTCACGGTGTGGTCGCCAGCCGACACCTATGCCGGCTGGGTGCACACCCTGCATGGCGGCATCATCGCCACCATCATGGACGAGGTGGCGAGCTGGGTGATCTCGCGCAAGTTGCAGGCTGCCGGTGTCACGAGCCGCCTGGAGGTGAAATATCGCCATCCCGTGTCCACACGCGAGCCACAAGTCACGGTGCGCGGCCATCTCGCTGGCAGCGTGCGCAACTATCACACAGTTCACCTGACGCTGCACGACAGCACGGGCACCCTGTGTGACGAGGGCGAGGCGGTCTATTGTGTGTTCCCGCCGTCGGTGGCGCGCACCATGGGGTTCACTGGCTGCCATGCCGAGGGCGAGGAAGAGACCTGACGGCAACGCTTGTCGCACACACTCACAACACAGCGAGGCGCATGGGCTTGCGAGAGATGCGATGCCCATGCGCCTCGGCGCTAGTTGATAAATGGGTTCACGCCAGCTTGTCGAGCGCGGCACGGATGCGGTCAGCCGCATTGCGCAGGTTCTCGTCGCTGGTGGCGTAGCTCAAGCGGATGTATCCCGGACAGCAGAAGGCGCTGCCTGCCACAGTGGCAACGTGTGCCTCGTTGAGCAGATAGAGGGCCAGATCGTTATCATCGTTGATGACGGTGTCGCCATTGCGCTTGCCATAGTAATACTCGACACGCGGGAAGGCATAGAAGGCTCCATCGGGCATCTCAATCTCCAGGCCGGGAATCTGTTGCAGCAGCCCGACGATGAGGTCACGACGACGCTGGAACGCCTGACGCATCTCCTCGACACACTCCTGCGGGCCATTGTATGCAGCCTCGGCGGCCTTCTGGGCAATGCTCGACACGCCACTGGTGTACTGTCCTTGCAGCTTGGTCACAGCCTTGGCAACCCACGTTGGTGCAGCGATATATCCAATGCGATAACCCGTCATGGCATAGGACTTGGAAACGCCGTTAACGATAATCACCTGGTCGCGTATCTCCTCGAACTGGGCCAGCGACTCGTGATGTCCCACATAGTTGATGTGCTCATAAATCTCGTCGGCGATGACCATCACCTGCGGATGTCGTGCCAGCACATCGGCGATGGCACGCAGCTCCTCGCGGTTGTAGATGGCGCCGCTGGGGTTGCTGGGCGAGCACAGGATGACAAGCCGGGTGGCTGGAGTGATAGCCCCCTCCAGCTGGTCGGCAGTCACCTTGAAGCGCTGCTCCATGGTGGCAGGCAACAACACGCTCTTGCCACCGGTGAGGTTGACCATCTGCACATAGCTAACCCATGCCGGTGTGGGAATAATCACCTCATCACCAGGATTGACGAGAGCCATCACAGCATTGCACAGCTCGTGCTTGGCACCATTGCCCACCACAATCTGGTCGGGGGTGTAGGATAGCCCATTCTCACGGCTGAGCTTGCCGCACACTGCCTCGCGCAGCGACAAGTAGCCCGGCACGGGACTGTAGAACGAGAAGTTGTCATCGATGGCCTGCCGTGCGGCCGCCTTGATGTGGTCAGGGGTGAAGAAGTCGGGCTCGCCCACCGACAAGTTGATGACATCGATGCCCTGAGCGCGCAGCTCGCTACTCTTTTGTGACATGGCGAGTGTTGCACTCGGAGCCAATGCGTTAATGCGATCCGAAAGTTGCTTCATGACAGATTGTTATTGTTCAAGTTAGAAGGTTAGACAATATTGTATAAGATTGTATGCGGAAATGTAACATCCCGCATTAATAGCGGGTTTTCGTGATTTTTGCACCACTTTTTACACCACAAGGGCGGAAATGCGACATTTCACCTGCAAAATTAGTGATAATACATGAAACAGCAAACAGTCCAACGGAATTATTTTTTTTGGGGGACTTTTCACAAGTTGGAAACATCATGTGAAATCTTGCTGGTAATTTTGCAGGTGTTTAATTAAATTAACGGTGTTGCGGGAGGGCACCAATGGTATAACAACTAAATATTTTTTATCTTATGAATTTCGATAAAATGTTAGAAGAATGGGCAACTAAGGTTGCCGAAATGGTGTTTAATCGCTTGCAGGAAAATGCACAGCAGGAGCGCGAGCAACAGCAGCAGGGAGAAAAATTGCTCAAGGCAAAGGAAGTGTGTAACCTATTGGGCATTTCGCCACAAACCTTGTGGCGGTGGCGCAACCGAGGTCTCATAAAGCCTGAAAAATACGGAGATAACATATTTAGATATCGACTGGCCGATGTTCAACGGCTTCAAGGCATGAAAGGAGGTCTGAAATGAACTATCAGGCTATTATCGCATCCAGCATGAATTATATCATGCAGACCTTGAAAAGCAGTACTCACTTGAACGCCCGACAAGTCGAAAAGCAGTTACAGCGAGTTGCATCAGCGGCATCCAGCCTACCCACCCAGCGCGAGCAGGCGAGTATGCTGACAAGGTTAGCAACGGCAATTTACACCGACATTGCCGAGTGGCAGCGCGACCACATGAAGATTGGCAAGGTCTATGAGATAATTACTAACAATATAGAAAAGGAGGACAACGACAATGATAGATGAAAAAAGCGCGACCTTAGCCGCGCCCCAAGAGCAATGCAAAGGTAGTGAAAATTATTCACATGGCAATGAAAATAGAATTATTTTTGATGTGGTGGGTGACGTGGATGAAACGGCACTTGACATCAAGCGCAAAGTGGAGACATGGGCTAATGGAGACCCTGACACCACCGAGCCAACCGCATCATCAGGCGTGACCGTGGCACTTCCCGCCGACACTGGCGAGCCAAGCATCACCCCACATTTCGACTTCTCGCACATTGACCACCCCCACATCGCCGAGTGGCATGGGTCTCTTATGACCGTTAAGCCAATGAACGAGTGGATGAGACAAGCATCCACCCAACCAAATCCCAAGCCAATATTGGGCAACTACTGGCTATCAGGTGATACCGTCTTTCTTTTCTCAATGGCAGGTTGCGGGAAATCATTGCTGGCCATGCAGATTGCTGATGCCGTGAGCCGTGGGAAATCAATTGACAACGAGTTTCCCAACGAGCTACCCCCGCAACCAGTTGTCTATTTCGACTTTGAGTTGACCGAGAAGCAGCAGCAAGGCAGATACAGCACCAACTATCAGGATAATTTTCATTTTTCAGATAACTTGCTGCGCTGTGCCGCGACGGAACTGCCTGACGCTGACCCCGACGTGTACGAGCAACAGATGCTAGCCGACGTGCAGCAGGCTATTGAGGTGACACAAGCTAAGGTGGTGATTGTCGATAACTTAACATGGTTGGTTGGTGAAAGCGACAAGGGCGTGAAAGCCGCCAACTTCATGAGGATGTTGCAGGGACTGAAAAAAGAAATGGGGTTGTCGATGCTTGTGGTTGCCCACGTGAGGAAAGGCAGTGCCAACGTGGCACTAACACAAGACAGCCTTTTCGGTAGCAGTCACCTGCGCAACTTCACCGACGGGATGATAGCCATAGGAAAAGGCCGAGAGCCGAGGACAATCTACCTGAAAGCCCCTAAGGTGCGAAGCGTTGACGATGAGTTTTCTACCCAAGTGGCGGTGTTGGAGCGCATCAAAGAAAACCCGAGCAATTTCCTGCGTTTCCGTTTCTTGAAGTATGACGATGAAAATAACCAGTTGTACTCTGATGCCGAGGAGCAGCGCAACGCCACGGCGGAGCAGGCGAAAGCACTCAAGCAGCAAGGTTTATCAGTGAGGGAGATTGCCGAGCAGTTGAATGCGTCGAAAAGCACAATATCAAGATACCTGAACACTTAAAGTGTCCCAACTGTCCCACAGTGTCCCACGCAAAAATTTTTGGGACACTTTGGGGTTAATAATCAATATATCAATTAATTAAGGTGTCCCAAAACTGTCCCATTGACACCGATTTTGTCCCAAGTGTCCCATTTTTTTATGAGTGGGACACCGTGGGACAGTTGTGGGACACCACCCTAAAAATCACATCAATCATGAAAGAATATCAATACGGTTTGGCGAAGCGCGGCAAGTTGGTTTGCCCAGCTTGCGGGAAAAAGACCTTTGTA
>Ga0065708_1040045_pt1 | contig 18218 bp, 10 predicted proteins | sample Hoacrofraction12_2_FD_59095 | JGI IMG/M metagenome (GOLD analysis project Ga0065708, IMG submission 59095) | Hoatzin crop microbial communities from Cojedes, Venezuela, sample from fiber fraction 12 v1 | ecosystem: Host-associated > Birds > Digestive system > Esophagus > Crop | place: Venezuela... | reverse complement strand
CGCCTTGTCGTACATGTCGAGCAACATGGCGCCCGTGCAGGGTTTGCCGTTCTGGTCCAGCAACTTGAAGGTCCAGTGCTCCTTGTCGCCAGGCACCAGGCGGTCGCGGAACGAGGTGATCTGCACGTGCATGGCTTGAGCCTTGAGGTTGTTGGTGAGGGTGACCTCTTTTTCCCACTTCTGCGTCTTGTAATAGGCGGCAAAGTGGACTTTCACATCCTGACCCGCGCTGTCGGGCAGTTGGACGGTGAAGTCGTGCATTCCGCGGTCCAGGTGCAGCCAGCCGCGCTTGATGACGCGCTTGTGAGACCACGCCACATAGTAGATGTGGGCTTGCGGCGACGAGACACCCACGGTGACGTGACCCACATTGCTGGCATCGGTGCGCATGAGCGCTTCAGGAACCCACAGCGGGCAGTCCGCGATGGGTGGCAACTTGTCGTCCTTGTGATACAGGGTGATGGTGGTGTTGATGTCCACGTCCTGCTCGCCAGGCTCGGCATCCAAGATGTGCACTTGCAGGCGGTATTGTCCAGAGGGCACGTCGGTGACGTCGATAACGGGTTTGTCGGTCGAGAAGTTGCCCGACTTGACCAGTTGGTCGCCCTTCAACGGCAACAACTGCCAGGTGCAGATGCTGGTGGGGTGCTGCTCGTCGGTGGTGTTGTAGGTGATGGGCAGCTGGATGGGCTCGTCGTTGAGCATCTCCAGGTCGTCGTCCTGCAAGGTGATGCCGCGGCGGGTGCCCACGATGAAGTTGGTCGAAGCCTCTTGGGTCTCGCCAGCGGCATTGGTGACAGTGGCCTGAAGCTCATAGTTGTGTCGTGCCCAGCGGTAACGGAGCCCGCTGTCGTCGGTCTGGTTTTCCTCAAACAGGTCGGCAGGCAGCGTGATTGTGAAGTTGCCTTGGGCATCGGTATTGACGGTGGTGTCCAGCAGGTGGTCGCCGCCAGTGTCGTGCATGCGCCACCAGCCCCAAATCCACTCGTGACCGATGAGCGACAGGCGCACCTGGGTGTCGGCAAGCGGCATCCCGCTATAGGTCTGGGCTTGTCCCTTGATGGTGACGGGTTGACCAGCAACAAAGTTGCGTCGCTCGTCGGGGAACGTGACCTGGAACGTCGGGGTCTTGTATTCGCTCACGGTGACGGTGTGCCTCCAATCGTGGTTGTTGCTCTTCGTCTTGTTGCGCTTGAGCTTAAGCATAAAGTTGCCGTTCATGCGGTCGGTGGGGATAACAAACGAGCCCTGCGCCCTTCCATAGTCGTCGGTGACGAGTTCCAGCGTGTCAATGTCCTTGTAGTTGGGGTCAAGCAGCGTCACTTTCACGCGCTCGCCTTTTGCGACGTGGCGATTGCCTCCCTCCTCGTGATAGAGCACCGCAGCCCACTGCATGGTCTCGCCAGGGCGATATACACCCAGGTCGGTATAGAAGTTGACGCTATATTCGCTCCTCTCGTGAGTGCGCATGCGACCCTGGCTGTAGGCATCGGGGCCATAATGGTCGTCGCCCTGATATGCGCGCAAGGTGCACGACTCGTCGCTCAATGCAGTAATACCCTCGTCGTTGGTGACAACAGTTCTCGTATTGCGACCCTCATCGACCTTGACATTCACACTCGCGCGGGGAGAGCCATCATTCAAGTCCACGGTGATAGCTACCTGACCGCCATCGCGGCTGTTCACTGCCATGATTGCTAAATCGGTCACACGCAGCAAGTCGCCATTCCACAAACGGTTGTTATCTACCGTTGCCCGCTTGCCCTCGCTATTGAACGATGGCACGATGACATAGGCACCGTAGGGCAACGGTGACAGGGTCAGAGTGAGGTTCTCGGCAGTGAATGGCACGATGCCCTGTGCCTGCATGGTGTGTTGAGAAATCAGCTTCAATTTGCTCAATTTGTAGCCATCACGAGCGTTCAACAGACTGTCGGGTACACGATACACCTTCACGGTGAACTGGTTAACGTTGCGCGAGGTGGCAGTGACGGTGATGCTGTCGGTGGTGGAGCGCAGGTCGGGGTAAGAGAGCGAGACCTGCTTGTTCTCCATCTGAATGGCGCGGTTGCGCACCGCGTTGGCATAGTGCGAGCGCGGGAAACGTTGCACATAGTCGTTGAACTGCTTGTAAGCCGTCTTTTCGTCCTTATCGTCAACCGACACACGTTCAAGCACAAATCCGCAGTGCTCGTTGTCGCTGTAGCGGTGAGCAAGATCCCAACTGCTACCCTCAATTTCGCACAGGGCGTAGATGTGGGCTGGCACGTTGTTGGCGGTGGCGTCAAGCCACATTTGCTCGATGCGCTTGCGCGAGTCGTCGCACTGGTCGCCTGCATTCATCAGCAATTCGCGCCCCTTGTCGCACAGGAACTCCAGTAGCGTTGGCTCATAGAGGGCACCCTGCTTGTCGCAATGGATAATGGTAGGCAGCGAGGTCACGGACACTTGCCGCAATGCCTCTGGGTTGCTGAGCGACTGGTTGACCAACTCCTCAATGCGCGAGTTGAATTGTCGATTGTCCCACTCGCTGACATCAGTGGGCAGCGGCTCGTCAACGGGGTTGTTGCGGTCCCACTCGGCATAGCGCGACTGGTAGCCGTTATAGACCCGCGCCTCCAGATAGAGCAACAGTGCACGCCACTGCGGACGTTTCTCGACCTGGAGCGTCGAGTCGATGCGCGAGATGATGGTCGCCATGTTGTCCTGGCTGATGCCGCTCATGGCGATGCTATAGCGCACCAGGGCATCCACCACTTGCTGCCCGTCACCGCCATCGAGTGCGCGATTCAGGTCGGTGAGGGCTGTGGATGCCACATCTTGTGGAAAATTGAAGTCGATAGACTTCGCTTTTTTGCTAGCGCCGTCGGCTCCAAAGGGGAAAATAGCCATAAATATGATGGATAAAATGATGGATAAAGTCGATTGTTTCATGATTGTTGTGGTGCTTTGGTCTCAGGTTTCAAAGATAGGCAAAAATCATGCAAGTCACAAAACAGTGCGCCAGCTTTCAATAAATTTAACAAAAAAGCAACGGGGATGCGCCATGGTTAGTGGCATCCCCGCTGCTGTGTCGTGTGAAAATGTGGCAATGTGGTTCATGACCGCTTGCGCCACAGTTTGGTCATATCCTCCAGCGTTTTGCCCTTGGTCTCTGGAACCAGCTTCCATACAAAGATGGCGGCAATCACGCAGATGGTGCCATACAAGCCGTAGGTGAACCAGTGACCAAAGTCGTCGCCTTGTGTCAGGTGCATGTTGAACATGGGTACAAACGATGAGCTGACAATCCAGTTAAAAATCCACTGGAATGCCACGGCTATCGCAACTGCCGCACCACGGATGGTGTTGGGGAAAATTTCGGCAATCAGCACCCAGCAAATGGGTCCCCAACTGAACATGAAGCAGGCGGCATAGAGCATGATGGAGAGCATACACACCACGCTGAGCGAGGGATTGCCAAAGGTAAGTGCCACGCCAAAGGCTCCAAGGCCCATGCCCAGTGAGCCCGTGATGAGCAGCGGTTTGCGACCCAGCTTCTCGACAGTGAACACGGCAATGAGGGTGAAGATGATGTTCACCACGCCCATCACCACGGTGTTCACCATGGGGTTGGTCATGCCCATGTCTTCAAAAATGCGCGGAGCGTAATAGAGCACGGCATTGATGCCGACAATCTGCTGGAACACGCTGAGCATAATGCCAATGAAGATGCACAGGTAGCCGTAAGAGAACAGTCGCTCGGTCTTTTGCGTGATAGTCGATTTGATCTCTTGCAAAATTTGTTGTGCCTTGCTCTTGCCATTGATGCGTGAGAGTACGCCCAGAGCCTTGTCGTCGCGTCCAATCATCACCAAGTAGCGCGGTGTCTCGGGCACCAGACATATCAGAATGGTGAACAAGCCAGCCGGCACCGCCTCGCTACCAAACATGTAGCGCCAGCCAGTGCTGGTGGACCATGCGGCTGCCTCGGGGTTCATCACTTGGTTGACCTTGCCCACGGCTTCGATGATGGGATTCTCGTGACTGCCCAAGATGAGGAAATTGACAAAATAGACCACCAGCTGGCCGAAGATGATGGCAAACTGGTTCCACGACACCAGCATACCGCGGATGTTGCTGGGGGCAACTTCGCCGATGTACATGGGACAGATGGCAGAAGCCAGTCCCACACCCACACCGCCAATGATGCGGTATATGTTAAATGCCACCAGCAGGCTCATTGTCGGCTCGCCCTCGTTAAAAAACAAGAACTCGGGCTTCATGCTGCCTAGTGCCGACACAAAGAACATGATGCCGGCAAACACCAATGCGCGTTTGCGCCCCCATCGTGAGGCAAGCAGTCCTGATATGGCACTGCCGATGATACAGCCAATCAGTGCGCTGGCGCAGGTGAAGCCGTGCATGGCATTGGTGTACTGGAAGCCGGTAGCCTGCATAAAAAATGCTTGCAACCCTTTTTCAGCACCCGAAATCACCGCCGTGTCGTAGCCAAAGAGCAAGCCTCCCAGCACCGCCACCATGACGATGCTGATGAGGTAGGCCTTGCTGCCGTTTTGTTGATTAGTCATAACGGTTTATCGTTTGAAGATATCGTTCTCATTGGGCATACAGTGCCACAATGGTCTCATATTTCTCTTGCTTGCCGCTGATTTGAGCGGGTTCGCCGTGTGCCTTGGCATAATCTACCAGCTCTTCTAGCGTCATCTTGCCGTCCTCAAATCGCTTGCCCTCGCCGGCGTCAAAGCTGGCGTAACGCTCCTTGACCATTTGGGGCAACTCGCTCTGTTCCAGTATGGCAGCTGCGCTGAGCAGGGCGCGTGCCATGGCATCCATGCCGCTGATGTGGGCAATGAAAATGTCCTCGGGGTCGGTGCTGTTGCGGCGCAACTTGGCGTCGAAATTGGTGCCACCGTCCTTGAAGCCGCCACCGCGCATGATTTGCAGCATCGCTTGGGTGAGCTCAAAGTTGTCGATGGGGAACTGGTCGGTATCCCAGCCGTTCTGGGCATCGCCACGGTTGGCATCTATGCTGCCCAGCATGCCGTTATCCACAGCCACTGCCAATTCATGCTCGAAGGTGTGGCCGGCAAGTGTGGCATGATTAACCTCGATGTTCACTTTGAAGTCCTTATCCAGGCCGTTGGCACGCAAGAAGCCGATAACCGTTTCGGTGTCCACGTCATACTGGTGCTTGGTAGGTTCCATAGGCTTGGGCTCAACCAAGAATGTGCCCTTGAAACCCTTGGCACGGGCGTAGTCACGGGCTGCGCTGAGCATGCGTGCAAGGTGGTCTTTCTCACGCTGCATCTGGGTGTTAAGCAGGCTCTGATAGCCCTCACGACCGCCCCAGAACACATAGTTGGTGCCACCCAGCTTGATGGTTGCATCGATGGCAGCCTTGATTTGAACCGCTGCACGAGCCACCACGTTAAAGTCAGGGTTGGTGGCGGCACCGTTCATGTAGCGCTTGTGTCCAAACACGTTGGCGGTTCCCCACAGCAGCTTGATGCCGGTGGCTTTCATCTTCTCGAGTGCATAGTCGGTAATCGCATTCATGCGAGCCTCATACTCCTCGATGGTGTCAGCCTCCTCGACGATGTCCACATCGTGGAAACAGAAGTACTCGATGCCCAACTTTTGCATAATTTCAAAACCGGCATCCATCTTGTCCTTAGCACGCTGCATGGGGTCTGCGGCTTTGTCCCACTCATAGGAGCGCGTTTGTCCGCCAAATTGGTCACCACTCGCCTGTCCCAGTGTGTGCCACCATGCCATGGCAAACTTAAGCCAGTCTTTCATTTTTTTGCCCATCACCATGCGCTCAGGCTCATAGTAGTGGAATGCCATTACATTCTTGCTCTGTGTTCCCTCAAAGGGAATCTTGCCGATTTGTGGAAAATACTCTTTAGCCATAATGTCTTAATGTGATTTTTTAAATGTTATTTTGGTTTTTGATTGGTTATATGGATTGGTTCAAAGTCTTCTGCAAGATGCCCAGCCAGCGTTGGTAGGCATCGTGATACTCGTTGCGACGTGTCGCTTCGGGCTCGATGACCGCCAGTCGCTGCAACGATGCAAATGCCTCGCCAGCATTGGCGTACACACCGCAACCTATGCCAGCACCGCGTGCCGCACCCACGCTGCCGTCGGTGTCCATGAGCTCGATGGTGGCGCCGCTCACGCCTGCCAGTGTTTCACGGAACATGGGGCTGAGGAACATGTTGGCGTTGCCAGCGTGTATGCGGTTGATGCTCATGCCCATCTCACGCATGATGTCCATGCCATAGGCAAAACTGAACACGATGCCCTCTTGGGCTGCTCGCAACAGGTGGGCTCGTGTGTGGTGATTGAAATCCACCCCATGAATGCTGCACCGCGGGTCACGATTCTCGAGCACACGCTCGGCACCATTGCCAAAGGGGATGACTGTAACGCCCTCGCTACCAACGGGGATAGTGGCGCATAAGTTGTTGATGGCATTGTAGGTCAGGTCGGGAGCGACGTTGCGCCGCATCCAGGCATTCAAAATGCCGGTGCCGTTGATGCATAGCAGCACTCCAAGCCGAGTCACGTCGCTGGTGTAGTTGACGTGGGCAAACGTGTTCACACGGCTCAGTGGATCGCGGTTCACTTCGCCTAGAACGCCATAGACCACTCCGCTGGTGCCTGCAGTGGCTGCTACCTCGCCTGGCTCAAGCACGGCAAGTGATAGAGCGTTGTTGGGCTGGTCACCCGCGCGGTAGCTGACGGGTGTGCCGGCAGGAATGCCTAGCTCGTCGCTGACCGCTTGGCTCACCCTCGACTGGATGCCAAAGGTGGGTACCGTTGGTGCCAGCATGTCAGCCGGTATGCCGTAGTAGTCGAGCAGTGGTTGCCAAGGCTGTCGCCCCTCAAAGTCCCAAAACATGCCCTCGCTCAGTCCCTCGACGGTGGTGTTCACCTCGTCGCTGAGGCGCATGGCGATGTAGTCGCCAGGCAGCATCACCTTGTGGATGCGTTTGAACACATCGGGTTCGTTCTCTTTAACCCATGCCAGTTTAGAGGCGGTGAAGTTGCCAGGCAAGTTCAACAGATGCTTTAGGCATTGGTCATGCCCCAGTGCCTGCGCCGCTCGGTCACCTTGCGGCACAGCTCGTGAGTCGCACCAGATGATGCTGTCGCGCAGCACCTGCTGATGCTCATCCACACACACCAGTCCATGCATTTGGTAACTGATGCCGATGGCGCATATTTGGCTTGCCGTGGCATGGGCGTCGGCTAGGGCTTTTCGCAATGCCAGCACGGCGTTATCCCACCATTGGCGAGGGTCTTGCTCTGCCCATCCTGGGCGCACAGCCTTGATGGGTGCTTCGTGTTCAGGAAAAAACGCGCTGGCGGCGCAGCGTCCGCTGTCTGCCTCAACCAGCGAGGCCTTGATGCTGCTGCTGCCGATGTCCAGACCTAGCAGATATGCATGTTTTGTCGTGTTGCTCATATCTCTATGTTTTGTTTGCTTTGATGTCCCGTTTCAAGTGATGATGATGTGAAATCACAAGTCAACAAAGTTAGCGTTTTTTTTCGTATTTAGCCGTACTTTTACTATGAAAAAAAGCAAAAAGTGCAAATATCATGTTGCGAGCGCGGGCAAATTATCTAGATTTGCGGTCAATGGGCTTGTGAAAGCATTAGACCATGATTTGTTGATGTCGGCTTTTTTGTTTACCTTTGTTGCCGACTAAACAACGTGACCGACCATCATGGATGAATTTGAAACTGGGAAACAGGCTCGCCGACGCTCAAAGCCGACGCACGAGAGCGAGGTGACAAACGAGTTTGGCAAACTGCCACCACAAGACAAGGAGCTTGAAGAGGCAGTGCTGGGCGCATTGATGCTTGAAAAAGATGCGTACAACAACGTGTGCGAGATTTTGAAGCCTGAATGCTTTTATGATCCCGCCAACGAGAAAATATATGAGGCCATACAGTCGCTGTCGGCGGCTGGCAAACCTGTGGACATGCTCACCGTGGTGGAGCAATTGCGTAGCAACGGCACACTCGAAGAGGTGGGCGGTGCGGTGCGCATCAGCGAAATAACGGGTCGTGTGTCGAGTGCCGCCAATGTCGAGTTTCACGCCCGTATCGTGGCGCAAAAATATTTGGCACGCGAGCTCATCAGCTTTTCTAGCCAAATTCAGAGTCTGGCATTCGACGAGTCGATTGACGTGTACGACCTGATGCAGGAAGCCGAAGGCAAGCTGTTTGAGATTTCTAAAAACACGCTAAAGCGCGATGTGATTCCCATCGAGACGGCTGTTGATGCCGCTATCAAGAAGATAGAGGAGGCTGCCAACCGCGAGAATGGTTTGAGCGGATTGGAGTCGGGGTATCACGATTTGGACCGCTTGACGTCTGGCTGGCAAAATAGCGACCTGATTATCATTGCAGCGCGTCCTGCCATGGGTAAAACCGCATTGGTGCTGTCGATGGCTAAAAACATGGCGGTTGACTATAACACGCCTGTGGCAGTGTTCTCGCTTGAGATGTCGAGCCTGCAACTGGTGAATCGACTAATCAGCAACGTGTGCGCTATCGAGGGCGATAAAATCAAAAGCGGGCAACTCTCGTCGCCAGAGTGGGAACGCCTGATGGTCAACACGCGCAGCCTGAGCACAGCCCCCTTGTTTATCGACGACACACCGTCGCTCTCCATCTTTGAGCTGCGTACCAAGGCTCGCCGTCTGGTGAGGGAGCATGGTGTGAAAATCATCATCATCGACTACTTGCAGCTCATGAACGCCACCGGCATGAAGTTTGGCAGCCGTGAGCAGGAGGTTAGCACCATTTCGCGGTCGCTCAAGCAACTGGCTAAGGAGCTTGACATTCCCATCATTGCCCTGTCGCAGCTTAACCGTGGCGTGGAGACTCGTGTCGTTACCGATGACAAACTAGGCAAGCGCCCGCAGCTCAGCGACCTGCGTGAGAGTGGTGCCATTGAGCAAGATGCCGACATTGTGTGCTTTATCCATCGTCCGGAGTACTACACGCGCTCAAGCGAAGATGCCGAGGGTAACGACATCCGCGGCTTGGCAGAAATCATCATCGCTAAGCACCGTAGCGGTGCCACCGATACCATCAACTTGCGCTTTGTGAACCGATTTGCGCGGTTTGAAAATTGGAATGAGCAGGGTGAGACCACCATGGGCGAGAACACTTATCAGAGCAAGATGAACATGGGTGCGCCCGCATCGTTGCCCACGCCGGCTGGTCCCGATAGCCCGCCGCCACCCGATGTGGATTTCTTGCATGACCCAGGTGACGTGCCGCCGCCCTTTTAACGGCGTCAACTCTCGCTAAATGTGGCTTTTACAAACAGAATAACATCATTAACCAAAAACGATATAATATGAAAAAAATCTTTTTAACAACCGTTATTGTGGGCTGCATCATGTTGTGTGGCTGCAATAAGAAACCCGCTAAAGAGCAACAAGGTGAAACCATCAACAATCCAGAGCTCACTGTGCCTGACGAAGGACCGCAGAATCATAACCATCGCGCTGCGCCCAACATGAAGAAAGTGGCAGAAAATGCCAAAACCTATCAGCAGGCGTTGGACTACCTGGGCAAGCAGCATCCCGATTTTGAAAATTGGGATGCCAGTGTTGTGCTCGATTCCATTGCACGCTATGCCGACCCCACCTATGACCGTTCAACCAAGCACATGGGCATCACATGGAAAGAGATGCGGTCGATGCGGAAAGACGCCAAAGGAGCGGCTGGCAAATAACCTATAAATCACACCAATAACTTGCGCTCGGCAACATCAAACTCACTTGAATGTTGCCGAGCGCAAACTTAGAACTTAAGCCCAAAGCCCAAAGCCCAAAGCCTTATTGCTTAAGCCTTATTAACGTCCCTCATTGACAAGGCAATGCGTTGCCGGTCTAGGTCGATGGACGTCACGCGCACACGCACATGCTGGTTAACGTGGACCTGCCGTGCGGCTGGCACACCACGCTTGGGCATCTGTGACACGTGCACCAAGCCATCTTTGTGGATGCCCAAATCAACAAACGCCCCAAACTGGGTGACGTTGGTGACGATGCCGTTGAGCTCCATGCCCTCGCGCAGGTCGTCGATGCTGTTGATGTTGTCGTCCCATTCCAGCACTTGAATGCTCTGGCGCGGGTCACGCCCTGGCTTCTCCAGCTCGCTCATGATGTCGCGCAAGGTGGGCAATCCCACATCGCCGCCCACATAGTGTTGCAGGTCAACCTTGTTGCGCTGTCCAGCATCGTTGATGAGTTCGGCTACGGTGCAATGGCAGTCATGCGCCATTTGTTCGACAAGCTGATAGCGTTCGGGGTGCACAGCGCTGTTGTCGAGAGGATTATCACTCTCGGGCACGCGCAAAAATCCTGCTGCCTGTGTGAAGGTCTTGGGACCAAGTTTGGGCACATCGAGCAGTTGCTTGCGTGATGTGAAGTGACCGTTGGCTGCGCGATAGTCCACAATGTTTTGTGCCAGTGTGGGTCCCAGTCCTGCTATGTAGGTGAGCAGTTCACGTGAGGCGGTGTTCACGTTCACCCCAACGCTGTTCACGCAGCTTTGCACGGTGAAGTCGAGTGCCTGTTTGAGCCGTGTCTGGTCCACGTCGTGCTGATATTGCCCCACGCCGATGCTCTTGGGGTCTATTTTCACCAGCTCGGCGAGCGGGTCGATAAGGCGGCGACCAATGGAGACAGCCCCGCGCACGGTGACATCCTTGTCTGGAAACTCGTCACGGGCAATTTTGCTAGCCGAGTAGATGGATGCCCCGTTCTCGCTGACCACATACACCTGCACGGGACGGCAATAGCGGATGCGCTTCAAGAAACGCTCGGTTTCGCGGCTGGCAGTGCCGTTGCCTAGGGCGATGGCGTCTATTTTGTAGCTCTCGACCAGATTTTGCACCTTGCTGGTCGCTCCCTTGATGTCGTTGTGAGGCGGGGTGGGGTAGATGACATCGTTATACAGCAGATTGCCCTGCTGGTCCAGGCAGACCACTTTGCAGCCTGTGCGATAGCCAGGGTCCACTGCTAGTACGCGCTTGTGGCCCAATGGCGGTGCAAATAGCAGCTGACGCACATTTTGGGCAAATGTTTCGATGGCTTCGTCATCGGCTTTCTGCTTGGCTTGTGTGGCAAACTCGTTTTCGATAGATGGCTTGATGAGGCGTTTGAAGCTGTCGTCGGCTGCCTCAGCCACCAGTTGCGCTGCCTGCGTGTTGCCCTTGACGACGATGCGGGCAATGTTGTCCATGGCGCGGTCGTTGTCGATGTCGATGCTCACCCGCAGGTAACCCTCTTTCTCGCCGCGGCGTATGGCGAGCAGCTGGTGTGATGACACGCGCTTGAGCGGTGCCGAAAAATCATAGTAGTTCTCGTAGTTGCGCCCCTCAATTTCCTTGCCTGGCACAAAACGCGAGGTGAGGCGAGCGTCATGCTTGAACCCTCGCCTGACGGCGTTGCGCACAGCCTGATTTTCGCTAATCCACTCGGCGATGATGTATTGCGCACCCTGGATGGCTGCTGCCGCATCGGGCACCTGCTCGCCATTGGCAAACTGCCGTGCACGGGCGTCGATGTCGTCGCCATGCTGTGCCATGATGAGGCGTGCCAGCGGCTCTAGTCCTCGTTGCCGAGCCGCCTCGGCGCGGGTTTTGCGCTTGGGCTTGTAGGGCAGGTAGATGTCCTCGAGTGTGGTGGCATCCCAGCAACCGTTGATGCGGGCAGCTAGCTCGGGCGTGAGCTTGCCTTGCTCTTCAATAGTCTTGAGTATGGTGGCGCGGCGTTTCTCCAGCTCACGATAATATTGCAGCCGTTGGTCGATGTTTTGAATGGCGAGCTCGTCAAGGTCGCCGGTCACCTCCTTGCGATATCGGCTGATGAAGGGGATGGTCGCACCGTCGTCGAGCAAGCCGACGGTGCCCGCCACTTGGTTGACGGGTATGTTGAGCTCTTGCGAAATCAGGTCGGTTAGTTTATTGGTCTTCATGTGGTGACTTATGGTTTTTTCTTTTTCAGGGTGATGAGGGTGATCTCGGGTGTCGCACCTATGCGCATGGGTGTTCCCACCATGCCCACGCCGGTGTTGACGTACAGGTGCCTATAGCCATCGCTATACAGGCCGCCCCACTCACGGTAGCGCAGCCGTGCTGGCGACAGCCGGTGCTTGCCCAGCTTCAGCATCACTTGCCAGGCATGGGTGTGACCTGCTAGCGTCAGGTCGATGTTGCTATTGGTGAGGGTGTAGGCTCGCCAGGCATAGGGGTTGTGTTGCAGTTGAATCTTGAACTGCCGGTCTTTCAGCCCGGCGTATGCCTTGCTCAAGTTGCCGCGCTTGTCGTATGGGTGGTCGCCCCAGTTTTCGGTGCCTATGACCACGATGCGGTCGTTGCCGCGGCTGATGCTCACGTGGTCGTTGTTGAGCAGTCGCCAGCCCAGTTGGGCTTGCAGGTCGCACAGGGCTTGGCGGTCGGTACGCATGGCTGCCGCGTCGTCCCATTGGGCATAGTCGTCATAGTCGTGATTACCCAGCACGCTATAAATGCCATCGGGGGCGTGCAGCTGTGACAAGATGTCGCGATAGGGCTCTGCCTCGGCGGTGAGGCGGCTCACCAGGTCGCCTGTGAAGCAAATCATGTCGGGGTGCAGGTCGTTAATCACGTTAACATATCGTTGCACAAATGCTGTCTTGCCGTTCTCGGTGCCCAGATGGGCGTCGCTCCATTGTACGATGCGGTAGCCGTCAAAGGCTGCGGGCAATCGGTCGCACGCTATCTGCACCTTGCGCACCTCTAGCGTGTGGGGTGTCACCAGCAAGCCCCACAGCATCGCCCACAGCACGGCTGCCCACACTGCCACGCCAGCCACGGCAGGGATACGTCGTGCCTTGCGCCTCAACAGTCGAGCCAGGGCATAGGCCGCTAACCCCAGGGCTTTGGGCACCCACATCACGAACACACCGTATAGCAGATATTGCCCCACGACAAACGTGCTGTTACTTGTCGTGGCACTACCCAGCGGCATCGCCGCCAGTGCCGCCACAGCCAGCACGGTCATGCCCGCCAACAGGGCGTTGATGCTTGCCAGCCATTTGTAGCCGCAGCCTCGCAGCCACTGGCATATCACCGTGTCAATGGCAATGCCCAGGGCGACCACTGCCACCAGTGCCACCCAGTGAATTTTCATTTCAGTGCCTCCAGCTGATTGGTGAGCGGGTTGCTGTACATTTGCAGCATCTTGTTGTACATGTAGAAGCGGTCTGCCTCGCTCAGCTTCAGCCCTTGCGTCTTGTCGATTTGGCTCGACAGGTAGTGCTCAAATGCCTCACGCTCGTCGGGGGTGTATTGGTCGGCAAAGCGCTTGTCGTCCATCAAGATGTCGTGGGCAATGTAGTTGGTCTTGAATATTTTGTAATTGACGTGGATAGCGTGGTCTATGATGGCGCACACGCGGTCCACCGTCAAAAACTTGTCCAACCCCTCGGGAATCTTGTCCAGCTCCTCGTTGATGCACGGCGTGAACGCATAGTGCACCTCGCCCTTGTGGCCCATGATGCCCGTCTGCATGCTGATTAGGTCGTCCTCGGGCGACTTGCGCCAGTTGGGATTCTTGCTCTTGCACAAGAACTCCTTCGCCTTCAGGTAGTCGTTGGGGTCATACTCATAGCTGATGGCGATGGGGGCAATGTTCAGCTCCTTCAGGCTCTCGATGAACGACTTGTCACGGTCGCCATATGCCAGCATCTTGATCAGGCTCTCCTGCGTGCGGTCGTTGCTGTCCTTGCAGCGACCCTCGCGCTGGGCAATCCACAGCGAGGCATGCTTTTGCTGAACGGCAAAGTGCATGTAGCCCGACAGCTGCACGGCGGCAGTCAGCGTCTGGATGCGACCCAGGTTGCGCTTCACGATGAAGCTCTTGTTCATGCGCACCAGTTTCGTTATCCAGTCATAGATGAGCAGGTTGTTGCCGATGGCTATCTCGCACGAGTCGCGCCCAGCCTGTATGAGCAGGTAACTCAGTTGTGCGCTGTCGAGCACGATGTCGCGGTGATTGGTGACGAATGTGTAGGGCACCTCCTTGTCCAGCTGGTCCTCGCCCCGCGTGTGCAGCGTGGTCCCCGTCTTCGCCATCAGACCCTCGATAAAGGGTTTCATGATTTTCACCTGAAACTCGTGCTTGCTGTTGCAGCTCAGCAGCACCCGCTTCAGCTGCGAGTATTTGTAGTTGGGCAATGCCATACCTACTATCTTTTGGAAGCCTGGCTCCTGCACCAAGATTGTCATCTCTGTCTGGAAGTCCTTGTCAGGAATCGGGCAGATGTCCTGATACTCAACAGGTATCGCTATGTTCTCGTTCTCAATCATAAGGCAGATTATTTCACTTGATATTGTTATGTTAACTGTGTGGTTGATGTTTCGTTGTCAACCTACAAAGTTAAGACTTCTTTTCGATAAAACAAGCCGATGCGCCAATTTATTTTTTATGGCTTAAGGCTTAAGGCTTATGGGAGCGCGGGTGCGACCGCCCTGCGCTAGGGCTTGCTGTTGCGATATTCTAGCGGTGTGCAGCCCGTTTTCTTTTTGAAAAATCTCGAAAAATGCTGGGCGTACTGGAATCCCAGGTCATAGGCGATATCGGTCACCGGCTTGTCAGTGCCCAGCAGCATCTCTTTGCCCAGGTCAACTATCTTATCCAAGATGATGTCCTGAGCCGACTTGCCCGTCAGTTTTTTAATCAGGTCGCCAAAGTAGTTGGGCGATAGGCAAATCTTATCAGCAAAATATTTCACCGTCGGCAAGCCCGTGGCTTGTGTTGCGCCACTGTGCATATAGTCTTCAAGCAGCTGCTCAAACCGCTCGAGCACGCCGCGGCTGGTGATTTCGCGCGTGGTGAATTGTCGGTCGTAGTAGCGCATGCAATACTCGAGCAGCAGCTCGATGTTCATCACGATGATGTCGCGTGAGTGGTGGTCGGTGGGTTGTTCGCTCTCGATGCGAATCTTGTCCAGACAGTCGATGACGGTGGCGCGTTCTTGGTCGGTCATGTGCAATGCCTCGTTGCTCTTGTAGGAGAAAAAGGTGTAGCGCGACATCTTGCGCCCCAGCGATGTGCCTGCCACTAGCTTTTTATCAAACAGCAATGCCGTGCAACGCGGACGGCGGCCTGCCGGCGCTTGACAGCGCACCACTTGCCCAGGGCCAATGCTCACGATGGTCCCCTCATTGTAGTCATAGGTGGTCATGCCATACTGCATCTCACCGCATTTCTCGTGCTTGAGAAACAGGGCATAGAAGCCAAAGTTGGTCACACCGTCAACCGCACAGGTGGCACGGTCCAGCTCCACCACGCTCACCAGTGGATTATAATTCTCTAACCCGTACAATTCGCAATAGCGGTCGGGACTGTCCAGCTGAATGATTTTGTCCATAAGGCCTACTTTTTTAATCATGGCAAATATAACATTTTTCGATGAAGCAAGCACAATAAAAGTTCGTTTTTCTAGATAAAATCGCTCGCCATTGCTAGATTTCAGCAAATGAGCTTGCGACAGATTAATTGCCCAACAAAACATTATGGTGATGGTGCCGATGCCTCTCCCTTTGCACCGGCACCCGCCATGGCTCATAGCTTTTACTTGAGGTAGTTATTGAAAAACTGTGCAATCTTGTCAAATGGGATAGCACCCTTGCCACCGCCGTCGTACAGGTCGCAATGGCTTGCCCCAGGCACAATCAGCAGTTCCTTGTTGTCGCGATAGTTGGTATAGCTGGTCATGTCGCGGTAGGCATCTTCGCTAAAGTAGCGTGAATGCGCATTCTCGCCGTGTATCAGCAGCACTGCCCCGCGAATTTCTTTGCTATATTGCATGATGGGTTGATTTATAAACGACATGCAGCCCGTCACCGTCCAGCCATCGGTGCTGTTGCCGCTGCGCTCATGATAGCCGCGCGGTGTCTTGTAATAGTCATAATAGTCCTTGACAAACTGTGGTGCGTCGGCGGGTAGCGGATCTACCACACCACCGCCTTGCTCATAGTAGCCCTGGGCATACTCGCGGGTGCGCTGGGCATTGAGCGCGACCTTGGCTTCGTGGCGTGCCTGCTCGTTATCGTTGGCGTCAAAATAGCCGTTGGCGTTCACTCGGCTCATGTTATACATGGTGCTGGTCACCGTAGCCTTGATGCGCGTGTCGAGCGCGGCAGCGTTAATCGCCATGCCACCCCAGCCACAAATGCCGATAATGCCTATGCGGTCGGCATCTACATTGGGCAGCGTGCTCAGGTAATCGACAGCTGCCATAAAGTCCTCGGTGTTGATGTCGGGCGATGCTATGCGTCGCGGTGTGCCGCCGCTCTCGCCACTGAACGACGGGTCAAAGGCGATGGCGAGAAATCCACGCTCAGCCATCGTCTGGGCGTACAGGCCGCTGCATTGCTCCTTAACGGCACCAAATGGCCCGCTCACCGCTATGGCAGGCAATTTGCCGCTCGGGGCTAGCGGGGCGTATAGGTCAGCCGCCAGCGTGATGCCATAGCGGTTCACGAATGCCACCTTGCGGTGGCTCACTTTGTCGCTTTGTGGAAATGTCTTGTCCCACTCGTTGGTCAGTTGTAGCTCTTGCTTGACGATGTTGCTTCCTTTCATTGTTGTTTGTGCATTTTGGGCTTGTGCAGGTGCGCTCAGCATCACGGCACAGGCGAGGGTTAACATTAATAGGGATATCTGTCTCATTGCTAAATAGTGATTGATGTTTTGACGCTGCAAAGTTACGGCGAGTTCGCCAGGCGGTGGCTACCATTTTTACCGCAACATCAACCATTATCGCCGAAATTGCCACCACCAGCATCAAGGCAACCGCTCACACCCCTCATCAGCTATCAGATCAAACCACTAGCTGGTCACACACTCGGCAATAGCATTGCCGGGCGTGAGCAATTTATCTAAAAATTTGTTTGTTGTCAGACGGTGACCCGCTGGAAGGGAGCTGCGGTGATGTCGCACAGCTGGTGGTCGAGGTATTTGAAGTGTCCTGCGATGGCAATCATGGCGGCGTTGTCGGTGGTGAACCGCCGTGGGGGGATAAAGGCGGTGAGGCGGTGCCGCTGGGCGTAGTCGGCTACTGCCTGTCGCACGCCGCTGTTGGCTGACACGCCCCCGCTGATGGCGATGGTGCGAATGCCGGTGTCGCGGATGGCGCGGGTGAACTTGTCCATCAGCACCTCGATGATGGTGTGTTGCAACGAGGCTGCGAGGTCGGCACGGTTCTGCTCCACAAAGTTGGGATTGACCCGCAACTGGTCGCGCAGGGTGTAGAGGAACGAGGTCTTCAAGCCGCTGAAGCTGTAGTCGTAGCCGCCCACGTGGGGCTTGGCAAATTTGAACGCCTTGGCGTTACCTTCGCTCGCCAACTTGTCGATGACAGGGCCGCCAGGGTAGGGCAAGCCCATCACCTTGGCGCACTTGTCGAACGCCTCGCCGGCGGCATCGTCGATGGTCTGTCCCAGCACTTGCATGTCGGCAGGATTGTTGACCCTGATGATCTGGGTGTTGCCGCCCGAGATGAGCAGGCACAGATAGGGGAAGGCGGGCACCACGGTGTCGGGGGTCTCCTTGATGAAGTGTGCCAGCACATGGCCGTGCAGGTGGTTCACGTCAACTAGCGGCACGTCGAGGGCTAGTGCCAGCCCCTTGGCAAACGAGGTGCCCACGTGCAACGACCCAGGCAAGCCAGGGCCGCGGGTGAAGGCAATGGCTGTGATGTCGCTGCGCTGGATGCCCGCCTGCCTGATGGCCTCGCTGACCACGGGCACCACGTTTTGCTGGTGCGCCCGCGACGCGAGCTCGGGCACCACGCCGCCATACAACTCGTGCACGCGCTGGCTGGCGATGACGTTGCTCAGCAGCACGGTGTCGCGCACCACAGCAGCCGATGTGTCGTCGCACGACGACTCGATGCCCAATATGGTTACAGGTTGTTGTTCACTCTGCATAGTTCTCGTTTTTATGGGCTTAAGGATAATTTTTTGGCTTAGGGCTTAGGGCTTACGGTTTGTCTTACGCCCAATCACTTAAGCCTTATTACTTAAGCCCTATTACTTAAGCCCCATAGATATTACTGTTGCTTGGCTGCTTGCTTTGCCCAGCTGTCCTTGAGGCCGATGGTGCGGTTAAACACCAGATGGTCTGGCGTGC
>Ga0065708_1040043_pt1 | contig 18280 bp, 14 predicted proteins | sample Hoacrofraction12_2_FD_59095 | JGI IMG/M metagenome (GOLD analysis project Ga0065708, IMG submission 59095) | Hoatzin crop microbial communities from Cojedes, Venezuela, sample from fiber fraction 12 v1 | ecosystem: Host-associated > Birds > Digestive system > Esophagus > Crop | place: Venezuela... | reverse complement strand
CCTTTGATTTTATTAAGTGATATTAATATTATTGTACAGGAGATCTATTTTTTGTTAATAGTTTTTCCCATTTGTGTTTGAGCTAGTACATGTTTTGGGCATTTTTCAGGGATTTTTCAAGCTTGAGATCGCCACTCGTCTTCGGTGATATCCATCATAATCTTGTCGTGCCAACGACCATCACGAAACTCGGCGTCGCGGCGACGACCAGTTTGTTTAAACCCAGCTTTTTCGTAACAGCGAATCGCGCGCTGATTATAAGAGAGAACAGTGAGATAAATGCTGTGCAAATTCATCTCCTCGAAACCGTATTGAACCATCTTTTTCACCGCAGCGGTGCCAATTCCCTGGCCGCGCTGCGCCTCTGAGCCGATGGTGATGCCAAACATCGCCGAGCGATTTTTCTGATCCTGATGATAGAGGGAGACAAAGCCGACCGGCTGCTTTTCGACCATAATCTTGAAAAACGGCGCATCTGGGGAGAATTTCGCAAGTTTGGCGCGTATTTTCTCCAAATCGGCCTCCGGATCGTAAAAATCCGTGTTGGTTTCGTCCTGGGTCCATTGGTAGAATAACTCCGCGTCATCAGAGGTGATTGGAGCGAAGTCGACTTGCGGAACCGAGTTTTCATGTTCTGGCAAATTCCGTTTTCCCGTATCCGCAAGCAAAGTCGCAGTGGTCTTGGGACAGTATTTGTTGACTTCCTCGTAGATTTTGCGCTCGAAGGCGTCGAATTCCTCGTCCTCGTGCTCTGGGGAGTGGATGTAGAAACGATTTCGGGCGCAACGCTCGCGCTCATCCTGGGAGAAATCAGCAGGGTCGGTTCCCTGTCTACGGAGATCGGCGTAATAATCGATCGCGGTCTTCGGATAACCCAGCATTTCACCAATTTCAGAGTTTAGCTCCGGATTTTCAAAGCCACCATCCTGCCAGAGACGATGGAAAAGACCTTGTGCTTTTATCGCATTGGCCTCATTTTGGACGATATAAACATCTAGTAGATGCTCCTCTGGGAGAATTGCGTCTTCCAGGTGCTCTTCTGGAATCGTTCGCCGTTCGGTGACAGTTTTAAGATTAAGTTCGTTCAATAGGGATTGAAACGGGCTGATGTCGGTGCCGTCTAAAAAGGTTAAAAAAGTTACTTCCTTGATTCCGATTGCCGAGCCGACAATCTGGCACACCTCAGTGGCGGCCTTATCTGGCTTTTTCTCAGTTTCGAAAAACCAGTCATCAAGCTCATTGAGAGCCTCGGCGCGAAGTTTTTCTCTGTTTTCAGCTAATTCCGAAGTCGCTAGTTCATCTGTTTCTGCCAGCTCCGGTTTCGGGGTGAAATTTATTGATTCATGACGCATAAAATCCTTTCGTTTAGTTACTACTATTATCGCACAAAACGCGGAAAATATGCAAAAATGCGCTCAGATCGCACAGAAGGCCGTTTTTAGGCATTTTAGCCCAAAAGAGCCATCTTCCCGCGTTTGGGCGGTTAGATGGCTCTGAGGGGCGTTATATGCGGTCTGAGGGTATATTATTCGATTGGATAGTCGGATCTTTTTTCGAATGACTCTTTTATCAACGGGATATACCCTGTAAGAATCGTGGGGTAAAAGTATCTACGAAATTTGTTCCAAAATTGACATCATCTGTACGAGCTCATTATTTCTAGTCTCCATTTCAGTAATTCTATCAATCAGCCTTGTATTCTGCTCGCGAAGCTGGTTAATCCGGGACTGGATATCCTGCATTTCTTCCTCTAGCTCTGGTGGGATTTGTTCTAGAAATGAACTTATCTGCACAAGTATATTAAAACGGGTCTCCATTTCAGTGATTCTAGCATTATCCCTTGTATTCTGCTCGCGAAGCTGGTTAATCTGGGACTGGTTATCCTGTATGATTTGCTCTACTCTTTCCGAGGTTGTGTCTCTTGAACTTTCCACAGATTGCTCTGGCTCTGTTGGGGTGGCATCTTGAGAGTCAAGGGATTCTTCCGAAGTTTCATCTTGAGCCTTGGCAGATTCTTCTGGGGTATTATCTTGATTCTCAGATACTTCCTCTGCGCTTGGCGATTCTGGTTCTGGGGCTTTATAGATGTCTTTTGGCTTACCCATGCCGGTTAACCTTAGCTGATGATTCCAATCCTCGGTGTTTGGCTCGAAACCTTCGGCGATGAGGTCGTCGTAGGCTTCTTGGTTCATGTTATAGTAGGAGGCGTCGAAGGTTGGGGTTGCGTCTTGGTCCTCCAACTCGGGGAGCATTGTCCTCTGACCTAAATTAGATCTCAATTCATCGGAAAGTTGATTGCGCTCAGTTTCCTGCTGCTCCTGCTGAGCCTGGCGCCGGTTTACCCAGTTTCCATCTGGGCCGATGTAAACATCTCCGACTGCGGCGTCGTCTAGATCGACGGGAACTAGTTGATCCTTATCCGCATCGTACATACGAGGTGTTTCTGACATATATTTCCTTTCTGGTTATGTTATTTTTATAATTGTACCCCCCCCCCGGCGGGGATTGTCAAGAACGTTTGTTCGAGTTTTAGTTGCGGGGTGAATTTACCCGTAAGTCGTGGAGATGGAAGTTATTGGTTGGAAATACTCATAAGTGCGGAAGATAGGACTTATAACATCAAAATACCCATAAGTCGCATTTTTACGAGTTATGGGCGAAATGTGTGCATAAATAGAATTATGGGTAAATTTTACGTTTATCTCATGATCTGTATCTTAATATTTATACACGGGATTTACCCATAAAACCGAGTAAATGAAAGCTTTTATGGAATTAAAACGGCAAATTGTCGCCTGGCCAAATAAACGACGTAATGCCCTTCTTAGCGCTGTTTTGGCAAGAAATGGCAGTTTTTTCGCGCGCTTGTCCAGTTAAAAACTGATCGTTTCGGCTTCCGAATTGGACTTCACCCACGAAAAACTCTGTCTGATGCGCTTTTGCTAGTTCGATTATATCATCTTCAGCCTCATCATAACTTTCCGGGTTATAACCACCCCACCCAAAACCATCTTCGCGTTCACCCGTCCATGGTGCAGAATTCACATCTCGTCGATATGGATGAATGCTAATTCGATCGACTATTGAATCATCGTTGATATTCTCCAGAACCAACTTTAGATAGTCACGATCTGCGAAAGAAGTCCCTGCGATTGCCAGTTTTAGGTCGGAATGTTTCTTCTTCAAGTTACCCGCCACATCTTTATAAAAATCCGCATACTCTGCCGGCGGAATATAATCACTCGTCGGATACTTTTTGTCCGTTACGATTTTCATGTTCGTCTCATTTCCAAGCTCAATTGTCACATTATCACCAACTTGATCAACTAGGTATTCAATCATCTCAATATACTTTTCACGTTGCTCACCCTCAGGCGCTTTCAGCGTAGGTTTATTATCGATAGGTTCTCGATGTAAAAGACTCGCGGTTATGATGATATCTTCGACACCAGATTTTTGTAAATATTGGATCTGTTCTATGAAATCTGGCGTGACTATTATATCTCCGTTTGAATCCTGCGAATTCTCAAGACAAAAAGGAGATATTACTGGAGACGCATGCAACCTCGCATGTTTTAAATTGCCGCCAAAACTATCTACATACTCTCGGAATTCCGACATTTTCTGTGCTTCACGTCCCCTGGCCTGCGCAATATCAGATAGTGTAATTCCTCGGCCTTGATTTTCCATCAAGAGCTGCTCATCGCTTTTATTCACCCGCCCGTCTACTAAAACTTCACTAAAATTCGCACCGATATGCTCAGGATCTGATAAAATAGTCTCCGCTTCCGCGGCATATTCACCAGTCAGGAATCGATTATTCAGTTTTTCATGTTTTCTACCGTTAAACTTTATGTCCGACATATCCCATTTGTCAGCATCTGGGTTTATCGATTCGTTGTGATTACCTGGATCATTATTCATGATTTTCCTTTCCACTTGGGTTACTAATTAAATTGTACCCCCCCCCGGCGGGGATTGTCAAGAACATGTGTTTGGGTAGAGTTATGGGCGAAAATCGCCCGTAAGTGAGAAAATCAAACGTTGCGGGTAAAATGCCACGTAAACACAGAAAAATGGATTTATGCCACAAAATTGCCCATAAGTCACAAATCAGCGAGTTATGGGCGAAATGTGGGCATAAACTAGAATTTTGGATTTATTTTCCAAGATTAGCAAATTAACAATTTTACAATTTTATGGGAATACGCCACAAAAGCCCCTCTGAGGACGTTTCGAGTTCGGAGCGCCATACACATATAAGCACTTTGAGGGTAAAATGGCTCTGAGGGGCATTTTATACGGTTTGAGAGTGTTTTAGTCGATCGAATGGATCGTGTTTTAGTTCGACTGGTTTTTTAGCTCGGCGTATCTTCGTTCAATCAGTTCTTCTGGAACACCAGCGGCGAGGAGTTTGTCACGGACAGGATCACCCTTACGGAGATCAAACTTACTCAGCTTGGAAACTAATTCTTCTTCGTTAATATTAGCCCCGGCAGGCTGTAATATCCCAAGATTATAAACGATTTGTCTCGGATCTTTTATTCTCGAAACGATATCATTAATATTGCCACCGGCGGCGAGAATGTCGGTAATAACTCCCCCCACTAAAAGACGAGGATCTATCAAATCAGTGACCTTATCGGGACTAACTCCAGCGTCAAGAAATTCTTTATAATTATTCGTAACAGTGTTACGATCAACCTGAGTAATTAATTCGTCCGCATTAATATGATAACCCGAAGCATTAAGCTCAGGAAGATTATCAGCGAGAAGTTCCGGATCTGTACGACCATAAATTATATCCTCTAGTATAAAATCTGGTAGCTGTTTTTCTTTAACCGCGGCAAGTTCAGCCCTTAACGCGGTAATCTCAGCCTGCATATCCTTCATAACTTTCTCTAGTTCTGCCGGGATTGTGTCTTTTGAGCTTTCTGCAGATTGCCTTGACGCCTCCGAGACAGCGTCAGGAGTTGAAACTGGTTGATCCTCCAGCTCAGGGAGCATTGCCGCATGCCCCATATCAGAAGGCAATTCATCGGGGAGTTGATTACGTTCGGACTCATGCTGCTCCTGCTGAGCTTGGTATCTGTTTACCCAGTCCCCATCTGGGCCGATATAAACATCTCCGACTGCGCCATCTAGATCAACAGAGGGCGACTGGTCCTTTTCTGCATTATGTAGTTTTTCTGACATATTTTCCTTTCTTGTTATGCTATTCTGTATAAATTGTACCCCCCCCCCGGCGGGGATTGTCAAGAACGTTTGTTCGAGCCTTGGGTTGTATTTTTTACAACATTTTCCTCTGTTAGCTACTGCGATCGTGACCAAAGCCATTTTTTCTTTTCCGGTTCTATGAGATAATATCTGTAAGTAAAAAGGAATCAAATGAATCCGGAAAAGTTACATTCATTGCGTAATGAGCGAGTAGAATCACCTGAAAAAGCTGAAAAACTTCAAGCGATCGAAACACTGACTAAAATGGGGCTTTTTACTCGTGTCCGAGACATAGAGCTATATCACGGTCGTGCCGGTAACGGGCAAAAATGGAAGGTAAAAACCGATTTTAATAACGGTGGAGATGCGACCGGGAATAACAATATTAATAAGGTTCCTGCGTTGAACACATCCAATTACGAAACTGCAAACGATTTTGCCAATAAGCGTACAAAGGTTAAGAACATTTACACACATAGCGGGGCGACGCCAGAGGTTCATCGAATTGTTGCCAATGATCCAGATGCGGTTATCATAGATAGTTCATTTGATACCCCAAAAGATTCACAACAGAGAGAAGAATACCTAGAAGCCCTAAAGACATTAGCGATTGGTGTGGCTAATGGTACACCAGCACCTTTTAAATATCGTACTATTTATAATGAAGTTACGCCAAAGCAGATGATACAGCTTCCGGATGGAAAATATAGAAGATATATTGCTGAGGCGGAGGTTCCTCAAATAGCTAGACGGCTGAATCAGGATGAAGGTGCAATAAGTCACTTGTCCGCTGGCATAAATTCATATGCTCTTTTTAAAAGCCAGCCCGCATTAGGTGCCGAATATTTTCAATACGGACAAACATCAGTTGAAGTTGATGGTGAAAAATATCTTTTAAGTCAAGAATACGCTGCCAACTGGCTCAGAAATGCACACGTTGTAGGCGTAAAAATGCGCGTTGATTCCGTCACTCTTGATAAGATTATCGATAATGTAATATTGTTTGATCTAGAAAAAGTCAATACTGAGACTGAAATTGATAGAAAACGACAGAATTATGAAAAAATGTATGGGCAGGCCACAAAGTTACTCTACGAATTAGACAGTAAAGCTGAACCACATTCTGAGCTGACTAAATTACTTCGGGAAAATTATTATGCTTCACCAAGGGAAATCATTGATACAGCCAAAAAAGTTCCTGGATTCAAGCAAGTTTTTGAAGCTGATACTGGGACTTGGGAAGGGTATACCCTAGAACAACATACGGAAGCAGTTTTAGATATGTTTGACAAACTTTACGCCGATAAAATACCTGCTGATGCACTTCCGATTATGCGCTTATCGTTATTAGTTCATGATATTGGAAAACCAGTAGCTGTAGCAAAAGGTCAAAAAGAACAGCAAATGATTTATAATAAACGCTACGCTGAAAAATTTATGACTGATATCAATATCGACAAGAAAACACGAGATTTAGTGCTCGGAATTATTGGACCGTCACAACATTACACATATGAAGGTTTCATAAAAGATGGTGGATCCGAGAAAGCGCGAGGCGAACTAATTGCGTTCTGCGAAGAACTTCTACAGCATTGTACCGGTCATCAGGTAAGCCATGATGAGGCGTTTAGCTTAGCTCGACTCTGTTTAATACTACAAACCTGTGACAGCGCAGCTTATACCGATATGGCAGTTATCAGAGACGGCAATGGTATGTATCACCCATATGGCTCCTTCAATGATTCATTTGCTCCGCCGACAAACATGACTCGAAACAATGCAATGCTCAAACCGAAGAAGTAAAAAATCGTACACCCATTTAATACTAACAGGGGTGGCGATCATTTTTGTTCGGTTACGCTTTAAAAAAGCGTTCGGTTATGGCTATCCGGCAAAGTGTTCGGTTATGCTTACTGATTTTCAGAGGTTCGTGTCCTGTTCCGGACCACCAAAAATTTTTGCTTTATTTTGCCACTTTTTCCTTAATGTAACGGCTATTTCTTATCTGTAACGGCAAATATTTTGATGCCATTGTACGACACAATGCCATGTTTGTGCGTCACAAAGAGGACTTTTTTTAAGGCTTGCAAATAACAGGGGTGAGCAAGCTTATTTTTGCAAAAAAGTTTTTTCCAAAAACCGAACAAAACGCGAAAATTACGATTTTTTGACAAAATGAAATTTTTTATAACAGGGGTGGGAGGAAAAATTTTGTGCAATTTTTGCTTTGAGCGTTCGGTGTCGTGCCGATTTTTGGGTAAAAAATGGCCAAAAATGGACCCGAACACCCGAATTTTTCGCCTAAAAACGGCCAAAACGGACCCGAACACCCGAATTTTTCGCTCAAAAATGGCCAAAATACGGACCCGAACGGACCCGAACATTTCACCTACATGTGAGCCCGAGCATAAAACTAAAATCAGGCTTTTTTAGAATGCTTATGCCAAAAAAGTTAAAACAGCTTTGGATGATCTCTCTAAGCATAACCGAACAAAATAGAATAATTGCCCCACGAACCCGAACATCCAACCGGTCATTTTTAGGTACCCGCAAAATACATAAAGAAATAGCTCAACAAAAACCACAGGAAGCGAGCCCGAACGGACCCGAACATTTGAACATTTTCACCTAAGAAATAGCTAATGCGGGGCCGAACATACAGGTAAGCATAACCGAACATTTTCGGAATTCTTATTTCACGAAACCGAACATCTGATACTCTAAAGACGTAGGTCAGGCTGAATAACCGGGATAAATCCAGCCTATCCCCAGGGATACGACCGGATCAAAAACACAAAATCGGACTACTTATCCCAGTCAAAACCTTCACCAAAGTGGCCGTATTCAGCGGTCTGCTCGTAGATTGGTCGCTTGAGGTCTAGTGTTTTGATGATTCCCTGCGGAGTGAGGTCGTATTTGTCAGCTGGGATGTCTTCCGATACGCCGTCGATTATAACAGTGCGCTCGAGTGGTTCGGCAAAACCGATTGCGTAGGCGAGGCGGACGTAGACTTCGTGGGCTTTGCGATCGCGGAGGTAGTCAACCGCGATGCGGCGCGCAATATAGGCGGCCGAGCGGTCAACCTTGGATGGATCCTTGCCGGAGAAGGCGCCACCGCCGACTGGGATGCTTGGACCATAGTTGTCGACCGCGAGTTTACGGCCAGTCAGGCCAGAATCGGCTTCAAACCCGCCTTGATTCCAGTCGCCAGCTGGATTGATGTGGAATTTTTCACAAGTAAGATCTTGCTCTTTCAAAAATTCATCAACGCGAGCTTGCAAATCATCCTTGGAGACGTTTTGGAACGAAGCGACGATCGAATCGATTTCATCGCCGTTTAAGGTCACCTGAGTTTTGCCATCGTACGGATATTTTTCGTAAATAAATTGGTTCAAACGGCGAGACAAAACTACTTCGCGGGGGAGATATTCAGGGGTTTCGTCAGTAGCGTAACCGATCATGATTCCCTGATCGCCGGCTCCACCTGTGTCAACACCGCGAGCGATTTCTGGGCTTTGCTTGACGAGGTTGACGATGGTCTCGACATCATCGCCAGCGATGCGATGAATAATTGCATCGACGTCGATATTTTTGGCAGTGGAAGTAATCTCACCAGCGGCAAAAACTTTGCCGTGACCACCAGCGACGTCAACTGCAACGCGAGCGTTCGGATCCTGCTCGAGATAGGCATCGAGAATTGCATCGGAAATGCGATCGCAGAGCTTGTCTGGATGACGAGGCGAGACTGATTCCGCGGTGCGATAACCATCGAGATTTCTTAATGGGTTGATAATTGATGACTGATTTGAAGTTGTCATATCTTTCCTTTCTTTGGCTGGATTTACCACCTTGCGACTGTAGGTTGGTAGCAGGTCGACGGGCCAGTCCCTCACTGCTTCTTGATATTTATTAAATTGTTAATACTTATTTATTATAACACTTGTTGTAAACTTTGAGAAGGTTTTTTATTTGGGTGGATTGGTAAACTTTTTCGCGATGTTTGAGCATGGCACGACTCATTTTTTCAATGCGTTCAGGATGGCGAGCAAGATCGGTCAAAACTGCGGCGGTCAACTCTGGGCTCGGTGCGGTATTATTTATAAAAAGCATGCGCTTTTTGTGAAAACGTGGGTGAGTTTTCTTGATCCAAGCTTGCATAGTTTTTTCCAAAACCGTATCGCAATTAATCGAACCGGATTTTGGTACGATTTCCTGCATGTCTGGATCAACATAGAAAACTGGCAAACCCGTCGCTTCAGCCTCGAGCAATGTTAAACCTTGCGTGTCAAAGCCATAGGAATTAGTGATGGACAAATGCGAGTCTAACATTTTATCAAGAATACGCTCGTGCTTAGTATAACCATAGAATTTTACTTTTTTACCATAGCCGGATTGAGATTTTTTAGCAGTTCCGTCAAGTTTGTATTTTTTCACAAAAAGCTTGCACTTTTTGAGTTCATTGCCGTCACCATAGACTGATAAGGTTGCCGGAATATTCATTAATGCCATGGCTTTTAAGAAAGGTAGTAATCGTTTTTCATTAGAAACGCGCGAGTTCCAAATCATTTTCAATTTATCACCATCCTTCATCGTGCGTACAAGAAAATCGTTAGTTGAAGCGCGAGATTTTTTGCCAAGTTTTCGCCAAGTTTTCTGCTCGAATTGTTGAATCATTTGGTCGGAAACACCATTTGAAACAACTGTAACTGGTTTTTTAACTCCGTAGTGTTTTAACTTGTTAGCAAAATGAAGCGATGGTGTGATGACTTGGTCGGCGTAGTTCGCGTGATTAATCATAAGTTCCCACATGCGCGCACGAGCAATAGTCGGCGCAAGTGCAAAACTGCGCGAACCACGAGTGAGTTTATCATCTTTGTGAACTTTTTTCGAGTGCGGAATATACATGGAATGGAGCCAGCACAATGCGCAGGCGGCAATAGTTTTGAACGGATGCGGAACATTGACCGCGATAGCCATGTCCTCGCGGCCGTGCATAGTTTGAACGAGCGGGAGCTTGAATTTTCTTGCCAAATGCATGCCGGCGATCGAGCAACTACCTTCGTAATGAACGTGGACTAAATCGAAATTTGTGAAAACTGGCACGCGTTCAATCACGAATTTTTCGACAATTTCGGGCGCACGGGAAAGTGGTGCTCCGCCGGGCGAAAGGAACTTGTGAGTAGGGACGACAATGACATTTTTATCAAGTTTACCATTAACGATAGCATAATCGTCGTGGTCTTTTTTCCAGCCCGGGCAAAAGACTGTGACTTCGTGGCCGAGTTCTTGGAGGCTTTGCATTTGCGCGCGAATTGACGACGGAATACCGCCGGGAACCTCAAGAAAAACATCGGTAAAAATTGCAATTTTCATAAGTCAATTATAGCATAAACGGAATGAAAATTATATATAAAGAATGGCAGAAGTGGTAGATTCGAATGGACGACCTGGATTCCAAAGATTAAAACAAGCAACCTTAGCGACTAGCTCACCATTCCAAATCGAGATCGGGTTATAAGTCGTGTTCATGATTGGCGTGGTCGAGATTTGGCCGTGGCTGGCGACAATAATTTGCCCCTCATGAAAAGTGAGGATGGTGGTGGCATAACTTAAAGTGAATTTGTGCAAAGTTTCGATAGTCGGCAAAAGTGGCTGAGAAAGCATAATCATCTTTGAATAATAAACGGAGCGGAAGATTTTTTGGAGTTGACTCATGGAAGCGATAATAAAAAGTTGTTCAGAGTTAAGAAAACTGCCAATTTCTGGAGTTAGTAAATCGACAGCGTCGCGCGTGATAATGGCGCCGTGAGAATTTGAATCTGGCGAAAGAATTTTGGTGAGTGCTTTCGAGACGGTGATAGCGGTAATGGAATTTTTGGTCAAATCACCAGCAAAAATGGCAAAATCTGCACTGGCGGCAGAATCTTCAAAAAGCGGCGACTCAGCAAATGAACCAGATTCGGTCGAGGGTGTGAAAATTAAGTTAGGGAGATGATCCGGAAATTTAGGACGCAATGCGTCTGGTAAAATTGAAGTGATATTTTTAAACGGAAACTTAGTGAGATATTCGGAAAGTCGCACTGGAACGCGAAAATTTTGGGAGTTGCCGCCAATCACTGCAATCGTATCAGTTTTTTGTTCGGGAAAATTCCAATCCAAGTTTTGAAAAAGCGCAACATGATCTTGTTTTTGCCAATATTTAAGATCTTTGGGTAGATTTGCAAAATTCGAACTCATACTAAAACTCCAAAATGATCGAAATCGGACAATGATCGGAGCCTACAATATTTTCATAAATTTCGGCGGATTTGAGATGTGGTTTAAGACTTTCGCTGATGAAAAAATAGTCGATGCGCCAGCCAACATTGTGCTCGCGAGCGTGACCCCAATGACTCCACCAGGTGTAACGTTGCGCATCGGGATGAAGCGTACGAAAAGTGTCGACAAAACCAGCTTGTACTAAGTTTTCAATTCCCTGGCGCTCGGCCTCAGTGAAACCAGCATTTTTTACATTAGCCTTTGGACGAGCGAGATCAATTTCCGTGTGGGCAGCATTAAAATCACCACAAACAACTACCGGCTTGGTTTTTTCAAGATCTTTGAGATATTTCAAGAATGCTGGGTCCCAAAGTTTTTCACGTAGTTGAAGCCTTGACAAGTCAGTTTTTGAGTTTGGCGTGTAAACAGTGACAAGAAAAAACTCTGGGTATTCACACGTCAAAACGCGCCCCTCGTCGAGCGGGGTGCCGTATTGGTCGTCTTGCCAATTGTAGCTAATCGCTAAATCTTCGGGAAAGTTATTGAAAGTCGTGCTAGGCTTGGTTTTTGAAAAAATTGCCGTACCAGAATAGCCCGGACGGACTGCTGAATTCCAAAGTTCTTCATATTCTGGAAAATCGACTTCGGCTTGACCTTGCTTCGCTTTTGTCTCCTGGATACATAAAATGTCAGGCGATTTGCGCGTAATGAGATCTTGGAGTGCGCCTTTTTTCAAAACGGCGCGGATACCATTAACGTTCCAAGAAAATATGTTGTAGATCATGTCAATCTCCGCTGTGCTTCACGATTGAGATCACGAGTTTTGATTGAAGCACGCTTATCGTATTTTTTCTTACCTTTACCAAGCGCAATTACAAGTTTGATGTGTCGACCACCGGCCAAAAGTTTAACTGGAACAATTGTTGAACCAGCGACTTTTTCGCGTTCAAACGTGGCGATTTGTTTCTTAGTGGCTAATAAACGAATATTTCTAGCAGTTTCAGGGCCAAGAGTTAAGTTGTTTAACCAAAGTTCATGGTCTTTAATCATGACAAATGAGCCTTTTAGTTGAACGTGATGATCACGGATTTTACGAACTTCTGGGCCAGTCAAACTCATACCGACAGTCAAATCATCGCCCAGGTGATAATCAAAACTGGCGCGGCGGTTGACAGTAACGGTGTTATTTGACTTTTTCTTCATATATATATTATAGCATTTTTTGGGGGAATATGATATAATAAAGGAGGAATGGGCTGTCGCCAAGTGGTAAGGCAACGGGTTTTGGTCCCGTCATTCGCAGGTTCGATCCCTGCCAGCCCAGCCATTTTTTTGTTGGCTTTTAAACTTTGTTGATTACTGGAATGACAATTGGTGTGTGGCCAGTTGCATCGAAGAGGATATGCGTAACATCGTCACGAATTTCTTCTTTTAAGACTTTCATTTCTGGATCAGAAGAAATCGAGCGATCAGTTTTAGTGCGTAAATAATGTCGAATCTTGCCAATCAACTCCTCAGAACTATCGAGATAAATAAACGCACGGGAAATAATATCTGGAGTTTTGATTAAATGGCCAGTTTTCTTACTGACGGTTAAAATGATAACGAAAATTCCCTCGCGAGAAATATGGATACGATCCTTCACTACAGCCTCGTGAACTTCTTGGTCGGCGTCGTCATAAAGCATGTTGCCAACTGGAATGCGGCCATTTTTGCGGATAGTTTTGTTTGGCAATAGCTCAATAATATCGCCATCATCTGGTAAAATGATGCGATCGTGCGGAATGCCAATGACATTTTCGGCCATTTCGGCATTATGTTGCAGCATGTAAAACTCGCCGTGATATGGGATGTAGTTGCTCGGCTGCGTGCGCGTAAGAAAATCGACGTGATCCTCATAGTACGCGTGGCCCGAAAGGTGAAGTGGCCCGATATTGGTTAAATGCGTCTTGCCGTTTTGGATTACCTGGGCACCTTCACGCAAAAGTCCGTCAACCGTATTGACGACATGTGGCTCATTGCCAGGGATCGGGTTAGAACTGAAGACGATAGTGTCGGTTGACTTGATTTTAATGTATTTATGTGCGCCGGTGACCATGCGATTCAAGACGGCGTTCAGCTCGCCCTGAGAACCAGTACAAACAATGGTGACTTTTTCATCTGGAAGCTTAATGATGTCTTCCATTTTCATGATAGTGTCTTTTGGAACTTTGATTTCATGCGTACGCAAGGCAACCTCGAGGTTGTTAATCATTGAAAAACCGGCGAAAGCAACTTTGCGACCACGCTTGGCAGCTTCGTTCAAAACTAACTCGATACGAGAAATTTGCGATGAGAAACATGAGACGATAATGCGACCGCTAGCATAATGATCCATGACCATACCCATACTTTCGCCGACATCGTATTCGGAATGTGGGTGATGCCCCGGCGAATCGATATTGGTAGACTCGTTAAGCATGAGTGTAATTCCCTCGTTTTTGACAATTTCATCAATGCGTTCATAATCGGCTTGACGGCCAATCGGGTTAGTTTCGTGACGCCAGTCACCAGAGAGGTAAACCACGCCGTTTGGAGTACGAACCACGATGGCGGTTGAGCCTGGGATAGAGTGAAGTACGTGAATAAATTCGACACTAAGATGTTCTGAGACCTGGAATTTTTCATGTTTGAACGGATCGACAACCTGATAATTGAGGTCTGGCTCTTCGTCGAGCTCAGACATCTGACGTTTAATCATGCCGATAGTAAAATCAGTGCCGTAAATCGGAGTGATCGGATTAAATTTTGGCAAAAGATGCCGACAGGCGCCGATATGATCGAGGTGAGCGTGGGTAAAACAGATGGCTTTAACCTTGTCGCGATTATCCTCAAGATATTTAATATCTGGGATCATGTAGTTCACCCCTGGATAATCATTGCCAGCGAAAAGCACGCCCATATCGACAACGATCATTTCAGACTTATATTCGATAATGGTCATGTTTTTACCGATACCAAACTCACCTACACCACCGATTGGAATGATGCGAACCGCATCTGGGTCTGGGCGAGTCTTCTTTAGAGAGGCGTTGGTGATTTGTGCACCGTCATACCCGTTGAATTTACTCTTATTTACAGGGATACCAATAATATGCTGGGTGGCCTGCGCATTAACATCCTGAGAGAGCATTCTCTGATGATGAACCATATCACCCTTGCGAGTAGAGACCGAAAGGTTAACTTTACGAGAGTTCTTCTCTGTTGGCTGGGCAGATTTTTGCGATTTTTTACCATTTTTGCCGGATTTTTTGGACGAATTTGCCTTCTGAGGCATTTTACGGCCGTTTTTAGAGGTTTTACCCCCATAGGCGGCATCCTTCCCACCTTTTTCGAAATTGCTGTTAAAATGGCGATTCTGAGCTTCCTCAAAATTGTCAACAGAGGTGGAGACGGATTTAATCTGGGCTTTTGCCTGCCTCTGGGAGAACTCTTTATTGATTTCTGGTATGCGTTTCGCGCTCATAGCCATCAGGCGAGCGCGGCGCTCGGCTTCTTGTTCATTCATTATTAATTTTCCTTTTGTTAGTTAGACCGCAACGAGATTTTCCTCCGAGTTGCGATACAAGTATTAATTGATACTTGTATCATATCAAACTCGGAGGATTTTGTCAAGGTCTAGCGACGACCGCCAGCACGCATATTGCCACCGCCGCCGGGGGCGTTACTCTGGGAGCCGGATGTGGTGATAGTGTCGGAAAGAGTAACAGAAGTGACAGTTTCGCCGTCGATTTTGAGATCATAAGTTTCGCCAACGGTTAGATCACTACTGGAAATCAAGATAGATTGATAAGTTTTGGCTGGCGAATATGAGATGTCGCCGAAGGTGAACGAGTCAGAATAGCTCGAGGAAAGATTGATCAAAACTGTAGCCTGGGTAGCGGATGAGGCGTTTTGAGCCATGCCGGACGATCCGACTGCGATCAGAGTGCCGCCAGTGATTGTGATGGTGCCGTCACAATCCATAGCGCCGTCAGCGCCGCTGGTTGGGCCGTCAACGTAGATGGCGCCGCCGGAAATAGTGATTGTGCCGTTACTGTCGAGGCCATCGCCGTCAGCATTGACGTAGACATCACCATCGGTGATGGTTAAACTACCGTCACCTTGGACACCGATAGCGGTTGAGCCGTCAGAGTTATTAGCATTGATGCCGTCGTCGCTGGCAACAAGATTAAGATCACCGCCATTGATTTCGATAATATTGGCTTCGAGTGCCTCGTATGATTTTTGGACGTTGATGTTACCACCAGAGATAATCGCGGTTTTATCAGCGTGGATACCATCATCGCCAGTAGAAATTGTAAATTCGCCATCAGTAATAGTCAAGCTAGAATTACTGTGGACTGCGTCATCAGTGGAAGTAATAGTGAATTTTCCGCCCGCAAGAAGAATGTTTCCTTCGGACTTGATGGCCTTACCCTCGGATTTGATCGTGAAAGTGCCGCCAGAAATCTCGAGATCGCCTTTTTCTTCCTCGTTAGAGGTCTTAATGCCAAGTCCAGTGGCGGTGATTTTGAATTCGCCATCGGTGATTTTAACAGAGTCCTTACCAACAATACCGTCATCATCGGCCGTAATAGTGAAGATGCCACCATTAATTTCGAGATCATCCTTGCCAACGATGCCGTCAAGAGTGGATTTAACAGTCAACGTAGCGTCGTCGTCATCTGGATTGTCGATTGCTAGGTCAGCCTTACTATAAATTGCGCCATTGAGGTCATCAGTTGGCTTGGCGTCGATGGTATTTTCGCCAATTAACTCGATATAAGTGTTACCATTACTCTCGACATAGATAGCTGGGCCATCTTCGTAAGTGATTGAAACATTATCGAGAATAAGTTTGACTTCCTCGTCGTCGTTGTTAATATGGATGTAACCGTTCGAAGTGGAACCGGAAATGTGATAAATGCCACCCTCGGAGATGAGATTTTCACCATCAGAGAGAGTGAGCCCGACGGCGTCGCCGGTTAGTTCTGAATCGCCCACACCGGTAGATACGGAAGTGTCGGCTGACTCAATAGTTGGATTGAGCCACATGTAAACTAAAACCCCAGCGAAGCCCATAACGCCGAAAACGGCAACGGCAGTTATAACTACCTGTTGCCACGGCTTGAGCTTGTGACTTCTTTTCATATTCATTTTTTCAGCATCTGTGCGAAGATTTTTACGACTTTTCATAGTTCCTCCTAAAGTTCTTCATCGTTAAAGGTGTGCGAAAGTGCGACTTTTAAATTGCCATTCTTAACGCGGATCTTGTCGATAAACTCTTTTTCCTTGACATTCTTCTTAAGATCAATGCGATAAGTTAGCTCGAACAGACTACCCATGTTAGTGGTTTTAGTTTTCTCGAGGTAGAAAGCGTTGGCGTATTTTGAGAAAACGTCATCAAAAATTTCAGTGTAGTCAATATCTTCTGGCACGAGAATGGTAAGTTTTTTCTCGTTTAAGTTATTCTCGCCGAAGTGAAGCGCGTTTAAGATCACGATCATGATCGCAGTGATAACTGTGAAGAGCGCGGCAAAAGCGATATAGCCAGTACCGACAGCTAAACCGATCGCCATGGAAAAGAATACAAACATGATTGAGCGCGAGTTACCAGGAATGCTACGGAAACGAACGAGGCTAAAAATACCCATGACAGCGACGCCAGCGCCAAGATTGCCATTAACTAGCATAATTGCAACAGAAACAAGTACTGGCAAAATCGCAAGTGTAGTAGTGAAGTTTTGGTTACTGCGAGCAGTTTTTTGGTAAATCATGGCGACGATAAGACCTAAAACGAAGGCCGCGCCAAGACAAGCAAAAAACGCTTGCGGGGTGACAGTAGAGTCAATAATTGAATTAAACATAGTCTTTCTCCTGATTAGTTAATTTTGTCATTACGCGACCATATTTTGAAAAACTGGCCGGGTAAATTTTAAGCTTTGACAAGGCATGAACAAACCATAATGGATAACTGCCGAGAGCTTTTACCTCCATTACGATTGTGTCATCATCAAAGTATAATTCCCCCTTGTCTCCATGCTCTAGAAAAAGATCCGTTTCGCGACTACGAATATTTTGATCGAAAGTTACACGAAAGGCTGGATTATCCTTGCCACAATACGAAATGCGATCATAAGCTAAGAATAAGCGTGGCTCTAGATGATAAAACTTGAAACAATAATCTAGCTCTCGTTTAATCTGTGGGCTAGAAGTTTCAAGCTTACCAGTTTTAAGGTACTGATAAAAATCTTCCAACTTAACCGGAATGCGACGTTTACTGCCTACACCCTTGTATTTTTTCTTAATCTCGATGAAGACCATGTCATCTAAAGTTGGCACGCCATAACTACGAACACGCACTTTTTCCTTATAAAGTGGTTTTTCAAGCGAATGCATTGCTAAATAGTTATTCTGATCATCGAAATAAATGCTACAATTCGTGCCCTTGAAATATTTATCCTTGTTCAAATAGGGCTCGACCAGTTCAAGTAGATTTTTAAAATCGTCAGGAGTCAAAAGATACTTTTTCTCCGTCCGACGGAAAACTTGTTGATACATGTTAACTCCTTTCTTCAGATTTCTCTGATAGTTCTATTATAAAACACAAACCTTAAAGAAACCTTAAAAAGGTCAAAAGAAAAGGCTCTGTACCCGAAAAGTATTGGTTTTTCGGAGGTGGGTTAATTTCGGGTAAAATAAAAGCGTAATTGGGATTCGGATGGCAAGGTTTTTGGTGTTTGGAGGCTAATTTTCGGCCTTTTTAAACCGCTTGTATGGGCTT
>Ga0065708_1040041_pt1 | contig 18329 bp, 12 predicted proteins | sample Hoacrofraction12_2_FD_59095 | JGI IMG/M metagenome (GOLD analysis project Ga0065708, IMG submission 59095) | Hoatzin crop microbial communities from Cojedes, Venezuela, sample from fiber fraction 12 v1 | ecosystem: Host-associated > Birds > Digestive system > Esophagus > Crop | place: Venezuela... | reverse complement strand
GAGGTATAGTTGACGTTCCGTTCTTTATGTACAGAATAAGCAAAATATATGGATAATTATGCTGCTTGTGCCACGGAGTTTTTAATGTGTGCCCAATTTTTCCTTTATGTCATTAGCTTTAAACAAAAAGTATAATTTCGATAAAATATATCTTATCGGAACAGCCCACTCTATGTGGGAAGAGGTATATACGCAATTTAAGGCTATATCCGCCCCCCAATACGATATGGAGAATCCCGATGAAATATACTATGATATTCTTGATGCTTGTGACAATAACAATCATAAATCAGACCTCTCTATCCCGCATAAGGAAAAAATTGAGGCAGCAATGCCAAAAGGATCAAAGATTATACTCATAAAATATGGTCTGAACGAAAATGAAATTAAAGAAAATACAAATATAATCCTTTCTTTAGCTGATGACATTAAGCAAAACGATGAGTTAGTCGTTGACGTTACCCATTCTTTCAGGTCATTACCATTAGTCGTGATGCAGCTTATTATGTACTTGCGCAACGTGAAAAGCAACATCAACATAAGCCATATTTATTATGGTATGTTAGACATAGCAAGAGAAACGGATTATAAAATTCCTATTGTCGATTTGAAAAGTCTTCTCAACGTTAATGACTGGATTATTGGAGCATACTCCTTTATGGAATTCGGCAGTGCTTACAAGATTTCGGAACTTATGGAAGAAGAGGAAAAATCCGATGCCAAAAGGCTGCACAATTTCTCTGACTCGCTAAACCTAAACTATCTGAACGCAATCCAATCCGAAGCTCAAAGTTTATCAGCTTTGAAAAATAAAGAATATCCGTCAAAACTTGCCGGACTTGTCGTTACGCCGACCATACTTGAATTTGTGAGACAATTCGGGAAAGACATGCCTCATTCCGAGTTCCAACTCAAGCTGGCGGAATGGCAATTCAAGCATCGCAACTACACTGCATCATACATATCTCTCGTGGAGTCCATCGTAACATTCGTGTGCGAATTAAACCGTTTAAAAATCAATAGTCGCAAACAACGAGAAAAGGCTAAAAAAATCCTCTGGGGTGACGAGCCTGCTGCCTCCTGCCCTCAAGAATTAATAGGAGACGATGGACTTTTCACACAGATAAGCAATAACCGAAACTCATTAGCACACAACACGCTCAATAACTCATCAAATAATAAAGAGATGATTGGTCTTCTAGAAAATTCGCTGAAGGAATTTAGAGAGATACTATTTTATCAAAGAAAGAAAAAAGACATCTTTTAAAACGAAATAATTATGGCAAGAAAAGTTTTTATATCAGTATTGGGCACAGGTGATTATAAGCCCTGTACATACAAAGGAAAAGAATCAGAGACATATACCAATTTCATACAAGAGGCAACACTAAAAGAAATTGGCGCAGAGGAATGGGATTCAACCGATGCCGCATATATTCTTATGACCGACAAGGCTCGTCATTGTAATTGGAATATAAAGAAAGGAGAAACAAGACTTTTCAATAGAGGGGGAAAAGAAGTCGAAGGGCCTTCTAATTATGATGGTTTAATGTATGTGCTTGAAAAAATGGAATTGCCATTTGCTCCTAACGTTAAGGATGTTACAATTAAACTCGGTCAGAATGAAGATGAAATTTGGGATATATTTAGCAGTCTCTATCAAGTTGTTGAAACAGGAGACCAAGTATATTTCGACCTCACACATGGGCTAAGATATTTACCGATGCTCGTCCTTGTTTTTGGCAATTACGCTAAATTCCTTAAAGATGTTACAATATGCGGAATTTCATACGGAAGTTTTGAAACGCCAGACAAAGATAACAAAGCGCCTATTATAAATCTACTTCAACTTTCTAAGATTCAAGATTGGTCATTCGCAGCTGCAGATTATATTAAAAATGGCTATACAGAAAGATTGGAAGATTTACAATCGAAAAATGCACAAGACGAACATACGGACACATTTATTGATTACGTTGCAAAAATATCATTAGAAAGACAAACTTGTAGAGGTTTAGATATCGTAAATAATACGATGGTTCATAATGCCATTGAACAAGCAGAAAAGATTACAGAATCGGATGAAAGCAAAACAGCTATTTTCAAACCTATATTTGAAAAGATAACTGAATCGTTTGCGGATTTCAAGGATAATGATATTGCAAACTGTTTGGCAGCAGCAAATTGGTGTTTCAAGAATCATTTATACCAGCAGACCATTACACTACTTCAGGAAGGAATGCTTACTATGTTCTGCAAAAATTTCGGGGTAGATTTTTGTGTCAAAAACACACGAACAAAGATTAGCAGCGCAGTCAGCTTTTGTCTTTTCCAAACCGACAAATCAAAATGGATTCCTCAGGAGAACACAGAATTTTATGAAAACGTTATAGATTCAAAGTGCTTTATAAACGAAGAAGTGGCTCTTCTTTTTAAAGACCTGGGTGATACGAGAAACAATTTTAACCATGCCGGATTTAGGGAAGAACAAGAAGCTGATATCGTTACAGAGATTGAAGGCTTGTTAGACAGAACCAAGAACCTACTACAATTCGTCAACGGCAAAATAGACGAGAAACCAAAAGAAAGCCTCTTTATCAACCTCTCAGACAGTCCATCCTCAACGTGGGATACAACACAAAGGGAAGAAGCACTCAAAATTGGTAATATTGAGGATATGAATCTTCCAAAAATTCCTCTAGAGGCAGGTGAAAAAAGCCTCAAGAAGAACGTAAATCGTTGTTACAATGAAATAATTGAAAAAGCAAAAACATACAATGTCACCGTTCATATCGTTGGTGAGTTGGCATTCACTTACAAGCTCGTTACAAAGCTCAAAGCTGCAGGAGTGAAATGTGTTACATCCATAAATGAGTGCGTGTCATCAGAAAGCAATGACTTAAAGACTCCTGTATTTAAATTCAAAAATTTCCGCGATTTCTAATTTGGAACTAATATGAAAAATGGAACTGATATCAATGAAAGAGACTCTTATTGTCGCCCGGCCTATGCTTTAATAGCATCAGTAGATATTATAACATTATCATTGCTATATAAACACTTTTGGTTTGTGGTGGCATTTGCTATTACCGTTTTTGTCATATTGGGAATCATAATATGGGATGGCAGGCAAAAAGGGTTTGAATTCAAATTCAAATTGCGAATGATACCGAGACTCTTTAAGTATACAATATTTGCATGGGGAACCACATGGTATTCGCTACTGTTTATGTTTTTCAATATAAAAGTCTTTTACAAATTAGGAATTCTTTTTATTGCGCTCAGTGCCCTTATGCTCGTCTCATTGTGCGGATATACAGCAGATTTTTTGGTGTCTTTGCTCAATTTTTTGGGAATACAAGTGAACAGTCTCATTGCAACACCAAGAAACATAGGATATACGCTAACAGGACTTGGCATTATCATACTTTCATTGATTTTTTTGTTGCCTTTCCATCCTTTTAAGAAGAGATATAAAAAAGAAAATGCTCGAAAGGTTGTCATTTCTGGCATATCGCCATTCACCGACAGGCATCAGAAATTGGCAGACTCTAATATTATACCTCTTATTAGTATATTAGAGCAAGTAAAGCCAGAAGAGGAGTGCTTAATGCTTATATTATTGACGGATAAATGGCAAAATGAGCAATATAAACGACCATACGTAGAACTAAAAGACGGGTCTTCCGCATCATTAGGCGAATTTACAGACGATATCACAAAGGGAGAAAAAGGACGGAAAGAAAAAATAGAAGAAGATATTTGCAAGGTGATAAAGAAAGCTGCAAAACTGACATACAACACCCCAAATATGGAAGGCTATAAAGACGATAGCTGGTATGACAACAATTTGCAAATTGTTTTCTCCAAACCTGCCGACTATAACACTTTCAGTGATTGCTATAAGAAACTTTCAAAAGCAATAAAAAAGAACAAGATAGACGATACCAATGACTATGTTTATCTCAATATTTCGCCTGGTACAGCCGTGGTGTCTTCGGTAATCACACTATTTGGCATAGATGCAGACAGAAACATCTACTATTACACACAGAACAAAATAGCAGAAGAGCCAAAAATTGTAGAAATTGACAAGAAAATAGTACACGTTGAAAACCTTTTATCACAGGCTCTGCAAAACTCTTATTGAAACCGCTTTTCACGGCTATTGACTGCAAAATCACAAAAAATGTGTATGAAAGCATTTTTTTGTGATTTTTTTTGCGCAATTCAAAAATAATCACTATATTTGCGCCCAAATATTACGCTACCGATATGGACTTCGTGAAAACACTCATAATTAAGTTCAACAATGAACTTGCCAAGTGGGACATAACAAAATTCCGCGGGGCAGTAGTCGCATCTATACACGATGCCGACATACTCTTCCATAATCACGAGGGAGAAAGCCTCAGATATGGATATCCTTTGATACAGTATAAAACAATTGGCGGCAAGGCAGCAATTGTCGCCGTCGGAGAAGGAGCAGACAAACTTTACCAAGCATTTCCAAAGTCAGATTGGAACCTGAATATCGGCGGAAACAAAACGCAGATGTCTTTGGAGTCAGCGAAAATCTACGAGACACCGTTGATGCTCAACGAAGGTGAGTTCCCGTACCACATAGAACAGTGGCTGCCGCTGAACGAAAAAAACTACTCCCAATACAAAAGCCTCGAAAGCGTGGTAGAGCAAATGCAAATGCTCGAAAGAACCCTAATCAGCAATATTCTGTCGCTGCTAAGGAGTTCTGGCATCATCATCGATGAACAATTAACTTGCACGATTACTTCAATGCCGAATATACAGGCGACCCGCTTCAAGCAAGTAAAACTGTTGTCGTTCGACCTCGACTTCAAATGCAATCTTCAGCTGCCGATTTACATCGGCCTTGGAAAGCACGCCAGTGTGGGACACGGCATAATTACAGATAAAGAATAAAACCAAATATAAGTTTAACCCTTAAAACTCATAGCCTATGAGCAAGTATTTATACGGCGCAGCCGTACAAGGCATCCAAGGCTTTATCTTTCAGACCAACGAGCTGAAAGACATAGTTGGAGCCAGTGAGTTGGTGCAGACGATATGCACCGATATGTTTTACAAGAAAGAACCTGATGAGAAAGATGAATGTCTCTTTATGGGCAAAGAAATCCCAGAGGAAAACATCATCATTAATGCCGCTGGCAACATCAAGTGCATACTCGATGAAGTGAGTTGTGAGAAAGCCGTAAAGTATTTCCCCAAAATGGTTATGGAAGCCGCGCCCGGCATTACTATCAGTCAGGCAGTGGTGGAATATGATGAGGAGAAAAATCAAAACGATCCTGACTATTTCAAAAACACGGTTGATGAACTTGAAAAGAAATTGCGTGCCCAGCGCAACAAGCCCTCAAAAAGTCTGACTATGGGCTTGATGGGCATAGAACGCAGTCGAAAGACAGGTCTTTCAGCAATAACAAATGAGGATGGCGATTTCCTTGATGAGGGTACAGATAAGAAAAGGAAAAGAATGCCTAAGAAAGGTGAGTCAAGCAACAAGAATGTCAGACTATGCATAAAGAGTTTTGGCGAAAAAGTAAGAGCTGAAGACATCCCTTTAAACATTGAGGATATGACCTGGCGTAACGATTGGATTGCCATAATCCACGCTGATGGTAATGGTCTTGGAGAAATTGTAAGGGAAATAGGAAGCGACAGAAAAAGATTCAAGAAATTCTCCAGCGACCTTGAAAATGCAACAAAGGCAGCAGCAAGAGCCACATTTGCTGACATAAAAAGAGATTTTTATAAAGCAGAAACATTTATGTGGGGAAGCAAATGTATTCCTCTGCGCCCGGTAGTGCTTTCAGGTGACGATATGACTATTATCTGCCGTGGAGATATTGCATTCACATACGCGAAGCAGTTCCTCAAGCATTTCGAGGAGGAAACAAAGAATATTGCTGAGGATGATAAAGGTAATAAATTTTCTCTTACCGCATGCGCAGGCATCGCCTATATCAAATCTTCATATCCATTCTATTACGGCTACGACCTCGCTGAGGCTCTGTGCTCTGAAGCAAAAAAAGATGCCAAAGATGATGATATGAAAAAGATATATAGACAAGAAATCGCCGCATCCTGCCTGATGTTCCACAAAGTGCAAAGCAGTTTCGTTGACAGCTATAATGATTTTGTGGCTAAGGAACTCACTACTTATAAAGACGGAAAAGAAAATAAGAAATTCAATTTCGGACCTTACTATCTTAATATGCCAGAAAGCGGTGTAGAAACACGAAGATGGACTATCGATAAGCTGGAGGAAGAAATTAAGAGATTATCGTCTAAGGGCGACAGCAAAGACGTTAATGCGATAAAGAGCAGCTTGAGAAAATGGTTAACTGCTATGCACAACAATGAGCAGCAAGCAGAACAGCTGAAGCAAAGAGCTTTAGACATTATTTCAGATAAAGATTTGAAATCCTTCTACGATGAAATAACAAAATGCATAGAGCGTCCAAAGTTAAATAAAGAAATTGGCAGATATGAAATTTCATACGTTTGTCCTGTTTACGACATCCTTACGCTTCTATCCGTATCAGAACAACAAACAAAAGATGAGAAAGGAGGCAAAAAATGAGTACTATAAAATATAAGGTGGAAATTTTCTCCCAATGGCATTGCGGTTCCGGGCTTTCTGCCGGAGCTGACTTGGATGACTTAGTGATAAAAGACAGGAACGACCTGCCCTACATTCCCGGAAAGACAATCAAAGGCCTTATAAGGGAAGCAGTGGAAGATTATCTCGTCTTTTCGACGAAAGGTAAAGTTTCAGAAATTGACCAAGAAGCTTTTGTAAAAACTTTCGGAAATGCAGTAGAAGAATCGACGGAAGAAAAGAAAAAGAACAATATGGGCGAGGCTTTCTTCTCTAATGTATGTCTTCCAGAAAAAGATGCCGAAGATATTATAAAAGGTAAATATCAGCCTTATTTATATAATAAGGTGGCATCAACCGCTATCGGCGACGACGGTATCGCAAAAGACCATAGTCTTAGAACGGTGGAAACAACGATACCCTGCACACTCTATGGCTGCATCACTGATGTGCCGGAGAGTTTCGCAAAAACAGTGGCAGAAAGTTTCGGACTTATAAAGCGACTTGGACAGAAAAGGAACCGCGGACTTGGCAGATGCCAAATCAGCATAATAGAGGAAGGAGGTAATGTATGAAAACATTGCAATTCAAATGCACGTTGCTTTCCGACGTGATACTGAATGTTAAAGCTGCGACAGAGGGCAACAACAACACCCTCGACTTCATCCCGGGCAATAATTTCCTCGGCATCGTAGCTAAAGAATACGACAAATTCTCAGAGCAAAAGCAAATTGAGATTTTCCATAGCGGAAAGGTGCGCTTCGGCGATGCCCACCCTGTCGAAAAGAAGCACGAGAGCATTCGCTCGCTTCACATTCCGGCATCTATGTATTATCAAAAACTGGAGCCCATTTCAAATGTATGCTACATTCATCATTTCCATGATTATAAAAAAGATGCTAAAACGGTGCAACTTAAACAATGCCGGTCTGGCTATTACGCTTTTATACCCGAAGAGGATGGAACAAAAGGCATCGCATTCCCGGCCTCCGCATCGAAAACGTTTGCCATCAAATCCGCATACGACCGTGAGATGCGCCGCTCCGAAGACGAGAAGATGTATGGCTATCAGTCTCTGCGTCAAAATCAGTCATTCCTCTTTGAAGTGGAATGCGACAACGACGACTTAGCAGAAGAGATAAGCAAATGTCTCATCGGCGAGAAACACATAGGCCGCTCACGCACTGCACAATACGGTCTGGTAAAAATCGAGAAGGCTGAATTTGAGAATATAAAGGGGTCAAAAGCTCCATTCAACATAGGCAGTAAGCAATATATTGCCGTTTATGCCGAAGGACGTTTAATATTCTTAGATGATGAGGGGATTCCGACTTTCCAGCCCACACCTGAAGCTCTTGGCATTAAAGACAAAGAGGCTAAAATAGATTGGCAGAAGAGCCAGATACGCACATTCCAATATGCGCCGTGGAACTATCAGCGACAATGCCGCGACACCGACCGTTGTGGCATAGAGAAAGGCAGCGTCTTTATAGTGGAGACAAAAGATCCTGTAGAATCAGATACAGCTATTGTTGGAGCATACCTTAACGAGGGCTTCGGCAAAGTAATCTACAATCCTGCATTTCTTAATGCTATCGAAGGCAAAAACGGTTTTGTTACGTATAAAGTACCCCAAAGGGAGAAAGGTGCAGAAACAGAAAGAATTGAGCCTGTAAATCCGTCAAGTCTGTTGAAATATCTTATGGCAAAATGTCAGCAGGAAAAAGATGATGAAGAAATCATGGATAAGGTCAATACTTTTGTCAAAGATAATGTCAAAAAGCTTACCCGAAAGACGTCTGCTTCGCAGTGGGGACAAATCAGGAGCATCGCTATGTCGAACACGAAAGAGGCCGACATTATGGAGAAACTCTTCGGCGTCACAAATGAAGGTTTCGATAAGGAGAAAGGATACCTTACCCATGGTGTGGCTTCTGATGATTGGAAAGACTGTGGCGGCTTAACGAAGTTAAAAGAGTTCGCTGAAAATAATAAGAAGTATCTGCGTAAAGCTATTATCAACCTGGCATCTGAAATGGCCAAAAATTGCAAGAAAAAATGAAACAGACATCATATACTCATCGCCTCATAGCAAGGATTACTGTTGAGGCGGCATCGCCATTGGCGATAGGAACGGGCACCAAGGATATAATTACCGACTCGCCTGTGATTACAGATGTCAACGGAATGCCATTCATTCCGGGCACTTCCATTGCCGGCATTCTGCGACACGCTATAAAGAGCGGCAACGACCCGCAGTCAGTATTCGGATACCAAGACCGCAAGAAAGGTCGTGGCTCGGAAATAATCTTCTCCGACGCCGTAATGATTGGAGCAGACGGGAAGCCTCTCGATGGCATCATCGACAAAGAGACTCTGCAAGATGAATTCTATGAATATTTCTCGGAAATGCCAATACGGCAGCACGTGAAAATTAATGACAAGGGCGTGAATGCCAAGACAGGAAAATTCGACAACCAGGTGGTTTACAAAGGCACACGATTCCTCTTCGAGGTTGAAATGTATTACAATGGCACAGATAAGGAAAGAAGCGAACAATTCTATAAAGCCATTGACCAGCTTTTCAACTCTGCAATCAGAATAGGAAGCGGAACGAGAAATGGCTATGGAGAATTGAAAATCATCGAGTGCAAAAAAGCTGAGCTTGACCTTACCAATCCAGACCATTTGAGAAGATATCTTGCCAAATCGTCAAACTTAAGTTGCGAGCTTGAAGGAATGACAGAACACACACCTAAGGTTTCTGCCGATGAATGGCAAACATACACATTGACTTTGAAACCCGAGGGTTTCTTCCTCTTCGGTTCCGGTTTCGACGACGCCGACGCGGATATGACGCCAGTTGGTGAATTGGTAATAGAATGGGACAAAGAGGGCAAGCCGCATTTTAGCGAGGAGCCGCAAACTCTTGTGCCAGCATCATCGGTTAAAGGTGCTCTCGCTCATCGCACGGCATATTATTGGAATAAAAGGAATAATCATTTCGCTGGAAGTCCCGAAGCCAAGGTCGGAGAAAACAACCCCGCTGTGGCAGCGATTTTCGGCACTACAAAAGACAGCGAATGCACTAAGAAAATCACAAGAGGTAACATCCTTATTTCCGACGTGTTCAAGAAACCCGCCAAAACGAAAGTGGTTAATCACGTGGCAATCGACCGTTTCACAGGCGGTGCCATCGATGGCGCACTATTCACAGAGAAAGTGAACTATGACACGGATGAATACATACTTAAAATCGAGGTAAACAAGAAGGCATTCGAATCAGAAGACGAAAGCATTGAGAAAGCATTCGAGGATGCCCTTGATGATATCTGTAAAGGTATGTTGCCTCTTGGAGGAGGAGTGAACAGAGGAAATGGTATATTCACAGGTAAAAGAAACTAACTATGGAAAAGATAGAAAACGGGAAATATGAGGGTTGGCTGTGGAAAAGCGACAGCGAGAACCCCTGCGAAATAACTAAGGACAAAGACTTGGACAGTCAGCTCGAAAAAGAAGGCATTACCTTCGACGACAACAAGAATCCTTTCATTATAGAGGGTATGTTGTGGAATGAAGAGACAATGACTTCTGTGAGCATAAAATATGTGGATGGCAAACACATTATAAATAAACATAAAGTGGATGCCGCAGACTTACAAGGCAGTGAAAAAGCTACTCTTAAAGAGTTTGTCCCGCACAGATTGCCGGGAAACGAAAAAATTAAAATGCTGCAGTATTGGAAAGAGGAACAAATCGATGAGCAATTCGAGAATCTTCTTTCTTTGCAGCCGGATAAATTAGTTTTTGTTGGATTTAAAAAATAGGAGGATATAATATGCCAAGAGTATATGCACCATTTAATTTCGTGCCTCTTTCAAGACAAGTGTTCTTCCCTGACTGGGCGGACAAAATATCACAAGACATACCGTTTGAAGATGGTATGAGTGGATATATCAATCTCACATTTAAGGCTGAGACACCCATATTCGTTAGAGACGGACACACGAAAGAGGAAGAAGAAAGAAGAAAGAAAGATGACGAAGCCGAGACGGCGGCACAGCTGCCCGACGGCCGATACTATCTGCCTGCCACAAGTGTAAAAGGATGTATTCGCAACGTTCTTGAAATACTTGGAAAATGCAAGATGCACGTGGATAAAAGCGCACGCTTTGCACAGAGGGAGTGGAAGAATCATCAACTCTACACACTTTTTGAATCCCAAGGTGATATAAAAGGCGGATGGTTAAGAAAAGTACCAGGCACTGATGATTACGAAATCGTGGAGTGTAAAGCCATATACAGAATTAGTATGGAGGCTATTGACAGATTTGTTGGCGATAAAATTATGAGAAGAGCATTCTGCGGCGGAGGACAACTTAATGAAAGCGACGGAGAAAAAAACGCTTCTCATAAATACAAGCTTTTAGAAAAAGCGGGGATAGCTAAATCGCAATTAGAGAATCTTCGATTCCAAGAAACGGGAGAGGCTTTCGGTTGGCATAAGGTTGAATATTCCCCGACTGGAGATATAATTGGTACTATCGTATTTACAGGGCAACCAAACAAAGTAAAAACTAATTTATGGGGTGAGGCTGCAAGACAAGGTCAACAAGGCGCAGGTAAATTCTATGAGTTCGTCTTTGTAGATGACCCTACTCCCAAAGTATACTCTCTTTCGCTTGAAGAATTTCAACAATATGAATTCATTTATAAAGGCAGCTTAGACTGGAATTTTTCAAAGGAAAGAATGGCTGGAAGAAAAGGTCTTCCTGTATTCTTCCGAAAAGAGGATGGAAAAATCAAGGATTTCGGTCTTGCGCTATTATACAGACTTCCCTACTCTCAAACCCCGGCGCAAATTGAGGGCAAACGTTATACAGGTCAAGAAAATAGACCAGATTTAGCAGAGTGCATTTTCGGATACACCAACTTAAAAGAAGGAAAAGAGAAGAAGTCGTTGAGAGGAAGGGTTCAATTCTCCAACTTTATCAGCGACGATGCCAAATTGTGCAGCAAAGATTACATACTGATTCTGAATGGCCCAAAGGCATCCTATTATCCTATGTATATTCAACAAAACGGTAGGAATGGCGTTATTGATGGAAAATATATGACATACAACGATGGCAATTTGTCAGGATGGAAGCGTTATCATACGCGTAATGATGTATGGGAAAAGAATATGCGCAATGTAGATTTGGACTCTAAAATACGTCCTGTTGATAAAGAAGCTACATTCGTTGGTCGTATATATTTCCACAATCTTCTACCGCAGGAACTTGGCGCATTACTTTCTTCCATCACTTTTCACGGCACAAAAGGGTGCTGTCACCAAATAGGTAAAGCTAAGCCATACGGTTTCGGAAAAGTAAGTACAAATATATCATCTGTGTTTGTGAATGGTGTTGAAAAACAGTTCAGCGACCAAGATATTAAAAGTACGATAGGATTGTTTGAAGAAACGATTAATGCTGATGGAGAATGGAGAAACTTAATGAAAGAACTTATCACTCTTGCTGGAACATCTGTAAGTGGCAATGATTATGTGTATATGATTCTCGAAATGGCTGTTGAAAATGAATTCACAAAAAAGAAAAAAGAAAGACAATTTTTACCTCGCTTTTCGACATTTGCGACAAATGTCCTTGATATAAGCAATGAGTTCACACTAGCAATAAAAGAAGCAAGAGATAAAGAGGCAAAAGAAGCAGAAGCACAGAGAAAAGCCCAGGAAGAGAAAGAGAAGCTGGAAAGAGAAGAAGAAGAAGCAAGGAAAAAAGCTGAGCAAGAAGCATTGGCTGCGAAAAGAAGAGAAGAAAGACTAAATGCCGGCCTTTCTTTTCTGGAAGAGAAAAATGAAAAAGGAGAATATAAAGTAACCGATTTCAAAGGTGTAAGAAATCGTGTGAAGCAATGGTTGAAACAAAAAGGTATAGAAGTTCTTCCAAAAGAAGAAACACAGATATTTAAGGATACTCTCGAACGCATTAAAGCAGGTGGCAAGAAAGCGATGAAAGAGTGGAATGACGAATGGATTAAAGAAGTATTAGGAGAATGAAGACAGTTATTGTTTCTTTGCTTAGCGACCATTTAATCCCCAACTATCTCTTTATAAAAGAGATGGCTGGGGAATACGACGACCTCGTATTCATCACCACAGATTACGTGGCCCAGAAGCATATAGGCAAGTTTCTTGAAAACGCAATAGGATTAGCCCCCGGCAGCGTCAGTCGGGTGCTAATCTCCAATGAAGATTTCGTATCGACATACAAGACCCTTGAAGAAAAGAACTTTTCAAAAGACTGCAAATACATCGTAAATATAACCGGCGGCACAAAAATTATGTCGCTCGCCGTCTTTGAGTTCTTCAAAAAAATCGAAGGGTCTGAATTCGTGTATGTGCCTATCAACCAAAACACGTATCGCAATGTCGAAACGGGCGAGGAAAAGCCCCTCTCCTATCGGGTGAATTTGGAAGAGTATTTCGCTCTCTACGGACTGCGTTTCGAGAAATCCACTTACTTCTTGCAGCCCTCGACTGTCACGATGGAATTTTTTGAGCAATTGAAGAAAAATAAATTCCGCAATCCTCCCGAAATAAAATACGCCCACTTAAATGAGAACCCCACTTTGAAGAAATATTACAGCGGGGCTTGGTTTGAGGAATACTGCTACATCAGGATTAAGAAGCAATTAGGACTGAGCGATAAACACATTGCTCTGTCGTTGAAAATATACCGCGAGGATTCCATCGTCAATGATAATGAAATCGACGTGGCATTCGTCTTCAAAAATAAGCTTTACATTATCGAATGTAAATATTCTGTTTGGGGAGAAAGCAAAAAGCCTCAAAAATCGCTCGAAGATTATCTGTATAAACTTGCCGCAATATGCAAGGACTTCGGGCTCAAGGTAAACTCATACATTTTCACCCTCCATCCTTTAGGAAGATTATCACCCATAACTATGGGCAACATCAATAAAAGAATGAGGATTCTTGGCGTAAAAAACATTATTGGACAAAAAGAATTAAAAGAACCAACAATAAAATTTGATTAATATGGAAAGAGAGAATTCAAGCATCTTCATTAATTTGTCAAACCACCCTTCATCAGGTTGGAGCGAAGAGCAAATGGAGGCTGCTAATAAATATGGAAAGGTGCAAGACTTGCCATTCCCCGATATTAAGCCATCTTACGACAGTAAGGAAGTTGAAGAAATGGCAGAACAATATCTCGACAAGATTTTAAAGCTTGGCAATCCTGCAGATATTACTGTTCACATTATGGGCGAAATGGTGTTCACTTATAAGCTTGTGGCAAAGCTTAAAGAGAATGGAATACTCTGTGTGGCATCCACTACAGAGCGCATCACATCTGAAAAAGACGGAGTGAAAACTTCGGTCTTTAAATTCAGAAAATTCCGCGAGTATTAACTTGCGGAATTCGAGCTGAAAAACTATAGAAGGACGATTTATGCAACTTCAAAATATTACGGCAAGATATCGTCGGATGACGAAAAACAGCCAAAAATGTAATATTTTTTGAATTTTCCAAGATGTAAATTTTACGCAAGCCTCCAAATTAACCTTTGTTAAGGCGAAAAACAGGGCATCAAATAGCAAAAAAAAGAGAGTCGAGAATAAAATGTCATCATTTTTTACGAATTACGTTCACGTTATAGTTTTTTAACTCAAAACGTTCTTTGACTTATTGTTTTTCTTTTTACCTTTGCACTCGCTAAGGAATGCGTTAATATCCTTTAATCCACCTTAACAAGTGTATCCGAAGGCATCGCAAACCCCTTTGTGCAAAGAGGTCTCTAAAATTTAAAGTCAATGATACTATCCACCACAACTCGGATTAAGACAAGGTTTTGAATTTCGTCCAGCACCATAGCTGCATGTGTCAATGATACTATCCACCACAACTCGGATTAAGACGATGTTGAATGTACAAAACCCTCGAACTACATAATGGGTCAATGATACTATCCACCACAACTCGGATTAAGACAAATCTTCATTATACCCAACTGAGAGGCGGTCGTAGTCAATGATACTATCCACCACAACTCGGATTAAGACACAAAAAGAGGGCGGATATCACTACCCACCCTCCCAGTCAATGATACTATCCACCACAACTCGGATTAAGACATCAAAATTTAAAGAACAAGTACCCTTTGTTTGAGTCAATGATACTATCCACCACAACTCGGATTAAGACCTGGTAAGCCACAGATAATAGCCATAACTACATTCTGTCAATGATACTATCCACCACAACTCGGATTAAGACCAAAAGCACCAAGAAAATCTACAGAAATTTCTCCAGTCAATGATACTATCCACCACAACTCGGATTAAGACATTAAAATTGGTTGGACTAACAGGGCTCGAACCTGTAATGTCAATGATACTATCCACCACAACTCGGATTAAGACGCTCTGTGTTTTTCAGGATACCGACGAGCTCGTCCACGTCAATGATACTATCCACCACAACTCGGATTAAGACACTATCAGTTGTGCTACTCCCGCAAGTTTAATTAAAAGTCAATGATACTATCCACCACAACTCGGATTAAGACAGAAGTGAATCCATTACGAAATTTAAATCCTTTTGTCAATGATACTATCCACCACAACTCGGATTAAGACTTTCCTTTCTTTTTATTATTTGGTTAAACTTTTAAAGTCAATGATACTATCCACCAAAACTCGGATTAAGACATAACTTTCGTCAATTTACATCCACGCTTTTTCAAGTCAATGATACTATCCACCACAACTCGGATTAAGACGCTTATCATAAGCTCGCGATAGTCAGATGTAGCTGCGTCAATGATACTATCCACCACAACTCGGATTAAGACATAGAAATCACCGCACTTAGAACATTCCTGATACAGTCAATGATACTATCCACCACAACTCGGATTAAGACCTATCATATTACTCTCGTCAATATCAGCGACAAAGTGTCAATGATACTATCCACCACAACTCGGATTAAGACATAAATAAAAACATACATTAAAAACTTCTAGTTGTGTCAATGATACTATCCACCACAACTCGGATTAAGACGCAGAAATTGTTTGTTGTTTTCATACTTTGAAATTTGTCAATGATACTATCCACCACAACTCGGATTAAGACTCTTCCCTCGTACCGAACAAAGAAAGAATTCTAGCACGTCAATGATACTATCCACCACAACTCGGATTAAGACTTTATGTTTCCGTGATCGCCACGGAAAGTCATTGTTGTCAATGATACTATCCACCACAACTCGGATTAAGACTTTTTGAGTAGAACCGGTTCATTAGGAATCAAGCTGTCAATGATACTATCCACCACAACTCGGATTAAGACTTACATAACCTGAGACCTTAGGACTCAATATGGGGGGTCAATGATACTATCCACCACAACTCGGATTAAGACAAAAGAGGAAGAAGCTTTTATGCTTCCTCCCCCCCCCGTCAATGATACTATCCACCACAACTCGGATTAAGACACTGCCTTTTATCTCTACGAGAGGTTTCGTCTGTAGTCAATGATACTATCCACCACAACTCGGATTAAGACTCAACATTGACTTCTGGACGCCGGAATGCAAAAAGTCAATGATACTATCCACCACAACTCGGATTAAGACGCTGCTTCTGCGGATGTCCAGGCGTTTGCCGGGAGTCAATGATACTATCCACCACAACTCGGATTAAGACTGAGACGAAAAAATAAAGAGGATAAATTAATATCCGTCAATGATACTATCCACCACAACTCGGATTAAGACTCAAAAATTCATTCTCAAAATCTAATATCGTTTCTGTCAATGATACTATCCACCACAACTCGGATTAAGACAAATAGACCTTGTGGTCCTTGGTGAAACCGTTGTCCGTCAATGATACTATCCACCACAACTCGGATTAAGACACCTACAAGTCAACGACTGTATCGGTAAGGAAACCCGTCAATGATACTATCCACCACAACTCGGATTAAGACCCTATAATACTTAAAATTACTTTTCTTAATTTCTGTCAATGATACTATCCACCACAACTCGGATTAAGACACAGTTACTTAAGTCTCCATTATGGAGTTCCTTAGCAACGGTCAATGATACTATCCACCACAACTCGGATTAAGACATAAATCCTTTTCAAGACCCAGAGATTAAGAAGGCAATGTCAATGATACTATCCACCACAACTCGGATTAAGACTTCGGAGCAACATCCTTTTTAATCTCCACATAAGCGGGTCAATGATACTATCCACCACAACTCGGATTAAGACCCTTAGCGTTTTTTCTATTGACGTAGACGCCAGTGTTTAGTCAATGATACTATCCACCACAACTCGGATTAAGACGTAGTAAACCCTAATTTGGCCCAGTCCACTCTCTGTCAATGATACTATCCACCACAACTCGGATTAAGACAAAGTTTATATTATTTTGGTTTGATTTTTATAAAGTCAATGATACTATCCACCACAACTCGGATTAAGACTCTTTATAGGAAGATAAACTTCCAAATTCGTCCATGTCAATGATACTATCCACCACAACTCGGATTAAGACAATTGTGCACTTCCAAGATATGTAAAACTTTTTCGCGTCAATGATACTATCCACCACAACTCGGATTAAGACAATAACAATACCGCCGTAAACTAAATCGTAACGAGTCAATGATACTATCCACCACAACTCGGATTAAGACCGTTTGCAGTCTGTTTTTTGTCCTTTGCGACCGCGTCAATGATACTATCCACCACAACTCGGATTAAGACGCTTCCTCGAATAGAGGTTCACGATAGCTTGATGGTCAATGATACTATCCACCACAACTCGGATTAAGACAAATTCCAGATAGATTTTCTGCAATATTATCTATGTCAATGATACTATCCACCACAACTCGGATTAAGACTCTCCACAGATTGATTTTACCGACGTGATTGTATGTCAATGATACTATCCACCACAACTCGGATTAAGACAGCGAAAAGGCATTACCGAGATACTGTGTTGCCGTCAATGATACTATCCACCACAACTCGGATTAAGACAATAGCGTGTGCTGCATAGGGTCCGAAGGAAAGTGTCAATGATACTATCCACCACAACTCGGATTAAGACACATCGTGCAGTAGTCGCACACCACACGACCAGCCGCCGGTCAATGATACTATCCACCACAACTCGGATTAAGACCCCAACTATACCAGTTAAAAATATGCCAAGAATTAGTCAATGATACTATCCACCACAACTCGGATTAAGACGATTACATTAATTTTCTTCATAATCTTAAAGTTTGTCAATGATACTATCCACCAAAACTCGGATTAAGACTTTTCATAGGATTTAATTTTAAATGTTAATAATAATGTCAATGATACTATCCACCAAAACTCGGATTAAGACACTTCTTACTCTTATCACCAGAACCTGCTTGCTTTACGTCAATGATACTATCCACCAAAACTCGGATTAAGACTGATTTTAATTTTTTTGTAAACAGGATCACAAAATACTGTCAATGATACTATCCACCAAAACTCGGATTAAGAGTAAGCATTCGATAAATTACCCCATTGGGGATTAAAATTTTAGTTGTAATTTTGCACCCGCGTAATTACAACTAAAATTTTTATACTATGA
>Ga0065708_1003128_pt1 | contig 18337 bp, 17 predicted proteins | sample Hoacrofraction12_2_FD_59095 | JGI IMG/M metagenome (GOLD analysis project Ga0065708, IMG submission 59095) | Hoatzin crop microbial communities from Cojedes, Venezuela, sample from fiber fraction 12 v1 | ecosystem: Host-associated > Birds > Digestive system > Esophagus > Crop | place: Venezuela... | reverse complement strand
ATTTAGAGTTGAAACGCAGAGCTAAATACGCAAAACAAGACGTGTATTACTATAGCAATCAACGTTCAGAATGCGATTTCGTTCTTTGTGACGGCAATCAGACCTTGGCGGTTTATCAGGTTTCATACGATATATCTAATCCAAAGACTTACAATCGTGAGATTAGAGGTTGTGTAACGGGAGGAACAGGAACACATTGCGAGAATCTATATCTACTCACATATAATGATTCACGCGAACCCATTGTAAAGGATGGATATACCATAAAGATAATGCCTGTGTGGGAATGGTTGCTTGATAGTTGATAATACTAATAAATCCACATCGGCAAATACTAATATTACCTTATTCAAAGTATTTCGTATGCCTCGATACCTCGTTTCTTTTCATCAAAAGAAACGGCGATGGCGTACACTTTTCCTGACTCAGCTGAATATGCGGAGATATAGTTCTTATCAATGAGCTGTTGCTTTGCAGCCTCTATACCACCATTACGGTTCATTTTCAGTTCAAAGACAAGTGTCGTCTTGTTACCGTATCTAGCCACAAAATCAATACCGCCCGTTGCCATGTGTTTCTCTTCCTGTACGCGGCAACCCACGAGAGAGAATACGGCACGCATTATCATACGATAATACTCCTCATATTCGTAGTTGTTGCTATCTCTCGAATACGGTGTCTCAGCGAGAAATTGTTGTAGGTTTCTCATCATCGTGTCTATATCATCGTTGTCAAGAGCAACGTTTAACCTCTCTATGGCAGTCTCCACCTCTGACTCCTTCTTATGTGTCGCATTAGGCAGAACGACCTCATACAGGGCATCTCTCACTTCGTTGTTTGGGGTTCCCAACTTATACACTCTACCATTAAAATCTTTTATCGTCAGATAACCGAGTTGATAAAGGAACATTGGCATATTATTTATTGATACATCTGCACCGTCGAAGGTGGTGGCTCTCACGACACTGTCCTCAAAAACTATCTGTTCCGAATCAGTCCGTCTGAGCAGTTCATTCAACAGACGATTTCCTCCCGATGAAACCCAATAGTTGGTGACATTACCAGTACTGAGGGCATTGATCAAACTGAAAGGATTATACACCATTTTTTCAAGATCGGCATCACTACTGAAACGATAGCCNTCGTAAGCATCTTTCAGTTTAGCGAGTGTCTCATCCATCGTCCAACCGTTCTTCTCTCCCATCGCCTCCAGTTCTGGTTGGAAATTATCCAGAATTTCCTGCTGTGTTATACCACATACGGTAGCGTATTTATCCAGCGAACTTATGATGGAGATGTTGTTGAGGGTACTGAATAAACTCAACTGCGTGAATTTAGTGATACCCGTCAAAAAGACACTTTTTATATAGTCGCCTCCCGTTTTTAAAGCGGGGAAGAAACTACGGTAAATCTTTACCACCTCCCTATGTTCATTCTCATCAAAAAGTGTATGTTGCAGTGGAGCATCGTATTCATCCACCAGTACCGCAACCGTCTGTCCCGTTTTCTCGTATGCAGACTTCATAAGATATATGAGACGATCTACGAGGGTTCTCTTTGTCCCTTCTATCCCATATATCTTCTCATAATCACACATTCTCGAATCTATATGGTGAAAAAGTGCATCCGCCGTCTCAAAGCCACTGAAATCAAACGAGAACACCTGTCGTTTAGGCCATTCCTTCTCCAGTTCCATTATCTTCAATCCTTCGAAGAGGTCTTTACGACCTTCGAGATAACATTTCAGGGTACTTGTGAGCAATGACTTACCAAAACGGCGAGGACGGCTCAGAAAGTTATACACATTTCCATTGGATATCTGCCACACCAAGTCGGTCTTGTCCACATAGACATATCCCTCCTTGCGAATTTTTTCAAATCCTTGTATTCCTAATGGTAACTTACGTGTCATATCACCGTTTCTTTATCACTTATGCTACAAAGGTATGAATTTATTCTGAAAACTCCAAATTATTTGGTAATGATATATGTAATTGAACGTTATTTCTGATGTTTTATCAGCAGTGAAAAGTAAAATTTTTGACGTTTTATCAGCAGTGAAAAGTAAAATTTCCGATATTTTTCAGCAGTAAAACGTGACTAATCATCAACTAAAATACTTAAAATTCCACAAAAACACGCTGATTTTCTTGGGATTATGAAAATAAAGTAATATCTTTGCGGATAAAAACTAATAAATCCACATCGACAAAAACTAATATTCGCACAATGATAAAAACTAATAAATCCACATCGACAAAAACTAATATTCGCACAAAAAGGTAAATCTGTATATATTATGGCATCAGCAAATGAGCGTTTAGCGGAGTCTCTCCGTGTGTTGAAAAAGTATCAGGAGGAGAACGGCTTCTCTGTAATACGAGGACAGGAGGCATTAGGTGTTACTCATACAAAACGCCTTCTTGCTAATGGTTATCTTCAACCTATTATAAAGGGATGGTACATGCCTTCACTTCCTGGTAATGAGGGTGACACTACTGTTTGGTACACCTCTTACTGGNNGTTTATTGCTGCTTATGCNCAAAANCGNTTCGGCAATAATTGGAGCCTTACAGCTGAGCAGTCATTAGCTTTTTATAGCGGTTATTATGTTGCACCTGCACAAGTAATAATCCGTGCTACCAACGCCAGCAATAATGTAACACAACTAAAGTATGGTGACACACTTCTTGATGTTACAGCTGTACTTCCGCAACGTATTGAAAAAGATCCCCAATTCGGACTAAATATCTATTTTATGGCAGAAGCACTGCTATTCTGTACTCCTCAATATTTCATTACCAACCGTATCGAAGCTCAGACCTGTCTTGAAAGTCTACGCGATGCATCTGAGATTATTGCATTAGCTGGTAACCAAGGTCATTCCACTAGAGCAGCACGCATTGTGGGTGCTTTGAATGCAATTGGGCGGAGTGAACTTGCCGATGATATAATGCGCATGATGAAGCGATTGGGTTATGATCTTCGTCCAGAGAATCCTTTTGAAGTAGGTACAGAGTTTGTGTCCGACATCATCTCTCGTTCACCTTATTGTATCCGCATACAACTGATGTGGGAGAAGATGCGTAAACAGATATTGGATATTACACCGCCTAAAACCATCAAAGAGGATACGGAGCAGGTTCTCGCCAATATGGATGCCAACTACGTAAAGGACTCCTATCATTCATTGTCTATTGAAGGTTATCGAGTTACCGATGAACTCATCGAACGAGTGCGTAGTGGTAATTGGAATCCCCAAGAAGTAAAGAAAGACAATGATGCTAAAAATGCACTTGCTGCACGTGGATACTATCAGGCCTTCCAAAGCGTGCGCTCAAGTGTCAGCATCATTCTTCAGGGAAAAGGTAATGCCGGTGATGTCGTAGCTGACAAAATACAAGATTGGCACTTCGAACTTTTTGAGCCTTGTGTGCAGGCTGCTATCATTCAGACAAGCGACCTGATTGGTTATCGCAAACATCAGGTTTATATTCGTGGTTCTAAACACACTCCGCTCAATCCTGATGCCGTACTTGATGCCATGCAGACCTTNTACACTTTGCTCCGTAAGGAAGNCAATGCCTTGGTACGTGCCATCCTCGGTCATTTTTTCTTCNTGTATATCCATCCTTTTATGGATGGTAACGGTCGTACGGCTCGTTTCATCATGAATTCTATGCTCGTCACCGCTGGTTTTCCTTGGACCATTATCCCTGTAGAAAAGCGCGATGAGTACATGGCTGCTCTTGAAAAAGCAAGCATCGATGGTGACATAACTTTCTTTACCAAATTTATCTATGGTTTGATAGGATAAAAAATTAATGAGCGACTGCGAAACAAATAATTATCAATTATCAANTATCAACTATCAATTAACTGTTTCGGAAAGGAAAATGNCTATTTTNCTTTCCGAAANAGTTGNGGNCTTTTTCCNGTGTGTAATCTGAAATAGCGACTGAAAAAAGACAGGTCGCTGAAATGATAGTCGTGAGCTATCTCCTTGATGCTCCTATTGGAATTACGTAGAGTTAGTTTCAACTGTAACACCACAAAATGGTCTATAATGGTCTTCGATGAATGTCCCGTTACCTTCGTAGTGATATTATTAAGATATTTCGGCGTTATATTCAGTTCCCTCGCATAAAAGGTAACATCGCGGTTTTGCTTGTAATACTGTTCTATAAGATGCATGAACTCATTAAAGAGCTCCCGTACTCTCCTACTCCCCTCGTAACTGTTTTTCAACGGGTTACGGTTGATATACTCGTAGAACCCTAAGAAAAAGGATTTCAGTTGCAGCACCACCAACTGATCCACACAGGTACACTCCTCTTGTTCGAAATACACTCGGAGCAACGCAAACATATTGTCTATGATAGCCGTAACCACGAGAGTGTCATTACGACAACGGTCGTCACGTAACACCTGATAGACGGTATGTTCCAACTGTAGACTGGCCTCGCGCAACAGAGCTTGGTCGTAGACAAGACGTTCCACCTCGAAATCGTCCGATGCCTCGCTTATCATCACCACATCATTAGGAAACAAGGTGATAACAGAACCTGGCAGAAGATGCCATTTCTTGAAGTTTACATAGATGTCTACACTCCCTTTCCTACATATTATTATAGTGCCGTAATCCAATATCACCGTTCCACTGCTCCACTCCTGCAGTGAAGAATATTCCAATCGCGACTCTAACTGTTGACGTAAGTCCCTGTCTATACCTGCTATAGCCATATACAATTAATTACGTATTTATTCTTTTTTCGGCCACAAAATTACATCAAAAATATAAAAAAGAGAACTTTTGTTCCGAAAAATCCCATTTTGTGCGAAAAAATTAAAACTCCTGTTCCACAAAATCGCCGTACCTTTGCACCCGCTTAAGGTAAAAGGAAAAATGAAGTTTGTATTAAGATTGTTGTCCGTCTTACTGTTGCAGTCGGCTACTATGACAGCACAGACGGAACGAAAGATGACAGTAGAAGATCTGTTCAACCTGATAGAACAGAACAGTAAGACATTATTAACGAAGAAAACCAGTGTTGAGATGGCAGACAAGAATATCGCCTCTGCCAAATCACAGCGGTTGCCCGACATCAACACCTCGCTGTCGGTATCCTATCTCGGTGATATCTTTATGACCGACCGTGATTTCTCCAACTACGAGGGTTATAGTTCACCGCATCTTGGTAACACCTTCGCCCTAGAGGCACAACAGGTGGTATATGCGGGAGGTGCCATAGACGCAGGTGTGCGTCTGGCTGAGTTACAGAAGCAACAGGCAGAGATTGGCACATCGCTTACCCGTCAACAGTTGCGCTTTACTACATTAGGTGGTTATCTCGACCTTTGTAAGATAGCTAACAGAATACAGGTGTATGAGAAAAATATCGAACTTACCCAACAGCTTATCGAGGATATCAAAGCAAAACAGCAGGAGGGTATGGCTCTGAAAAACGATATCACTCGTTACGAGTTACAGATGCAGACGCTGAGACTGGAACTCACAAAGCTGCAGAACCAGAGGAGTATCATCAACCACCAACTCTGTAATACACTCGGACTTGATGAGAATACAGTCATCATCCCCGATGCTACTATTGCGGATAATAAATACGGGAAAGATGGTGAAGCGCATTGGCAGAACAATGCGATATTCAATGCGCCAGCACTGAAAAACAGTAACCTGCAGAAACAGGTGGCTGAACAGAACGTGAAACTGGCAAAGAGTGAGATGCTACCTAAAGTAGCAGTTGTGGCAGCAGATAATTTCAACGGACCGATAACGACGATGGTTCCGCCGATAAACAAAAACCTCAACGCATGGTATGTGGGTGTCGGTATCAAATATTCCATCTCTTCACTCTTTAAGAGTAACCATAAGGTGCAACAGGCTCGTTTGGCGTCACGACAGAGTAATGAACTATACGATGTTACGGCTGAGTCGGTAAACAATGCCGTACAGTCGGCATATACCAACTACCAACAGAGTTACGTGGAGCTTGAGACGCAACAGAAGAACGTGCAGTTGGCAGCGCAGAACTACGAGGTGGTCAACAGTCGCTATCTCAACCAACTGGCTCTGATCACTGATATGGTGGATGCCTCAAACATAAAACTGAGAGCTGAACTGCAGGAGGTTGACGCAAGGATAAATATCGTATATGCATACTACAAACTCTGTTATATAGCAGGGTCTATTTAAACGAATATAAAACAAGAAACAAAAATAAAGAGATATAAGATGAACAAGACAATTATCAAGAGAAGTTACAACGTGTTTATAATACTGCTGATATTAGCGGTGATAATATATATCTTCAGCAGGTTCGTACACTTAGGAAACGTTGAATATACCGACGACGCACAGGTTCGCCGTCATATCACTCCCGTCAACACCCGTGTTCAGGGTTTTATCAAGGAGATACGTTTTGAGGAATATCAACATGTTAAAGCGGGCGACACCCTCGTAATCCTCGAAGATGCGGAGTACCGTCTGCAACTGGCACAGGCAGAAGCTAATTTCCACGGTTCTAAATCGGGTAGCGCAGCCGTATCGGCCAGCATCAATACTACACAGAGTAATGTGCAGGTGGCATCGGCAGGTATCGAAGAGGCTAAGGTGAATATGGAGAATGCAAAGCGTGATTACGAGCGTTATGCTTCGCTACTGGAGAAAGACGCTGTAACACGTCAACAGTACGACAATGCCTATACGCGCTACCTCTCTGCTAAGGCGCGCTATGAACAGGCTGCCAACCAAAAGAGAAGTACCGCACTCGTGAAAAACGAACAACAGCATCAGTTGAGTCGTAACAGTGCCGGCGTGAGCGTGGCTGAGGCACAGGTCAACCTGGCTCGTCTGAACCTCTCATATACCGTTATCGTGGCTACTGCCGACGGCGTGATGGGAAGAAAAGATATACACGAGGGACAGCTCGTGCAACCCGGTCAACTTTTAGCACGTATCGTGGATGATAAAGAGGTATGGGTAATAGCCAACTACAGAGAGACCCAGATGAAGAATATCAAGGTTGGCGAGAAAGTGGATATCACGGCCGATGCTGTTCCAGGTATAACATACAAAGGTGAGGTGGAAGCTCTCTCTGCTGCTACGGGTAGTGCCTATTCTACCGTCCCCGTGGATAATGCCACAGGCAATTTCGTAAAAGTGGAACAACGTGTACCGGTACGTATCCGTATCACGAGCGACAACAAGAAAGAAGATATAGAACGTCTGTTAGCCGGTCTTAATGTAGAAACGGAGGTGAGATACTAATGGCAGGTCCTCCAATGGGACCCTTCGCGATGCCGATGTATCGCGATTTCGTCCCCAAAAAGATTCGTCCGTGGATATACGTCTTCTTCGCTTTCGTATTCCAGTTTACAGGCTGTCTGTATGCCGGTGCCCTACCGCATATCATGGGTAGCACGGCACTGATGCGAGAAGATGTGATGATGGTGGTGCTGTGCAACGTGGTGGGCGTCAACATGCCGTTTCCACTGCTGTTCAGGTTTAAGTTCCGCTTTACCAACAGACAGTTGCTTCTCACTGCAGCAACGGTCGTCGCAGCATGTAATTTTCTGTGTATGTATACCACATCATTACCGATATTGTGTATACTCTCTTTCATCGCAGGATTCTTTAAACTGTGCGGTACCTTCGAGTGCGCATCAAACATACAGTTGTGGATGACTCCGAAGCGCGATTTCGCCATCTTCTTCCCGCTCCTGTACATCATCGTGGTGGGAGATATATGTTTGCAACCGTGGTTGACAACGGTACTGACATATCATTTTCAGTCGTGGTACGCCATGCACTGGTTTATGATAGGATTGTTGATGGTGGTGATACTGTTGGTGTACACCCTGACAAAGAATTTCCATTTCATGAAACCGATACCGCTTATCAGCGTCGACTGGTTGGGCTGTCTGCTGTGGTCGGCATGGATAATAGAGGTTATCTTCATCTTCAACTATGGAGAATATTATAACTGGTGGGATGGAAAACCGATTCGTTACTGTACACTACTGTTCATCGTGACAGGTTTCTTCACGATAGGCAGGATGTTGCATATCCGACATCCGTATATCGATCCGGGAGCCTTTAAGTATAAGACGTTGGTACCGCTACTGCTCCTGTATTATCTCAGTGAGTTGATGAACTCCACTCCTAAGTCACTGCAAAACGTGCTTACGGGTAGCATATTACATTGGGGTAGCATCACCACATGCAGACTATACCTTTGGGAATGGGCTGGCACGGCATTAGGCTGCCTCTTCGTACTGTTCTGGATGAAGGTACTGAAACAGACCTACACCCGTCTGCTTACCATCGGTTTTGCTGCGATGTTGGCATACCAGGTTGCAATGTATTTCTATATAGATCCGGGATTGAATATCGAGAGGTTATATCTCCCAACGCTGACCCGCTGTTTCGGTTACGCGATATTCTTCACTGCGTTGACGATATACCTAGAGGAGTTGATGCCTTTCCAGCATTTCTTCATGGGACTCACGATATCGGGTTTTGCCCGTAATGGTATCGGCGATGCCATCAGTGGAGGTATGTACAGTTACGGTATGCGTCATCAGATAGCAGACAATATCGTCAGAACCCTACCACTAGAACCGACGCAGTCGATGATGGTAGCGCTGAAGCAGTTGTTCGGTTACACCTGCATGGGAGGTGTTATCATCCTCCTGATCTTCCTCCTTTGGGATGTGCAACCTATAAGAAACACCCTCAAGATGATGCCGGGATGGACGGCTGTAGGAAAACAACTTAGAAAAGTAATTATGGGATAATTACTTTTCTAATTGGTAATTACAACGAAAAATTAGTAAACAATATTGAGAAATACAAATGGAGATAATGTAAAAAGATACGGGATGTAAATATCTTCAGTCGAATAACGACTATTTTGCGGTAATATCGGTAAAAATTTGACTTTTTCTTGTATTATTGAAGAAAAAGTTGTATTTTTGTCGCAAAATATGCGTTATTATTGCAAATAAAATGCCGCATGACGTATCTACACGAGAAAGATAATTGGACAGATTTCTATTGGAATCAAGAAGAAGTGGCAGTGCTTTTAGACAGTGTCTCAAGGGCACAAGGTCGTTTGTTCGGTCGTTTGGAAGGACTTGGTTTCGAGAACCAGTTGAAGGCGACAGCAGAGAATCTGTTGACCGATATTGTGGGTAGTAGTGAGATTGAGGGCGTCAGATTGAATTCCGATGAGGTGCGCTCCTCGATAGCGCGGCATCTCGGTATTGAAAACGTAAAAGATGTTGCATCATCTCATTATGTCGATAGCGTAGTGAGCGTCATGTTGGACGCGATGGAACACTATGACCGTTCGTTGAGTCATGAACAACTTTGTGCATGGCAGGCCGCTTTCTTTCCTTTTGGTATGAGCGAGGGTAAGATCATCGAAACAGGACGATACCGTACGGGCGAAGAATATGTGGTGTCGGGCAGGTTGGGCAGAGAGAAAGTTCATTATATTGCTCCTGCTCCAGAGCGAGTGAAAATAGAGATGCAGAAGTTTATCGAATGGTTTAATGCGCCTCATAGGATCTCCGAGGTGCTTTGCTCTGCTATAGCTCATATTTGGTTTGTTAGCATACACCCTTTCGAGGACGGTAATGGTCGTTTGGGACGTATCCTTGCAGATATGTTATTGGCAAGAGCTGATGGTAGCAAGATGCGTTTCTATAATATATCTTCGGAAATAAACCACGACAAGAGTCACTACTATGATATCATTGAAAAGGTGCAGCATGGTAATGGAGACCTGACTGAGTGGTTTGTGTGGTACCTCCAAACTCTCCAAAAAGCTATCGATAAAGCCAATCAGACTGTGACAGTAACATTAAGTAAGAGCTTCTTTTGGATGCATTTTGCTGAAACGGTAATGACCGAGAGACAGCGAAATACGCTAAATCTATTTTTAGATGGTTATGAGGCTAAAATTACATCTAAGAATTGGGCTGCTCTGAACAAATGTTCTCGTGATACTGCCAACCGTGATATCGCCGACTTGGTGGAGAAGCAGGTGCTGCTTGTTGATATACCTGACGCTAAGCGCCCTAGTTATTCCATTAATTACACGGGCGCATCAAAAGATTCCTTTGTAGGTATTACAGACGTTCATATTGATAATCGTGGAGGTAACCCTTACCTCGTAGCTACATATAATGGAAAAGAAATCGCAGAACACATCATTCGCCTTGATGCAGAAAGAGTGTCCAAAGGAGAAATTACGCCAAATAGTCTTGTAGGGAAATATTTTTCTTACATCGTTGCTGGAAAAACAAAACTTAAATGATTTTTGCCGCATAGCATAATACAATAGTTAAGATTTTATTTTTTATCGATATTTTATCGTCAAAAATGCTTACCTTTGTCTAGCAGATAGCAAATCTGCAGCGAAACTGTACAATTATCCATTATCAACGACCGACGAGCCAAATGAGCAGACCAAACTTGTTTGGTGTCTGCCATGGCGAGGACGTCGAACTTTGCGAAGCAAATAATATTCAAAAACTAAATAAAAAAATCTTTGAAACATTTTGTTTCGGAGTTTTTTTTATTATTTTTGCAGCGTTAATGCAGAATGTGGTAACCGTAGAAATCTAGTGTGTCTTATAACAGACATTACGAATCATTATAGATAAAAGATGAAGAATATAGATAGAACACCTACTCACCCGGGTGAGGTCGTAAAAGAGGAATTGGAAAGCAGAAATATTAGTCAGAAAAAATTCTCGGAACTGACGGGAATCTCTTATTCTGTACTAAATGAGATATTAAATACTCGTAGACCTGTAACATGTGATTTTGCTCTTATGGTAGAGGCAGGGTTAGGAATAAACCCACAGTTACTATTAAATATGCAGGAAAGGTATGACATGGTAGTGTCTAAAAGGAATAAAGTCTTACTTGATAAATTGAAAAACATACGTAAAGCTTGCGCTTTACTTAGCTGAATTAATTTTGTTGGAGTGTTCCTTTTATAAAGATAAGATCGAAGCTGGTTGTGACGAAGCGGGACGAGGCTGTCTCGCAGGACCGGTCTTTGCCGCTGCGGTGATACTGCCGAAAGACTATACCAACGAGCGACTTAACGATTCCAAGAAGCTTACGGCAAAACAGCGATATGATCTCAGGACAGAGATAGAACATGATGCCCTCGCATGGGCTGTAGGCATCGTCGACAACAACGAGATAGACGATATCAATATCCTCAACGCCTCTATCCTAGCTATGCATCGAGCACTCGACAAACTGACGCTACGCCCTGAAGCGGTGATAGTGGATGGTAACAGATTCAAACCTTATCACGACCTTCCTTATACCACTATAGTAAAAGGCGACGGGAAATTCCTTCCCATCGCCGCTGCCAGCATACTGGCAAAAACTTATCGAGATGATTTTATGTTGTCTATAGCCAAGCAATACCCCTATTACGGTTGGGAGAAGAATATGGGCTACCCCACTAAGGCTCATCGAAAAGGTATCGTCGAGCACGGCACCTCACCCTACCACCGTCTGTCGTTCAACCTTCTTGGCGAAGCCGACACGGGCGAGATGTGGATACCTTTCGAATAACTCGTCACTTAAATTTCTCCCATTCCTTATCTATATCCGAGATATCGATATCCAGCAGTTTCATCTGTCGAAACATCTCGGGCAGTCGGCTCATGAAATCGGAACGTTTCTTCTGCTCTATTCTGTCTTTGGCTCCCGGCGCTACGAAATAGCCTAATCCGCGCTTGTTGTAGATTATACCTTCGCGCGCCAACTGCTCAAAAGCCTTGAAACTGGTGTTCATATTCACTCCCAATAGTGCACTGTATTCGCGTACGGAAGGGATACGTCCCTCTTCGGGATACTGTCCCGACAGGATCTCATCACACAGACGGTCGACCATCTGCAGATATATCGGTTTGCCTACATCAAACTCTGCCATTACCTTAACCGTTTAGTTAAACACTTTTCCGAATGTTATCTGCATCTTCTTGTATCTGTGATATGCGAACCAATACAGGAAAATGATGATAGACCACTGCAAAGCCACTATCAGACCGAGGATAAGAGTTTTGTTCTTGAAAGAAGCCAATGACTCAATCCATTGTTCGGAAAACAGTTGAGAGGAATCGACAAACAACGCTATTGTCACGGGTACCATAATGATGATAGCTGCCATCAGAATTAACGTATACAAAAAGCGATTTTTACTGAATATCACACCGCCTACCATTGCGATGGAATGGAAAGTAAAGAGAATACCCCATGCAAACATGGCCATTAAAAATTTCTGCATCGGTGTAATGGTGGAAGTTAATTCTGGAGAGCCAGAAATTGTTACAGTAGGATTAACCGAAACGCCTGAAGCTAAATCTGCAAAACCTGACATTGCAAAAGCATGAAATCCGTAAGGAAGAATAAAACTCAACAACCAGTTGAGGATATCGGCTAACACGAAAGCCACGATAAATCCCAACATGGCAACTATCGTTATACCGACGTAGTTCATGAGAAATTTCTCCAACTGTGATGCCGGTAACATCAGATAGGTGATACGATCTTCCTTAGACTGCGGAGAACGAAGAACGGGAGATATCGTCAATACCATTAAACCATAAACGAAAAATGCGCCGACAGCATCAGAAGTATATTCATCTGCGGAACCTCCTGCAGAGAAGGAATGTAGCATAAGAAGGACGAGGATTCCAACGGTTATTCCAAACTGTATTCTAGATAATTTTCCTCCATAATTATACACCAACCATTTGCATAGGTTGCCTGTTCTATTTAAATCAAAATTCTTCATATCGTTAAATTTTATTTGATACCACTGCGTTGAACAGCAGTTCTAGGTTTATATTAGTTTCTTCTTTCTCTCCACGTGGTGCTATCACGGCATTACCCTGCAGTGACGGTTCCGCATACAGCACATCATCCATCTCTGACGGTGTACGGTATTCAAACACGTACTTATCACAGATGTCAGCCACGCTGCTATCCATTTTCTTTCCGATCTCATCAATGATAAGAATATGGTCAAGCAGATTCTCTATGTCATGAACCTGATGAGTAGAGATAATCATCATACGGTCTTCCGACATATTCTCTGCCACCACCTTTCGGAATTGCGATTTTGACGGGATATCCAATCCGTTTGTCGGCTCATCCATAAAAAGGTACTTACTGTTCGTGGCAAGAGCCATACTCATATACACTTTTTTCGTCTGTCCCATCGACAGATGATTCAGACGTACCGATTCATCTATCTCGAAAGTGGCAAGACATTTACGCAGTATCTCATCACTGAAATTGGGATAGAAGAGTCTGTTTGCCTTGATATAATTCTTCAGCGACGTAGCAGGCAGATTGTATGTCTCGCTCACCAAAAACATCTCGCTGAGCATCTCCGCTCTACGTTGCGTCGTCTTCATACCATCCACAATTATCGACCCTTTCTTAGGAAAGAGCAGTCCACTAATAAGATACAGTAACGTCGATTTTCCTGTACCATTTTTACCTAACAGGCCATATATCCTATTCTCTTGCAAAGACAGAGAAAAGTTCTCGAACACCTTGTGTCCCGACCTCTTGTAACTGTAATTTAAATCTTTAATCTCAATCATAATTATCTATTTTTATTACCTTCACGCCTTTATTTATCGTACTTTCTGCACTTTTGTTTTAGTGTTATATTGTACTATAACACTGCAAAAGTACAAACATTTTTTATATCCACCAAATTTTTTGGAAAAAAATTAAAAAAAATAGGAAATTGCTTGGAGTATGTTTACTAAATAGTTAACTTCGCAAGCAAATATGACAACATAAAGAAACGGCGGCAAATTTAATCTTAAAATGGAAAAGAAGAAAAAAGAAGCAATTATGAATAGCACAACGTTTGAAGAACTACTCGATGCGGAATATGGTAAGCGAGGAAGTGAAGAACGTGAAAAATTTGAAGTAGATTCGAAAGCTTACGGTGCCAGTGTTATTCCGACAACAAAAAAGAGTGTCTGATGTGAAGGATTCGCAATAAGACTGGCATAGAGGGGAATATCGAAAGACTTGCTGATTTGGATACTCTTTTGAGCTTTTATTGCGATATTGCATATAGCGAAACCTGAAACATCGTAATACGACGTACCGTAAGGCTGGAAACCCAGCGTCGCAATCCAGTCACAAGTGAAAGCCTTAAACGGAGAGTTCAGTTCTACGTACGAACTGTAAGCTCGCTTACCCCTGCCTGTACGACCGTCATCACCGGCAAAATTTGTATACCACGTGGCAGAAAGAAATCCCAAATCGTAGCCTAAGAAACATTCATATACATGACCAGCTCTATCGCTATAGTCAAAATATTTTGTTTTTCTTTCCACAGGATTCCCGTCATCGTCGAATGTATCCACATTATCAACCCAGTTGTCAGTGACGCCTATAGTGATATTCCATCGGGTATACGATAACGTGATATCTAATTCTTTGGTGTCTTTAAAGTTTGAAATGCCACAGTTGCCCCACGCTAATAACGAGAGTCCTTTATACGATAGTCCCAACGATGGTTGCAGAGAGAAATCTCCATCGTTTATACCACGACTTATATACTGACTTACGATATCCGCCTGAATAGTGGGCGTAATCTTATCCTGCGCGATAACAGGTCTTATGCATAACAACATCACGAGCAAGATACTCGTTATCCGTAGAAGATATCGTGGTATAATAGTCATGAAATTATTTGAGATGTTTATTCATAAACTGTAGCACTGCCTGCTGCATCTCCTTACTGAAAAAATGTTTCTCATCCCACAATTGCGTTACCAGTTTATCACCAGCACCCGCACTATCCCATGCCGACCGCATGATACGGTATGATTCTTTCACTCCTTCAACAGGAAATAAGTGGTCTCTCGTTCCGTTATAAAAAAGCATCGCCTTAGGACAAGCTAGGGCTGCTACATCAGGTAAGTCCATATAATTCACGATAAAAGGGATATTCATAGAGAATCCTCCACCCTTACTTTGGTTATTACGTGTCGTCATCAACGAGTCAGTGATATTCATCCAACTTATCGCAGCACCAGCTTTCACATCTTCACACATCGCAGAGAGGCGCCATGCACGGTGTGCTCCCATAGAGAAACCGATAGTACCTATCTTATCGCTCTTTACTACGGGCAACGTCTTAAGAAATTCCACCGCTGCAATATCGTTGTGCGTAGATATGCCACACCAGCTATAACCCAATTGTTCAAGATTACTCGCTAACGCTGCCTGTTTATCGTAGTCGGCTCCTTGCTTTCTGCATCTTTCTCCCCAAAACAGTTCATCCACACACAGTACCACATAACCTTGTTGAGCCATAAAATCGCCGATATACACGCCGTCATAACATGCGTTGACCCATTCGTTACATTTATCGATAAGTCTTACCATTTTATACTGACGACGTCCTCTGGAATCCCATTCCTTTATATAATCTTTTATCTCGCGATCATATTCGCTCTTCAGTGGCTTTACATTTTTCTCTTTTCCGATACAGAATGTTCCACCGTGATCGTGGAGTATCGTTACGGCAGGAAAAGGTCCTTTTTTATTCGTCGGTATTAGGAGGTATGCCGGCACCCTGTCGAAAGTCGATATATTGAGTACTATCTTGTATGCTTTATATCCATCTCTGTCTTCGCTATCGATGATACGTGCATCAAAATCCTTCATCGGAGGAGCGGGCGACAGACACTGTTGCAGTTTTGGTAATGCGTTCTTCTTCCATTCTTCCACGCCCTTATCTTTCCAATGTTCCCAAGAATAAGGGAATGTCATCGCTGCCTTCATCTCCTCGCTAGACAGAGGTATTCCTTCATCCAAACCGTAATGCGGCGGAACCTCCGTGGTATAAGGCATCGACAACAAAGAATCAATCTTTGATGTATCACCACCAAAAGCCGAAAAAACGCTCGCCACAAAAAGCAATAAAAAAGATATCACCCGAACCTCCATCATATTCTCCGAAACTATCTCTCCGCATTTTTACCGCATTGAGATTTAAAGTTAAAACTATATTTAGGTACAAAAATAATAAAAAATCTCTGCAACCCAAAATTGCAGAGACTTTTTATTAGGTTATAGACTATCAACTAAAAGGATATTATTCTCGGACGTATTTTACACCGTTCTGAATAACTACACCTGAATAGTTGTTGTCAACTTCCTGACCGGCGATGTTATATATCTTATTACCAAAGATTTTATCTTCAACAGCTTGTATGTTATTTATACCTGTCGAACTATTTCTATATTCAAAACAGATTCTTGCATAGTGAGTACTGATACCTTCTGAGAGAGCCTGTCCGTCAAGAGTAGAACCCTGGAATATACTCTTATCGTTTATACTCTTTGCTACGATAGAGTCGGTAATTTCAATAGAGTCTAGATTTCCATCATAAATTTCGCCTGCAAAGACACATGCATATTTAAGGGTGTCAAAAATATGATCATGATAAATACCCGCATCAGGCATTCTAGTTATTGCTTTTACACCACCTATAACAAAAACCTCTGCCGTATCGATTACATAGAAATCACCATCATCAACAGTAATATCAATACCATAATTTTTAGAACAAGCTGCAACAGTAGCAGGTCTTAATACTTGGAAGGTTTCAGCACTAATACCGGCCGCATTAGACGCTGCAGACTCGCAAAGCGAATAAACAGTATCTATAGTAGCGATATTAACTATCGATGCACGAATACCTGCGAAATACAGATTTTGTACTTCCTCTGCAGTACTCTCATTCAGAGATGTTGCCTCAACTTTTGCAGAATCGTCAATATACACTTCACCGTTTTCTGCTACTATACCGTTAAGTGCGCCATACGCAGCCACCTTAGAAGCACCTTTTATGAGAATACCTGGCTCTTCACCATTAGCATAGATACCACAAGATTTCAAATCTTCGCCGTTAGCTATAGCCCACACTGTATCGGTTGTATTAATGATAATACTGTCACGTGCGCAAATAGCAGCGGCAGGCTTTGCTGGTTCCGTACCATCATCCATAGATACTGCGTCTACCCCCGCGTTATCTTCAATGATAACCTTACCAAGTTTTGAATAGATACCTCTCTTAATACCTTTAGCTTTAATCTTTGAATCTCCACTTATTCTAACGTCGCCATTACCGGCACTGATACCATTATTACCTACCTCTGTTATTGCCTTTACAGAACCCGTGGTGTTGATAATGAAATCTCCTTTTGATGTTTTCAATGCTGTCGCATCGTCAGAATTTTTTACGTCAACATTTGAATTATCCAAGATACTGAATTTATCATCGGCACGGATGAAAGACAAAGATTTTACTGTTGCAGAATCTTTAATCGTTACGGTATCTGCAATAGCAGGACCACCGAGATCTAGAGTTGCATTCTCGCGAACATACATCACATTGGTTGTGTCCCTATCAATATCAATATAACCTGCTGACATCGATGTTTTTGACGACTCTGCAACGTCAAGGAGTACTGATTGCACAAGTCCAGCGAAGTCTACTTCTGATTCACCTGTAAGATAGAGACTGGAAACCGATGTTCCTTTCTTAACTATTGCTGTAACGTTATTAAAAGTCAACGATGCTTCTTTAACATCTGCGGCCTGACCAATACTATCAATGATAACGACACCGCTGGTACCGAGGGCAGGATCTGTATCATAACCTGTTGTTATAAAGAGTTCAGATCCCTCGTTGAATGTCAAGAGACCTGTTTTGTCGTCATTACTAACTTTAAGTGTATTTTTGTTTAAAACAATGATTGCAATGTTCTTTCCTTCTACTATAATAGAAGATGTCGTCACTTCACCATTTACAACATAAGCCGTATTTTCATAAAGTTCTAGAGTATCTACAGTGACAGTGTCGTTAAAAATAACGATGTTGGAGAATTCTTGTGATGTCAGTTCCTTCATACTGCCATCTTCAGCTGCGTAATAATAGGTGTCTTCTGCCAGAGCTGAAATTGGGTTTACCGTAGCTGCGACAAACAAAGCTGTAGCAACAAATAATTTTGCATTGTTTTTTACATGTCTCAGGAATCTAGATTCCAAAAGAGCATTGATTAACGTAAATTTTTTCATCATAAACATTTTTAATTAAGTTATTTATAAATTATCATCGACTGACGAGCTAAATGAAATTAATTATCCATTATCAACTATCAACGACTGACGAGCCAAATGAGCAGACCAAGCTTGCTTGGTGTCTGCCATGGCGAGGACGTCGCACTTTGCGAAGC
>Ga0065708_1000260_pt1 | contig 18370 bp, 14 predicted proteins | sample Hoacrofraction12_2_FD_59095 | JGI IMG/M metagenome (GOLD analysis project Ga0065708, IMG submission 59095) | Hoatzin crop microbial communities from Cojedes, Venezuela, sample from fiber fraction 12 v1 | ecosystem: Host-associated > Birds > Digestive system > Esophagus > Crop | place: Venezuela... | reverse complement strand
AAAGGCAAAGGAGACATCACCACGGTTCGCAAGAAGCGCCTTGCGGATGACCTGCTTCAATGTTTCCTCGCTCATCATGCCGAATGATTTGGTGGTGCGTCTGGCCTGCTCGTCACAGTAAAAGCAGTAGTCACAGTGCATATTGCACTGGCCGGAGGCGGGCTTCATCAGAATACTGACAGGCATTTTAATTCCTCCTTTCAGAGCGCAAGCTGACAAACAAGTTCAAGCACGCCGGTCAGTACCATGACCAGAATCGGATTCCACTTCGGCACCCTAAGCAGAAAGAGGGCCAGTGCAAACAAAACCACAGCCCGCCAGTTCGTCGCGGCAAGGAGGGAAGAAAGTCCGGTGATGATGTCAATACCTACGGCATCCCCGAAGAAAGCAGGAATGATGATGCCCAGGCCCGCGGCAAAAATCATGGACACGACCGCCGGCCGGAGCGCACCGAGCACGCCCTGCATCAAGGACAGGGAGCGGTACTTCATGTACAGATGAGCCAGCACGGTCACAAAAATGCAGGAGGGCAGGATGACACCAATCGTTGCGCAAATCGCGCCGGGAACGCCGGCCACCAGGTTGCCGGTAAAGGTCGCCGCATTCACGGCAATCGGACCGGGCGTCATCTCCGCAATCGTGACAAGGTCGGCAAACATGTCATTGGTGAGCCATCCGTANCGGGTAATGACCTGCGCCTGAATGAGCGGCATAGCCGCATAGCCACCACCGAAGCTGAAGGCACCGATTTTCAGGAAAGCAAAGAAAAGCTGTAATAAGATTTTCATCGGTCGCTATCCTCCTTTCCGATGGGCTGGGAGGAACGAGTTTTGCCGGGTTCATTCACAGGATTATTTTTTGCCTGAACCAAGGTGGAGACCAATCCAATCGCAATTGTCACCAAAATAATCAGGATGACATTCACACCAAGGAAATAATTCGCCACGAACGCCAGTACCATAATCAGCATTCGGAGAATGCTGCGTGACTTGACCACTCCTGCAGCCATATCCCAGACCGTCGAAANAATCACGGCTCCGATACCGGCCTTCATGCCGGTCAGCAGGGCTTTCACGATTTCGTTTGTACTGAATAAAACATAGAACTGCGAAACGATAGTCAGAATCACAAAGGGTGGAATCACCGCGCCCAAAACGGACACCAGAATGCCCGGAAGGCCGGCGAGCTTGTAGCCCACGACGATGGCTCCGTTCACTGCAATCGCGCCGGGAGAGGACTGGGCAATCGCCACCAGGTCGAGCATTTCCTCTTCATCAATCCAATGCAGTTCATCGACAAATTTCTTCTTCAGGAGCGTCACAATCACGTACCCTCCGCCGAAGGTAAAGGCACTCAAATATAGGGTTGAAATGAAGAGCTTGAACAGNATTTTNCCTTTGCTTTTCTCTTCCAAAACNGNNCCTCCTCTTGTGACCAGAGTTGATCAAGTCTTGTTGTACCGAACGGAGAGTATTATACCGAAGGTGCTACGCACTCTTGGTACAACTGGCCGTTGGTGCAGGGCAAGGGCGGCAGGAATATTCTCGATACTGTCAATCTTTGCCTCCGCAACCTGCGTCATGCGTCTGCGGGTATAGGCGGATAAGGCTTCCAGATAACGCCGAGAGCCCTCGGCGTATAGAACGCCCAGGGCAAGAGATGATTTCCCGGAGCCGGATACTCCTGCTATGGCATCCATTTTTCCGAGTGGGATGTCGATATCAATGCTTTTCAGATTATGCACGCGCGCACCTCTTATCGTGATCGCGGACGGCGTATTACCAACTAATACTGTACTTTTCTTCATGATGTCTGCCTCCTGAAATTCTTACCGCTCACCCAAATCTCTTATTATTCTCCGGCTCCGGTGTGCCTGCTTTATTTACTGATCTGTTCCAGCTCTCTTTCTATTGCCTTAAGCATTTCATCCGTTATGATTTCAGGTGAATAGTGATTCATGATAATTACGGAAAACTGGCCTGACATCGGATTCGCTGCCAGCATTTCCTTTATATCAGGTATATACTTCTCCAGTATTTTACTGCACTGAGTTTCTTCCATCAAAAGCCTGACGGGTGTATTAATACTGATCCCGTTCTTTTTCATTTCTAATTCGTCAGTATCCTCTGCAAAAAAATCTCCCCACATAGATTTCAGCCAGGATATACTGAACTCAAACCATTTTGCTGCTGATGGGTTGACCATATTTTTTTGTCCGTTTGAGGTCAGTGGCTTCGCCAGCGAAAGACCATGAGGTCCGTCAGAGAAAATATGCATTTCAAACGGAACGTCCTTTTCATTCAATGCAGCTGCGAATTTTAGGCTGTTTTCAATGGGTACAATCATGTCGTTGCTTGTAGAAAATATAAACGCGGGTGGCGTCTGCTCTGTTACCGCTTTATCAAGTCCCGGTATTTCTTTGCCAATCAGCTCTCCTGTAGCATCAAGTATAACCGGATATCCGAGAATCATTGCCGATGGCTTCACCATGCTCATGGTTCCTACGGCTGCCGCAAGATGTCCTCCTGCCGAGAATCCTACAAGAGCAATATGCTCTGAATCCACACGGAGTTTTTCGCTATTTTCTTTTACGTACGTCAGTGCGGCGATCGCATCCTCGTAGGACTCCTGGAAAGGAATATCCTTACCCACAGAGTATCGCAGTACAAATGTCTGATATCCCTCCGCCATATAAGCTAAAGCAATAGGTTCCGCCTCCCGGTCCGAACAGGTAAAATACCCGCCTCCAGGAAAAATCAGTACTGCAGGACGAATAGCAGCATTCTTTAGTTCTTCACTTAAGTCGTGAAGATATCCGGCTAGTTTCACATTTTCTTTTCCAAGGTTAATTTCAAAATGCTTCATACTTTTCATCCTTTTTGCTTTCTTTTGGCATTTTACAGTAAATCCGTATGATCGGTCCCACTTTACGTGATTCTGTGACCGTGATGCAATCCGTCGTATTCAGAAACTCCAGTGCTTTGCTGTCCGTACGGATCTTTGGCTTCCATTTTGCACCGGATCCTTGATTTACTATATGTATCTTGCATGGAACTCCCCTGTAATCATGGCCTTTGACCTCATAATCAGCGCACTTTGTTTTCGGATAAAACCAGAGCCGCTCCTGCACATCTTTTTTTGCGTTGATCNTCGGANGCTGCTGCACATACCTGATGACTGCTTTCAAGTCTTCCTGTTCTGTCAGTACGGACATATCTTTTGTACTTCTGTCACTGCTGCTCTTCGCTCCGCCGCCACAGAAATCGAAGGTAAAAACGGCATAGCCGTATTTGGCGAATTTCTCTGCGTGATAGATGAATTCCCTCTGGCTGGAGCAAAAACCATGACACATAATGATCGGTGTCAGATCCAGTCCTTCAGGTATGTACTGCATGCCTCGGATTGTCAGACTGTCTCTGACGCAACTGAATTTTGTTTTTGTTATTTTCATCGGCTCTCTTCATTTCGTCTTATTGCATTCCGCGAGTATCATATGGATCAATTCCACAGCTTCTGCCGGGAGCATTTCAATAACTTCTCCCACAGTTCGTTCCTTGGCAAACATGAGGAACAATTCGTTTTCCAGAAGTTCAGATGCATATTGTGCAAACAGCGTATGACCGTCCGGATGCTCCAGAAGATCGCCGAACCTTGTTTCCATATTATAGTGTTCTTTTTCAAAATTATCCTCCGTTCCGTATTCAAACCAGTAGCTGCCACTTCCCAGTTCTTCTTCCGGCCGGCCGGGGAGATCCACAACGGCTGTTGTGTTTTCAGGGATGTGAAGTCGGACAATATAGCGGTGGTCCCGGCAGCTGATCTCACAGGAGAGTGTCCCGTATACTGTCTCGAGTGATCCGCTCAGTTCTGTAATCCCCATGATCAAGCGAGGGGAGATCTTTGATCTTTTATATCCAGGTGCCAGCATCTGCAGNCCGCACAGATCATGGATCATCCAGTCTCCGATCGTGGCATAGGCATACTGGTTCAGGGAATTCATCTCGAACTTATTGAAGCTTCCGTCCGGATTCACTCCGTCCCAGAGCTCCCACACAGTTGTGGCGCCGAGCTTCACACTGTAGAGCCAGGATGGGCAGTCATCTTTTAGAAATACTTCGCCAGCTACATCGTGTGCCCCATTTTCCGAGAGTGCTTTGCACAAGATACGTGTACCTGCAAATCCGGTCATCAGATGGTTCTTTCGTTCCTTCAGCCGGCCAAGCAGAGCTTTCAGGAGTTTTTTTCTGTCTTTTTGTGGTGCGATCCCAAACTGTAACGCCAGAGCGCATCCTGTCTGTGTCTCGCTTACCAGACGGCCAGTACGTGTGAAGTATTCATTTTGAATGCTCTGCACCAGTGTTTCATATAATGTACTGTATTTTTCCCATTCATAGTTCCTTCCGAGAACCTTTGCCGCTTCCGCCACGATACGCGCAGAATTGGCATAATAAACATTTGCTACAAAAAACGGATCTGTAGCCCCGATCTTTTCAATCAATTCCAGATTCCAGACCTCTCCCCTTTTCTGTACCGGACCTCTCGGCACATCAAGCGCCACCCAGTCTCCGAGCTGTTGCCCGCTTTTGATCAACCCATCTTTACCGGTCAGACTCCGCGAATACTCTACGCAGGATACCATGCTCTCAAATTGNTCCTCGAGAACAGTCGGATCCCCATATGTCTCATACAATGTCCATGGAATTACCGTTGCCGCATCATGCCATACGGCAATTCCACCGCCCGGTCCCAGAATATTGGGAACCGTTGTGGGAACACCTGGGTTATGGGATTGCTCATACCTGAGATCTCTCAGCCATTTCTCAAAAAAGAGTTCTACATTCCGAAAGCATACTGCCGTGGACAAAAAGAGCTGGGCATCTCCGGTGTATCCCAATCGTTCGTCTCTTTGCGGACAGTCTGTGGGGATATCAATATAATTACTCCTCATGGTCCAGTCAATATTCTGCCACAGACGGTTCACCCGCTCGTCTGAGCAGGAAAATCTTCCGGTCTGTTCCAGATCTGTATGCTGTACACAGGCAGTAAATGCTTTCGGATCCGGTTGTCCATCCAATCCTTCCACAGCAATATACCGGAAACCATGAGAGGTAAACATCGGTCGGAACAGATCTTCTCCGCCACTTAAGATGAATGTGTCGCAGGCTTTTGCAGTCCGAAGATTCGCGGTAAACAGATTACCATTCTCATCCAAGGCTTCGCCGTGCCGGAGTATTACTTTGGTTCCCCGCTTTCCTTTGAGACGAGCCTCCACGACTCCTGCGAGGTTCTGTCCGAAATCAATCACTGTTTCTCCTGCCGGTGTTACGAAACACTTCTTCCCGGGAATACGCTGTGTGATCCTTACCGGCTCATCCTGCTGTGCAGTCAGAACCTGTTTCGAATATTCAAGGCACTTTACGGGGCGGATTTCCTGGGCACCGGCAGTATAATCTATGATTTCACCGTGGTACCACTCACTGTAACGTACCGGGCCGGTCGTACTGCTCCAGCTTTTGTCTGTACGGATCACTTCTTCCGTCCCGTCTGCATATTCCAGTGTCAGCATAGCGATCAGCGCAGTGCGGTTTCCGTAATGACTTCCCTGATTAAAGAATCCGAGAATTCCCTTATACCAGCCGTTGCCGACTGTGAATTGGATTTCATTTTCCTTTTTAAGAAGATCTGTAATATCATAGGTCTGATACTGGATCCGTTCCTGATAGCTGGTCCACCCCGGAGCGAGCCGGATATCGCTTCCGTCAGCACCATTGATCCGGAATTCGTAAACCCCGAGGGCGCTGGCATATAAGCGGGCTTTTTCTAACTGTTTTTTAACCGTAAAACTTTTGGTGAATACAGCGCANGGCTTTAGNTCATCCTCTAATCCATGCGTGATCCAGTCTGCCTCCATGGACTCTCCGCCCATAAGACCTGTCTCAAACCACGTTTCCGCATGTGCGTTTTCGTCGCGATTATCCCACACCCGGACCACGGCCCTGTAACGGGTCCGTGGTTCAAGTGCTTTTCCAGCGTATCGGATACAAATGCTTTGCTCCGTTTCCCNGACTCCTGAATCCCATACGGATTCAGAGCCTTTTAAAACACTGATATGGAATTTTGTCTGAAGAACATCTCTATTTGAAGATNTGAGTTTCCACGCAAAGCGCGGGCGTTCCGCATCGATTCCCAGCGGGTGCGTTTGATATTCAACGGTAAATTCATTTAACTTTAACATAGTCAATTCCTTTAATCAGCACATATTTCATAGAGTTGCTTTTATCTTNATCATTCTGACTACCCATATTTATTCAGTCCTTGCCGCCATCCCGCCAAAATAGAACAGCATGGGAGCCTGCTCTTCCGGGACGGCTGTCTGTATCAGTCCGAATAGCAGCATAGCAGTCACTTGATTGTCTGTGATCATACTCTCAAGAGCATCATCCAGAGCTACCTTCTGCTCAGGGGAAACCATGCGCATGATGGTATGGTACATATTTACGGCTCCGTTCTCCCATTCCTTATTTGCGAAACGCGCAGGGATCCGATCTTCAAATTCTCCTTCTCGCAGACTGCNGATCAGTTCTTCGGTTACTTNCATATCTTCTCTGAACCCGTATCGTTCAAANCGCTCGGTGGGAGCGTCATTTTCTTTCATCAATGTGATCATCGCATTCGCGAGTTCCGCTTCTTTGGCAACATCCAGGATGGGGTGTTCCTGAAGGGGATCGTCCTTGAGGCAAAACAGCTTAGATCCGAAGTTGGACTGGGGATTCATGCATTCTTTTCCTTTGATCTTCATTACTTTGCATCCCTTCGTAAATGAAAATGGCCCTGCCAGCTCCGTGTTTTTCAACTCATCTGTTGAGAAGATAGAATTCATATGGGTCGGCATCAGCGTATATTCGTAAACCGCTTTGCCTTCAAGCGGCGCTTTCATGTAGACCCAGTTTCCATCCGTTATATTACAGTGTCCGTCATGATATCCAAACAGTGCATATTCCCTGATCTTCTCATTTGTCTCGATGACAGGCAGCAATGATCTGCCAAGCATGTCCTTAGGCTTCTCTACACCGAAGAAATCCAGGATCGTGGCAGGAATATCGATCGTCTGGGTCAGTGCGTCCCTTCTTACTCCTCTAACTTTGCTCAACGGATTGTAGATAAAAAAAGGCGTGTGCGAGATTTCTTCATAAACAGGCATGATAGATTTAGCCCACCACTGGTGTTCCCCCAGCAGGAATCCATGATCCGTGTTTACGATCAACAGGGTATCTTCCCATAATCCGTATCGATCCATCTCATCAAGAACTTTTCCGAGATACCTGTCACACATGGTAATAAGGGCAGCATATTCCATCCGCATATGGNNCACNCCGTCTTNCCCCTCNGTCACTATATAGTACGGCGGCCAGTCTCCAAGCGGACCGTNATATTCATGCGCGAATGCTTCCTTATATTCGGGCTGTGTAAAAAACGGCTCGTGGGGATCAAATGTCTCGATCTGCAAGAACCAGTTGTCGTCTCCGTGGTGCTTTCTGATAAAATCAAGCCCTGCCGCGAATGTTCTTGCCTGCGGCATCCTTTCTTCGCAGTTGATGTATTCCCGGTTGGCCTTGTCAAAATAATTGATCCGTCCTACGAGTTGGTGATCATGAGCTGCTTTTAGTAATTCTGTGTTTGTTTTCCACGGATCCCCTTCCTGACCACGGTTCAGATCAAAAGAAGAATATCTGTGATGGTAAGTCGCGCCGCCGTCCTCCCAGTAATGGTCGTGATCCGTAGTGAGATGGGTATAGATTCCCTGCCTTTTTAGAAGCTCCGGCATAGAATCATCAAAGGGTTCGATGGGTCCCCAGCTCCTGTGAAGGAAATTATATCTTCCTGTATGAAGTTCTCTTCTTGCCGGCATGCAGGGCATACTTCCTACATAATTGCAGTCAAAGGTCACGGCTCTCTCNGCCAGCCTCTTAAAATTAGGGGTGGGGATCCAGTCGCACCCGTATGGTTCTAACATTTTCCGGTTAAGAGAATCATACATTACCATAATTGCTTTCATAGNCTGTTCATTCCTCCTTGTAGAAAGGTCACACAGACCGCCGCTGAAATCCGGTTTGTTCTGTGTGGCCCCCAAAATGCTATTCCGTTATTGATNCTTTTTTGCCCGGAGCTCCGGCAGAACTTTCGTATCAAGATNGTACCGCCACATAATGAGTACGATCAGTAAATACAGCGCCGCCGGTATCACACTGTACAGGCATCGGATCCCCATAAGTGCGCCGGAGCTTTGTACTACAGCGGCTCCGTCATAGCCGAATGCGGAAAGCATGAATCCTAAAGCTGCCGCTCCGAATCCCTGACCTAATTTTGTTCCCACANTACTGATAGCGCNAAGAGTTGNTTCCATTCGTTTCTTGCCTGTAAGCACATTGTATTCCGCGCAGTCTAAGANCAGCAGGCCGGACAGATATGCGATAGGCAGCCCCGCGAAACTATACAGTACAGCCGCGATCATAAGAATCGGCATACTCGCTCCTGCTATGAAATTCAATGCATATCCCACTACGCCGCAGATACCGCCGAACATGATAAGCTTTGAGATAGTCACTCCCTTTTGCAGTACCTTNGGGAATATGAACATCACGATCAGCAGCGGCATTGACAGAGAAGCAAGCGCGGTATAACGTTCGATTCCGCCGCCAATATAGGTGAAGTAATATGTATAAGAGTTCGTTCCGANAATGAAATTGTAAAGCAACATCAATCCGNNTATAAAATAGATATATTTGTTTGTCCTTAATGCAGACAGGATATCTTTGAATGTGATTTTGGATGAACTGTCACTGTCGATCTCTACTGTCTCTTTTACAAGAAGGAATCTCAGCATCCCAAGAACAACAAGGGGAAGNGCGAAAATTCCGACCAGTTTAGACCAGCCTGCTCCGGATGTCGCCATTGTCGCCATCATCTGCGGGAACAGCATGGACACCACTGCACAGCCGATGGTAACTGANGATACCGCCGTATGAATTCACTTTGACGATCTGATCCTGGTTCGGAAATGCGCGGAGCATGTACGGCGTCTGGTTTGCATACAAAANTGTGGCAAATACGGCATTGATCAGCACATACATGATAAAGATCCATACATACTTTAATGTTGTACTGAAGCTTTCCGGGCATGAGTACAGAAGCCATGTACATCCCCACAGGGCAATGATCGCAAATTCATAAGGTCTTGCCTTCCCTAACTTTGTCTTCGTGTTATCAATGATAAAGCCCGCAAAAAGATCCGTGATACCGTCGAATACCTTGGACAGCAAAAGCANCGTTCCTACTACCTTCGGATCGAGCATCAATGTGTCTGTACAGTAGAAGGACAGATAGCCCAGGATGATCACATAACATCCCATAGACGTTCCTCTTGCCTGCCAGCCCCAGAACTTACCTATTCCCACTTTATTAGGATTCTTCGTTTTTTCTTTTCCCATTTGTATTATCCTTNNTTCTATTCCTTAACTTTCAATGTCTCTCCCTCAGTAACACCGCGGCGGTTAAAGGTATCCACTCTTACATAGACCGGCTGACCTTCCACTATCGCGCCAATGCGTGTTTTCTGATCTCCATAGACCATCTTGCTGTGATACAGCTTTTCCGGAGCATAGCCCCACAACACCACCGCTCCTGTTGTGTTTTCCGCTTCCCAGTTTACGTCTATATCAAGCTTTCCAGCGTAATCAACGGAAGTATTCTTTGCTTTCCCCGGCACGCTGCCGCTGCCTCTCCCGAAGACACGGATACCGGAAACCGCAGCGTTCTGTCCGTAAGGAAGGGATTCCACGCTCAGACGGATATACCGGAGAATCTTTGCCTCTTCAAGTTCAACAAAATCGTGGGCATAATCTGTATCCGTNTTACGCTTGTCAACAAGNATCTCATAATGCTCTCCGTCTTCGGATCCTTCCAGCAGCCATCTTGTAGGCTGCTTTTCGCGGTCGATCCATCGCTCTTCGTAGAAGGTCTTAAAAATGTCTGTTTTATCGGTGAGATCATCCGCGAGCCCATCGTCCGCAAAATTGACCTGGACCGCATTGACGGACTCCGCAGAGCCCAGATCCACTACTGCCCACTCACCCGGCTGATTGCCTTCTGCTTTCCAGAATGTCTTGACATTTTCATCTGTTATATGCTCCGCGCCGTTCCCGGATGAGACCTGTGTTTTACAGCCGTAGGAAAGAAGCATATAGTCCGGCTTGTCAAACGGCTTTCCATCCAATCTTACCGGCCAGTCCGCGAATCTCTGATCGCAGTACAGCTCGCCATCCTCATCGAATCCTGCTTTCCATAATCCAAGACGTCGTTCCATGGTATGAATATTACTGATCCTCACAGTGGAAATGTGCCACATATCTCCCTGCTTATCTTCCAGTGTTGAACCGTGGCCCGCACCCTGGAGAAATCCCCCCGGCACATAAGAATAAGGATTGTTTTTTGCCGGAACAAAGGGGCCAAGAGGTTTGTCACTTACATAGACTCCATCTCCGTAGCAGTTAAATTCCGTACCGTTAAAAGCATACTGGAGATAGTATTTGCCATTGTGTTTTGTCATCCACGGCCCTTCCATATAAGGGCTGTTTCCCATATATCCGCGGAGCATCTCTTTGGCTGCCTCTTCGGACATCCCGATATCATCTCCCCGCCCCTGGGCAAGAGCCTGCTGTTTCATCCCCGCTAACATTGCCTCAACTTCTGCTTCGATCTGTTCCTCTGATTTTGGCGGGATATGGTCATCCCCGTAGCGTTCGTATCCTCTGTGCGTATCGTCCGCATAGATTAACTCCTTTTTCTCGCAGACCGGAGTCAATGTATGCGGATCAAGCTGAATCCCGTAGATCGGTGTCTGATTCGAACTTCCCCAGTAAAAGTACACCGCTTCGTCGTCATCCGCGAACAGGCACGGATCCCAGAAAGGAAATGTTCCTTGAATTTCCTGGAACTCTTCTGTCCTTGGATCCTTTGTGCGGTAAAATGACCCGTTTTTTCCCATCACGGATGCACAAAAGTACATATAATCTCCCACCGCGCNCACATCCGGAGCGTAATCGTAAACNGGAATGTTGCTGCTGTATTCATGGAATTCCCACTCATACAGATTTTCGCTGGTGAAAAATCCTGCCGTCATAGATGGGAAAAGGAAATACGTTCCCTTGAACAGGATCAGGGACGGATCTGCCGCCTCCCGGTATCCCTTAAATGGTCCCGGATCCTGTCCTTCTGTGACCTTCCTTAAGAACTGGTAACGATATTCCAGATTCAAAGGATTGCAATAGTGCTTCATTTTTCTTCACCTCCTCCTTTCTTTTTACTCCACAGCGAGTGTAAGTTCACTTTCGGTACGGCCATCACAGCCCACGGTGACTTTGATTTCGCCGGGCTCTGTTACCGCGCGGACAACCGCAAGTACGTAGCCGTCGTAGGTATTCCATACCGGACAGTCATAGTAATTTTCTGTCTCAGGATCTGCGCTTCCCATGCCCTGCAGCGTACCGGCGCCTTCTACCTTCACTGTCACCTCNTTTACCGCCTGAAGGTTCTTTACTCCTTCGTCATCGCAAAGCGAGATCATGATATAGGAAAGATCCGCCCCGTCTGCTCTCAGTACCGTACGGTCTGCTTCGGCATGGACTGTCACTTCATCCTTTGCGGTTTTTAATACATGTCGCTCTGCCGCCGCGCCGCCGCGGTAATTCACTGCCTCCAGGATTCCGGGTTCATAGACCGTCTCGAAAGACGCATAGAATTCTTCTGCTTCTCCACAGGCTTTTCGCCCAAGAGATCTGCCGTTTAAGAAAAGTTCTACTTCCTCTGCGTCAGAATATACATTGACAACNGCTCTCTTTCCTTCATATCCGCTCCATGTCCAGCTTTCCAGTTCATCCTTCCACATCCATGCTGTCTTGCAGGGTACTTCACCGTAATGGTTCACACGTTCTACCGCGATGTAAGGATCTTTGCGCAATCCGAAAACAATCTCGCGGAAATAGCTGATCGTGCGACGGTTTCCAATCAGGTCAATATCCCCTGCATTGGCAAGACTGACCGGCCAGTTCGGCATAAATCCCTGCCGTCCGTCATAATAGAAGCAGTATGCTCCGGCTTCTCCGATATAGTCATATCCCGTCCATGTCATATCCCCGATCACGTGATGGTTGTTTTTCACGGTCTTCCAGAGTCTCACCATATCGGAAGGCAGGGTTTCTGTCCCCAGCACTACACGGTTCGGGAACAGCTCATGTTCCGGTTCGTGACGTGCAGTCAGATAATTATAGCTGGTCAGATCTGTCACAGACGCGAATTCATTGAGAAGATCTGTGACGATATGATTTACAGCAAACGCGTCTGCCATAGGACCTTTCATGAGATCCGTATTTCCATTCGCTGCATCCACACCGGCATCAGACTGAGGCTGTGCAGCCTGAGCCTGCATCTGCATCATCTGCTCCATTGTCATTCCGGTAATATCGCAGATGATCTCTCCCATATGATCCATACATGCCAGCAGCCCGTTGATCGCGACCGTCACATACCGGGAATCATCCAGCTCGTGAAAGCGCTGTGTGATCCTGCGGTTGAGCTGCGCTCCTTTCGCGGTGGCCGCCTCCTGGATCTCATTGCCGGAAATATACATGATCACGCACGGATGGTTATAATCCTTATTAATCATGGCTTCCACATCCTGCTCCCAATAATCCGGGAAATACCTTGCGTAGTCATTGTTGTTCTTCGAACGAGTCCAGCTGTCGGTCAGTTCATCCAGGACCAACATTCCTTCCCGGTCACAGGCCTCCAGCATGGCTCTGCTCATGGGATGATGGGAACTGCGCAGACAGTTAAACCCGGCAGCCTTTAACTGTTGCACCCGACGCTCCTCCGCTCTGTATAAGGTTGCCGCACCGATCACGCCATTATCATGATGGATGCATGCGCCTCTGAGCTTTGTCTCTTTCCCATTCAGACAGAATCCTTTTTCCGCACTCAGCGCCAGTGTGCGCAGGCCAAATTTCTCTTCTGCCTNGTCTATGCAGACGCCCTGTTCGAGTACGACTGCTTTACAGGTATAGAGATACGGATGCTCGCAATNCCAAAGCTCCGGAGACAGGATCTGGATCCTGGTGCGGATGCTTTCCACGTCATTGCCGAAAATGGTCACCGGAATCTGCGTATGTCCGGCTGTATTCCCTTCCCGGTCATATATGGTGATATCCACGTCTGTTCCGTATGTTTTCCGGCTGATATTCTCAAGCGCAATGCTGACCTCTGCTACTGCGACGTCCGGATCAATCTCTCTTGAACGGATCCGCAGACCATTTTCCTTAATATGGACCGGATTACCTTCCAGGATGATCACATCCCGATAGATACCGCTACCTGAGTACCACCGGCTGTTCTCCTCATCAGAGTTGTTCGCGATCACGGTTATTGTGTTGTTCTGTCCGTACNGGAGAAATTCGTCCGCACATACGGAGAACTCCGTATAACCATTCGGGCAGCCTCCCGCATAGTCACTGTTTATGTAGACTCTTGCATTTTCATAGACCCCTTCAAAAACAAAACGGATCGTCTTTTCTGCCCATTCCTCTGGTACATGGAAATTCTTCGTGTATGTGTAACACCCGCCGGGGTAGAACCCTGTCTGATGCTGGTTTTTTGTATTTTGTGTTCTTTTTTCATGGATCATTGCATCATGCGGAAGTGTCAGCATCTCCGCACTTCCTGATGCCCCCATCACAGCCGCCATCATAGGATTCTCTCCGGGCTTTGTCATGATCCACCCGTCGTTCCATTTTTTTCTCTGCATTTTATTTCACCCTCCTTTGAATCCGGAATGATCCGGCAGATCTTTGAACTCAGAACTTTTCTTGTCTATTAAGCAAATCTGACCATGGTCCGGATCATCGACGCCACATTGCATTGAAGCCTTGCAAGCTCGATCGTACCGTCCTCCACGCCTTTTATGATCCTGCTGGTATATGTATCATCCGTGGAGCCCGGAGTGATCCAGCAGTTTCCCGCGGCTGCCATTTTAGCCACATCGCAGGTATCATAACTGGTCCAGTCTGTCATCACAAAGCCGTCGAATCCGTTTTCCTCGCGCAAAAGACCGAGGATCAGTTCAGGATCTGCCGCGGTCGGACAGCCATTCACNGCATTGTAGGCTGTCATAAATGACGCCGGCATATGAACTTCCATCGCAATCTCGAAAGCCTTAAAATAAATATCACGGATCGCCCGCTCTGAAAGGATACTCTGATTTTTCTTTCTGGCGGACTCGCAGTTATTCGCCATCAGATGCTTCATACAGCTTGCCGTACCTGCATTTTCCATTCCCCTGCAGTAAACTCCTGCCATCACTCCCGCAAGATATGGATCCTCGGAGAAGTATTCCGGCTGTCTGCCGTTTAACGGATTCCGGTGAATGTTAAATGCCGGAGCCAGGATCAATGGCACACCGAAAGACTTCGCTTCTTCACCTATGACGCGTCCCACTTCTTCTGAAAGTTCTTTGTTAAAGGAAGCGCACATTGTCACTCCTGAAGGCATTCCGATATTCTTCATATTCAGGTTCACTCCTGAATTACCGTCTGAAACCGGGAACTCGGGTATCTCCAGTCCTTCCAGCTGGAATACACGTCCTGCTTCACCGATTCCTTCCATGCCCCACCCCGCGGAAGCGCAGACAGATATCCGGGCAAGCTCTTCTATGGAAAGCTGTGCCACAAAGCTGTCCGTCAGTGCAGGATTCTCTTTCACGTCATGATAAGTAAGTGGATGCTCCGGCTTTTCGCCTTCGAAGACTGCCGGATACTTTTTTCTCTCAGCATATGGCCAGAAAGTTGTTTTCCCTTCTACTACTCCGGAATGATGCCCCTGGGGGTAAGTTGCTGCTTCTGCCTTCTTAGAAAGCCTGAGAAACTCTTTTTGAGGACGCATCAGATGTTCCGCCTGCCTGATCAGCTGGTCTTCATCAATGCAGAAGCTTCCCACATAAGGCGCTTCTACACTGTTTCCCGCATAAACTCTGTATTCTCCTGCTTCTGCCACATACGCGGCCTGATCTTCACTGAAGNAGCCAAGATGCTTTTTCGGAACAGTAAACTGCAAGATCTGCTCTTCGCCGGGAGCCAGTTTCTTTGTCTTTTCAAATGCCATGAGTTCACGCTCCGGTTGATCCAGTTTTCCGTCCGGCTTCCCCACGTAGACCTGGACAACTTCTTTTCCTCTGACTTCACCCATATTCTTTACATGAACCGTCAATGACATCTGCTCTCCATCATATATCGGAGTTTCCGGCTCGATCACAAAGCTCGTATAGCTCAGTCCGAATCCGAAGGGATAAGCAGCCTTCTTACGGAATGTTGTGAAATACCGGTATCCGACGTAGATATCTTCCTCGTAGACTGTATCCACATATTCCTCACTCTCTGCATTGAGACGCGGTTTGTCAGCGCAGTCATAGAAATTCTTTGACGCGGGAATATCAAAGTAATCCCTCGCCCATGTATCCGGAAGCTTTCCGGAAGGATTTTCCCTGCCGGTAAGCACATCCAATAAGGCCGGGCCCGCCAGCATCCCTGCCAATCCAAGATACACAAGTGAGTCCACACAGTAACGCCGGGCAAAAGACACGTCAACGGGATATCCCACATTGAGCACAACGATAGTACGGGAGAATATCTGTGTAAGTATTTTTATCAGATTCTCTTCTTCATCCGTAAGATAATACTCTCCCTTCGCACTAGAGCTGTCCATGTTTTCTCCGGAAGCACGGGTGATCATCATAATCGCGGTATCACTCTTTTTCTTTGCCCTCTGCAGCATTTCCACAGGTGGGATCCTGTCCTCATCGCAGCCGTAGAACTCTGCAAGCTCTTCATTCAGAAAATACTCCTGATCCATCTGTACTGCTTCTACGAAGCTGACCGTATAGCGTGGGTTTATTTTTCCTGCGCCGACCGCTCCGGTCCGGAACTCATGCACACCCTTCCCGAACAGATTCAATACCGTTCCTTTTTCAAGCGGCAGTGCTTTATTCTCATTTTTCATAAGGACAATGCCCTCTCTTGCCGCCTGCAGAGCGATTGCTTCGTGCTCTGCGTTTTCAGGCTGAGGCTCTGTCTTCTCGATGCCGGTTACTGTCATATCCTGTGGGTTCATTTCGTTTCCGTCCGTATCTGTAAACCCTTCCACATGAAGCGCGTATTCCCTGCCATATTCTGTCACCAGTCCCCGAAGCGGTACCCCAAGGATCCACAGACCTCCCATGACTTCCATCGGCTGAAGAACATAGTTTTCCACCGGTTTTCCATCCAGAGTGACCCGCCCTTCTACTGAAGGATCCATCGGCTTTGCCCACATCAGTATCATGCATCCGGATAACTTGCGGTCCAGCATAAAATACAGTCCGTCAATATCGTGGAAATCATATACAAGCGGACCTGCTCCAAATAGAAGCGGCTTATCTTCTTTTCCTCTCGGAAGCGACGCAAAAAACTCTTCCATTCCCATAATGCTTCTCCTTTCTGACTTTAATCTGTTTTTCTTATCTGTGCGCAGTATAAAAGCATATGGAAATTGCAAATATCACAGATGTTTGTTTTTTGGCGTAAATGTTACTTCTTTACTGAATATCAATCTTCTTTAAGCAACTTTTCATATCAAAAAAGAGCCCCGTATCGGAACTCTTGCATCAAACTTTAAATCTGTGTTTTTTTATAACGGTTTCTGTATTCACCGGGCGTCATATTATATATTTCCCGGAAACATTTTCCAAAATGACTTTGAGAGGAAAAGCAAAAGTATTCAGATATAACAGCCAGCGGATAATCAGAAAACTTCAGCATATTAGCGGCATGCGCACAGCGTTCTTTTATAATATAGTTCTGGATCGTAATCCCTTCCGTTTCTGAGAAACGTCTTGCCAGATANCTTCTGTTTATTCCGATCGCAGGCGCGATATCTCCTACTTTTATTGGCTTTCGCAGGTTTTTGGCGATATACTCCTTGCATTGTTCAATATAAACAGGCTTGCTTTTTTCCTTTCTGACGCGCCGGACTTTTGACGTATATTCAAAGAGCGCGCGATTGGAAACGGCATACATCTCCATGGCTGACTTGCATTTTTCAAGCTGCTGCATATAAATATCCGCAAGAGAATATGATTTTTCGTGATTCATGCCGCCTTCCACTGCTGCACGGGAGAGAAGGGTGATCATTGCCACGCAGAGATACTCTGCCTTTTTCTGAGAATTTACGGCCACAGCTCCGATGTGCTTNTGCTCCAGTCCGCTTCCATAGACCAGCTTTTCCGCCTCTTCTACGTTTCCCGAACGAACGATGTCAAGCATCCTGTTTTCATACTCACTGCTGTCATGATCCCGTTCGTACTCCGACTGCTCCAGCTGATAATGCTCTGTCACCGCGTCTATATTCCACTCCAGCACAGTGTTGATTACATTTCCAANCTTTATCTCATCCAGNGGAATATCTTTACCGCATAATTCATATNCAACAAAGGAAAGCAGTGCNATAAGCTTTTTCATCTCCATATAGCAGATATCCATATCACCTGGCATAAAATGATTATGCCAGTAATTAAGCTTCTCCGCCTTGTCTAACGGCTTACGCGATATTGGTCCTATGATGACTAGATTTTCCTCACTATCCTTCAAAACCCCAAAACATATATTTTCATTCTCCAAAAGAACAAATGGAGGTTGTCTGTCTTTTAAACTATTCTCTATAATTTTTAGAAATTCCTTCTCGCTTTCAAATGGGAACTCATATTTCTCTGGATAAAGAAAAGCACGCATTTGATCCTGATATACCCTGACTGGCACTTTGATAACGTCATAAAGTTTTTCAAAAAACAGATTATACATTTTTCTCATCTTTTTATGCATCCCTTAAGTCATTAAACACACACTCAATACTCTCGTTAATACAAATTGATTTATAACGGATCTCCCTGGGAGCGGCCGCCTGCCCGGAATTGATACAGGCATAAACGGCGTCCGGCCATTGATTGGTCATCTGCCAGAATGGATATTTTATAATTCCAGGGGTATTGCGTTCTTCGCGCACCGCACAGATATGACTTTGAACTTGCTGCTTTAGCCCTGTAAATACCCGGCAGCCTCCAACAGTTTGTTGTTCCGTCGCATTTCCGGGGCTCTCAGCGCTTCTCCGGCCGCATCTCCCACATTGCCGATAAAACGGTAAAAGATATCGACCTTCATCACGATCTCCCCGTCGATCACTTCCTTTTCATGCACCACGATCTTGTCGATCAGCGTGTGCAGAAGTTCCTCCGTAA
>Ga0065708_1040038_pt1 | contig 18425 bp, 20 predicted proteins | sample Hoacrofraction12_2_FD_59095 | JGI IMG/M metagenome (GOLD analysis project Ga0065708, IMG submission 59095) | Hoatzin crop microbial communities from Cojedes, Venezuela, sample from fiber fraction 12 v1 | ecosystem: Host-associated > Birds > Digestive system > Esophagus > Crop | place: Venezuela... | reverse complement strand
AAACAAATTGCTTATTAGATATTATATATGTTTTTAAAACTTACTGCACATTAATTGTGCACTTCAAATAAAAATCAACACTTCATTTTTTCTTTATTTTAGCTAAATTCTTCCCTTGTCAAATAAAAAATTGAGTGTTATAATCATTTATAGCTAATGAAGGGAGGGAAAATAATGACTAAAGTTACTGTACAAAACGGAAATATTGATGCTGCTCTTAAAAAATTTAAAGTAAAAGTAGCAAAAAGTGGAGTCCCTTCAAAATTAAAAGAAAAAAAATGCTATGATAAACCTGGAGTTAAAAGACGTAAAGCAAAAGAAGAAATGATTAGAAATTCACGTAAACGTAATAGAAATAGATAAAAAAGGGAAGTGTAATTATGACACTAGTCGAACAAGTTACAAAAGATATGACATCAGCTATGAAAAATCAAGATAAATTTAAACTATCTGTTCTTCGTATGTTAAAAAGTGCTCTTCAAATGGAAAAAATCAGTAAGATGCATGATTTAAGTGATGACGAAGCTATGGCTGTTATTAAAAGACAAGTAAAACAAAGAAATGACAGTATTGAAGAATTCAAAAAATATAATAAAACTGAAGAAGTTGAAAAATTAGAAAAAGAAGTTGAATGCTTACAAGAATATTTACCAGAAATGCTTACTGATGATGAGCTTTCTAAAATAATAGATGGAGTATTCAACGAAGTAAGACCTGAAAGTATCAAAGATATGGGTAAAGTTATGAAAGAAGTTTCTGCTAAAGTAGGAGCAAGAGCTGATATGAGTAAAGTTAGTTCGTTAGTAAAAGAAAAATTAACTAAATAGATGATTATATCATCTTTTTTTATTCTAAGAAAAATGGTAAAATATTACATGGAGGGATGCTATGGAAAATTTATCACCATTCTATGATACTTTTCACTGGGCAATGAGTAATACATGGCCTATGTTAATATTATTTATTGTGATAATATCTGTTTTACGTGTCTCTAAAATAATCATTGGTCATGAAAAATTTGTCTTTTATGATTTTATGTATAACCTAATATTTACATTATATTTATTACTTTTATATTATTTATTATTAAGTACCGAAAATGCTGTATCATATGGTGTTAACTTAATTCCATTCCATGAAATGACAAGATTCACTTTTGGATCAAAAGCATTTATGTATAATGTTATAGGTAATATCGTAATGTTTATACCTTTTGGTTTCTATATATCAAAATATATTAAAGCTAGTAGAACATGGCAAGTATTATTAATTACCTTTATCGTCAGTTTAACTGCCGAATGTATTCAGTATTACATTGGTCGTGCTTTTGACATTGATGATGTTATGTTAAATGTAGTAGGTTCTATTATTGGTTTCTTAATATATTTATTCTGTAAATGGTTAAAAAATAAATTACCATCTTTTATGAAAACCGAATTTTTCTATAACTTAATAGCTGTTATCTTTACTATAACAATTATTATTGGTTTAACATTAATGTGGAGGGGATTTTAATGAATAATTATAATATAACAGATAATTCCTTATATAAAGATTATGATTATTTATATGAAGTTATTGATTATACATTAGAACATGAAAAAGTAAAAAATGCTATATTCTCTATAATCTTCGTAACTAGTGAAGAAATTCAAAAAATAAATAAAGAATATCGTAATATAGATAGAATTACTGATGTCATATCTTTTGCATTTGAAGATAGTAAAGATTTAGAGTATAATGATTTACGTGTACTAGGGGATATTTATGTTTGTATTCCTAGAATGAAAGAACAAGCTATTGAATATGGTCACTCAGAAAAAAGAGAACTATCATTCTTAGTAGTTCATGGTCTATTACATTTATTAGGATATGACCATATGACAAAAGAAGACGAAGAAAAAATGTTTAAATTACAGGAGTTGATTTTAAATGACAAAGATATCAAGAGATGATATTAAAAAAAGAGGATTCAAAAGATTTCTAAATAGTTTTAAATATTCTATTGATGGACTTGTATATGCTTATAAATATGAACAAAGTATGATGATTCATTTTATTGCAACCATCTTAGTACTATTTGTAAATATTTTATTTAAAGTTACTGGTACAGAATGGCTAATTACTTTTTTAGCAATAGGTATGGTTCTAGCAGCCGAATTAATTAATACAGCAATCGAAGCTGTAGTTGACTTAGTAACTGTTGAAATTCATCCTTTAGCCAAAATAGCAAAAGATTGTGGTAGTGCAGCAACATTTGTATTATCTATGATGGCAGCTGTAATTGGTTTAGTAATTTATATTCCATATATAATAAATTTATTAGGTGTATAATATGAAAAGTGGATTTGTAAGTTTAATAGGTAGACCAAATACTGGGAAGTCTACTTTACTAAATACGCTCATCAATCAAAAAATTGCTATAACATCTAATAAACCACAAACTACCAGAAATATCATTCAAGGTGTCTATAACGAGGACGGATATCAAATAGTATTTGTAGATACTCCAGGTATTCATAAACCAATAAATCGTCTAGGGAAGATTCTTAATAAAGAAGCAGAAAGCTTTACTAAAGATGTTGATGTCATTCTATTATTAGTTGATGCTAAAGATGGTATTGGTAGTGGAGATAAAAAAATAATTCAATCACTAAGTAATTGTGATACCAAAGTAATTTTAGTATTAAATAAAATAGATATGATGTCTGATGTTGAAATCTTAAATGCTATAAATACATATAAAGATTTATATGATTTTGCGGAAATCGTACCAGTATCAGCATTAAATAATAAAAATATTGATACATTACTTAATGTAATTAAAAAATATCTAACAGATAACGTTCGTTACTTTGATCAAGATATGATAACAACTAGTACCATAAACTTCTTAGTAAGTGAATTTGTTAGAGAAAAACTATTTAGATTAACAGAACAAGAAATACCTCATAGTATAACTTGTATAACATCTAAATTTGAAGAAAAAAAAGATATAGCTAATATCGTTGTTGACATAATAGTTGATAGAGATTCTATTAAAAAAATAGTTATCGGTAAAAAAGGCACTTTACTAAAACAAGTAGGTATCGAAGCTAGAAAAGATATTGAAGCCTTATTAAATAAACAAGTGTATTTAGAATTATATGTTAAAACTATTAAAAACTGGCGTGATAAAGAAAAATACTTAAAAGAATTAGGTTTTAATGAAAAAGATATAATTAGTTAAACTCATTACTTTAAATAATGAGTTTTTTATATTAAAATAGATATAGAAGTGATTATAATGATTAAAAAATTAGAAGGTATAATATTATCTGATACACCATATCAAGATAATTCTAAAATAATTAATATATTTACTAAAGAATTAGGTTTAATAGGTGTAATGTGTAATAATGTAAAAAGTCTTAAAAATCCATTACGTACTAAAACCTTAAAATTTACTTATGGTTATTTTCATATTAAATATAATGAAAATAAACTATCTAAATTAATAGATGTAGATATAATAGATAATCTAAATAATATTAAAAATGATATTGAAAAAATTAGCTACTTAAACTATATATCTGATTTAACATATCAAGTAATAAAACAAAATAATGATTTAAATATTTATAATATCTTTATAGATGGTATTAAAAAAATAAATGAAGGACATGACCCTTTAATAATAACAAATATTTTAGAAATAAAATATCTAGATTACTTAGGTGTTGGTTTAAATTTAAATTCATGTATTAAATGTGGTAATAAAACAAACATCGTTACATTAGATCCCGATGAAGGAGGATATCTATGTAAAAATTGTTATACTAACGAAAAAATTCTTACATCTAAAACAATAAAATTAATTAGAATGTACTATTTAATAGATATATCTAGTATTACTAAAATAGATATCAAAAAAGATACTAAAAACGAAATAAATTATTTCTTAGATAAATACTATGAAAGATATACAGGTCTTTATTTAAAAAGTAAAAATTTTTTAAATGAACTAAAAAAATTAAATAATTGACAATAAATATTTATTTGCTATAATTAATTCATACAAGTGATGACTGGCTTGGCAACCACGAGCTATATATAATTAAGGTGATTTCTTCTAGAAATAAGTAGGATGGAACCGCGGGTATTTACTCGTTCCTATATAATCTAGAAGTTTTTTTATTGAAAGGAATGATATTATGGAAAAAATAACTATGGAAGATTTAACTAATTACTGTAAACAATATGGTTTTATATTTCAAGGTTCTGAAATTTATGGAGGACTTTCTAATACTTGGGATTATGGTCCTTTAGGAAAAGAAATGAAAGAAAACTTAAGAAGAGCTTGGTGGAAAAAATTCATTCAAGAAAATCCATATAATTATGGAATTGATTCTGCCATCTTAATGAACCCTGAAGTATGGGTAGCATCAGGTCATGTAACTAATTTTAATGATCCTCTTATCGACTGTAAAAAATGTAAAAGTAGATATCGTGCAGATAAATTAATAGAAGATTTTACAAAAGGAAAAGAAACTGGAGACGGTTGGTCTAATGAAAAATTAGAAAAATTTATTAGCGATAATAAAATTACGTGCCCTCGTTGTGGTAGTAATGATTTTACTAGTATCCGTAAATTTAATTTACTATTTGAAACTCATTTAGGAGTAACAGAAGATACTAAATCAACTGTATATTTAAGAGGTGAAACTGCTCAAGGTATGTTTGTTAACTTCCAAAATGTTCAAAGATCAATGCGTGCTAAAATACCATTTGGTATTGGTCAAACTGGTAAAAGCTTCCGTAACGAAATCACACCAGGTAACTTTATATTTCGAACTAGAGAATTTGAACAAATGGAATTAGAATTCTTTTGTAAACCAGATACTGACCTAGAATGGTTTGGTTATTGGAAAAATTATTGTATGGATTTTCTTAAATCATTAGGTATTAAAAAAGAAAATCTAAGATTTAGAGACCATACTAAAGAAGAGTTATCTTTCTATAGTAAAGCAACTACTGATATTGAATATTTATTTCCTATGGGATGGGGAGAACTTTGGGGGATAGCAGATAGAACCGACTATGATTTATCTACTCATATGGAACATTCTAAACAAGATTTAAGATATTTAGATTCAGAAACAAACGAAAAATATATCCCATATGTTGTTGAACCTGCTTTAGGTTTAGATAGATTATTTCTAGCATTCCTAGCGGATTCATATGAAAAAGAAGAATTAGAAAATGGCGATGAAAGAGAAGTATTACGTATCCATCCATCTCTTGCTCCAATAAAAGCAACTATCTTGCCTTTAATTAAAAAAGTCCATGGTGATAAAGCTAAAGAACTATATGCAACTCTATGTAAAGACTTCAATATATCATATGATGAATCAGGTTCAATAGGTAAAAGATATCGCCGATGTGACGCTGTTGGAACTCCATTTAGTATTACCATTGATGATGAAACTCTAGAAAATAATACAGTTACAATAAGAGATCGTGATACAATGGAACAAATTAAGTTACCAATAGATGAAATTAAAGAATATATTACCGAAAGAATTGAATTTTAGTGTAAAAAGCTTGTAAAGTCGTGAAATATCACGGCTTTTAATTTGGCATATAAAAAATGATGTTATATAATAGACCAAGTGTCAGAGGGGGATAAAGTGAAAGATTTAGATAAAAAGATTACTAAATTGGAAGAAGAAATTAAAAAAATCGAACTTGAATTAATAAAAGTAGATGACTTTAGTATCGATTCTAATAATAAAAAAAATATAATAAAAGAATACTTAAAAGACTTAAATAAAAAACTGCCATCCATTTTTTATAATATTAAAGAAAGTGATTTAGAAACATACTATATAAATAAAAAGAAACAAAAGTTAAAAAATAAAAAGAATAAATTAGAAAAAGAATTAAAAAAACTATTCTTCTTAAAAAGAACTATCAATAATGGTGATACTAATCTACTATCTAGAACATTAGATGAAGAAGATTTAAAAATAGTCAAAGAAGCTTATTTAATTATTAAAGAACAAAATAATATATATAGTAAAATCTTAATAAGAAGTTTAAAAGATGTAATATCAATGTGTAGATATATAAATATGTCAGGTAATAATAAATCAAATAACATCGATTACTTATCTAGAAGAGTAGAAAAATTAAAGTTAGAAATAGATACTATAAAAGATAATCCAAGTAATGAATCAGCTTTTAATTATTATGTAGATATAGAAGGTATGCCAAAAATAGTAAGAGACTTAGAAGGTATAGATTATCCAGAATATTCAAGTTTAAGATCATTACTTATTCAGATAAAAAATAATCCAGAAGAATATGAAGAAAATAAAATATATGAAATCCATACTAGTTGGATAAATCTAATACTTACTAAAATAAATAATAAAATATTTATCTATGGTGTTGACTCAGTATTATATGGAAAAGAAAAATATAATGAAGAATTATTATTAGAAGATATCTTAAATAATTATCAAAAAAATAATAAAGAATTGAATATCTTATATGAAAATTTATTAGAACAACAAATAGGGTCATTTACGAATGTTAATTTATATCAAAAAGATGAAAAAATCCTTAAAAAGTAAAAAAATAAGTAAAGTTTTTTTACTTTTTTCTTAATTTATTGAAAATTATATAAATATTAGTTATAATAAACATGTATTTAGTGTAGGAGGATTAATTATGGGCGTATTTGATAAATTATTTACTAAAGAACCTGACGATTTAACTGAAGAAGATACTTATTATGATGAAGTATCTGAGGAAGAAGTAAATGAAAATCCTAAGATGATGGTATTAGAACCAAGAGCATTTTCTGAAAGTCAACAAATAGCTGATTATTTAAAGAAAAGAAATAGTGTAATTGTTAATTTAAAAAGAGTTACATCTGATCAAGCTAAAAGAATTATTGATTTCTTAAGTGGATGTATCTATGCAATTGGTGGTACTATGCAAAAAATTGGTGTTGGTATTTATTTATGTGCACCAAAAAATGTTAATGTTCAAGGTAAAATAAGCGACGAAAATAGTAAAACTAACGATAAAAAAAGCAATAATGATGACGAACTAGAGTTTTAATTAAAGCGAGGTGGGGGCTTTGGAAAAATTCAGTACTGAAGAAGTCGGCTATAACAAAGATGAAGTTAAAAAATTTGTTTCATCTGTTACAAGAGAATATGAAAATCTCTTAAATAAAATTTATAGTAAAGATAAAAAAATAGAAAATCTTGAATATGAATTAAACGAATATAAAAATAATATTTATAAAGCCGAAGAAGAAGCTAATGAAATAATTGAAAAAGCTAAAGATAATGCATCCATTATTTTAAATGATGCACTTATTGAAGCAGAAAAAATTAATAACTAAGGATTTAAAAATCCTTTTTCTTTTATGCTAAAAATGATATACTTAGTATGGATTTATAAGAAGGGATTAATATGAAAAAGAAAATTATATTTATTTTAATTTTAACTTTATGTATAACACTAGCAGGATGTAATACCAAATATAAAGGATATTACTGTAATTACTATGAAACAGCTCAAATAATAGTTCAATTAAAAGATGATAGTACATCAGAAAATCGTAGTAAAATAGAAGCTCTTATTGAAACATTTGATAATGTATCAAGTAGTGACTATTATACTAAAGATGACTATGCAAAAGATTTAGGTGAAGAATCTGCAGAAGATTTGGATATTCATGAAACTTATGTTATTTTATTCAGTTCTATGGATAATATAGGTACATATGTAGATGAATTAAGTAAAATGGATGGCGTATATTCAGCAGAACAAAATTATGCTAAAACAAATATATCATTATATAATTTAAAAAAATTTGGTAAATATACATATACCGATTCTGATGAAGCTACTGAGTCAGAACTAGAAGAAGGAACATACAAAATAAAAAATGGCGTTATTACATTTAAACCAAAAGATAGTGATAATTCTACCAAATTCCTATATATCAAAAATGATGTATTATGTGGCGATGCTGATTGTAATGAAATCTATGCTAAATCCGATAGTACATGCTCTGGATATTCAAGTTAAACCACTTAAGTGGTTTTTTATTTTCTTAATATAAGTTATAATATAAATTATAATTAAAGAAATTAGTGGTGAATTATGAATAAAAAATGTTTAGGTTGTGGTGCTATTTTACAAACTAATAATAAAGATGAAATAGGTTATATAAATAAAGATAAATATGAAGATGGCTTATATTGTGAAAGATGTTTTAAAATAAAAAATTATAATATTCAATCCATTATTGATTTAAATAATATTAATGATAAAATAATTGAAGAAGTAAACAAAAATAATAATTATGTTTATTTTCTAATTGATTTTCTAAATATCAACGAAGAAACAATAAATACTTTTAAAAAAATAAGAAATAATAAAACATTAATAATAAGTAAAATAGATTATATACCATATAGTATTAGCTTTAACTTAATTAAAAAATATTTACTAGATACTTATAAAATCCAAGATAATATAATATTTATAAGTTCTAAAAAGAATATTCATTTAGAAGAAATTCTATCTAAAGAAGGTGAAATCTATATTCTAGGATATACTAATAGCGGAAAAAGTACTTTAATAAATAAATTACTTCAAGAAAATAATCTAACTATTAGTATTAATCCTAATACAACATTAGATTTTAATAAAATAAAAATAAATGATAAATTAACTTTAATTGATTCCCCTGGTTTTAATTACCAAAATACCTTATATACAAATACTGAATATGATTTAATAAAAAAATTAAATCCTAAAAAACATCTAAAACCTAGGACATATCAAGTAAAAAAAGAAATATATTTTAATATAAATAATAAAATCTTAATTAATACATCTACTAATAATAGTTTTACCTTCTATATTGGAAATGAAATTAAGATAGACAAAGAATTTATAAATAATAAAAACTTATCTAAATTATCTAAAACTAACCTAAATATTGAAGATAATACTGATTTAGTAATAAAATCTTTAGGTTTTATAAATATTAAAAAGAAATGTAATTTAACTATTTATATTAATGATATTAATTTAATAGAAATAAGAAAATCTTTATTTAGTAAGGAATGATTTACTATGAGTAAAATAAAAGTAATGAGTGAAAATTTAGCTAATAAAATAGCAGCAGGTGAAGTTATTGAAAAATGTGCATCTGTTGTTAAAGAATTAGTAGAAAATAGTATTGATGCTTTAAGTACTGATATAAAAATTAACTTAATAAATGGTGGCTTAAAAGAAATAAAAGTAACTGATAATGGTATTGGTATGGATAAAGAAGATGCTATCCTTTCTTTTAGTCGTCATGCAACAAGTAAATTAATTAGAGATGATGACTTATTTTTTATAGATACTTTAGGTTTTCGAGGTGAAGCTCTACCTTCAATAGCATCTGTTTCTGAAGTCGATTTAATAACTTGTCAAAGTGATATTGGAACCCATATCCATATAAAAGGTGGTAAAGTCGAAATAAATGAACCAAGTTCATCTAAAGTAGGTACTATAATAACTGTAAATAATTTATTTTATAATACACCAGCACGTCTTAAATACTTAAAAAGTGAACAATACGAGCTATCGCAAATAACTAGATTTATAGAAAAACTAGCTTTATCTAATCCTAAAATAAGATTTGAATTAACTAATAACAATCGTCCTATCTTAAAAACAAGTGGTAGTGATAACTTACTTAAAACAATTCATGAAATATATGGTAGTATTGTATCTTCTCATATGTTAGAAATAAATGCTAGTAATGATGACTTTGAAATAAAAGGATATATCTGTAAACCAGAAATATTAAGAAGTAATAGAAATGATATAAATACCTTTGTAAATAATCGTATTATAAAAAATTATGAATTAAATAAAGCTATTAACGATGCTTATTATAACTATAAACCAGATAAAAAATTTCCTATAGTAGTCTTAAATATCTATACAGATCCAACTCTTATTGATGTAAATATTCATCCAACAAAACAAGATATTAAAATAGCTAAATATAATGAATTATATGAATTAATTAATAAAACTATTAGTTCTAAACTAAAAGAAACATTATTAATTCAAGATGCATCATTAAGACTATCTCCAAATAACGAAATAAAAGAAGATTTACTATCTATAAAAGAAAAAGAAGATACATATGAACCAAGAACAACTACTAAAATAGAAGAATCTAAAGAAAATGAACAAACTTCTCTAGATTTATTTAATAATGAAGAAGAAATAGTAAAAAAAGAAGATAACCTCGATTTATATCCTATTGGTCAAATCCATGGTACTTTTATAGTTGCTCAAAATGAAGATGGTATGTACTTAATAGATCAACATGCTGCAGCAGAAAGAGTTAACTATGAAAAAATTAAAAAGATATTTTCCGAAAAAAAGATTACTCAAGTACCAATGCTTATCCCTTTTACTATGGAATTACCTAAATCAGACTTTCTTAAAATAAAAGATAACTTTGATTACTTAAAAAGTCTAGGTTTTGAAGTAGAAGAATTTGGTATAAATACAATTAATATAATATCTCATCCATCTTGGATAAATGATTCTTCATCTGAACAAGGTATAAAAACAGTAATTGAATCAATTATCTCAGATAAAGATAAATTTTCTAAAGAAAACTTTGAAGAAAGACTTATTCAAACTACCGCATGTAAAATGAGTATTCAAGCTAATACAGATATGACTATTACAGAAATGGAAGATTTATTACATCAATTAAGTAAATGTGATAATCCCTATAACTGTGCTCATGGAAGACCATCAATAATGAAATTTAAAAATTATGAATTAAATAGAATGTTTAAAAGAGTAATGAATTAGGAGCTCTGATATTATGATACTATGTATAGTAGGACCTACTGGTGTAGGTAAAACTAAATTATCAATTGCATTAGCTAAAAAATATAATGCTATTATCATAAACTGTGATGCTGTTCAAGTATATAAAGATTTAAATGTAGGTTCAGCTAAAATAAAATCCGAAGAAATGGAAAATATTCCCCATTATTTAATAGATATCTGTGATATAAGTGAAGAATATAATGTTTATGATTATCAAAAATTTGCTCGTGAAATATTAGAAAAAAATAAAGAAAAAAATATTATCTTTGTAGGTGGAACTGGCCTTTATTTAAAATCAGTATTATACGATTATCGTTTTCAAGAAGAAAATAATTTAAATAATGACTATAGTAATTTAACTAATGAAGAATTATATAATTTAGTATTAAAAAAAGATCCTAATACTAAAATACATCCTAATAATCGGGTTCGTTTAGAAAGATTTCTAAATAAAAAAGATACTACTATTATAGAACCTAAACCTTTATATAATCATTTAATAATAGGTTTAACTACTGAAAGAAACATCTTATATCAGCATATTAATGATAGAGTAGATAAAATGATAGAGGATGGTTTAATAGACGAAGTAAAAAAATTATATAATAAAAATACTAATTCCCGAGTACTAAAAAGTGCTATTGGCTATAAAGAAATAATAATGTATTTAAATAATGAACTATCAAAAGAAGAAGCTATATCTTTAATCAAAAAGAATTCAAGACATTATGCTAAAAGACAATATACTTTCTTTAATAATCAATTTAATACTAATTGGTTTAATGTCGACTTTAATAACTTTAATAAGACAATTGAAGAAATAGAAAATTTTATTGAAAAAAATAAGAATTCCTGAGAATTCTTTTTTTAATAATCTAATTCCTTATAAATACTTTTATCAAAATCATGTTCTGTACTACCAATAGATTTTTCTTTTAAAGTAGTATTATTTACTAAAAAATATGTATGATCTAAGACATCTCTACCAGATACTGTAACTGGATCATCCCAGGTAAGATCAATATGTAACCAAGTATTATCTATATATACAACATTCCATACATGAGTATCACTAGATACTTTAAAATTAGGAATACCTAATTTATTTAAATAAACAGCCATTATATCAGCATATCCACTACATATAGCATAGTGATCATATAAAACTCCATTTATTCTAGAAGAATCATAAGAAGAATATCCAGTATCAGCTCTATCAGTATCATATTTAGTATTATTTATAACATAATCATGAAAAGCTCTTATCTTTTCCTTAGTACTCATATCATTACTTATATAATTTTTAATAATACTATCTATATCTTTATCAATTTTATCTATTTCATTATCACTATATAAATGAGTAATCTTAATCGTAACAGTACCTCTTTCATCATATAAAGTTTTAATATTAGTATAACTATTATATGGATGAACATAATTATTTATATCAGATAACAAAACTTCATTATAACTTAATTTAGCTACATCACTTAAACAACTTTCATATTCAATAGGGCAGTAGAAAGTAAATTCGTCCCATCCTTGATTTAATACACTATAATAAATATTTTCTAAATCTTCAAAACTATATGGTACATAATCATCTACCTGTTTAAAAGATATATATTCATAATCTTTAGTATACTGATTACTAGGTAATATAACTATATCTGGATGAATATTTAAAATACTTTTAAATTTATCATATATTGGTTCTCTATATAAATAAATTGTAATAAATACAATAATACATACTAAGAATAACAAGAAATTTTTTACTTTTGTCATGTTATCACCTTTTAAATTATATCATACATAAAAAAAAGAAGTAAATTACTTCATATCTTTAACTTTTTTATTTAATCTTGACTTTTGTCTATTAGCAGTATTCTTTTTTACAATACCTTTACTAACAGCTTTATCAATGTTTTTTTGTAATTTATTTAATTCTGTAGTAGCAACTTCTTTATCTCCACTTGTTATTGCTTTTTCACATGCTTTAATATTATTTTTTACTCTAGCAGCATATTCATGATTTTCTTCTGTTTTTTTAGCAATAACTTTGATTGCTTTTTTAGAACTCTTAATATTAGCCATTTTATGTCGCTCCTTCCCCTTGGTACATGTAGAATTATACTAAATAATAAGCTTAAATGCAAGTAATTTATTGAAATAAGTGCTATTTATAGGTATATAAATAATCTTTGTTTGACTACTTTCTTTTATTTATGCTATAATTTCAATCTTAAGGAGTTGAAAAAATGGCATATATAACGGAAAATTGTTATTTCTTAGTAGTTAAAAATGGTAAAAACAGTTACCTTCCTTTAGATTGGACTAGTACTAAGTATTATAATAATGAAAACTTATATACATTACCAGGAATAGATTCCTTTACATCAAAAATAACTAGATACGATTTATTAAAAGAAATAATGGATCAAAACTTAATAGATGGAGATGATATCTTCTTATCTTTTGAAATCTTATTCTATGAAAAAGGCAAAAACCGTATTATAAAAGAAGGCCCAATATTTGAAGAAGATGAAGTATTAAATGAAGAATTATTAATTGAATATATAATAAATAATATGAGTAATAAAGAATTAATAAATAATATCCTTATGCAAACTAATTCTATTAAAGAAGAAGATTCTACTCTAGAAGAATTTAGAAATATCTTAAAAAATATCTCATATTATGAAAATAAAGAAAGCTTACTTAGAGCTGATTTACAAATATTTAAATATATAAGTTATGAATATAAAAGAATAATAAGTATTAAAGTATCTAATAAAATATTAAAAAAAGAACAAAATAAAGAATTAAAATATATTAATGAAACTAACTAAAATTTGCTTTTTTTATAATCATATTTTAAAATTATATTAGTTGGGGTGAATATAATATGAGTTTAGTAGAAGATGGTTTAATTAAAAGTTATTACTATTATTCAGGAAATAACAATGTTAATGAAACTTTTTTAAGAACTATAATTGAAAAAGTCGGCGGCTATGAATATCAAGGCTTTATAGCTAAACAAAGAGCTATAGCTAAAAAATATGCTTTTACAGAAGAACAATTATATAAAAAAACATATGATATGGCTATTAGTGCAGCGGTCTCAATGTGTGAAAGAGTAATTAAATATCGTGAAGAATTAAAAGAACACTTTAAAAATAATTCTGGTCTTCGTGGCGGTATCAAAGATTCAGATATAGATGAAATGAAAGCTGATGAATTATCTAAATTAAGAACAAATTTAGGTCTAAGTAAAAGAGGTAAAAAAGTAACTAAAGTAGAAAAAGCTGAAGAAGAAACAATTAAGAAAGCAAAAGAAAATTTAAAAGAAAAGAAAACTTCTGAAACAGCAGTTGATATCATGAAATCTAATGCCGAATTTGAACAACTTACATTAGATGAATATTTTAAAGATTTAATGAATCCTGAAGAACCAGAAGAACAAGAAGAATTCTTATATACTAGTGAGTTACAAGTAATGGGAAAAGATGACTATTCTGATGCTGAATTAAGAAGAGAAGGTATTGTAAGACTTGATGAAGAAAAGTCTCCTGAAGATGAATTAATAGATACTATATTAGATTCCGGTATTATAATAGATGGTCATAGTATAACAAGAGAAGAACTAGATGAATATTCATATAGTGACTTAGAAACATTAAATAATCATATTCAAGCTATTATAAATTTATATACTAAAAATAATAGATATACAAAATAATGTATATCTTTTTTTGTGATATAATATAAATAGGTGACTAGTATGGATAAATATATAGATGAATTTATAAAATATCTTGAAAAAGAAAAAAGATATCCTAGTACAACACTAAATAGTTATAAAAGAGATTTAAATAACTATTATAGCTATTTAACTTTAAAAAAAATAAATTATAAATTAATAAATAAAGATGAAATAAGAGAATATCTAAAATATTTAGACAATCTTAAATATTCTAAAAGCACTATATCTAGAATGCTTAGTTCCTTAAGACATTTTTATTCATACTTAGAAATAAATAATATCGTAAATAATAACAATTTTAAATTAATTAGAAATCCTAAAAAAGAAAAAAAACTACCTAATTTTTTACAAATAGATGAATTAAATAAAATATTTGATTCTCTAGATACAAGTACACCATTAGGTATAAGAAATCGCCTTATAATAGAACTATTATATGCAACAGGTGTCCGTGTATCAGAACTAACTGAAATAAAATTAAATAATATAGATATCAGTAATAAAGAAATAAGAATAATTGGAAAAGGCTCTAAAGAAAGAATCGTTTTTTTTGGTGAATATGCTGAAAAATATCTTAAATTATATCTAAATAATAGTAGAAATAAATTACTTAAAAATAAAACAAGTGAATACTTATTTATAAATAATACCGGTACTAAATTAACTAGTAGGGGAGTCGAATTAATTGTAAATAAAATAGTAGAAGATATCTCTTTAAAACATCATATTTCACCTCATACATTAAGACATACATTTGCAACAGATATGCTAAATAACGGAGCAGATTTAAAAAGTGTTCAAGAACTTCTAGGTCACTCATCACTATCAACTACCCAAATATATACTCATATAACAAGTGAACGTTTAAGAAGTGTTTATTTAGAATCATTTCCTCGTCAAGATGAATGATATTAATAAATTTAATACTAATAAAAATAGATTTTATAAATTAAGTGTAAATAGATCAAAAAATCTATTTTTTTATCGTCAAATTTTGTAAAAATTTTCTTTTATCTATCGTAAATTTCTCGCTTTTTGATATAATGAAGATGTGTCTATAAAAAAGGAGGAATAATAATGCACAAATATGTATATCTATTTAAAGAAGGAAATGCTGATATGCGTAATCTTTTAGGTGGTAAAGGTGCTAACTTAGCTGAAATGACTAATTTAGGTTTACCAATTCCTCAAGGGTTCACTGTTTCTACAGAAGCTTGTACGGAATATTATAATAATGGTAAAAAAATATCTAAAGATATTGAAGATCAAATCTTTACTGCTTTAGAAGAAATAGAAAAAATTAATGGGAAAAAGTTTGGTGACAATAATGATCCACTATTAGTTTCTGTTAGATCTGGTGCTAGAGCATCAATGCCAGGTATGATGGATACAATACTTAATTTAGGATTAAATGACGAAGCTGTTGAAGGATTTGCTAAGAAAACTGATAATCCAAGATTTGCTTATGATTCATATCGTCGTTTTATTCAAATGTATTCAGATGTAGTAATGGAAGTACCTAAATCTTACTTTGAAAAAATAATTGATGAAGTAAAAGAAGAAAAAGGTATTAAATATGATACAGAACTTACTGTAGACGATTTAAAAGAATTAGTTAAAAGATTTAAAAAAGTATATAAAGATGCTATGGATGGTGAAGACTTCCCACAAGAACCAAAAGAACAATTAATGGGAGCTATTAAAGCTGTATTCCGTTCTTGGGATAATCCTCGTGCTATCGTTTATCGTCGTATGAATGATATTCCTGGTGACTGGGGGACTGCTGTTAATGTTCAAACTATGGTGTTTGGTAATATGGGTGAAACATCTGGTACTGGTGTTGCCTTTACAAGAAACCCAGCTACTGGTGAAAAAGGTATTTTTGGTGAATACTTAATTAATGCTCAAGGTGAAGACGTTGTTGCTGGTGTTAGAACTCCACAACCTATAACTAAATTAGAAGAAGATTTACCTGAATGTTATAAAGAATTTATGGAACTTGCTCAAAAATTAGAAAATCATTATCGTGATATGCAAGATATGGAATTTACTATTCAAGAAGGTAAACTATATTTCTTACAAACTAGAAATGGTAAAAGAACAGCTGATGCTGCAATGCAAATTGCTTGCGATTTAGTTGATGAAGGTATGATTACTGAAGAAGAAGCTGTTATGAGAATTGATCCTAAATCATTAGATCAACTATTACATCCAACATTCAATAAAAAAGCTTTAGAAGCTGGAGAAGTTATTGGTGAAGCATTACCTGCATCTCCTGGTGCAGCAACTGGTAAAGTAGTATTTACTGCAGAAGAAGCTAAAGAAGTAGGTATTGGTGGAAAAGGTGAAAAAGTTGTTCTTGTAAGACTTGAAACAACTCCAGAAGATATTGAAGGAATGGTAGCTGCTCAAGGTATTCTAACAGTTCGTGGTGGTATGACATCACATGCTGCAGTTGTTGCTCGTGGTATGGGTACTTGCTGTGTATCTGGTTGTGGCGAAATCAAAATGGATGAAGCTAACGAAAAATTCGAATTAGGTGGATATACATTTAAAAAAGGAGATTACATTTCTTTAGATGGTTCAACTGGTAAAATATATAAAGGTGAAATTGAAACTGAAGAAGCTACTGTATCTGGAAACTTTGGCCGTATCATGAAATGGGCTGACAGTATGAGAAGATTAAAAGTTCGTACTAATGCTGATAATCCTCGTGATACTAAAAATGCTATTAATTTAGGTGCTGAAGGAATTGGTTTATGCCGTACAGAACACATGTTCTTCGATGCTGAAAGAATTCCTAAGATAAGAGAAATGATCTTATCTGAAACAGTTGAACAAAGAGAAAAAGCTTTAAATGAATTAATTCCATTCCAAAAAGGTGATTTTAAAGCAATGTATAAAGAATTAAAAGGATTACCAATGACTGTTCGTTATTTAGATCCTCCTTTACATGAATTCTTACCAACTGATGAAGAAGATATTAAACTAATTGCTAAAGAATTAGGAGTAACTCCTGAACACTTAAAAGAAAAATGTGCTGAATTACATGAATTCAACCCAATGATGGGTCATAGAGGATGCCGTCTAGCTGTAACATATCCAGAAATAGCTAAAATGCAAACAAGAGCTTTATTAGAAGCAGCTATTGAAGTTAAAGAAGAAGATGGTTACGATATCGTTCCTGAAATAATGATTCCACTAGTTGGTGAAAAGAAAGAATTAGATTTTGTAAAAGATGTTGTTGTTGAAACAGCAGAACAAGTTAAGAAAGAAAAGAACTCTGATATTGAATATCATATTGGTACAATGATTGAAATTCCACGCGCAGCATTACTAGCTGATGAAATTGCTGAATCTGCTGAATTCTTCTCATTTGGAACAAACGATCTAACACAAATGACATTTGGTTTCTCAAGAGATGACGCTGGAAAATTCTTACCTGCATATTATGATAATAAAATATATGAACAAGATCCATTTGCTAAGTTAGACCAAAAAGGTGTTGGTAAATTAGTTAAAATGGCTGTTGAATTAGGTAAAAAGACTAGACCAAATATTAAATTAGGTATTTGTGGTGAACATGGTGGAGATCCATCATCTGTAGAATTCTGTCACAATATAGGTCTTACATATGTATCATGCTCTCCATTTAGAGTTCCAATTGCGAGACTTGCTGCAGCCCAAGCTGCTATCAAGTCTAGTAGGCAATAAGACTACCAAACTAGTCAAC
>Ga0065708_1006612_pt1 | contig 18439 bp, 16 predicted proteins | sample Hoacrofraction12_2_FD_59095 | JGI IMG/M metagenome (GOLD analysis project Ga0065708, IMG submission 59095) | Hoatzin crop microbial communities from Cojedes, Venezuela, sample from fiber fraction 12 v1 | ecosystem: Host-associated > Birds > Digestive system > Esophagus > Crop | place: Venezuela... | reverse complement strand
CACCCGCTCAAGTGCAAACGAATGTTAAATCAAGTGTTAAAATTTCGCGAAAAAGCGTAGTTAAATTTTGTAAAGTTTTCTTAAAATCCTATTTCGCATGGAATAGAATTTTAAGTCAGAAAGATAGAAAAAAGTTGCGTGCAAAATTTACTCGCGGAAGAACCATTGCATGATTTTGTTTGCAAAAGGCAGCGAGATGCGGAACCAGCGGAATTTTGAAACAGGCGTGCCTCCAAATCGCAGAATAAAGTCGCGATACGCGCTTTTAGCGAACGGCAATCCGCAATCAAGGAAATTAAAATTCTGGCAACCACGTTTGTGAGCGTCGTTGATGGCAGCCCAAATCGTCATGAGCTGCGGATGCCATCGCGAATAGGTCTTTCGCTTGGCGGCAACGAACCAAAGATAGGCGTTATTCATCGTGTAATAGCACGCGCAAACGCCAATATCGCGACCGCGATGACGTGTAATAAAAAGACGAGCGTGCTTGCTCTGAAGCAATTCCGCGAAGCTTGCTTCGTAAGGGATGTAGCGTCGGATTTTCAAACGATAGAACTGGCTGAGGATTTTATAGAATTGGTGCACGTCTTCCGTTGCGTGAATTTCGTCACTCGTTACACCAGCTTGCTCTAACTGCTCGATGCGATGCTGATCAGCGGCAGACAGCAATTCAAACGGCGCTTTTTCGGTCAGCGATTGGTGGATTTCCTGCCATGGAACGGCAAAGTAGCCATTTTCTTTCAGTGTACGATAACCGAACATCTTGCGACTTACGTCGCTCAATTCAGCATATAGACAAAGTTTTCTGCGGAATTTTTTTGTCAGAGCAGCCATCAGCTGCGCAAAAACAGCTTCTTTATCAGCATTTTCTGCGTATTCTCCCTCGCCAAAGATACGCGCGTGCGAAAAAATATAAGGTGGAAACAGCGACCCTCTACGTCGAATAATTGCGAGAATGTGGCCAACGACGTTTCCATCGCTATCGGTTGCAATCGCCATGTACGGACTTATGCCCGACGAACGCTCGACTATGAGAAAGAACTCTTTGCTGTGGAAAAAATTCTCGTAGCGCAAGTCGGGTAAAGCATTGCTATCGTGTACGATCTCTACCGAATAAGGTTGCATAGTTATGCGCAAAAATACAATTTTTCTTTGACACTCATCACTTTTTTATTACTTTTGCTGTCAAATGTTGTTAATTTGTGCCCATGATACCTTACGACTTACAACAAATTAAAGCGATTGTTTTTGATGTTGATGGTGTTTTGTCATTGAATTGCGTAGCGATGGATTTGGAAGGTCAGCCTTTGCGAACGCTAAACATAAAAGATGGTTACGCCATTCAACTCGCTGCAAAGCAGAAGCTACGCTTGGCGATTATCACTGGTGGTTATTCGGAAGCGTTGCGCAAGCGTTACGAATATCTCGGCGTGCGCGATATTTTTATGCGGTCGTCGGTGAAAATCAATGATTATGAACGCTTTTTGCAAGACTCGGGCTTGACGGATGCGGAAGTAATGTATGTGGGCGACGACATACCCGATTACGAAATTATGCAGCGCGTTGGCTGTGCTGTTTGTCCTGCAGACGCAGCGCCAGAGATTAAGATGATTTCGTGTTACGTTAGTCCGTATCGCGGAGGCGAAGGAGTAGCGCGCGATGTCATTGAACAAATTTTGAAAGCCAAAGGGTTGTGGATGTCGGACAAGCAAGCATTTGGTTGGTGAACGTAGATGATGAAGACAACGCATAGAATTATTTTGGCGAGTGCATCGCCTCGACGTCGTGAATTGCTGAGTGGACTTGATATTCCATTCGAAGTAAAAGTGCTGCCTGCTGTTTGCGAAGATTATCCCGACACACTACCGAAAGAAGACGTTGCACTATTTATCGCGAAAGAGAAGGCGTCTGCCTATTCCGTAACATCTGACGAATTATTGATTACTGCCGACACCGTCGTTGTTGTGGATGACGAAATTTTGGGCAAGCCTCGCGATGCTGAAGAAGCGCACGCGATGCTCAGAGCATTGAGTGGAAAAACGCATCGCGTCATTTCAGGCGTCTGTCTCACTACACAAACGGAGCAACGCGCGTTTGCTGTGACGACAAACGTGACGTTCAAAGAATTATCCGACGAAGAAATCGATTATTACGTAACGCATTACAGTCCGCTGGATAAGGCTGGCGCTTACGGCATACAAGAATGGATTGGCTATACCGCTGTGACGGGAATCGAAGGCAGCTATTTCAATGTGGTAGGTCTGCCAGTTCAGCGCATCGCTGATGAATTGAAAAAAATGAATGTTGTGGAATTCTAACGCGTTGCTTATTCTTTCTTTTTCGATTTCACTTTCTCCTTTTTTTCGTTGCGTTTGTTTTTGCTTTTCTTGATTGTCTTATCTTTCTTGAAAAGCTCTTTCCAGTTGTTGAAATCCTTTTTCAGAATAAATCCAACGCCTTGCGTTGTGAGGCTATTGCGCGTGAAATAGCGGTCGTTCGTTTGGTTATACACTTTTATCGCAAGGTTCCCGTTCGGTCGCAGCAAGTATTGTATGTCGAAATCGCCGATAAACGAAGTTGTTGCATTAGCATTATCGCGATAACCAAACTGTCCGTTGATGAGCAAACGGTTGTTGAGCAATCTACCGCTCAACAATCCCTCGTATTCTGCATTATTAAAACCTTCGTCGCCTGTAGAGATATTGGCGCCGAAGTTCCAGTTGGTGTTTTTAATTACATTACTTAAAACGTTATTGAGTTGCTGTGAAATCGTACCGCTTAGAATGCTTTGCATAGCGAGCGATGCCTGATTTTGCTGTGTAGCGCTTTCTGCTTGCGCATTATTGGTTGACGGCGCGTAAAAGCGTCCAACGGCGAGCAAATAAAGGACTTGCTGATTCATTTCTTGTTCACTGGTAATCAAACTATAGATCATTTGCTTCGCATCGCTGTTGATTGTAGGAAAATCTAACTCGAAATCGGCTTTTGGTTGATTGGGTGTTCCCGTTATATTCATCATACAGTTCACGCGTATGTTGTTCGACGTGAACGATTTACCTATATTCAAATCGGAAAGGCTTACGCCAGTGACGGTGTACTGCGCTTTAAGATTGAGGGCTGCATCGTAAGGTTCGCCGCCAAACGAGATAGTGCCGCCTTCAAGGAATTGGAAATCTTTTTTGATAACGTTTTGAATCGTCAATTTATAGATTCCGTGATCTACTTTATAATTACCAAAAAGCTGGAACGGTCCTTTGTTGTAGTAGTTCGCTCGGATACCGCCGTCACCATTCAGCGCAATATAATCTCCGCTTGATTCGTCCATCAAAACCTTAAGCGTTAGGTCTGGATTTGCATGGATTAGCATGTTCAAGCGTAGATCTCCAACCACTTCTTCAGGGCGACTGAACGACGGTTGTATATGTTCGTCATCGTCTTGCGCAAGGAATGGATTTGCGGGTTGGTCGTTGGCGTCTCTATCGCTCCAGTGTATGAACGATTGTTCAACGATTGCGTCTGGCGATGCAGCGTTATAGGTGATTTCGGAATCCTTTTCGGGAGTCGCATCCACATCGATTATCGTCTCACCGCTCTTGCCTCGAATCTTGCAATTGCCTGTTGCGTAAACTGTTCCACAGAAAGTATTTTCGCCAAAGTCTTTGTGGTCGAACGCAAGCAAGTCTTCTGCGTCGATATTGAGGTTATATCGCAGATTTTTTAGATTGTCGTGCAACAGTTGTCCATTGACAATAGCAGTGTTTTCGTTGATATCGTAAACCGTATCTCGTTCAAACTGGATGATATTCGGGTACAATCGAATCGTATCGTTACGCAATGCGTACATCGTGTTAAGCGGTGTGATGCCAACTGGTCCATTTGCGACCATCAAACCCGTCAGATTGATGGCGTCGAGCGCGCCACCGAGATTGACACTGCCGTTCAATCGCGCGCCAATGTCTTGCATGAAACTGCCACAGAAGCCTTGCAGAAATTCAGCGCGTGAGTTATGCGCGTCGATGTCTAATGAAATCTCGTTGCGTTGCGGTGAAATAAAACCGTTGATGTCGGTTGTAGCTTGCTCGTCCACACATTGCGCGTTGATATCTATTTGCTTGGCGTCGTTGTTTAGATTGACTTGCGCGTTCAGCGTGCCCATTCGTCCCGTTTGGAACAAGAAATCGTTGATCTGAACGCTTGCGTTAGCATCGGGTTTATCGAAAGCGTGCGCGATAATTGCCTTACCTGACGCCTTACCGCTAAAGGATACGGCGTCGAAATCAACGAGATCGAGCATGTAACTCACATCAACATCTTTCAAATGCACTGCGAGCGTATCGTAATGATTGGTTGTAGCAGCGCCGTTGATGTTGATGTATTGCTTGTCGTGTGCAACGCTGAGGTTATCCACGATGAGACGATTTTTTTGATAAGAGATAGTGGCAGGAGACAACGTCCAAATAGAATCGTTTACTTGGATTTCAGATTGTTCTACATCGATTTGCGCCAGCGCGCCATTGATTGTTTCGCTGAATTGCGTGTTTGCGTTGATTACTCCACCAATAGGACGCTCGCCGTCTGCATTAAAGAAAATTTTAGAACGCAGTTTGTTGTCGGCAGCGTCAGCTTGTACGCTGATGCGGATGTTGTTTTCTTTTCCAACTGCAAGCAACTGCGCGTCACTGCGTAGCGTGTCGTTCACCGTTTGTATCTTTGCGTAGCCATCTCTATACTCCTTGCCTTTATAGACAAAGCTTGGCATTTCAGCGATAAGGTCTGCAGTTTGCAACTTATCGTTTACGGTTCCTTCTATGTGGATTGGCTGTTGCAGTTCGAGTGGAACATCGGCAAAAAACTGCAACATATCGCTGCTGGTCAACGTTGCGTTGATGTTAAACTCGTTGGTTGGATGATAGTTTTGCTTGTTGATGCCTGGTAGGGTAGGGAGATGTTGCGCCAGAATGTGCTCAAGACTTCCTAAAAGGCTGTTGTAGTCGTAGTGTCCGTCGATATCGAATTCTCCAAAGTCGCTATCCAAATGCAGATGACGTCCATCCTGATCGTTGACTGCACTAACCAGCAGACTGTTGTTCGTGTATTCGGTGTCGCCTTGCTTCATTTGGAAATTGCTTACGTGCAGTTGACCTTGCGCTTTCTTTATATCAAAGTTGTCGATGGTGCCGTCAGCATCGAAAGAGAACTTTGCGTCTTTCCATTTCGCACCAGTGAGATGCATAGCTGTTGGATTGAAATCGCGAACGCTAATATGTGCTTCGTTCGCTTGTTGAGTTGTGGTCTTGCCGTCAAGGTTTACCGTTCCAACAAAGTCAACTTGCCCATTCTTGTCGTTCATCGCGATATTCCCTTCATAGACTCCGTTGTCTAATCTACCGTCAACGCTGATGTTTTCGAATGGATAGCCGTTGTAATCAATGCGTTTGATGTCGCCTTTGATAGCCGTTTGAACGCCATTGCGTAGCGTTCCGTCAACATCGACGTCGGCTGTGAGCGTGCCGAGTTGATTGGCGTCGAGAACGCGCTTGAGATTTAAATCGTTTGTACGTAGATGACCTTTGATTTGGTCGTCATTCTTCGCCAAATCAATGGTTGCGTTGCCGCAAGAAGTCGATAAATCGCCTGCCAATTTCAGGTTTTCCGTTCCTTTTCCGCTGGCTTTACCTTCGTAGGCGATGTCTCCAAGACGATCGACTGCGTCGGGAAGATCGAGATTCGCCACTTTAGCGAGGCGTTTCTTCCAAGTGTCGCTCACCGAAAGGCGCTTCACGTTTGCCTGCCATGCGGAAGGCGAATCGGTTGTGTTGATGGTGCCATAACCGTCCACGTCAAGTCCGTTTTCGGCATGTGCTTCCAGGTTTTCAATGCGCACGAGATGGGCTGTCTTCTGCACGTTTCCCGAAAGCGAAATAGGTTCGTTAATCGATTGAACTGATTGATTTAAAAACGCTAAGTCAGAGGGAGTTATCTTTGATTCATTGATATTCAATTTTAAGTCGCCTTTATCCATTTCGGCGTTTGCTGCAATCTTACTGTTAGGCAGTTTCAACAACAAATTTTCGATGCTTGTTTTGCCGTTGCTTGTCGTGAGATTGAACGCTGCATCATCGAGTTGCAACCCCGAAGCTTCTTTCAGACTCGCTTTTTTCAGGCTCACGCGAATCGTATCGCTGCTGAGATCGCCCATCGTTAGGTGTGCATCGAGGTCGGAAATATGCAGATGGTCGGTCGTAAACTGCTTCGATGGCGGTGCGTTTGCAATGTCATACGCCACCTGCCCATCGCGAATGACGAGCGAACCCACGCTAATCTTCATCCCATCGCTGTCGTCTGGATTTTTCGACTTCAGCGAATCGAGCGCAAATTGCCAGTTTCCTTGCCCGTCGGCAGTGGGTTTGATCAAGCGAATGTTTGGTTTGAAAATTTGGGCGGAAACAATGTCAACTTTTCCCTTCAAAAGCGACTTCAAACTCAGCTTTCCAACAACGTGATCGGTGCTCAATAGGTTGCCGCCTTGCTGATCGGCAATCTGCAGACTATCGACTGTGACGTGCCCAGACAGTCCAATAAAAACTTTGCCCACCTTGACGTCGGTGCTGAGCTTCTTGCTGAGCGACTCGGCTACGTATTTGCCTAAACGACTCTGCACAGCAGCGCTGTGTTGCGCTGTAGCGGCGACCAGAACTAAGCCAATCAGAATTGCCAGTCCCCAAGAAACAATCTTTTTAAGTCGATTCACGAGCCTTGTGCAAATAACAATTTGCGCAAAATTATAAGATTTGCGAAAGAAGAACTTATTTTATACATTTTTTAACACGTGGCGCGCGCGTAAAACAACGCCCGAAAATCCGCTCTCAACGAACCAAAAAAATGGTGTACAAAATGTAAAAATTTTTTACCCAAAATTTTTGCAACAAAAAATGTGGACTTTTTTGTTAAAAAATGACGATTTGAGATAAAATGTAAAGAGATGTTAAAGGGAATTTAGTGAAAAAATGTTGTAATTCGTTAAATTCGTGCACAAAAACGTCGATTTGTGCAATTTTTTCGCTCTATTTTTGAAAAAAGTCGCGTTTTTTGCTTCCGAAAAAAGGCCGTTTTTCGACTCTAAAGTGGCGCTTTAAATTTCTAAAGTGGCGCTTTACGATTCTAAAGTGCCGCTTTACGAAAAAAACACGCCAAAAACACCCTCAAAAAACACGCGTTTTTGGTCGCAAAAAAAAATTTTGGCGAAAAAAACGCAAAAATAAGGGCAAAAAAAGGCACTTTTTTGTAAATATTTTTTACTTTTTAGGGTCTAAAAAACGACCATTTTTCGACCAAAAAATGAACCAAAAATGAGCAAATTTTGCATGTGTTTTCTTTACATTTTTTAAGAATAAAATGCAAATCTGTGTTAAAATTTTGCCATTTTGGGCGAATTACAATTTTTTATCTTTGATAAAAGTCACTATTTTTTTTGTATATTAATCGAAAAAGTATTACTTTCGCGGCATAAAAGAAAAACCAAAAATTCTAAATAATTTTTAACTAATCTTATGACTAAAGTAATCAAGTTGCACAAAGGCTTGACGATAAGTTTGAAAGGTGCGGCTGAAGAGCGTAAGATGAAATTAGGTAGGGTAGAGCAGTTTGCGCTTNTGCCCGATGATTTCGTTGGTCTTACGCCGAAGGTCGTTGTGCGCGAAGGCGTGCATGTTCAGGCTGGCGAACCTTTGTTTGTAAACAAGCGATGCCCAGATGTAGGTTTCGCTTCGCCCGTTAGTGGCGTTGTTACGGCGGTTGTTCGTGGCGATCGACGCAAAGTTTTGCGCGTTGTNGTTGATGCCGACGAAGAACAGTCGTATGTTGATTTTGGCAANCGCGATGTTGCATCGCTGTCAGGCGACGATGTGAAGCANACGCTATTGAAAGCAGGGCTGTTTGGNTTTATGAATCAGTTGCCTTACGCAGTTACGGCGACGCCCGACGTAGAGCCGAAAGCCATTTTCGTGAGTGCGCTTCGCGATATGCCGCTCGCATGTGATTTCTCGTTCGAACTGAAAGGTAACGAAACGGCTTGGCAGGCTGGTTTGACNGCNCTGTCGAAGATGGCGCCAGTTTACGTTGGNATNGGCAAGCAACAGAAAGCCAAAGCGTTGACCGANGCGAAAGANGTGACGGTTACCNTCTTCGATGGCGAATGTCCAGCGGGCAATGTAGGCGTTCAGGTGAACCATCTCGCTCCTNTAAANAAAGGTGAGGTTGTGTTTACAGTNGATCCTACAGTAGTTATTTTTATAGGTCGTTTGTTTACGGAAGGAAAAGTTGACTTGACGCGCACNATTGCTATCGCTGGCAGTCAGGTAACGAGTCCTGAATATATAGATGCAAAGGTTGGCACGCCATTGCGTTCATTGCTTGAAGGCAATCTGGTGCGTACCGATCACATTCGCATNATCAACGGCAACCCACTCACTGGAACNGTTTCGTCGATGGACGACTTCTTAGGCGCTCACACGTCGGAAGTGACTGTAATTCCAGAAGGCGACAGCGCCGATGAGTTCTTGGGATGGATATTGCCACGCCCGAAGCAATTCTCTGCATCGCGTAGTTATATGGGTTGGCTGCTCGGCAAGCNTCGCAAGTATGATCTCGACGCGCGAATNAAAGGAGGCGAGCGCCACATGATTATGAGNGGAGAATATGACAAGGTGTTCCCGATGGATATCTATCCAGAATACTTGATTAAAGCCATTTTAGCGAAAGATATCGATAAGATGGAACAACTCGGAATCTATGAAGTAGCGCCCGAAGACTTTGCTTTGGCAGAATTTGTTGATTCATCTAAATTGCCATTGCAACGCATTGTGCGTGAAGGTCTGACAATGTTACAAAAAGAAAACGCTTAAGATTATGTCAGCACTGAGAAACTATTTAAACAAGATACGCCCTCAATTTGAAGAAGGCGGTAAGATGCATGCTTTTAAGAGCCTTTATGAAGGCTTTGAGTCATTTCTTTACGTTCCGAATACGACCAGCAAGAGTGGCGTAAGCATACACGATGCGATTGATTCGAAACGCATTATGAGTTTTGTTGTGATAGCGCTGATTCCAGCATTGCTGTTTGGAATGTATAATGTAGGCTATCAAAACTATGCAGCAGCAGGAAAACTTGCTGATGCATCATTCTGGGCAATTTTTGGTTACGGATTCCTTGCCGTTTTGCCAAAGATTATCGTTAGTTATATCGTAGGTTTGGGCATTGAATTTGCTTGGGCACAATGGAAAGGCGAAGAGATACAAGAAGGTTACTTNGTAACAGGATTGATTCTGCCGATGGTTCTTCCGATAGGTTGCCCATTGTGGATGCTCGCGCTTGCCGTTGCGTTCGCCGTTATTCTTTGTAAAGAAATATTTGGTGGAACTGGCATGAACATCTTTAACGTTGCCCTTTCCGCACGCGCATTCCTTTTCTTCTCTTATCCATCTAAGATGACTGGCGACACCATTTGGGTNGCACAGAAATCTATTTTCGGACTCGGAAACACGTTGCCCGANGGATTTACTTGTGCAACTCCGCTTGGCGAACTGGCGCAAAACGTTGAGATTCCTTATAAACTGACTGATATGATCTACGGTTTCATACCAGGAAGTATTGGAGAGACGAGCGTCATTGCTATCGCTATTGGCGCCATNATNCTGCTTTGGACTGGCATCGCATCATGGAAAATTATGGGAAGCGTCTTTGTTGGCGGTATTGCAACAGCACTGCTTTGTCAATACACNGGACAGACCGCTATTCCATGGTACGAACACATGGTTCTTGGTGGATTCTGCTTCGGTGCTGTGTTTATGGCAACCGATCCTGTTACCTCTTGTCGCACAGAATGCGGTAAATACATCTACGGACTGATTATCGGTGTGATGGCAGTCGTTGTTCGCGTGTTCAATCCTGGTTATCCAGAAGGCATGATGATGGCGATTTTGTTNGGAAACATGATAGCTCCGTTGATTGATTACTGCGTTGTTCAGAACAACATACGTAAACGCGCAAAACGCATTGAAAAGAAGGAGGCTTAAGCTATGAAGATGAATACCAATTCAAATACTTATACGATTATATATTCAATCGTTTTAGTGCTAATCGTTGCATTNNTGCTTGCATTTGTATCGCAGGCNTTGAAATCACGACAAGATGCGAATGTAAAGCTCGATCAGAAGAANCAAATTCTGTATTCCCTCAACATTCGTGGATTGAACGACAATGATGCCGAAAAGAAATTCGCTGAAGTTGTANAAGGAAAAAATACTGGCGAACAGACTGGCGAAAACGAAGAGACGCTGATNGAAGCCNATCCTACTGACGGCAAAGCNGGCGTTTACGTTTGTCAGATTGACGGCAAACCAATCTACGTTGTTCCTCTCAAAGGAATGGGTCTCTGGGGCGGCATCGGAGGTTATCTATCTTACGATCCTGCAACCATGACTGTTTATGGCGCTTATTTCAATCACGAAAGCGAAACCGCTGGATTGGGCGCNGAAATTAAAGACTCACAAAAATGGCAAGAGAAATTNCAAGGCAAGAAAATTCTGAAAGAAGGCGTTGACGGCATCGCGCTTGGCGTTGTNAAAAAAGTTGACGANCAAGAAACTCAGGTTGAAGCNATCTCTGGAGCTACNTTGACTTCCAACGGCGTNAACGATATGCTGAAGAAATGTCTTGCAGAATATATTAAGGTGCAAACAGCGAATGCTGAAGACACAGTAACAGCCAAACCAGTAAAGGAGTAAAGAATTATGGGATTATTTTCAAAACAAAATAAATCGGTTTTCGTAGATCCGCTAAACCTGAACAACCCAATACTTGTNCAGGTGCTCGGTATCTGCTCGGCATTGGCTGTTACGTCNCAGCTAAAGCCNGCCATTGTGATGGGATTGGCTGTAACGGTGATTACAGCATTCTCGAATGTGATTATTTCTCTGATACGAAACACNATTCCTAACCGCATTCGTATCATTGTTCAACTCGTTGTAGTTGCAGCTTTGGTTACAATCGTTTCGCAAATCCTGAAAGCCTACGTTTACGATGTAAGNGTTCAACTTTCGGTTTATGTGGGATTGATTATTACCAACTGTATTTTGATGGGACGTCTTGAAGCTTTTGCGATGATGAACAANCCTTGGCCATCGTTCCTTGACGGCATTGGAAACGGNCTTGGCTATGCGCTGATTCTGGTTATCGTTGGTTTCGTTCGCGAATTCTTCGGAAGAGGATCGCTACTCGGCTATCAACTGATTCCGCAAAGCGTTTACGACGCAGGATATTTCAATAACGGCATGATGACTATGTCTGCAACAGCATTGATTCTTGTGGGTTGCATCATCTGGGTTCATCGCGCATATTTTTATAAGGAGGAGCAATAATGGAACATATCATTAGTCTATTTTTCCGTTCTATCTTTGTTGACAACATGATATTTGCATATTTCTTAGGAATGTGCTCATTCTTGGCTGTATCAAAGAACGTTAAGACATCACTTGGACTTGGTATCGCAGTAACTTTCGTGTTGCTGATTACACTTCCTGTAAACTATCTTCTTCAAGTCTATGTTCTCGGTCCTAACTGCCTTGTCGAAGGCGTTGACCTGAGCTATCTCAGTTTTATCTTGTTCATNGCCGTTATTGCGGGCATCGTTCAGCTCGTTGAGATGGTGGTTGAGAAATATTCCCCATCGCTTTANTCTGCTCTCGGCATCTTCCTTCCNCTTATTGCAGTGAACTGCGCNATCATGGGAGCNTCGCTCTTTATGCAACAGCGCATCAATCTCGATCCATCNAACACACAATANATTGGTAACGTGTGGGATGCGATTNCTTATGCAGTAGGTAGCGGNCTTGGATGGACATTCGCTATCGTGGCAATGGGTGCNATTCGCGAGAAAATGCAATACAGCGATGTGCCAAAACCACTTCAGGGACTTGGAATTACGTTTATTACTGTTGGATTGATGGCACTCGCAATGATGTGCTTCTCTGGTATCAATATATAATAAGGAGAAAAAACTATGGGACAATTCATTTTGACAAGTATATCAGTCTTTCTGATTATTATTTTGCTATTGGTAATCATTCTTTTGATTGCTAAGAAATATCTTTCTCCAAGCGGCAATGTCAACATNGAAATCAATGGCGACAAAACCATTAACGTACCACAAGGAGCAAGNTTACTNCGCACGCTGAGTGACAANGGAATTTATCTTGGATCAGCATGTGGCGGTAAGGGTTCGTGCGGACAGTGCAAGGTTCAAGTTGTTGAGGGTGGTGGAGAGATACTCGACTCNGAGAAACCACACTTTACNCGNAAACAAATCAAAGAACACTGGCGCTTGGGCTGCCAATGCAAGGTGAAAGGTGACTTGAAAATTAAAGTACCTGAAAGNGTTCTGGGTGTAAAAGAATGGGAATGCACCGTCATCTCAAACAAAAACGTCAGCAGTTTCATCAAAGAATTTATCGTTGCACTGCCTCCAGGCGANCACATGGACTTTATNCCAGGTTCGTATGCNCAAATTAAGATTCCAGCATACGACTGCATNGATTACNATAAAGACTTCGACAAGAACGACATCGGTCCTNACTATCTTCCTTCATGGGAAAAATATAATATCTTCTCGCTTAAGGCGCACAATCCAGAAGATACCGTTCGCGCTTACTCNATGGCTAACTATCCTGCCGAAGGCGATCGCATCACGTTGACCGTGCGTATTGCAACNACTCCATTCAAACCGCGTCCAGAAGTGGGCTTCCAAGATGTGCCAACGGGCATNGCATCATCCTATATCTTCTCGCGCAAACCTGGAGATAAGGTNATTATGAGCGGACCTTACGGAGAATTTTTNCCAAACTTCGATAGTAAGAAAGAAATGATTTGGGTTGGCGGTGGCGCAGGCATGGCTCCGCTTCGTTCTCAAATCATGCACATGACNAAAACGTTGCAAACGCGNGACCGCGAAATGCATTATTTCTACGGTGCACGTGCATTAGTCGAGGCTTTCTTCATNGAAGATTTCCTTGAGTTGGAAAAAGAATTCCCGAACTTCCATTTCCACCTCGCACTCGACCGTCCTGATCCTGAAGCAGACAAGCAAGGCGTTAAATANACGCCNGGTTACGTNGCTAACGTGATGTACGAAACTTATCTAAAGGATCACGACGCTCCTGAAGATATCGAATACTACATGTGTGGACCTGCTGCCATGTCGAAGAGCGTTGAAGTANTGCTCGATAGTNTGGGAGTTGAACCCGAATCTATTCGATTTGATAATTTCGGATAAACAAAATCAATTCATAAAGAGAAACGTCTTTTGGTTAACAAAAGGCGTTTCTNTTTTATTCCACGCTATTTTGCTCAAAAATTCACGTAAAAATTTGGTAAATCAAAATAATTCCTTACCTTTGCAACCGCTCTTCAGCAATTTATCAAGCTAATCAAGGAAGTTTGGGTGAGTGGCTGAAACCAGCAGTTTGCTAAACTGCCGTGCGGGTAACCGTACCGGGGGTTCGAATCCCCCAGCTTCCGCAACCTCTTTCACTTTGGTGGATTCATCTAATGGTTAGGATACAAGATTCTCAATCTTGGCATAGGGGTTCGATTCCCCTATCCACTACNAACAAATAACGCTAACTGATTGATAATTCAANAGTTAGCGTTTTTATTTTGCCTTTTTGCAAAGTTATTCCATGTAAATCTTCGCGCGCGTTTATATAATAAGGTGTAGCGGTTGATTGATTTGAGAAAATAAATCCATTTACTTTTTTCGTAATTNCCAAAAAGCAACGGCAGCGGCTGCACCAACATTGAGCGAATCGACGTGNTTCGACATCGGGATGCGTGCGACATAATCTGACTCGGCAATGACTTGTTGCGGCAANCCATCGCCTTCCGTTCCTAGAATGAGTGCAAGTTTGGGTTCGTTGTTGAGCGTTGGATCGTCAATTCGNAGTGACTCNTCGGTCAATGCAAGCGATACAGTCTTAAAACCAAGCGTTCGCAGCGTATTGATTGGCTCTGTCAACCAAGTCCACGACACCAGAAAAACGCTTCCCATTGAAACACGAATCGCACGACGGTTCAACGGATCGCAGGAGTCGTCGGTTAGCAGCACCGCATCAACGCCNAACGCTGCTGCCGAACGAAAAATCGAACCAATATTCGTTGTGTCGCAAACGCCTTTGACGACAGCGACGCGGCTGGCGTGCTGACATACACTCGCAACGGTCGGCAACGGTTTTCNTCGCATCGCGCAAAGCACNCCGCGCGTTAGGTTATANCCNGTTATTTTACACAAAACATCGCGCTCGCCCGTAAAAATNGGAATGTCGCCNACGCGAGCGATGATTTCNGCAGCATCACCCACGANATGCTTGCGTTCACACATCATCGCAATTGCCTCAAATCCCGCATCCAACGCCACGCTAATCACTTTCGGACTCTCTGCAATAAAAATCCCTTGCGCAGGATTCAACCGATTGCGCANCTGTGCGTCGGTCATAGCGTAAAACATCGCTGGCGTAGGTCGCTCAACGGTGGCTGGCGGAAAGTCAAGCGTGTCNATCGTGATGAGGTTCATGGGTCGCAGAAGNCTTATTCTTCGCTGAGAATGACGCTACAAAATTCTTTCGGCAAGCAAACGTTTTTCAGATTGATTGCGTTTTTGAACAGCGGTGCAATNTCTTCTTCNGAGAAACCAGCGATTCCGCAACCTATCTTCGTTACATAAAACGTCAGTTCACNATGATTTTTCGCGTATTCAATGAATTTATCGACGTAAGGCGCAATCGTTTCNANGCCACCTTGCATCGTTGGGATGGCGTACGACTGTCCCATGATTCCATCTCCGTTTCCCCACTCAGCNCCAAACTGCGTATGCGCCACGCGTGCAGCGCCTCCTGCGTGTAGTCCAAGTAAGTTACTGCCAAAAACAAATATCTCGTTTTCGGCGAGCGACGTAATATTGTCGGGAGTAAACCGACGGTCGCTAAGATTGATTGNTTCAGGCATATATTCTCTGTAAATTTTTGTATGATCGCATTCTGCGNTATCCATATCGNATGATAAATTATCCGTATCAAAATAAACNCTGCCACGCAAACGTTCAGAAGCAGAAATTTTTCCNCTATACAAATCTTTGCAATAAGGTATAACAACTTCGTCCATCATCTTNCGATAACGCTGCGACACAGCNGATGGCGTCATACCTAACTCTCTTGCAATCTCCTGTCCACTAAAACCATTCGTTTTCATGTAGAGAATGTGTTGCGCTTTGCGGTCGTGCTTGTAAAATTTCAAGCAAATCTCCTCGATAACTTCGCGATAATCCGCCACAAAGTCATCATCCGCTGGCGTCTCGAATATGTTTTCGTCGAGCGTAAGATTGACTTTCTCTCGTCGTTCATACTTTTTCAACAAGTCAAGCGTTGTAAAACGAAAACCATTCATCATCCAGTGTTCCAAACTGATATCATTACGACGCTGTTCCAANGGTTGCCAATTTTTTTGCAACAAGTAAAGATAGTATTCGTGCGCGATAGAGTAGAAATCAAACTCAGGCTTCGTGTGGAGCGAATAACGACGATCGCAAATCGTGTAAGCCAGTCGGCAATACTTATAAAAATAATTTTGCGTNATGTTGCTATCGCAATTTTTTAATCCCTGCAAAATCTCGTCATCGGTCAATGTTTTGGTTTCTGGCATAATGAANTTCGATTAAAAAATGTGTTTTTGGGGGTTCCAACTTAATTTTCGGNTGTCTTTTTTCTTTATATAAGCAGAAATCGTACCAAAGATTACAAATGTAAAACATTTNNTTAAAAAGACAAAATCATGAAAAAAGTTTTTAATTTAATTATCGTTGACGAAAGCGGTAGCATGGAATCAATTCGCAAACCTGCTTTTTCGGGGATCAATGAAACNTTACAAACAATCTTAATCGAGTCAGAAAAACATGAAATGGAGCAGCGCGTCAGTCTGATGACATTCGACGACGGTCACCAAACGTTCATCTACGACAACGTTCCTGCTGAACGCGCAATCCCATTAGTGTGGAATCAGTATCAACCACTCGGATGNACGCCTCTCTACGACGCCATCGGCAAAGGTATTTCGCGCATCAACGCACTGACAACGCCAGAAGATAGCGTCTTGGTGACCATCATTACCGACGGCTACGAGAACGCTTCGCGCGANTTTACGCTTGGAATGATTAAAAATCTCATTGAAAAACTGAAGAAAGAGCATTGGACTTTCACGCTCATTGGCACAAACGACCTCGACGTGGAGGGGATGGGCGATGATCTCTCCATNAAAGCCAAATTTAGTTTCGCAAAAGACGAGGAGGGAATGCGTAGAATGTGGAAAAAAGAGCGTGCAGCGCGTCGTTATTACAATCACATGAACGCACAAGGCATTGACTTCAAAGAAGATTCTTACTTCAATGTCGATGAAAATGGCGAGTTTGGCGATGACGCACAGCAGCACTAACAACGCCAACGCGCATGCCGCAAACGTGGGATAGTTAAGGCACAATCGAAATCCATTCAAAAGAAAGAGTTGCAACGCGATGTTGCAACTCTCTTTTTTGTGCTTTGCGGAAATGGGGTAGTGGAATCTGACTACAAACACCGTTTTCCACAAACGAAATTATAGCCGAAGGCGATCGAGTCTTGCTACAACTAACTGCTCATACCGCTCTTTCATCTCATCGCTTAAGAAGGATTCTGCAATCAGTTCTTGCCATTTCGGCAGCGCTTTATGCAGACCAGCAGCAAGACGCACGACAACCATTTCTTCCAATCCCATCGTTGCGCCAGCATTGATAAAGCCTTGCATGTCAATCTTCGTTTTTTTGCCCGACAGTGATAATGCAAGTTCTTCTTTATCCGTTGGATTTGCGATGGCAACGTTCACGAGATCGTAGGCTGGCGCCAGTTGATAACCAGTCGATGGACGATAAAGCGAAAAATTTTTCAAGTGCATGTCGTTGTTGCCTGTAACAAAACAAAACAGTAGCAGTTGCATATAATTTGTTAAGTCAAGCTTTGGCGTTGCGCAATGCTGCAAAATCACTTTCGCTATCTGCTCATGCGAACCTTTGTATTTATATTCCGTAGGGTGAAGCGTCAGTTGACACATGTCTTCCATGTCGATTTTTTCGCCCTTGCTTGTGCGATCGATTCGTTTTGTAATATAACCCAATTTGTCGTCTGCAAGACGCACAAGACTGTGTGGCGCAACATTGATTTTTGCTGCTTCAGCCAGATGCATGGTTAGGTCTTCATTTTCGGGCAATTCACGATAATGCTCCGTCTGGGGCTTTAAGATATAATTTCCCCACAAACCAACGATCGTCAGACGGCTACTGCCTGCGTGACGATTGAGATTGAGCGACAATTTTGGTTGCACCCCCGTCAACGATGTTTGTGCACGAATAATTTGCTCGGCTAAGGAATCCAAATCTTCGTGCTTATAGTCCAGCAACGGAACGTCTTTCGTTCCAAAAATTTTCTTTGCGCAATGCGGATGAAAATCATGCTGACCCGCTTCCAATTCCTTGTAACAATACAAACACTTGCACATCACTCGCTCCCTCCTTTCTCGTTGATTTCTGACGGTTCCATAGGAACTACGCTGACAGAACCAATGCAATCTTTGCAGCAAAGCAACAAAAGCGACATGCGGTCGAGCACGCTGATGTCCGTATTGCGTAGCGCCACGTCGAGCAACCATCCTTCTGGAATCAGCCCATCGAAGAATGGAAACAGCGTTGGGCTGATATATGTTTCTTTTTGTAGTGGAAGCGTCAGACTGATAGGCTCTGCATCTTCGCGAGCAACGTAGTCCGCGAGATAATTGAACCGATATTCTCCGCCATCTTCCACGAGAAAGCCAGCGAGAACGTCTTTCCGATAGATTTTTGCTTGTCTCATGATTTCTTGGTTGCCGTTAATTCGAAATTGAACAAATCTAATAACTGATTGACTTTATCCATTCGCAAAGTTGTTTTGCCTTGTTCCAGATTGCGAACAAAGCAAAGACCAACGCCAGACTTCATTGCCAAATCTTCTTGCGTTAATCCATATTCTTTGCGCAAGGACTTTACAACCTTCGATAACTTTGTTTTTTCCATCGTTTTTATATTCTTTCGCATGCAAAATTATAAAATAAATTCGAAATTACATGCAATCTAATATAAAAAATCAATAAATTAACGTTTTTATATACGTTCAAATATATTTTCTTGCACAAGAAATAGAAAAACGGTGCGCGTGAAAAGTGTTAAAAAATAGTGTTAAAATGGGTGTGTCAAAGATTGTTAAAAATGTTAAGTTTTATTTGTTAAAATTTTATTTCGCGTGAAAAAAAAGTGCGTTTTTTGCGATTTTTTTC
>Ga0065708_1000077_pt1 | contig 18443 bp, 19 predicted proteins | sample Hoacrofraction12_2_FD_59095 | JGI IMG/M metagenome (GOLD analysis project Ga0065708, IMG submission 59095) | Hoatzin crop microbial communities from Cojedes, Venezuela, sample from fiber fraction 12 v1 | ecosystem: Host-associated > Birds > Digestive system > Esophagus > Crop | place: Venezuela... | reverse complement strand
TGTGGATGATACGCCTGGTTTTTGCCATATGGGTTTCGATGATGGCATTTTCACCGTTCTTCTGTATATCTTTCCATCGAAGTGCTTTTACGTCACCCAAGCGAAGTCCGCAGTAACATGAAAAGAGGTAGGCGCGCTTTACTAAGTCCGACCCACATGTGGTATTTATCAGAGCCTTGATTTCCTCAATGGTCAAATAGTCACGGAAACTCTCTTTCGCCTTTATTCTTTCACAAGATGAAAGCTCGGAGACGGGATTCCTTGAAATATGACCGACGCGGATAGCTGCATTGAGAGCCGTTCCCAACACTGCGAGAAAACCAGCTTGGGTTCTATAGGCAAGTGGTTTACCGTTTTTTTGTTCCAAGCATCTTAGATGTTCAATGAACCTTAGACAATAGTCGCGGTCGACATCATATAACCTTGTTCCTGTTTCAAAGACAATGGTTATCTTTTGAAGTCGTTTAATGGTGCCTATATCCTTTACGCCCGCTTTCTTTTGTATTTCATAGAAAGCATCCAACCAGTCTGACAAAAGCATTTCTTTCGGATTAGTCTGCTTTTCCTCAGTTGAGATTGCTGCTGCATTTTTAAGTTTTTCCAGCCGTTTCCATTCTTGCAGTCTTTCTTTGGAAATCTTCTCTGCCTTACGCATGGTAGTCGCGTTCTTCCTTGCAGCTTTCTCATCTGTTTCTGGTTCAAGGAAGAGGGAAAGAAACTCATAGCTGCGCTTTCCCTTAATGTATGTGTCAAGGTAAATCGACTTACGGCCATCCTTCAGCTCCTTACACCTTATTTTGATAGGCGTCTTGACCTTGGATTTCGTTACTTTTGTTTCTGATGAATTCCTAATCATTTCCATGTCGGCAAGATATTGTTCTTATACGGCTGCAAAGATACAAAAATAATTTGAATGAGTAACAAAAACGAGATACAAAAATAGGCCTATAATTAACTTTTAACAGAACTCAATGGAATTGGTATTATTTACGTAAACGCTTCACATTAAGCGGCTTAATAGCTTTTTAATTCTTTATAATTCTTAATAACGCATATTAGGCTTACCACTTAGCCAGAACGAGCAGGCTCGTTTTCCTTCTTGTCGTTTTTCATCTTCAAGTATTCCTCTCGTGTAATCGCACGCTTTTTGTGTACCTCCCATTCACGTTTCTTGCGTTCCTCTTCCTGTTGTTCCAGGACGCGATACTTCTCCTGCAAGAAGTCACGGATGCTATCTGTGATGACTGATGGGTCAAAGTAACTGAAGAACCGACGATAACGTCCAGAATTGAATCTGAAGAAGAATAGCAGCAGTTCATCCACCGTCAGATAGGCATAGTTGATGGCGATGATACCCGCCAGTTTCTCCACTTGCAGGAGGTCTGCCGACTCTTTCATGTTAAAGAACAAGTTGACGTCTTGCAGCTGGGCAGTCAGCCACGTTGCTGCGGCCTTTTGCCCATAGCTGGCATTCAAGAGCCTTAGGGAAGGCGAACACCCTAAGAAGCATTGGTCGGGATTCGCACCCACGACCATCTGCCTATCGGGATTGTTCGCCTTCAGAAAGTCCATAAACGAGCCATACTTACGCCTGACTGCCGAAATCAGCTCCCGCTGTTTCACGTTCACACTCGGCAACGTTCCTTGCGATGAGCGCTGCTGTCTCTCTGTAGGCAGCTGCTCTTCTCCCTTCATTCGCTTGATAACCTGTTCCACTGATTCCATAGTTTGCTAGCTGTTTCTCTTCTACGATTGGTTCCTGCTCCCATGTGCGACATGAGAGGAAATTGATAAAATCCTTCCGATATTTCGGGTCTGGCCGCCTTCGGACATACTTCGGAACATATTCGAAGATGCTCTGTTTGTCGCTTGAAGGCAAATCATCCCACATCTTCCGCAATGTAGCCATATCGCCTACAGGCTTCCCATAGAGTTCCCAAATCCTGTTAAACGAAAGAATCTGGCCAAAATCATTATCAGAACCTTCAACAACATCCTCATCCTCCTTTTTCACATCACATTCCCCCATATTGATGATGGAGACGTTAGTGACATCATCAATATTCGGATTAGGTTTAGGATTATGCTTAGGATTAGGATTATTATTAGGATGGCATGCGTTCGGATGCGATGGCATACGTTCGGATGCGTTCGGATGCGATGGCATGCGTTCGCATGCCACGGCAGCATCCTCTTCCTCTGTTGTTTTCCGGTATCGTTTGTTCGCATTCCGCCTATTATTGGCGCACTTCTGTTCGTAAGCATCCCTGCTGCGGTCTATCTGACAAGCCATCAGACGGAACAGTCCCATCAGTGCGCCACTAAACTCAGGCATTTTACCCTCATTGACGTACTTGAATACGGCAACGATGAGTTCCCCAGCCTCCTCTCTGCTCACACTGGTGAAAGCCTCTTCCTGCTCTCCGAACAGCATGAAGCCGTTCATGTTCTTTTTTGTTTCCATAGCGCAAATCATTTTTGTCCGTTAATAAGTTTCATGATGTCGCTGTACTTGTACATCACGCGGCGTGGTCCGACTTTCTTGCAGCAGAGCAGCCCCGCTTTGTTCCACCGCCACAGCGTGGTGAAATCCACATGCAGCAGATTGCAAGCTTCTCGGCGCGTCACGTAACGCTCGTTCTCGTACTCCAGAGGTTCGTCCTCTTGCTCATTCCTACTTGTCGACATGCGACTGGTCAGTTCTTCCACCAGCGCAGTCAAATCTGCGCGGCTCATAACAACTACTTGGTTGTTTAAAGGTGTATTGAAATCTTTCATCTATAAAAATTTTAATTTAACAATTTATATTTTCGATTACCTGCATCCATCCGAACGCGACGTCATTCGTTCATCTGAAACGCAAGGCAAAGTTACGTCCATTCATAGCTGTGCTATAATTTTCTTGGCAATAACCGCCATTTTTGACCTAAAATTTTCGATTTGGTTCTATTCCGAGACAAAATCGAACCAACATTTCAATATTTTTGCTTCCTCTGCTGCAATTTGGCACATCTTTTTTATTATCTTTGCAAAAGAATTTTTACTACTAAATAAATACTTATCATGGAAAAGGAAAAAGATCATCTTGGCGCTGAATTTAGTTTTAATTACACATGGTTGGAGAAGATTCCTACCGACGTTGAAGAGTATGTCGTTCCAGAAGGTGTGGAACGCATCCGAAAAGGCGCTGCTGCCGATTGTAATAAACTTCGCAAGATTGTGCTTCCGAGTTCGCTTCTATCGATGGAAAACGACGAGTTTTCTCAGATTGACACTTTGCAGGAAGTTGTAGTGCCAGAGCAATGGGCGAGTGTTCGTCACTTCTACCCAAGCTATTTGACATGCAGTGCTTGGGTTGTCGAAGAGAGTGCGGGAAGCCGTAAACTATTGATTGCTCCAAGACCCAAAAAAGATTGGCAGGAGCCAGCAGGATACCCAAAATTTGAGAACGAAACATTAAAAGTACCCGAAGGAATAACTATCATTAATACAAACGCATTCATGACAACAGCAGGCTTGGGATGCCAAATTTCTAAAGAAATCATTCTCCCAGAAAGTCTGAAACAAGTAGAAAATGGAGCTTTTTTTGAATGCGTAGACGTAGAAAGCATCATTTTTCTTTCAGCTACACCTCCTGTGTTTCACGAAGAATCCTTTTTAGTCAATGTAAATACGCCAAATGAAGATGAGAATGAAGAATTGACTGATGACGCAGGAGCGCTGATGTCTAACGGAGAATTGGGAATGGAGGCTGATATATTTTTCGAAGGCACTATCCTTGTTCCGAAAGGCAGTTCTCAAGCATACAAAGATGCACTTAAAAACGAGAAATTGCACGTGGAAGAATGGGAGAAATTGGAATAATTTTATAACAATAATGATAGGCATACTTGACAATGAATTGCTTAATTGTCGTGACCCAGAGAAACTTCGGGTCGCGCTTGTTGAGAAGGAAACCTTGTTGAAGGATATTGTTGGTGAGATTCCATACAAGTTCTTCAGTAGGAGTAATTTCCCGAGTAAGGAAAAAATCGAACAAGTTCGGGATTTAATCTCGACGAGACATTACATTCTTGACAAGATGTTTCGGGCAACAGATGAAGATGTCTAACGGTTTAGGCAAGTGAATGACCTGCTTTTGAACCTCACAAATCAGATGTATCGACGCACGAATTCTCTGTATCGGCAGACTATCCTCTGTGCAGATAAGGATTTCGATGATGACTATGAGGCGGAGGGCTCTTTAATGATTGACGTGGACTATGAAAAAGATGAAGTCTGCAAGGATATACTTCAACTGTCTGATGACAATTTTTATGGTTCAGATTTTGCCTATATGATTAATCTCATAGGTGAAAGTGAGGAATTTCATTCTTATTATTTTGGCAGAAACATTGAAGAATGTAACATTCATCATCGAGAGGAGTGCACGCTAGAAGAAAATGAATGTAAGAATGAGCTAGATGATGGTGTTTCATGGGCAGAGGGAAACTTGTGCAATTCTGCTTTCAATGACATAGTAATTTGCCATGCCGCCCACTCAATTTGTACCCATCATCCATATTCAATTCCTGATTTGCTTCGTATCAACAGTTACTGGATAGACGTGAAAGTCACATGCCAGCATATAACAGATCAACAAGGACGGCGATACAAAGATTTATAAGAATTGCTATACGAGGCAGTAGAGTATGTAATGAAGATTTTGAGAGCAACCGAAAAACTGAATTTACCGAAATATGTGCTATGATTTGGCAGACCTATATTAGTATCTTTGCACAAAACTTAAGCTGAATAGCAATATGAGAAATGAGTTTATACAACATCCAACGGAGAATGTTATTGTTGAAGTTGATAAGATGTTCAGCATCGGCGATGGCATTATTTCTGTTGGAATAGAAGAGTTGAAAGAAGCGATAAGTGGAGTAGAGAATGTTCTTCTTCTTTCCGGTAGGGGATCTGGTCAGAATAGGGTGTCTGATTCCATTGAGGATGCAGTCCTACACACCTGTGCCACAGCTCCCGGATATAATATGTTCTCTGCAGAAAAAGTCGTCGTTCAACTGACATACTCTACTCAACATGAATTGATGATGGATGAAATTGAAGGTTTAACCCAGTTTGCTGACATGTTTCCTTCCTCAACTCGCTTCTTATGGGGCATTTCAAAGAGCAAATCTATGACAAGTCCAGATGTGATAGCAAGAATTGTTGCTGCCAATATAAAATTAAAGGGTTAGGTATGCAATAAAATGGCAGAAAATATGTTATATTTGTAGAACGTTTACGATAAAAACCATGGTTGAACTAAATGACCAAAATATAAAGGCAATTTTCGACATGCTTGATGATGCTGTCGAACTGGCATCAACTATCCATGGCAATTCTAAATACTATGACCTTGGTTATAGCGTTCAGGCTGTTGTATCTACTGATGAAGGCGGCTATGTGGCTTTTAGGGAGGTAAAGTCAGAAGATGGAAAGCATTACACCGAGAGGTTTCTCCAATCGTTAAAAGTATATGGCTTTACCCCTAAGGATGAGTGGATTGCATATAAACCATTCAGCAATTTTCATGGCAACAATATTTTTGAGGTTGCCTATGACATTGCATTGCAGCTTATGTGGGAACATATTTTGGAATATGATTCAGAAGTGATGGAGGATTCTGAAGATGACCCTAATAACGACGAGCCGATATCATTGAAGATATATGTTGCCAGCAGCTGGCGAAACGAATATCAACAGCAAGTTGTAAAGATGCTCCGCGAATGGGGACATGAAGTTTATGACTTCAAGCATCCTGAGGGCAAAAAGTCTGATGGTTTTAGATGGAACGATGTTGATGAGAACTGGCAACATTGGACTCCACGTGAATATCAAAAGCATCTGAAAAGTGAGAAAGCGCAATATGGTTTTAACAGAGATTTCAAACATCTGAAGTGGGCTGATGTCTGTGTTCTCGTTTTACCATGCGGAAGTAGTGCTCATGCGGAAGCAGGATGGATGAAAGGAGTTGGAAGACCAACTTTTGTTTATATCCCGGAAGGCATCGATTTTGAGCCGGAACTGATGTACAACTTATTCGATGGCGTGGCAGTAAGCGATTATCAATTATGGAAAAAACTGAATTATTGCGGGAGTGATATTAGCAGAGAGCCAGACATATTCCAGGAATACAAAAATAGAAATGGCAATCTGAAGGTGCCCAAAGTCGAAGTGTGGAATCTTGACAATGCAACAACTTATTGGCTTTACCCACGAATCAAAGCTCTCGTTGAGGACATCCAATGCAGCGGTGCCACGCCTTGGCGTTGTGTAGAAGAGTTTGGTGAAGAAGAAAGTTGGAACAAATATAATGAGATCCTCCACAAGATATTGGCTGCATTCGAACAGCTTCATAAAGAAACCGTGGGTTGGGAAGAGTCTGAAGAATCGCCCAAGCCAAGGTCTGAAGAGAATGACAAAATAATAAAAGAAGGTTTGGCACTCTTTGCCGATTATTACGAAACATTAGGATTTTAAATAGGAACAATATGGCTTCAAACATTTTCGGACGATATGTCTGGTTGATAGATACCATCCGTCGCCACAAACGATTGACCTTCGAGGAAATCAATCGTCTGTGGGTACGAAGTGGGTTAAGTTATGGTGAAGGAGATGACCTTCCGCTGCGCACTTTCCACAATCATCGCAAGGCTATTGCAGATATTTTCGGTGTGTATATTGAATGCGATATCAAGGACGGTTATCGCTATTACATTGATGACCCTGATGCACTGGAAGGCGACGGACTCCGTTCCTGGCTCATTGACAGCTACAGTGTGCTTAACCAGGTTCAAGCAGATAAGAAACTTGAAGGCAGGATTTTATATGAGGATATTCCTTCCGGTCATGAATGGCTCACTACAATAACGGAAGCTATGAGGGAAAACAAAATATTGTATATCACCCATCAAGGGTTTGGCAAGCCGGAGCCCAGTAGTTTTGATATTGAACCATATTTCCTGAAGGTCATCAATCGCCGATGGTATGTTCTGGCCAGAAGTCCATATTATTCTGACCGCAACAAAAAGCAAAATAAGGAAGACGGAGGCGATAGGCCGGAGGATGTCTATCTGCTTTATGCACTTGAGCGCGTACATAATGTGGAAACGACAGACAGAACCTTCAAGTTGAAGAAGAACTTTAATATCAAGAAATACTTTGAAGGTTGTTATGGTATAATCACGGACAAACGGACTCCTATAGAAAAAATCGTTCTGAAGGCTTGGTATCCCCATTGTGACTACATGGAGAGTCTGCCACTGCATGAATCTCAGAAAGTGATAGCTCGCGACGATGAGTCAATAACCTTCGAGCTTCATGTCCGTCCAACTTTCGACTTCTACCAGGCATTGCTTTTTCAGACCGATATGATGGAGGTGCTGGAACCAAAAAGCGTGAGAAAGGAAATGAAGAGATTTGCTGAGAACATGTTCAACCATTATAAAAATGAAGAATGATATGCACGACATAAACTTTATAGCCATTGACTTCGAGACCGCTACGGGCAAACGTGCTTCCATCTGTGAGGCAGGCATCTGTGTGGTGAAAAGAGGCAAGGTCGTAGAAACCAAATCATGGCTGGTTCGTCCAGAGGACAACCGCTATAGCTATTGGAATATTCAGATTCATGGCATACATTCTGAAGATACGACCAGCTCACCTGAGTTCCCTGAAGTATGGGCAGAAATCAGCGAGTACTTGAAGGATTGCCCAATTCTGGTAGCTCACAACGCTGCCTTTGATATGGGATGTATTCGTCATTCTCTGGAGCTATACGAACTTCCGAAGCCAGACGTTGACTATTATTGCTCTTTACGTGCAGCCCGTCATATCTATGATTTCGGTTGTAACACTCTTGATTATCTTTGCGATCAGTTCGAAATACCCTATGGCACCCACCACCGAGCAGGCGATGATGCCGAAATGTGCGCCCGTCTTTTCCTCCGTGAAATCAAGGATGCAGGATGGGTAGAATTAAATGAAATGAATTATTGTAACGGTAAACTATAAAAAACATGTATCAATAAATCTTTTAATCTACTGAAAACTCGTTGATGGAATTATTTACCAGAATAATGTGTAAAATCAGTGTCTTCACAGCAACGCAATACATCAATTACATTAACAATAAACCGATTGGCAGAGTCAAGTATGCATTGGCTTAATTCCTCCAACTGGTCTATAAATTAAAAAAGCAAGATGGAAAATTTACAACGTAAAGCTAACGAGTGGGCAGAGACCAATGATGGCAATTCGGTTCTATATGACCCGAAAAAGGAATACGGAATGGAAAACTATCAGTATCCAACCTGCAACCTACTCAAGAAAGACCATATCGTCGAAGAGCATAACGCCACATCGCAGATAGTGTTGATGGAGAGCGTGATTAACTCAAAAAAGTTCCAGAAGACAACGATGAAACTGCCGTTGGCACTGGGAAAAACCATCACCAACGAGGTATTTATGGTCGACCTAGCGGAAATCCCACACCTGCTTGTCGCCGGTGCTACGGGACAAGGCAAGTCTACTGGACTCAACGCTATTATAACCTCACTTCTTTACAAAAAGCACCCAGCAGAACTTAAATTCGTACTTATAGACCCGAAGAAAGTAGAATTCAGCGTATACAAGTCTATAGATAAGCATTTCCTCGCCGCTATACCCGAAAATTCGGATAATCCAATAATTACTGATACCAAAAAGGCATTGCTCACGCTTAACTCACTCTGTGAGGAGACGGATGCGCGCTATGCCCTGCTTAAGAGAGCATCGACGAGAAATATAGAAGAATACAACGAGAAATTTGTGCACCAGCAACTGAACCCGGAAGACGGACACAAGTATATGCCTTACATCGTAGTAATTATCGATGAGTTTGGCGACCTTATCATTTCAGAAGGAAAGAAGATTGAACAGTACATTGTACATATCGCAGAGTTCGCACGTACCGTTGGAATACACATGGTTATAGCCACACAACGACTTCTATGGAATGTCATCACTGGCTTTATCAAGGCCAACTTTCCTGGACGTATGGCCTTTAGAACTAGTGCGATAGACGAATCTATGCTCATTCTTGACTTCCCTAGCGCTAACCAACTTAATGAGCGCGGCGAAATGCTCTTTCTCTGCGGGAACGACCCCGTTAGGGTGAAGTGTGCATTCGTTGACACACCAGAGTTGAATAAAATAAGCAATTTCATTGCTTCACAACAAGGATACCCAGAGGTATGGATGCTGCCCGCTCCAACACAACTATGCAATCAATGATGCGGAGACGTGAGCCCCCCCTTGTTTCTTAGAGAAATAAAGAATGCAGGATGGGCAGAATTAAATGAAATGGACTATTGTAACGGAAAATTATAAAAATTATGCATGATTATTTAAGAAGCTACTCATTAGAGGAACTGAGAAACTTATATGACGGTTTGAAGTTGGAATTTTCATGTTTCGACAAGTTCAAGGAAATTTATGAAAGTTATTATAACAGCTTTTATACAGAAGAAAAAGATTATGGAGATGACGTCTTCGATGAAGAGATTTCGAAAGGATCTACCATAAGGGATGATTCGATTCAACTTACAAAAGATAAAATTCTAATTTATGCCAAGTTTAAGGCGCAAGGACATAGTGATAAGTGGGCAGACTCTATGATGTATTATATATACCAAGGAGATTCAGAAGAGTTAGCTATGCATTTGACATATCACCATTTTAATTATAAGGAAAAGAATGTTGTAGACGCAGATGCCGAAGTTAGAAAACACTGCGAACATTTACATGGAGACAAGTATTTTGTTGATTATTATTTCTTCCAAATAGATGGTGATGCACCGAACCTAGAGGATTGCTCTCAATTTTCGAGAATTTGTAAGAACAAGCTTCAGGAAGGGTTTGATGAACAATATGCTCAAGACTATACCCTCGCGTCGATGTATCTATTGGAACCAGGAGGCTTCCAATTTGAAGATTTCGCTTGTACACGGAATAATATTGACAAAAACTATTTCTGCAACTTGTATGCTGATGCTGTAAAAAAGTATCCTGCTCAACAAATAGGGAATTGTTCTAAAGAGGCAAATTTGGATTATAACATTGCAGCTCTGGCTTATGCGGAGAAGATATCACTTGTATATGATAACTTCCTGAAAGAAAATAAAACTAAAGAGGAAGCTGATTGCTTAGCGCATGAATATACTGATGAATACTTCAGATGTATTCTTCAATATCGAAAAGAAAAAGGAAAGACTGAGGATATTCGTTGGATACAATCAGAAGAAGATTTATATGCAGAAATTCGGGCGCAAGAAAACCTTGGTATTTTTTTTCTCCACTTATGAGTCAATGCCCACACCTTTAAAAAGAAAGAAGGACAAATGGTCTTGACGCAAGTATGGAAATGCGCATGATGTACCCAAATGGTACTGATAATCCCGAGTTTGATGCGTTTTGGGGGTATCGGAGAATATGAGAATGATGAAGATTAGTATTTTCTTTTCTCACTATTATAATATATAAATAATGTATATGAATGATTTAGAAAATTTATTGTCTGAAGTGCAGAAATGCGTTGATAAAGACGAACAAATCAAAGCAGAGCAATTCCAGCGTGGAGAGCATTTCAATGTGTTCAGTGTTTTGAATCTTAGAACCAACGAAACGCGAACACACTCTGCTTTTTTGGCAGAATTATTGAATCCACATGGAAGTCATGGCTGTGGCGCAGAACTTTTGAAAAATTTTCTTGAGAAATGCGGACTTACTGCATTTTCTGAAGAAGATTTGCAGCATGCGGAAGTGCTGGTAGAACATTATATTGGAAAAATAAGCGATGACCAAAGCGAAGGGGGCAGAATAGATATTCTCGTAAAAGTAGCAGATTGGTCTGTCATTATCGAGAATAAGATTTATGCCGAAGATCAATGTAATCAAATCTTGCGCTATTATAATTACGGAAGAACGAAATGTAAAAACAAGTTCAAAGTAATTTATCTCACTCTCAACGGAAACGATGCATCAGAATCCTCGAGTAGCAACGAGTTAAAGGCGGGTGAACATTATTTCTTAATGAGTTATAAAGATGACATTCTGGATTTTATTCAGAAATCCACACTCGCCGCAATACAAAGACCATTAGTAAGAGAAACGTTAATACAATACGCAAATTTAATCAAAGAATTAACCAATCAAGATATGAACAGTCAACAAGAACAAGAGATGTTTGAAACAATGGCGAAACATCCAGAAGCAGTAGTCCAAATGTTTGAAACAGGTAGTGAAAAGTATGTGCAATGGGTTCATGAAAAATATGTGCGCCCCAAATTTGAGCAGTTCGCCAAAGAGAATGGTCTTGAATACGAAGAAGCGGACTATTTGTGGAGCGACACAGAAACCGGTTTCTGTTTTTATAAACCCAAAGAATGGAAAGCCTGTGCCATCTTTATCTGGAAAGATAGAGGAGCATCTCAGATATACTATTCAGGTGTATCTAGCAGACAAGGAGAATCTTTGCAAAATTTAGAAAAGGAAGAAAATCTACTACCAATGTATAAAAAACAGCATAAGGATTGGCCACTTGGTTGGGGATTTATAGATGATAAATTTTCTAAAGGAGATGTTTCTATCGTGCCAGCAATGATTAACGGAGAATATGTTGAGTACATCGAGAAACTAATTCAGGACATCCTCAAACAGATTGAGGACAAAGGAATCGAGCTGCCATAGTATTAATAGATGTTTTTATTGCAAACAAATAAAATCTCTAAGGCCTCTGCCGCACTTTGGCAGAACCGTTCTATATTTTTGCAACAAAATAATATCGAACCTGGAGCAGCCGAAAACCATAGAGAGTAGGCAAAACAAAAATTTACTATTATGCCAACAATGATTAACCGCGGAAAAGAACTGATCCGCATCTGCCCGAAAAACTCAAAGAAGTTAGAGTATTCCACCAATGATGGCCGTACATGGGTCACACGTTGCGTAGCTAGCGGTGCCGTTGGAGAGTTCGAAGACCTAGTGGACAACGGCGATGAACTCCTCGCTACCACTAACAAGGGACTCTTCTATTCCAGAACTGAAGGAAAAACTTGGATAATTCGGCACAGATAAGAAGATAAATGCACATGAAAATTTGGGAACCAAATCAACCAATCGATGCGGAGGTGCAAGACATAATAGAGTACATCCTCAACAACACTCACGGCGTTGTGGTGCCAGATGTGAATGATATTCGCATGTTTTTCCATGGTGGTGGAGAGTTGGAACTATATCGGTTCAGCCTGTCGTCATATCTCTCTAAACTGAAAGGAATGGAAGTGCGCTTGGTGGGACATAAGGCGAATCTCTTGATTAAGGCGGAATTGCGCTCGCATGAGCATATAAAAGAAGTGCTATGCTGGAACGATGCGCCAAACGTAGAGTGCTTTGTACCAGCTATATATATTAACGACGACTGTGAAGAAAGTGTAACCATTATAATACTGAAACAATTATGAGCAATCAACAACCATTCATACATCTCGATGTGCATACCCAGTATTCCATTCAGGAAAGCAAAGCTAGTATCCAACGACTTGTTGACAAAGCAATCGCTGATGGAATGCGAGGTATGGCAGTTACCGACAGCGGCAATATGTTCGGCATCAAAGAGTTTTTCAACTATGTGAAAAGCTTGAAGCACAAGAATCCCGAACTCGACTTCACACCCATTCTTGGATGCGAGGTATGCTGTGCACATAATAGCATGAAATCAATGACAGACGATGATAATGCCAATGCTGATTGGTCGCTCATCCTTTTGGCCAAAAACGAAGTGGGCTATCATAATCTTGTCAAGATTGTCAGTCATGCCTGGATAGACGGTTTCCGCCATCGCCCATATACCGATCACACCGAACTGGAGAAGTATCATGAGGGTATTATTGCCTGCTCGTCTAGTTTGGACGGTGAGGTGGTTGACTATATTCTCAAAGGTCAGCTCAACAAAGCGGAGGCGTCTGCACTTTGGTTCAAGCAAGTCTTCGGTGACGATTTCTATCTTGAACTGCAACGCAACGAGGTTTCGCAACAAGTCAATGAAGAGCTCGTTCGTTTTGCCCACAAGCACAATATCAAAATCATCGGTACGAGAAATATCCACTTTGTTGATAAAGATGATGCCAAGACTTCATGCCCTCTCGCAAATAGTGATAATGGGAATAATTCCAAACATGAATGGTTTATGACGCAATCGAAGATGAATGAACTCTTCGCAGATATTCCCGAAGCACTCGCCAATACCATTGATGTGCTCTCAAAAATAGAGAACTACGATATCGACAATGCTCCCATTTTGCCAACTTTCACGACCTCGGCAGAGTCTGATGACAGCTATTTGGTTCGCCTTACATACGAACGAGCGAAAGCCATCTACGGCGACCCCCTGCCAGAAAACATCGCTGAAAGACTCGAACGTGAACTCCACGTCATCGTGTCTATGGGCTATTCTCGCTATTTTCTCATCGTTCAAGACTACGTCAACATGGCTCGTAATGAACTCGATGTTTGGGTTGGACCCGGGCGAGGAAATGCTGCTGGCAGTTTGGTGAACTACTGTCTTGGAATAACCCGTATAGNCCCCATCAAATATGACCTTCTTTTTGAGCGTTTCATCAATTCCAACCGCATCTGCCTTCCAGATATAGACGTGGACTTTGATGAAGATGGGCGTAGCAAAGTCTTGCAGTATATTTCAGAAAAATATGGTGCAGAAAACGTTGCTCACATTATCACCTTTAACACTAGCTCAATAGAGAANCCACAACATTCCACAAATTCCTTTGAACCTGTCAAGAAGTCAGATAGTCAAATTATCGGCACTGGTATCCACGCCTGCGGAATAGTAATTTGTGGCGACCCAATAGAAAATCACGTACCCATCGCTACCCTTGAAGACCCACAACATCCCGAGAAGCGTCTGCGGTGCACACAGTACGATGGATGTGTTATTGAGGAAACGGGACTTGTTAAATTCGACCTTCTCCCCCTAGAGGCCCTTTCTATGCTAAAGGAGACCGTCAAAAACATAAAGGCAACGCTCGGTGTTGATGTGGACCTCGATAACATCGACCTTCAAGATGCCGAAACGTTCAAACTATATTGCGAAGGGCGCACCGATGGAACGTTCCTGTTTGGTTCAGAAGGAATGCAAAAATATCTACGGGAACTACAACCCAACACTTTCGAAGACCTTATAGCTTTGCACGCGCTCTATCGACCGGGTTCTATGGACTATCTCCCCGAATTTATCGACCGAAAGCATGGAAAGAAACCTATCGTGTATGAGATTCCCTGCATGGAGAGATGTCTCAAGAACACCAATGGTCTTGCCATCTATCAAGAGCAAATCATGCTTCTTAGTCAGACGCTTGCCGGCTTCACTCCTGACGAGAGCGACATCCTTTATAAGGCACTGCTAAAGAAAAAGAAAGAACAACTCGAACAGCTTAAGTTCAAGTTTGTCGAACAAGGAAGCAAGAACGGACATTCACAAGATAGCCTTGAAAAAGTATGGGCAAATTGGGAGGAACACCCTTACGTATTCAACAAGTCGCATGCTACCTGCTATACATTGCTCGCCTTCCAAACGGCTTACCTCAAGACGCACTATCCAGCTGAATTTTCAAAGGCGTTATTAAAACAATGGGCTAGAGAGGCTATTGACAAATATGATGAGATCAAAAATGACTGGGAGAAGAAGTATCATAAAAAATGGAATCATGGGTTCTATAACCAGTCTCCTCTTGATCAATTAACCAAGCAGCCTGAATATTTTATCATTCAATTCAATCCAGGCAGCGATGGTCCATACCCTGACTCTAAGCCAACTCCCGAAGCCTTTCTTGAGGGCAATCCATGTTGGGACACCCGCAAAGGTTTTGGCAATATCCGTAACTTGCAGAGTTTGTTTTCTCAAGTGCAAGGAAATAATCCTTTAAAGGACGCTAGTACGGTTTTCACGAATGCGTCGTTCTTTAACACTCTCAAACGCGATGACCTTCCTGATGAAATTTGGAAAAAGACGTTGCCCATTACGCTGCAACTCGCTCAAATCGTTCAACCAAAACGCATTTTTGTTTTAAGCAAAAAAATTGTAGATCATATTAAAGAGATTGATCCTGAATGCGAAGTCAATCGAACCCGCCTTTGCCCAATTATATGGTTTGGTCGGATTCATAATATCGAGACAATATACACATATCACCCGAGCGCTCATTTGCGCGAAGATGATCGCGCAAATTTAAATATGCAAATTGCACGCTTGATAGATTTGTGGAATAAGATGTCGCTGAATGAGGCTTTGGAAGAGGCTCAGGAGGAAAGTAAGAAATAATAGAGATTCTACGGAGCCCATCAAAAGTTTTTCTTTCGAAAGATAAACTTTTTCAAGACCTCTGCCGCATTTCGGCAGAGGTCTTAGCGTATTTTTGCACAAAAATTAAGAGACATGGCGAAATTCAGTAAGAAAAAGAAGAACGAANCGGAATGGACATGGCCATTCCCCATTGAGGAGGCTTGGAATGTGAATCACTTCATTGCCAAATATGCCTTGCCGCGTATTCAGGCTCTCATTGAGATAGAAAAAACGAGTCCATACGCCACCGTTCCTGGAGTCTTAGATAAGAAATATGGCTCGCAAGGTTTTAAGATTTGGTTGAANTATCTTGGCGAAATGGAATACGCATTTCATATATTCTCTACAGATACGTTCTCGTATGAAACGAAAGAGAATCAGGAAAGAGTAAAACGAGGTTTGCACCTTTTTGCAGAATATTACGAATATCTCTGGAATTGAAATCTTTGATTGTAGGTTATCGCAAGATGCGATTATCTGAAAGCGCAAAAAATAAGAGCAATGACGTATAAAGAACTTCTTGAAAACACTCCATTTGAAGAGATTGAACCATACCTGACGCAAGTTTATGGCGTGGNAAACATGTTGTGGTACAGATTGCACTATGATATGTTGCGCAGTCTGAAACCTAAGGTTGATTCTAATGCAAAGCCACTGTGCAACATTAGAAAGTCACCAAGTGATGCTGATGAGAGCTNTGAAGATTATTACGACCTTTGTGCCTGGCCGATGGAAGACTATTCTTGGGAGCATAATTTAACGCAAGAAATAAAAATAGCATCAAATGTAAAAGCATCATGGCCAGAGATTGCTGCGTGTTGCCTGTTTCACTCTTCCTATTATGGTTTTATTCCTTATGATGTTGATGAAGTAAAAGATTATTTTCGTTCTATAGATCTTCCGCATGGCGAGAATATAAGATGCAAACGGCAAATCGAAAGAATTGGTGGCTATATCCCTCCGTTATGGCAGTTGAATCCGTCCAAGAAAAAAGAACTTATTCAACAAACAAAAGAAGAATTGTGGCATTTACGTTCTAAAATGAATCGGTCAAAGCGCAAAAAGACCTTTCGTCAAACATTTATGTCATTTTATCATCAACACATCAAAGATATTTCAAGATTTATTCTTGATGCAGAGCCTGTCTGGAAAGGCCCATCCAATTCGCTTTCTGTAAAGCAACTCTGTGGACTTTATGGCTCCTTGGCGTTTCGCACGGAGGTGTTACCATCGTATGTGCGCGATGATATGGGCATATCAGCTGCAAAATATTTAGAAAACCTTATTCGGAAATATCCATTCTTTGAACGCAAGAATTTTAACAGAGTTATCATTCACATGGTAACAGGTGAACAGCACGAGAGATTAAACGATGACGAGCAAGCTCTCATCAATTATATCATTGAAGGCGGAGAAGGAGAACAACCATTCGAAAGTGACGATTTACTCATCTCCACCGACCCATCTCTTGGAAAGCAAATCACCTTGCGCTTGGCATTCTATAAATCTGATAAAACATTATAATATGGTTGCGCAGGTTCTAATATAGAAACTTTCTTCCTGTTGTCAAATGCATGCGATTATCTTTAAACGAAAAAAGTAAAAGTAATGACGTATAAAGAACTTCTTGAAAGAACTCCGTTTGAGGAGATTGAGCCATACATAGTCAAAACGTATACGTGGGGTACAGATGGTCTGTGGCTGTGGAGACTTCATTATGACATGTTGCGCAGTCTAACGCCAAATATTAGCCCAAAGGCGGATTCTTTTGATTGCGTTATCGGTATGTCAGAAGGTTTCCACGAGCGAGAGCCTTTTCTTTATGCCGCTCCGATTAAGTGTGATTCGTGGGAACACTGTCTAGCCAAAAATTTGAAGTTGTTACCTGAGGTAACGGCATCGTGGCCAGAAATTGCCGCTTGCTGCCTTTGGCATTCATCCTTTCGTGGATATACTCAGTATGAAGCGGATAAGATGACTGAATTTCTCCGCATTTCAAAACTTACGGTTGGTGAGAAGGCAAGGATGTATGTACGTCAAATCAAAAGAAAAGGTGGTGATGCTCCAACGTCAAGGTTGGTGACTCCAACCGAAAAGAAGCTGCGCATTTCACAAGTGAGAAAGGCTATGCGGAGATGGAAGAAATGTAAAGAGAATCGATTAAAAAGGAAAAGGGCTTTCCGCAAAACATTCATGTCGTTTTATTATGGACCGATTATTGCAATTTCAAGATTCATTCTTGATACAGAACCAGCATGGAAAGACCCATCCAATCCGCTTTCAATAAAGCGACTCTGTGGACTTTACGATTCCTTGGCGTTTCGCACGGAGGTGTTACCATCATATGTACGCGACGACATGGGTATTTCAGCAGCAAAATACCTCGAAAACCTTATTCGTAAATATCCATTCTTTGAACGCAAAGATTTTAACAGAGTTATCATTCACATGGTAACAGGCGAACCGCACGAGAGATTAAGCGATGACGAGCAAGCACTCATCAACTTTATTGTAGAAGGTAGAGATGGAGAACAACCATTCGAAGGTAGCGATTTACTATTCTCTACCGATCCTTCTCTCGGGAAACAAATCATCTTGCGCCTGGCATTCTATAAATCCGATAGACCACTATAATATGATTTTACCAGTATCATAGTAACGTTCTTCAATTTGCTAAAATCTTACATGCTTGCATGAACGTGCAAACATCAATCAAGCTCGTTTCTATGTTCACTTTATGTTCACCAGAAGAAATAAAAAAGCACTTACGACGTCGTAAGTGCTTGATTTTCAACGTGGACCAGCCAGGGCTTGAACCTGGGACCTCCAGATTATGAGTCTGTTGCTCTAACCAACTGAGCTACAAGTCCATACGCAATGCGCAGAGACGATGAGGATGACATCTCACGCCTTTGTGGGTGCAAAGGTAGGACTTTTCGCGGAATAGACAAAATTTCATGGAATATTTTTCTATAGAGTCAACAGGCAAGTATAGAGGGTA
>Ga0065708_1006773_pt1 | contig 18516 bp, 21 predicted proteins | sample Hoacrofraction12_2_FD_59095 | JGI IMG/M metagenome (GOLD analysis project Ga0065708, IMG submission 59095) | Hoatzin crop microbial communities from Cojedes, Venezuela, sample from fiber fraction 12 v1 | ecosystem: Host-associated > Birds > Digestive system > Esophagus > Crop | place: Venezuela... | reverse complement strand
AAAAGTCTCAAAAAACGTTTCACCCCACAACAGATACATCAACTACTTTTTGCAAAAAAGTGTTCCAAAAAGGGTTGACACCTACACATGGTAGTAGTAGCGGTAGTAGTAGCAGCGGTGGTGGTGGTAGTAGTAGTGGAAGCAGCAGCAGTAGCAGCAGTAACAGTAACAGTAACAGTAACAGTAGCAGCAGTAGTAGTAGTTAAAGTTATTGAGTTGTTTCTCGAAGGATGATATAATAAAACCATGACCGAATTCAATAATCCATCGAACGGCATTCTACCTCCTACGGGGGGGGGTAATTTTAATCAGTCTCAATCTCCAGTCTCTATTCAGCAGCCAGCAATAGTACAAACTCCAGCCCTCGATCCAGCCACAAACTTCGGCGCAACTAATCCCCAGGGTGATATTATTCTGGTTCCGGACGTCCCGCCAAAGAAGAAAATTTCGCCACGCCTCATCGCAATCATTGCGGGGGTTGTGGTTTTAATTTTGATTTTTGTCTTATCTGTAGTATTCGGAAATAGTAATAACTCAACACAAGAATCAACCGATACGGCCACAGTTGAACCAAGCGACAGTGCTAAGTTATATTTTGAACTCAAAGAGTTTAAAACCGCTTATGTAGAGCTGGTAGATTCGTATTCGGCGGTTATTGGTTATACGCCCGCGCTTACTATTGTTGAAGAGGGCGACGGAATTTTGTTATGGTTCCCGGTGGATTCATCTGCAATTCTTGAGTTTAAAGATGATATCAAGACGGTGGAAACGGAAGTGGATAATCTCAAGGAGAAAAACACGGAAAGTCTTTCCAGCGATCAGCTCCAGGATTTTAGCCAAATTCTAAACGACACGATAGACGTATTATATATCATGGGCAAAAATATTTCCCAAATTTCGGAGTTCTACGACGCATTTATCGAACCTATTGAAAACTATCGTCAGTCGATTGCTGATTGGCCAGCTTCATGTATCCAGTCGGATGAAATGGGTAATCTCATGAATAGTGACGATGAGAATATTAGGAACATAGCAGGGCAATATTACAATTTATATTGTCAAACCATTAATCTTTATTGGCAACAGGTAGATGATGAAACGGCTACGTCTCAGATTCGTGAATTATCAGTTCCGGCCGCGGAGGCGTTAAATTCAGTACTAATCTCAATCGATGAAGGAAAAATCTCCACGAATGACATCATTAACTTAATTAGCGAGCTGGAATAATGAAGCGGGTATTTTCAATTTCTATATTCACCGTGGCCACCATTCTTTTTCTCACAGTGATCACTTCTAGTATTACTACTATCAATGCTAGCGCTTATAATGCACTGGAAGTGGATACGAGCGATTCAGATGGCTCAGAGTTGCAATCGCAAACTCAATCTCAATCTCTAACCGATTTGGGAATTCCTACCGGCACATCTTCGGATAAAACCACTCAGGTTATACAAGATGCCAGTACTAAAAATCCGGGCTCGGAAGAAACGATGAAGAAAAAATTATATTACAGGGCCTTAAAGTCATGCGCGTTGACTCCTGGCGCTTACACTTATGGAAAAGTTCATGGTCTTGTTATACCGGAATATGCTATTCTTGCTACAAGTTTTACGGATGGTCCATTTGGAAGCACAGCAATGGCAGACCGTTCAGCAAGGTATCATTCAAAATATACCGTAAAGGCGGGAGCTCTTCTGGAATCTGAACTTGCACAAGAGGGATATGACGATGGTAAGTTGTATTGTGGTGAAAATAATAATAAACTTTTTACTACGGCAATAGGACAGCTAAGTATTTATAAGAATGATTTATTTTGTAATAAAGATGATAATCATGTAAAAGGTGGAATATTAAAACGCTACAGTGGTACGGACAGATCTTGTCTCGAGATGATAAATAATCCAAATAAGGGCGGTGTAGTTAGATCTGGCGCGGATGAGTTCCAAATCGCAATTAGTGGAAAAGATTATTACAATAATCTCGTAAAAGAGAGAGCCTTTAAAGATGATGTACCATCGGGTTCTCTCACGGGATTTACTAATTTGGAAAAGTATTATCTCTATTATAATACTCTTGTGACTGCTTGTACTTCAGGTAATCCAATTTTTGGGAATAAATCCTTAGGTTTTTCCGTAATGATGTACAATGAAAGCACTAATAAAGTCGAGCAAGCTGGCTTTAATGCTAAAAACTCCAATAGTAAATCAGAATCAATCTACCTTTATTCTACTTGGTCGGGTAACTCAGACGGTGCTGGCGAAAAAATGACCTGTTCTGAAATCGCGTCCAAAATTTCAGATAAAGACCAAGGTCCCGTTAAGGCATATATCAATAATTTAGATAACGGCGGCACACCTGCTACAGGTACAAGCTCGGCCAACTCCGATGATTCCGCAAGTTCCGATGATTCTAGCTCTGATGACTGCTTTAGTAATGGCGGCGCGATTAGTTGGATCATGTGCCCGCTCGTTTCGGCTGCGACTGAGACCTTAAATGCTGCCTATGAATGGCTTGAAAAGCATTTTCTCCAGTTGCCAGCTGATGAATTACTTGATCGTGGAAGTAATACTTATTCAGCTTGGCAAGCATTTTTGAGTATTGCTAACGTCTGTTTTGTAATTTTATTCTTAGTAGTAATCGTTTCACAACTTACTGGCGTTGGAATTAATAACTACGGCATCAAGAAAATTCTTCCACGTTTAATCATTGTCGCAGTTTTAGTAAACGTTAGTTATATTATTTGCCAGTTAGCTATCGATATCTCAAATATTTTAGGATATTCAATCAAAGGATTTTTCAACAACCTTAGTGGTGTTGCGACAAGTTCTTCTGGGTCATCGGCTAGTACAGCTCAAAATGTTGTGACGTTCGGTGGAGTCACGGCGATTGCGCTTGCGGCATTCTTCATAAGCCCAGGGCTGATCGCTACGGCACTTGTTGCTATCTTGGGTTGTGTTATTTCTGTACTTTTCTTGATCGCTATTTTACTCGCTCGTGAAGTAGGTGTCGTTCTAGGCGTGGTGATTGCGCCGCTTGCGATTGTCTGCTACATGCTTCCAAACACCAACCAGTATTTTAAGAAATGGGTTGACTTGATGAAGGGGTTGTTACTGGTGTACCCACTCTGTTCTTTGGTGATGGGCGGTAGCGCCTTTATCGCTAATATCATCGGCGGACTGAGCAGTAGTACAGATGATCCGGCAATGGCGATTGCCGCGATGGGGATCAGGGTTTTACCGTTCTTTGCGGTTCCATCCTTATTGAAGGGCTCACTAAAAGTTCTCGGCGAGACTGGAAAAACACTTTCTAGCCTTGGCAAAAGGGCTAGCCATGGCACAACTAGCCGGATTAAGAACTCGAAAAATTACCAAGACCTGCAAGCAGCCAGCAATGCGCGTCGCCGTAGTTTCACGGCTGGAGTTAAACGTGTTAAAAATGAAGATGGAACTTACAGTTATAAAACCAGGAAAGGATTATTTGGCGCTCGTCGAGCCATTGCTCAGAAAACTGGGATCGGCGCAGCTGAAGTAAACCGCGCTCAGAGCGATTATATTAACGCAAGAACTCAACGCGATACAGCTCGGCGCAACTTAAGCAATACTAAATTAGGAGCTATTTCTAGCAGTATAGCAGATAAGGAATTTCAAGAAGACGTCAATAATATGGCAACGCTTATCTCTAGCGGTGGATATAATGGTCTAAATAGCACGGATAATTCTGGGCTTGCTAATGCGTTAAGCGAGGAGATGCGCAATAATGGATGGTCTGCTACAGCGCAAGCGCTTTTTCAACAGCTTGAAGCTAACGGAGATAAAGGATTAGATGCGATAGCGGAAATAAAGAAGGATGAGAATGGAAACGACTGGAGTATACTTGATGATTCGAGCATTAGCGAGACGGCAAAGCGGCAACTCTTCACCAATATTACTAAAAATGGCAGGAACAAAGCCAGCAACCCCACATTGTTTAAAACTGCTGGCGCTAAGTTAGATAAAATGAACAGTGGTGGAAAATCAAATGATGTATCTTACATTCATGATTTCAAGACTGGAGCTAAATATGATGGCTTAGGTGTAAATGATATCAGGGGCTTATCTGATCAGGAATTTGATAACTTCCTCCAACATATTAAGGATAATCCAAAAGGCGCAGCATCTTCAATAGCTACAGAGGCCTTGAGCTCGCCTAATGCCAACCTTAAGGGTAATCAATCCGAAAGAATAAAAAAGGCGCTCGAAAAAGACCCCACAAAACTAAGCCTCGATGATATTCGTAAAAGGGAAGAGGAAGAAGGCCGTAAATGGGGGCTTACTGGGCCCCAGTATGCCGAAATGATTTCAGATGGGTATGATCCCGTAAAAAATCTTGATGACTTTAACCAAAATGTGAGACAATATGGCGGTAACCCATATAATCCACCTAGTAGTACCTAGACATCACTCTTCCTCCGGTTACAATCCGCGCAGAGCATCTGGCAATTTTCTCGGATGGTCTTGCCACCGCGGCTCCAAGGCGTGATGTGATCAGCATGCATATCCTTTAACTCGAAAATTTGTCCGCATTTGGCGCACTTGTGTCCCTGAGATTCATAAGCGAAGCGCTTCATTCGATTATCAAACGCCCGGATCGACAGCAGCCGCTCTTCGGTTTCGCCGGAAAGCAGATATTCATAAACGCCCTTATGACTTGTGACGTCGTCATCGGTATAAAGTTCAACAATCCGCTGCTCCATTTGCGCCGGAACGTAGTTCGTATCCTTATACTTGTTATAAAGCCGACCCCAGTCCAAGCCTTTCATCTCTCGCCGATAATTCGGAAAAATCGCCGTTACCCAATCAATCACGGATTTAAAATACAACCATAATTCGTGCGCATCGGCATCTTGCTGGTGCTTGGCCATATATTCCTCAATTTCCACGCCATCACGCACGGAAATCCATTTTAAAACTGTCTGCAGATAATCCTGGCGGATCGGGGAACCATTGATGTAATCGCTGGCAATCTGATAAGCCGGGCAAGCAGTTTTACTGAAATACTTTTTCGCATCAGCCAGCCACGGACCGGTATAAATAGCATTCCTTAGTTCCTGATCCGTCAGTTTCTCGCCAGCTATATTAATAACCTTAAACCAATCCAGTTTCTCCTTATCCGTCCCCTCGCAGATGTAAACCATCAACTTATAATCAAGGATTTGCTGCTGTTCCTCGGCAGTTAAGTTGTGAAAATACTGGTATTCGACCGAAAAGTCACCGTTCAGGTATTGGCAAATTGAAATCGTGCGCTGTTGGCCGTCCATCAACTCGTAATCGCCAGCCGCATTAATCACCCAGTACATCACATTAAGTGGAAAATCCTTCCGCACGGTATTTATAACTTCATCGCGCTGCTTATCCTTGTAAATAAACTCACGCTGAAAAGCCGGCCGAATATCCAAACGACCGCCAAAACCAACCACGCCCGACTCAGCGTTATCTTCATATCCATCAAACACATCCCGCACAGGGATCTCGTGTAACTCAATTTTCATGTCGTTTTCTCCTTATCAAGAATCTGGCATATAACTGCTTTCCGTTGAGTATGGCCTTGGCATAATCGTATTCATTCCCGCTTCCACTATTTAACACACCAATGATTTCAAATTGGTCAGGGTTATAATATTGCATAAAGGTAATCGGAACGCCCATCACGCCATAATAATCGCAAGGAATATCTGCGGTCCGAGAAACTTCGATTGCATCATAGTTATCATACCTTTTATAAATCGACTCATCGTAACTTTTGAATAAAGTCATATTCTCATGGCGTTTTTCTATATCCAGATTTGTATACCAGCAAATATTTCCCATTCTGCGCCATTTCTGGCCATGATCATCGATTCTAAAATCTGTTTTCTTTTCTTCATAACTATCAGGAACAGTAAACCAAAAATGGCCAGCATTATACCCGAGCCAGATTTTATTTTCCATTATTAGTGGGAGAATTTCTTTATATTTTACAGCATTCAAGTTTCCAATAATAAGAAAATTTTTATTAAAATCCATTAGTTGCGCCATATATTCTCGAAAAAGTGAAAAAGGCGGATTCGTCACCACGATATCTGCTTCTTCCAGAAGTTCAACGCACTCTGGGCTTCTAAAATCGCCGTCTCCAGACAAAAGCTGTTTTGTGTTTTTGTCGTTTTTTAATAGGTATTCTACATCTGCGAGATTAATTCTACCATCGCCGGTTACATCATTTACTTCTGCTATTTCGACCTGATAAGGTTTATGCTTTCCCGGTTCAGCAGCCACAACTTCTCCTTCGCCAAATAAAGACAATTGCGTATAAACAATCGGAGAAGTGGCATAACAAGTAGTAATTAACTTTTTTAATCCCAAGGAGTTAAAGTTCATCGCAAAATACTTGAAAAAGTTACTCTCGTAAGGATCGTCACAATTACAAAAAACAGTCTTTCCTTTAAAATATGTTTTGTAATGCTTTAACTCACTTTCAATCAAAGACAACTGCGTATAAAACTCATCTTGTCGATTTCTAGCAGAATCGTTTAAATTGCTATTTCCAGACATCGTCATCCTCCGTTTCTCAAAAAACTTTGAACGACTATAGTATACCGTCTTGCGGCGGCCGATGCAATTATATATAATCGTGTCGACTTTTAGGCCAACGCCAAAGGAGGTGAGAACATGGCAGAATTATCAGGCGATCTGGAACAGGGTCTGCAATATCTCGACGAGTACGTGGACACGATTTATTGTGTCGCTTGCGGGCTGGATAACGGCACGCTGGATCTGAAGGAGGAAGCTGGGGTGGCGCTTCGCCGCATTTCCAACGACATGAAAGACCAGATTAAAAATCTCCGGGATAATTGTTTGTAAAAAAGGGAAGAGCACGACACGCAGTTTTTGTGGGTCGTGTTCTTTTTCGAATGCAGTCTCTTATTCTCCAGATTTAATTATCTGGTAATCATTTATATCGAACCCCTTTTCCTCAAGGGCGGATCGTATATAATCATCACTGGTGGCATTTCCCGAAACTTCAAGGCAAAAATTACCCGGTTTACAGGATTTGGAGTCGGATTCATCGATTTCAATATACGCTGCACTGACTCGCCCTTCATCTTCGATCCAAATATTAACACCATCATCATCGAAAAACTCTTTTTTGATTGGTAAAATATACTTAATGGAAGATATTTTTCTCCAAGTTTCCACAAAATCCCTGGCGTTGTCATCCGCTACTTGTATTAAAACTTCAAAATCATCTTCGTTTTCCTTATAACATTCTAAAGTCTTGTCTTTACAACGCAAATAACCCACCACATCAGTCTCAGAGTTTTCAGAAACCGTGGCAGTATAAGTTTTCGAGATAAAGTTGTCGGCCGTCACCGAAATCTCATAAGTGCCCGGTTCAAACTCGTAAACTCCGTTGCGATAAGTTTCACCATTGATTGCGATCGTGGCGCTAGCCGGCGCAAAGTTTAAACTCAGATAAGTTTTTTTATTAAAATGGGACGTTAAAGCTGGCATCACTCGCAGTCCAATCGTCAGCCCAATCACGACCACGACCATAATCAGCGCGCTACGTCGAATCAGCTTATCGTTTTTTTCTAAAAAGTCGCCCAAGTTTTGCATTTAGTCCTCCTCCGTACAACGGTTAATAACTTGATAAGTGAAGATGTCGGCTGAAACGCCAGTTTCCAAAGAATTTATCCAACTTTTGGCCGCGGAAATCGCCTGCGCATCGAGATTTTCCGACTCGCAGGAGCTTAAGTAAATACTCAAAGCTGGATAGTTATCATCGGTCAGCGACTTTGCAATCGTGTATGGTCGTTCGTCATCCAAAAAGCCAGTGTACGGTAAATAATCACCGAGAATCGTATCGATGCTCGACGAGTTGTCATGACCAATACAGAACGTATTAGAGTATTTCATCAATGAAGGCGACGGGCAGGTAATCATAACCGCTACATCTTCCTCTGGAAGCCGAATTGAAACATCATAAGTCAGTTTTAGTTCATCGATATCGACAATGAACGTCGTAGTTTGACTACCCTCAGTCTGAGTGGTCGAAAAAGTATCTGGCCGAATTGTCAAAGTAAGATCACTGTATTTTTTAAACTTATCCGCATAATGCGCGTTCAAAATCTCTGCCAAGGCCGTATCGAAATATTCTTTTTCCTCACTGGTAAGTTCAACATCGGTTTGGGAGTAATTGGAGATAGTGGTGGTCGGCGAAGTCGCACTTTTAACCATCGAGCTGGCCACCCAAATGATCACTATTACCGAAATTAAAATCACCCCGAGATTGATCAATGTGCGGATTTTGCCGTTTAAAGTGTTATTTTTCATAATTCTCCTAATTTTTAGCTCGAATCGCCTTTATATTACTTACATACATCCCGGCTGAAAAGAGGCTTTCTGGTTCGAATGAATTTTCCAAGGTATTAGCTTCGCCCTTCGTACCATTCGAATCAGCGATTAGCCATTTGCCGTCATCTGTCAGTCCGCGAATGCCGATGTAGTGACCATACGTGGTGAACGGACTTGAGCCCTGACCACTGGTATGAATCATCCAGCCTTCGCTAAGTAGTTGATTAATTTGCTTAATTGCATCGCTGGCATTTGATGCCGATACCGCTTTATATTCTAGGCCGTAATATTCTGCTAATACCCTAGTAATTTCATGACTACTTCCATAACAGCCACTTGTATCACAGTAATGCATGCCCGCCTCTCCCGCTACCGTTGTGGTCTCGTCAGGTAAAATCTCCTTTCCTAATAAAGCAGTAGCCATCATCGCAAAAGAAGTCGGCCCACACCCAGAATCACCAGTATTGCCTTGAGTTCCGTACGGGGTATACCTCCATCGTTCATCGTATTGATTGTAATATGGAAATTCACCAGTGAACACTTTAGCTGTCTCAGTAGTATTACCGCACTCATCTTTTATTTCAATACTAGTGCTAACATCATTTGGATCACAATCCCATTCTCCAGAGATAGATCCAAATGGATCGCCAGGATTAACTTCAAGCCAATTGCCAGTCAGTGACTTTTCGCCATTTGCCCAAGCATAGAATAAGTAATGCGAACCGTATTTATTGTTAATCCAAGTTTGGCCACTAACGTAGTTTTCGAGATTCAATAGCTCAGTTTGGTCCGTGATCTTTTTACCTTTTATCTCAATAGATTCTACATCCCATCCGGAACTGCCACAAGAAATACAATCATGTTCGTCAATTTCTTTTGGCAAGGTGCGATTGCCATTATTAATAATATCTTTAGCCCAACCTAGCTCATCGTCCGTCACTCCCGATGTGTCGGCCTTGCTAATACTATTACTAGAGAACCAACCACTATTTTTAACATATTCGAGCACACTAGAATAACTAGAACCCTTCGTCTCATATAAATTGGCCATAATTGAAAGTTCAAACTTTAATGCATTCTTAGAACTGCCGTTTTCACGTTTGGCGATGGCTGTTAATTCTTTTAAGTCATCATCTGAATAGCTATAAGTATTAAAGCTACAAGAGCTGGTTGTGTTTGTTGAGGATGTACCGTTACTAATAATAGTTGTTGTTGATGACGAGGTACTTCCAGAGTACTTATTATAATATTCCTCAGCATTGTCACGTCGGCCGGTAGCATTTTGCCATCGAGAGTCATCATTGCTACCCGCTAGTTTTTTGACTCCAGTGTCTTCAAATGCAGTAGTACCATCATCGCTGTGGGCACCTTCTACATAGAGCAAAAACAGATCAGCGTACGCTCGAGCGCCCGCAACGCCAGAAGTCGATGATACGTCGTTTAAGTGTGAGGTAAAATTATTAAATTGCCCTTCACTAAACAAAAACTCTAGTTCGATCTGCAGAGCTTGTTCGACGATTGATTCATCAACGTCGTTTTTCCCAATGTAATCGCCCAGTCCAGCTTCGCTCAATTTTGCAATCACGCCATCTCTTCGTCCGCCCAGCCACTGAACAATACCAAGAGGTCTCTCGTAGAATGGATTAAAGTCGCCCTTTTCAGCTTTAAGGTTCCCCAAAATCCCAGAAATAACCTCCGCACTACCACTAACGCCTGCAATATTAGCATTAACAATATAATTCCAGATTTTTTCCTCACGACTATCGCCGGTTAAAGCCGTTGCAATCGTATTGCCACTAGTATTTTCACCTGTCCCACTGCATGGGTCATAATACAGAATATTATTATTAGCATAAAAATCTATTAAGTTGTCTGGGATCGTTGCAAAAACACTTTCCGGTGCAAACGCCATCAAAATCGTACACAAAAAAACACTAATTCTGCGCCAGTAGCTAAAACTAGTGTTTTTATAGGAGTTCATGTAACTATTATAGCACAAATAGCACAAATGTGATATAATAAAACCATGAAGAAAGGTAAAAATCGATATACGGAGCAGGAATTGTGCACTTCACTACAAAAATTAGCGAAGAAGCTCGGTCATACGCCAACGGCAGCCGAGATAAACCGTGACAAAAACACTCCGTCGTACCCTATTTACCATGACCAGTATGGTAGTCTAAAAAACGCCATCGCGAGCGCCGGTTTACAGTCAAAAAGCGACTACTCCCAGCAATGTATGATCGAATATTTGCAGAAATTAGCCAAGAAACTCGGCCATGCACCGACTTATCGAGATCTCATAAGCGATAGATCCGGTTATCATCCAAGCACAATTGCCCGTAAACTCGGCAATGGCTCACTTCATAATGCCTTGATTACTGCGGGTTTTGAACATAAGACATCTAAGCGTGATTATACTGAACGCGAAATGATTCGCGCCTTGCGCCGTCTCGCGAAGGAGCTCGGTCATGCGCCAACTACCGTAGATCTTAATAATTGCCCATACACGCCAACCGCGCCTGCATATGGGTACCGATTTGGTAGCCTGAAAAGGGCGCTAGAAATTGCCCACATTAAATAGCAGAAGCTATTTGCCCATTATCCGACTTAAGCTCTTTTTCGTTAGTTTTTTCTTCCGAATCCGATGGTTCAGTATCTTTAGCGGTCTTAGTTGGGACGGATAAAACTTTACCTAATACTATGGCGATAATAACATTAATACATAAATATTTCATCGCCTCATTATAGGTGTTAAATTTATAGTAATGTTTTATATTTGAAAACATCCAGGTTAAATCCCAAGTCAGTCCCACTGAACGACAAAAATTTACAATATTGGCAGTTTCGCTAGTCTGTACTGCTGCGCGCATATATTTCTTGCGATTTACTAGCACGGTCGCAATTGCAAAACCCAAGAAGTCATAAAATAAATCATATATATCGATAAATTTATCCCCAGCTAGTGCAGACTCACTTACACCATCTAAGCCTTGGTCGACAATAAGAGACACGGCCACACATGCCACAGTGCTCATTGTAATTACAGATACCATATTAAAAAGCTTAAGATAGAGTGCATCATGTTTGTCAAAAAGTTTGGTGCAGTTTGAAAATATAAGTGCGAACAGCATAACGACTAATTGTTCGGCGATGGTGAGGCCACGAGTACTATTAAATGAACTATCGAACACGGGTAATATTAAAAGCGATATAATACCCGTAACTATCGCTAGCACCCCCAGGGCATTAATGATTTTTAATGGCCAACTGTTATTTTTATCAAAAAGCGTCTTGATGAGACCCATATTATTCCTTATTTAGCTCATATCCATTATCGCATATTTCCTATTTTTTTGGAATGTTCATCTAGGCCGAAAATATTACTAAGGCACCAAAAATCCCCCATTGAAGGGGGATTTTTGAGAACTAAATGTTTCCGCAGTATGTACCAGCATTTTCCATTCCATAACGGAACGCAATATTTCGCGCGCCAGTGCCCTTTACAGCGTTTTCACCGTCACATTTAGCATAATAATAGATGTAAATTGTGTGATCAAAACTAATTGTCGAATCTCCATTCTGCGGAGTTTCACTGGTGGAGGCTACCTTCGTAGTGTAGTCCGACCCATCAGGATCAGCAAAGCTATCGCCAGTATCTGAACATTCATTAGCTGAGTAGGTGCCATTCTTCATGTATTCACAGAGGAACTTTGGCCAGGCACTTTTTGATGGTACTTTTCCACGGTTATTCGTCTGATAGTTTTGAATTCCCGTAGCAAAGCGACTCATGTCGTCTTTACGCTGAGTATCACGCTGTGAGCGCTGCAAAGATGGCAAAGCCAAGAACACCATCAAGAATATTAAGCCCGCGATGGCGAGAACGAGCACGACTTCGATGATCGTGAAGCCTGATTTTTCTTTAGTTTTGGACATATTATCCTTTCTTAATTTACCTTATGTTTAAATTGTAAAATATTCTTGAAAAATCTACAAGTCTTGAAATTCCTGCAAATAATGGTTTAATAAAATAATGGTAAAGTTTAAGAAAATATGATACTATAAATATATATGAAAAAATTTTTTGTGATATTATCAATGCTGGGGGCACTTCTGACCGGTGTAATGATGGTTGCACCTACAGTTTTAGCAGGACGTAAGACAGACTGTATAGGTGGCGATAATAATCTTCTTGGCATGCATCCATGGTATCATGGTCTTATAAATTCGGACTGCACCCTGATGTCTCCAAAAGATATTGTGGGTGGGGATGATACACAAAACAACGCCGTCGCGGTGTATGTAACTAAAATTGCTCTTAATATTTTGTATGATTTATCTCTGATCGCTGGTTATGTGGCGATCATTTTTATTATCGTCGGTGGCTATCAATTCTTAACGTCGAGTGGTGAACCCGGTAAGGCTGCGCGTGGCAAGAAAACTTTAACCTCCGCGATCGTAGGGCTAGTTATTGCATTACTGGCAGCGATCATCATGAATACGATCTCATCAATAATAATAAAAGGAGCGTAAATGGAATTTTTTGCCGACAGTATCCAAAGTAATGGTCCATGTAAAACAGACCAGTGTAGACTTGAAACATCAATCGATGGATTACCTGATAATAGTCCCAATACGATTGTGCCGAATATTCTTAGTGCGGCATATGCATTCGCTGGCTTGATCGCCGTAGTTATTATCATCGCATCTGGCATTAAGTTAACCATCTCTTCTGGTTCCCCAGAAAAAATTGCGGCAGCGAAGCGAAGTATGATTTTTGCCGTTGTTGGCCTACTGATTGTCATTTTAGCATCAGCTATCACGTATTTTGTAACTAAAGGAGTTAATGTTTAATGAAAAAGATTTTCTTACCGCTTATCGGCGCAATGATCACTATAATTACCACTTTTAGTCTCAGTCAAAGTATTCTTGTTGCTGCTACGATGTATAATGAAAATATTTGCACTGATACATTTGGTAACGGCGATTATGTCTATGATGCCACACAGCGAGAACTCGCCGGCTGCAATGAAACTAGAACCGTCCAAAATTCCGCTAAGAATATCATCAGTACCATCTTACAGATCACCGGCGTTATCGCTGTGGTCGTCATTGTCTATGGTGGCTATCTCATTCTCTCGGCGGCCGGAAGTCCAGACAAGGTCACAAAAGGGAAGAAAACCATCCTCTGGGCTGTTGTCGGCTTAGTAATTTCAGTATCAGCCTTTATAATCATCAACTTCGTGCTGGAAAAAGTCTTTTAGCCCTTGCGTAATAAAAAATATTTGATACAATATAAGTAGGGATTAGTCATGTAATCCCTGATAAATGTAGAAATCTTCTTCATATAAAAACTACTTTTATCAAAGGCTCAGTCCACCACTTGGTTGAGCCTTTTTTTGATGGTTTGATGACTAGAGTTTTATTTGCCATCAAAAAACACCTCCCAAAGGACACGAACGGGAGGTGTATATGAAGTTGCCAACCAAGTCAAGCAACTTGGTTCCCCTTATTATATCATATTTTTCCCGCAAAGCGCTCAGAAAACGTTGTATTTTTTACAACATGTTCCTAAATCAAATAGTCCACCAATTTCCACTACCGCCCCGCCTTTCTGGAGCTTAAAATAACTTTAAAAACCGGAAAGGAGAATCCTAATGAAACAGAAACTCAACGTAAAAACCCCGGACGTGCTGGCGCCGGAATATGCAAAGATGGCGCTGGGGTTTGGGACGCGGCAGATGATGTCTCAGATGTATAATCGGCAGTACTTGAATGTTTTTACAGCCAAGGTGCGGCAGGCCGGCACGGATCAATTAACGGCGGATGCGATGGCGGGTGCGGCGCAATTGATGGAGACGGCTCAGCGGCTGATTAGTGAGCATCCGGAGAGTTATGATGCGGTGATGCAGCTTTTTGACGCGCATCTGCAGAAAGTGACGCGGATTATTGAGGAATGGGATTTGTAGCGTTTTTAGAGCACGAACCAAATCCCCTTTTGGGCGGTCGCAAAGGCGTATTTGAGCTCTCTTTTCACCCGTTCGACGTAAAGCGGTCCAAAGCGCGTATGGCGCCAGGCCTCCATAGTTTCACAAAACATCGCCGAAAAACGCTGATAGATCCGCTCATTGGTGCGGGTCATGTAAAGCGGAAACTCGCGCGCCAAGCGTGGCTCGAGCACTTTACAGAGTGCGGCCCAAAACTCATGCTCGTGGATAGAAGTCAGGGCAGTAATCTCGTTCTGATTTTTCGCGATGGTGTCGATGATCTGATCAAGCGCATCATCTAAGGATTTTTCATACAGCCTCGGGGTGATGGATTTTTTTACTACGCCTTCCGCGAACCGATATTGCTGGACTAGAACGAATTCCTGGACGCTACGGTAGCCGTGGCGGTAGAAAGTTTTGGTGGTGACGTCGCATTCGTGGCAGAGCTTTTTCACTGCGCCCACTCGATCTCGCATCACGCCCTCATAGCCACCAGCCGCGGCGATGGCCTGAGGCAAGTGTTCGATCCATTTGCGTTCCTTGCGGTCAGAGATCTGGGTGGTGTTGCTCGAGAAAAAATAGTGCGTGTATTTGACGATCCGGCGGGTGGTGCGCACCATGAGCTGTGGAATTACCATAAGTAAATTGTAGCATAGTTTTCCCAAAACACCAAAAAAGAGAGCCGCTATGAAGGCTCTCTTTTCGATATGAACTCTTAGTTAAAAATAGCGCCCAAGACAAACTTGACAATTGCATAAGCAAGCAACGCAACAACAAGACCGATAATACCATAAAGAATAGTATCCTTAGCCTTTTTAACCTTAGTTGAATCGCCAGTGGAAGTCATATACTGGATACCGCCATAAATAATGATAATAACGGCAATTAAACCGATCAAGCCAAGAGCGACATTGATTACGGTGCCAGCAGTAGTCATTAAATCGGTATCGTTTGCACCAGAAGTCTTCTGGGTACCATCAATATAAGTACTGTTGTAGTTATTGGCGGCTGCAACAGGCATAGCAGCGAGCGTCGCTGTGCCAACGGTAGCCAAAGCATTGAGTTTTGCTGAAAATTTCATATTATTTTCCTTGTTTAGATTCTATTATAATTATAACACAAAATTAAAATTTGTGAATTATTCAGTGCAGGTACCGTTTTTCCAAGTGTATCCCGCAGCTGTGCAATCTTTCTTAGTTGAGTAACTGCTTGCACCTCCGTTAAAAAACACTATCCAATACAAAGTTCACGATTACGAAAGCTAAGAGCGCGATAATTAAGCCAACTAATCCATAAAGAATAGTACTTTTGCCTTTTTTGACTTTTTCAGGATTGCCGGCCGACGTCATAAAAAGGAAGCCTCCATAAATAATCATTATTACCGCCAGAAGCCCCAAGAGACCAAAAACAATCTCAATTGCCTTTCCAACAGTATTCATAAATCCGCTACTGCTAGTTTTAGCATTAGTAGGCACCGCATCGCCACCAGTTTTGATATATGTACTAGCACCACCATCATTGGCCGCCAAGGCTACCTGGGGCGCAGTAATGCCACCGATCAAGATTGCTCCTACCGCAAGCAACCCACCGAACTTCTTCAAGAGTTGTTTCATTTTATTTCCTTTGTTTAAGTTATGCTTTAATTATACATCATTTTTGAAAAATCCCCAACACTTGTTGGAAAACTCAAGTTAAGGGTAAAAATCGCCTATAAGTCATATTTTTATCCGAAAAACTCGACTTATAGCACAATTTCACCCGTAACTTTTCAACCAATTTTCCAACTGTCCACCTGTCAAATCAGATGTTAAAATAACACAAAAGGGGGAATCGCGATGATCGATTTTAGAGACGCAAAAGGCAAGCTGATCGCTCGCTACGACGAAAAAACTCAGATTATCCAGATCAAAAACCACGGCAGTATCACCGAAATTCGCCTCAGCGGCGGGGTGGAGTCGGTCCACTCATACCTGATCCCGCGCGACTAAAGACCAAAAGAAAAGCACCGCTTGCGCGATGCTCCCCCCGTTTTTAAGTATTTCAACCTCTAGTTTTAGCAATCGACCGGAAAAATACCGAGTCTATCCCTTGGGACGCCGGCCGCAAGTAAAAGTGTGGCATATCTTTTAAGATCCGATGGATCAATAAAAGTAACTAGCTCCTCTGGATTAATATTAGCCCCTGCACGATTCAGAGTGTTGACATACCATACGATATCTGTGGCACTCATGTGACTTGTAACTGCGTCGAAATCAATACTAGCTCCCGCCTTGACAAATTTATCGGCGAATCTAGCTATTGTATCCGGCAGTAAGCCATCAACCAAGCAGTTCACATCTATGTCCAATCCGGCAGTGACAAGTTTATCGATATATTCATATCTCGTATCCTCGTCTAAAGCAGAGTACAATTCATCTACATCGATATTACCCCCTGCAGCAACAATCTGATCAGCATAGGCAGCTTTCGTTTCGTCATTAATTCTCGATAAAAACAGCTGTATATCTACGCCGACATCCAGAAATTCCTGGGCGGCCTCCTCGAGATCCTCCTCTGGTAATTCGGATGCCAATTTATTAATATCGATATCTAAACCAGCGTCAATCAGTGTCTTTAAGTTAAAAGCGATCTGACGTCCCCCCAGAACATCAATCATATCTTCCCCAGATGCACGGATTTCATCAAGATATTCAATGATCTCATCGTGATCCATAAAAGATATCACATGACACATATCGGCACCGGTATTGCATAATATTTTGTAGCATCCGCTGTCTGCATGCGCCGTATCCCAAATGGTATAATTGAATGGCAGTTTAAACTCACCCACGTATTTCAAGGGGTTATCCTTGGATGGTGGTATGATAGCCTTGACCGGTAAATTGGCCGCTATTACGTTTGGGTCTGCGCCCGCGTTTAAATACGCTTTGATATTTTCCCTTAAATCGTACACGCTTACTTCTCTCACTAGCTTATTAATATCAAGATGTGCTCCCGCTGCAACCAGGTCAGCAATCACAAAAGAAATTGTCTCACATTCATCTTCCGAACCTGTTGAACGTATTTTAAATCGTGAAGCGAACTCATCAATATCAAAATCGATATCATCCATTTTCACAAGCTTTTCTAATACGCCATTGGTAGCAATGATATAATTTCCAATCTTTGGGAGAATATCAAGTACTCTTTCGCCCATAGCAAAGTGAAATTTATCAATATTTTTTGCAACTTCCTCTGGATCATCTTTGGCTAATTCAGCTAAGTAGTCAAAATCAATGTCTGCACCAGCCTTGACTAAAAGATCAAGATTACTAATAATGAAGTCCTGATCATATCTCTTCAGATCAGTCATGACTTGATTTGCAGTGTCTGGGTGGTATAAGATGTCATAAAACGCCTCATCCCAACCCCCGTCGTAAAAAGCGAAAACTCTGTCGGAATCTGTTAATGCATAATAATAGGATGGATAATCACGCTCATCGTATTCCAGCTTAATAATTTTTTCGCAATATTCGTCATAAAGATCAGAAACTCCGAAGACGTAAAGATTCTCCTGTGAACAATCCCAAGTCATCTTTGTATAGTCTATTTCGCTATCGTGGCCGAACTGGATGAAACTTTCGATCTCATGCCTTATCTTAACCGCATTGATACGATTCACTGGGTTATTAGGCCAGAGACCATACTCCTTTATCTGATCTACTTGACCAGGATCGTGCACGATCATCCAACCTTCGATATAATAGATTAAGCTGCAATCTTTCAACTTCTTACCATTTTCTTTTCTTGATTTACTCATATTTTTCCTCCTCATGCCGGCATTGCCGGTTCTAATTGATTTTTTGTGTCTTTATACTTAACCGGCTCCTTTTTCCGGTTGAGCTAAAGGCGCATAAATAAAACCGCAAGCGCGGCAGATTTACGGAGCTTTAGCTCAACTGGAGTGGCATATAGGATGAAAAATAGAGAATTTGAGGTTGAATTTGTAATGTACAGTAGATGCTATAACGTCTACATTTACATTATAGCACATATGTTCGAAAAAATCAATATTTTCGCCATAAATACGGTGTAGAGGAACAAATGATGTGAGACCTCAATCTGTTAATAAAATGGAAAGCCTCTGCGGCTAATCACAAAGCAAGCAGAGGCTTTTCCTT
>Ga0065708_1006786_pt1 | contig 18575 bp, 16 predicted proteins | sample Hoacrofraction12_2_FD_59095 | JGI IMG/M metagenome (GOLD analysis project Ga0065708, IMG submission 59095) | Hoatzin crop microbial communities from Cojedes, Venezuela, sample from fiber fraction 12 v1 | ecosystem: Host-associated > Birds > Digestive system > Esophagus > Crop | place: Venezuela... | reverse complement strand
CGATGGTACTGCAATGCAATGCGGGAGAGTAGGAGGCCGCCTTCTTTAAAACAGTGAGAAACCTCTCGGAGTTTAATCCAAGAGGTTTTTTTTTATATGTATGAATAGACTAATCAATCGATATTTGCGTCGTCGTCGCACGAAAGGCTATGGTGTCCAGTCACCTTTTGCCTATCGTTTTGTGCGCTATGTGATTGCCGAGCGATTGCCTTTTTATGCCTATTCATCTTTAGCAGAAAAATATCCATTGCTTTCGAAAGATGAACGTTCACGTGCCGAATTTCTTTTGCGTTTATCTAATTTTGTAAAAGCTATTCATTGGGGTATTTATAGTGATGGGAAAGCGTATCCCGATTATCTTTCTGCTGGATGTAAATCTTCTTTGATGACCAATCTTTGCAATGCAGAAAAGACTTCTCGTGTTGCAGATTGCGACGCGTTAGTTCTTTCCCTTGATAAAGAATATTGGGAAAATGTTTATCATGCTTTTTTGAATAATCAAGAGATCAAAAAAGTCTTGTTTGTAGATCATATCGATGCAGATTCTCACGCATGGCAGCGCTTGTGCAATAATCCCCAATCAACAGTCTGCTTTGATATGGAAACCTGTGGCGTGATTTTCTTCACGAAAGCAGTGCCCAAGCACGTCTATCTCGTCACGCTATAAATCGCCCATTTTATCGCGATTTTGCCCTTTTTATATCATATTTTCAGACTGCCCTAAAAAAATATGCCATTTTCTTGCAAATAATAAAAAAATTACTACTTTTGCGCATCATTTTAGTACCTTTAAAAACATTAAACTATGTATTGGACACTTGAATTGGCTTCAAAACTCGAAGATGCACCTTGGCCCGCAACCAAAGAAGAACTGATTGATTACGCCATCCGTTCTGGCGCGCCGTTGGAAGTGCTTGAAAATCTCCAAGAAATAGAGGATGAAGGCGATGTCTATGAGAGTATCGAAGATATTTGGCCAGACTATCCTACAAAAGAAGATTTTTTGTTCAACGAAGACGAATATTAACAAATTTCGAACTGATAAAATTATCTTAACTTATTGATAATCAATCGATGAAGGTGAACTTAATTTAGTTTGCCTTCTTTTTTTTATGCGTTTTCGTTACATGTAAAATCTGCCCAATTCTATAATAAAACACAGTCGTATTCTGTGATTTTTGCAAAATATTTTTAACTTTTCCGCATGATTCTGCAAACTCTTTAATTCTTTTATTTATCTTTGTCATCAACGGATTAAAAACGAATACAAATATGAGAAAAGAAGCTTACCTTGTAAAGTACGAAGTTTTGGGAGATGCATCTAATACTCGTGCACAAACCACATTAATGCTTTATGGTCCAAATGAATCTGAAGCAATAGCAGAACTGAAGAGCAGAGGAACTGTAGGGCGCGACAAAACAATCATTATCCTTTCAATTACCGAAAGATAACGCAAAATGCTTAAAATCATGAAACACCTAAAAAATCTAACCATTGCTTTTGGACTTTTGCTTTTAATGGCAAGTTGCACAAAATCGCCAGTCAACAAAGCGCTCGCGATAATGGATGATGCCATAGAGAAAATAGAAAAGACGAATGATCCGCTCGAAGTAGTGGGCATCTACACTCAAATGCAGTCGGATTTATCAATTATCGAAGCTGCCCATAGCGATTATAAACCAACAGAAGCTGAAGCAAGAAAAATTCGCGACAAACTGAACGAATTGTTGCGTGCGTATATGAGTAAAACTGCTGGCGATTCCGACGAAACAATGGATATTATCAACAAGTTGTTACCTCAATAGAACAACAATTCAATTGACTACCTTTACGCTATCTTTTTATAAAATAGTTTGCATTCAAACTTACATTTATCTTCGCAATAAAATATAAACAAATAAAACTTTTTGACATGGATATTTTATATTACAACACCGATTTACTCAATAATATGGGTAACTATTGTTCACAAGAACTTCTTGACCTAGTATTCAATGACGTAAAGAAAACATACGCAATGAAAGATGTAGAAGAAAATCCAGAAAAGGAATTGTCGTGGGATATTTCTAACTATATCGCAACCGAATCAAATGTAAATGTAATGGACAAACTTAATGTGATAACATCTTACTTTATGTGTGACGGAATTATCACATTTGACAATGCCAACTATGCACTCACAATAGATTTTACAAAAGGTAAAAAAGGAAGTATCTATATGCTTCTCGGTGCAATAGAAGAAAAAGGTATTATTACAAACGAACAATTCAGAGAGGTTTTATGGCCATGGATACAAGAAGGAGAAGAAAAACCATTCTTTGACGTACAAGGCAAATAACTTTTTATCTTTTAAAATACAATATTGACCTCTGATTATAAATATTTCATCAGTGGTCAATATATATATCATTACCTATTTATAGCATTATGAAGAGATTTATCATAGAAGACACAACCCCAATGTGTTTAGATACAGAAACAGGAGAAAGACGGTTGTGGGAAAAAGGGGAATTAGAACAGTTTCTTAATGAAGAAGAAGCAAAAAGTCAACATGAATCCATGAAAAGATTAAAGTCATATCGTAAAATAACGCTATTGCTGAATGTAATGGCATTACCTTAGACGAATTTTATGAAATGGGAATACAAGAAATAAATAAGATATATGGAATAACTTCATAAATGTTATAATTTTTGACTGTGTATATAATAGCATTTCCAATTATATACACCGAATAACAAATGAGGTTATTTTCTAAAAATTTTTCCATCAATCTCTCCCACCGAAAATGCAAGAATATACATTTTTTCTTGCAGAAAGCGCGCATAAATGAAAAAAATACTAACTTTGTAGCGCGATGATTCGGCAAAATAAGGCAATCGACGTTGTTCGGCGATGCCTTTTCTTCACCCTAAATCACAACAAAATGAAACGAATATCCACTCTTTTGATTTTCGCTCTTGTGGCGCTTGTTTCTGCTGCGCAGATGGTCGATCCCGTTACTTTCTCATCACAGCTCAAGACCAACGGCACAGCAGAGGGCGAAATCGTGTTCAATGGAAAAATCGATGATGGCTGGCACGTTTACAGCACCAATCTCGGCAATGGCGGACCAACGTCTGCCTCGCTCAGCACGTCGCGTCTCGATGGCGTCGAGTTGGTTGGCGGTCTGACTCCGAAAGGAAACGAAATCGCCAAGCACGATCCGCTTTTCAATATGAACGTGCGCTATTTCGAAAACAACGTGCAGTTCGTGCAAAAAGTTCGTTTCACGAAACCCGATTACAGCATTGACGCAGCGCTTGAGTATGGCGCGTGCGATGACAATATGTGTTTGCCACCTCAAGAAGTGAGTTTCAAACAGAGTGGTAAGTCACCTGCTGTTGCTTCGCCTAAAGAAGAAAAAAATCCCGATGAAATCGAGGAAAAATCGACTGAAACCGAAAAAATAGACGAAGAAACGGCAGACGAAACACTTGCAACCGACACCACAGCGCTTGCATTGCCCGACACCTTGCTGCAACAAATTGTCGAAACTGATTCAACCAAATGGTGGCAACCCGTTATCGACCAACTCGAACAAACCGACACGCTCACGCAAACCAAAGGACGGTCGTGGTTGTACATCTTCCTGATGGGTTTACTCGGCGGTTTGCTGGCGCTGTTCACTCCATGCGTCTGGCCAATCATACCGATGACGGTCAGCTTCTTCTTGAAACGCTCTGGCAACCGACGCAAAGCCATTCGCGACGCCATCACCTACGGCATCTCAATCATCGTCATCTACCTCTCGCTTGGCCTCATCATCACCGCGTTGTTCGGCTCCGACGCGCTCAACTCGATGTCCACCAACGTCTGGTTCAATCTTTTCCTTTTTGCTTTGCTTGTTATTTTCGCGCTGTCCTTCTTTGGATGGTTCGAAATCAAACTTCCCGCATCGTGGGGAAATAAAATAGACACGAAAGCCAGCAACACCAGCGGTCTAATCTCCATCTTTTTGATGGCGTTTACGCTTGCACTGGTTTCTTTTTCTTGCACCGCGCCAATCGTAGGACTGCTGCTTGTCGAAACCGTTACATCAGGCAACTGGATCGGACCAGCCATCGGAATGTTTGGTTTCGCACTCGCGCTCGCGCTTCCATTCACTTTGTTCGCGCTTTTCCCTGCATGGCTCAAGCAAGCACCTAAGTCAGGCGGCTGGATGAACATCATCAAAGTCTCGCTCGGCTTTATCGAACTCGCGTTCGCGCTCAAATTTTTCTCGGTTGCCGATCTTGCTTACGGCTGGCACATCATGGATCGCGAAGTTTTCCTCGCATTATGGATCGTAATCTTCGGTTTGCTGGGTCTATATCTCATCGGCAAACTCAAATTCCCAAGCGATCTCATCGGCGAAGAACGCAAGGCGATGCCTGTTCCATGCATTATGCTCGGATTGCTTTCGCTCGCGTTCGCCGTTTACATGATTCCAGGTCTCTGGGGTGCTCCTTGCAAAGCCGTTAGCGCGTTTGCACCACCGATGTACACGCAAGATTTCAATCTGAACAAGAGTAAGATGGTTGTTGCAAAGTTCCACGACTACGATGAAGGCATGGCAGCTGCGAAAGCCATGGGAAAACCAGTGCTTATCGACTTCACTGGCTTCGGCTGTGTCAACTGTCGCAAGATGGAAGCTGCCGTTTGGACTGATCCTGAAGTGGCGAAAATTTTGCAAGACGACTACGTGCTCATCTCGCTTTACGTCGATGACAAAAAAGAACTTGCAGAACCGATGACTATCACAGCCAACGGCGAGACGCGTACGCTGAACACTGTCGCCAAAAAGTGGAGTTATCTGCAGGCGATGAAGTTCGGCGCAAACACACAACCATTCTACGTCGCGCTCGATAACGACGGCAATCCGCTAACTGGCGCGTATAGCTATAAGGAAGATGTGAAAGCCTACCTTAACTTCTTGAACGAAGGTCTGAAAAACTATAAAAAATAATGCTCGAAAAACACATTAGACAACAAATTCGCACACTCATCGACAAAGAAGTAGTGCCTGCAGTGGGCTGTACCGAACCAATGTCGGTCGCATTTTGCACTGCAAAATCTACCGAAACGCTGGGTTGTCGTCCCGAAACCATCAACGTACTGTTGTCGCCTAACATGTTGAAAAACGCAATGGGCGTCGGCATACCTGGAACGGGCATGATCGGACTTCCCATCGCTATCGCTCTCGGTGCGCTTATTGGTAAATCGGCTTACCAACTCGAGGTTCTGAAGGATATAACACCCGAAGCGCTCGACGAAGGCAAGCAATTTATCGCCGAAAATCGCATCAATATCGGATTGAAACCCGATTGTTGCGACAAACTTTACGTTGAAGTAACGTGCCAAAGCGCTGACCAAAAGGCGACAACCATCATCCAAACCGCTCACACAAACATCACTTTTCTCGCGAAAAACGATGAGATTTTGCTCGATTGCCGTACAAAGAAAACCGAAGATGACGCAGAAGACGAAATCCAACTCAACATGCGCATGGTCTATGACTACGCGATGCAGACGCCACTCGATGAAATCGATTTCATTCTCCACACGCGCGATCTCAATATGCACGCGGCTGAGGTTGGATTGAAGGAGAACTACGGGCACAGTCTGGGTAAAACAATCGAGCGTCCCTTAGGTCGCGGACTTTTAGGCAACAGCATCTACTCGCAAATCATTGCAAAAACCGCCAGCGCATGCGATGCGCGTATGGGTGGCGCGCTCGTTCCCGTCATGAGTAATTCTGGATCGGGCAATCAGGGCATTTGTGCAACAAATCCTGTTGCGGTCTTTGCGAAAGAAAACGAGAATACCGACGAAGAATTGATTCGCGCGCTCACGCTAAGTCACCTAACCGTCATCTACATCAAGCAGCATCTCGGCAAGCTCAGCGCGCTTTGCGGTTGCGTTGTTGCATCCATCGGATCGTCGTGCGGCATCACCTATCTCATGGGTGGCGACTACAGCCACATCTGTGCGTCGATTAAAAACATGATTGCCAACCTTACGGGCATCATCTGCGACGGAGCGAAACCCAGTTGTGCACTGAAAATCTCGTCGGGCGTCTCCACAGCCGTTCTTTCTGCGCTTCTCTCGATGGAGGGCAAGTGCGTCACGAGTGCCGAAGGCATCATCGACGAAGACATCGACCGCTCTATCCACAACCTAACCATCATCGGCGCCAACGCCATGTGCGCCACCGACGAAATGGTGCTGCACATCATGACCGACAAACAATAAAACTTTCCCCTCATTCCATACAAAAAGCGCCCGCAACAACCTGCTGGCGCTTTTTTGTTTGTATAAAATAAAAAAAGGATGCACCAGCGTTGGCGCACCCTTTTATTGTATTTGAATCGTAAAATATTTATTTCACAATCAGTTTCACAGTCTTTCCGTTAGCCATCTTCACGATGTGGATGCCCTTCGCGTCTTTTGCGATGCGCAAACCATCTACACTATAGTGGATTCCTTCTGCAATCTGATCTAATTCGATGTCGTTGATGCCCGTCGTTACAAGCGATACGTCGTTAGAAAGCTCAGATTCGCCCTCATCGTAAACAGCTGTAACATTATAAACGTGATTGTTGCCGTCGCTTGGCGTGTAAGTGAACGTTGTGATGTCGCCCGAAACAGTTCCAACAAGCTCACCATCGCAATAAACATTGTATTCGTTGGCTTTCAAACCACCTTTTTGATAGGTGATATCATCGATTTGGAGCATCATCTTGTCGTAAGAAACATACACAACTGCAAAATATTTCGCGCCTGCTGGCAATTTAGCACTGTATTCTGTCCAAGTTGTTGCAGCAGTCTGCGACAATGCTTTTTCAGTGAAGCTTTCTGGTTTGTTGTCTGTCGTAGAATATCTTACCTCGAATGACTCACTGTAATAGCCACTTGCGTCGAATGATTTTGCCCAAAGCGTGATGGTTTGTTCTTGTCCAGTCAATCGCTCGCTAATCAAGTAGTCATTGTTGCCTGTCGAGTAGCTATTTGCTGCCATACCAGCCAAGAATTTATTGCCGCTATGTGGAACGTATTCTGCGTTGTCGTCATCGGTAACGTCAATGCCAAGCGATGATGGGTTGAATACGATAAAAGCCATCGGACTGCCTGCATTGGCGAAGTTAGGATACATAGAAGGTTTCCATGTTCGCTCGCCATCGCCATCGTAGAGTGTCCATGCGCCCAAATTACTAATGGTGAAATCGTCGTAACTCTCGAAATCTTCGGTCACAGTTTCAGTCTCTGTGTCAACACTGCTCCAGTTCAGCACAACATCGCTGCCGTTTGCTTCGCCAGTGAGGTCGGTTATCGTTGGTAGGGTAGAGCGAACAATCGACAGTGTCACTGTTTCTGAAGTGTTATTGTCGAGATTTTCGTCGCCATCGAATGTAACAACGGCATAGATTTCACGACTATCTGGGTCGGTAACCTTTGCAGTGTAATCGTAGTTGAATGTTTGCGTGCCTTCGGCTGCTAATGCAGAACCATTAGTCGTTTGAACCAGCTCGCCATCTACGTAGAATTCTACTTTGAACGATGCTGCTTCGTCTGCGCCAAAGTTCTCTACAGTGGCTTTGATGCGTGTAGTTTCGCCAGTTTTTACGCCTTCTGATGCGCTAATTGTTATACCCAAATCTTTCGATTTCACTTCACGCAAAGTTACATTATCGATTCCGAAGGTGCAGTTGGCTTGAGATGCAACGCCACGGAATTGCAATACGATGTAATCTTGTCCTTTGAACTCACTCATATCGAGTGTATAGGATTGCCATTTCGTTTCTTCTTCAACGCTGTAATCGATTGTTTTAATCGCTTTCTTCGTTTGGTTTGGCGTAATGACTTCAACCATCAACTTCGCTTTGCGTTCTTTGATGCCGTAAGCATAGAATTTCAGCGTTGGATTAACGGCATCGGCTGCTATATGAATCTTTCCCAAATGCAACGTAACGGTTTCGTACATTCCTACGCCTGTTGCTATCATCGATCCACCATCTTCGTCGGCTGCCATCCACGTAACAAGATTAAATCCGTTCGAACCAGTTTTTGTTCCTGCTGCAAAGTGAGTGGTAGAACCATTCGCGAACGATTCAGCATACGGCAATTCGTAAGGTGTTCCAACAATCAGCGAAACGAGTGCATAGTCACTCTCTTTGCCGTCGGCTGTTTTAGCGGTAACGCGATAGAATGCGAAATCTTGATCGTCAACAGTTGGCAACGTAACGTTAGTCGTTAGCGCTGTCAAGTCGCTTGCTACAGCCGTAACATTGTCGTCGTCGGATTCATAATATACGGTATAGGTCAGCGCGTCGGTGTTTACATAACCGCCATTCACACCTTTGCTGTCGGGAGCTGCCCAAGTGAGCGTTGCAGTGCCGTCGTTGTTGTCTTTAATCGTAAAGTTTTTCGGCGCGTTTGGTGTATCATTGCCAACATAAACCGAGTCGGTTACGCCTTCGCCTTCACCATAAGAATTTTCTGCTTTCACTTCATAAATATTCCAACCTTCTGTTGCGTTAGCGTCTTCTACGCTTCCTTTGCCGCCAACTGTTGGGTTGTCAACAGAACCAACCAAACTACCGCTTTTGTACACGTTGATTTTTGTGAGTTCCGTCAGTTCGCTGCCGTCAGCTGTTGTCGTTGGAGCGGTAAAACTAATCGTTGCTTTCAGCGCGCCATCTGCTGATGCCGTAACGCTAAGGTCTGTCACTTTACCAGGCGAAGCTGTCGCTGCAGTTGCTGTAACTGTAACTTTATTCACCGAGAAAGTTGACATGTCTGCGTCGCTCAAGCAACGTATCGCAAAGCGATATTTTCCTGCTTCATCGATTGTCGTTTCTACTGATTGCTCAGTATAACTCGTTTCCGTTACACTGGTTTTCGCTTTGATGGTTTTGTAAGTCGAAACATCAGTTCCCTGACCGATAAGGATAGCATACGATTCTGGATAGGATGAGTTTTGAACTTTTGCATTGAATGAAAAAACATACTTTGTGCCTGCAGTAAGTTCAAGTTCTGGCGTAATCATCCAATCGTCTGCAGCGTTGCTGCTCGAATAGCGATAGTAGGCATTAGGTCCCCATTCGTTGTACTGCCAAGTGTTGCCGTCACCGCTGTGATCGTCGCCGTTGTAATCAACGATGGTGAACTTGTTAAAATCGTCTTGTGTAGAAAAACTGTTAGAAAAAACCTCCGTCTGCGCCAGAGCAGACAAAGGAATCATCGCCACCGCCACTATAAGCGCGCGTAGCGTAAGGAGTAAAGAATGTTTCATATAAGAATAATTAAAATAGTTACGTTTGTAAAGGTAGTATTTTTAAGCAAAACAATAAAATCTTTCGGCAAAAACTTTATTTTTATAAGCAAAATCCGATTTATATACATCTTTTATAAATAATACGCGCGCGAAAGAGAATTCTAAATGATTTGCAACGAAAATTTTGTCTGCACATTCTAATCGACAAACGATAGGATTCCCAAACCGCAAACTTGTGGGGTACTTGTAGGGTACTTGTGGGGTGTGGAATTGATTGCTGCAAGATAGGAGTTTGTTCGGTACTTGTTCGGTGCTTGTTCGGTTTTTTTTTTGCGATAAAGTTTAACTTTCGAAATTCAGTTTTTGTGAATTAAAAAATGGTTGCATAGGAAATAGGATTTTAAGAAAACTTTACAAAATTTAACTACGCTTTTTGGCGAAATTTTAACACTTGATTTAACATTCGTTTGCATTTGAGCGGCTAATTTCTAATGCACAAATTTTGGTCGAAAAAAGTCGTTTTTCGGTCGCAACTCAACGCGCGAAATGTTAAAATGATAGATTTATGCAAAAAATATACGCATTTTTAACATTTTTCCGTGCAAAACAGCGAATTTTTGAACGTCAATTTTCGGAAAAATGCATTTGTTAAAAAAGTTAAATGATATAAGATAAAAAATTATCTCACGTGAGATAAATTTCTAAAGCGCCCATTTACGACTCAAAAACAGCCTTTTTGCATCCGTAGTCCACATCAAAGGGCGAAAAAAATCGCAAAAAACGAAGATTTTTTTCACGTAGAATAAAATTTTAACAAATAAAACTTAACATTTTTAACAATCTTTGACACGCCGATTTAACACTCTTTTTTAACACTTTTCGCATGCAATATTTTCAGATTTTACATCAAACAAAAAGCGTTAAGAAACGGTTGAGGGTTTCTTAACGCTGAGATAGTTTCGAAATATGCTTCTCGGTTTAGAAGAAGTATGCGAGTCCGAGCTGCCACGCGTGCGTGTTGGCTTTGACGCCTGCTTTGACGTCGTCGCGAACGGTTGCGTAGCCGATGTCGCCTGTGCGACCGCAGGGAATATTGTATGCGAGTTGGGCTTCGAGATGACCTATTTTGACGCCGCCTCCGAGGTTGACGCTGAATTGGGATTCGCGCACTTTGAACGTAGGTCCGAGCGTTGAGAGATCATCCCACTTGAATTCGCTGTCGCCGATGTTGAACGAGAGTTGTGGTCCTGCTGCGACGTAGATGCCGAGCCGTTCGCTAAGTCCGAAATTCAGGCGAAGGTTGGCTGGAACGAGCACGCTTTTCTGCTGAATCTTGAGTCCTTCGATTTCGTTGTTGCGCTGATCGTAGAGCGCTGAGACGTCGAGAGAAAGATTACTGATTGGCAGGTCGATGAGGAGCGTTGGTCCGACGTAGAATCCGACGCGGTTTTTGGCATCGAAAACGTCTTTTTCGATTTTCATATTGGTCAGATTCAGACCGCCTTTGACGCCAATTTTGATTTGCGCTTGCGCTGTCTGTAGTGCCAGAACGGCGCAGAGAATCAGGAGAATGCGTTTCATCGGGACAGATTTGATGGTTTAGTGACGCTCGCGACGTACCGTTACGCGTGCAGCGCTTTGCGTTGTGCCGCCACTTGACGAAGAACTGCGTTTTGTTTTAACGGTTTTGCCGCCTGCTCTACGATTTTTCTTTGCGACTTTCGCCTCTTTCTTGTCGAGTTTTGCGATGCTGTCGAGCGAATCCTTCTTTGCTTGATCGCCCCACATGTTCTTTTCGAACTCAATGATTTCGGCTTCGATTCGTCTTTGCTCGCGTGCCATCGCTGAATCGGTAGGACAATATTGTGCAAGCGTGCGACCCAACATGTTGTTGGTCTTATAGATTTTTCCGCGATATGAATTGCGCGTGAAATAGTCGTCAACGCTCATGACGGCAGCATTGTTGAGGTTGCTGGTCATCATCGTCTGCTTCGCAAGGAACGGAGCTAAATCGTCATACTTAACCCAGAAAAGTGGATATGCAGTAGTTGCGTCGCCAAAGTCATCTTCGCGCTTCATAATTGGGCAAAGTGCGAGCACCTTTGTATGGAATGTCGCCGTTGCTTGGTCGTAGTAGGCGCTTTCTTTGATGTAATACGCTGTTACTTCACGCGAAGGAATATCGCTGTTGTCGATGTGGATACCCTTATCCGTGCGTTCGTAGAAAACGTGATAGTTGTCTAAGAAATCAAGTGGTTTAATTCTGGCGTCATCGCTAAACGATTCGTTTCCATCAAGTCGATATTCGTATGCTCGGATGTTGCCCGTCATCATCAGTTTGAAGATATAGGTGAACAGATTCATCTGCGTTCCTACTGGTTCAACGGGATAGTACAATCCTGCATTAGCATCGTCGTTGAGATCGAGCTCGCGGTAGATGTCGCGACGCCAAACAACGTCTTCGGACATTTTTTCAGCAGTGGGGAATGAAATCTGAGCGCGCGTAGTCATGTTGTTAGCGTTCGATTTCTTTTTAGCAGCTTGCTGTTGTGCGCGTCTGGCAGCCGGTTGAGCGTCAACCATCTGCACGGTGCACGCGAGGAATAACAAGATTAGTATGCGTTTCATCTTTAACTGTGTTTCTTTCAAGAATAATTTATGTTTATTTCACGACTACTTCCATCGCAGCATTCAGCTTACGCGTGATGCCGTCAGGTCCGATGGCTGTGATGCGTGTGATATAGAATCGTTTGTTGCGAGAGAGCTTGCGGAATGTTTCGCGCTGGCGTTCAGTGAAGTTTGCGCCTTGCGATGCCATTGGCACAGCGTTACCCATGTTGTCGAAGAAGACAGCTTCGAAACCGACAACTTTAAATGGTATGTCGAGAATTCCATCATCTATGGCAGCCTTGATGCCACTTGCGCCCATCAGACTGGCTTTCGCCATTCCTCCTCCACGGAAACGGTCGGTGCCGAGCTGTATGTAAGCGGTAGGATCAGGCAGTTTGCGAACGTGGAACGTGAATTTGCCCATCTGTCGCGTGCGACCGCCTTGGTTAGAAGCCACATTGATGGTTACGTCTTTGCCGATTGCGGATGGTCGAGCGATGTATCTGCCCATGCCAACCGAGCGGAACGAACCGCCACTCATTGAAGCGCTGACCGCATTGAGTGGAACGCCAGGAATACTGATGCTGATTGGGTTGTCGTAACCTGCATATAAAACGTTCATGAGGTCGGCTGAAACCGTAGCGCTTGGTCCTACGACGGTGTATTTCTGTGTAAAATCGCGCTTGATTAGCTCACCATTGCCGTTTCGCATGGTGATATAACCGCCAAACGAGTGTTCGCCAACTGCGCCAGCTGTGAAACGATAATCGCTTCCGCTGATTTTGCGACCGCCAACGTAGATTTCAGGTTGCTGAGTCGTATCGACTGCTGCCATAACGATTTTGGCAGAGAATTGGTCGCCACTGATAACGGTGCGCGATTCGGGTATAACGTAAGCGCTAAGCTTGTTGACGCGAATGTCTTTTACGTCAACGTTCGAAACAAGTGTGTGCAATACTTCGCCCTCAGCGTAGCGCACGTCGCTCTGGAGTTTGGAAAGCAACGTTACTGCAGCAGCAACAGGCATGTTTTCGAACATATATTCCTGCCAGTTCTTGCCAAGCGCATTCTGTCCCTTAGGCAACTGCGTTGAAAGGTTGTTGCTTATCATCTCTTTCTGATGCTGATCGGTTACCATTGTGAGTATTTTCTCGCGGTAATTGTTGATTGCATCATAGAGTTGCTTGCCTTTTCCAGTTCCAGGCGACAGCATTACTTGACTGGCAGCTTCAAGATTGTCTTTATTCTTTATGTTTAGCACGTCGCCGTCTTTACCATCGGCTTCGCGAACGATGTTCTCCTTGAGTGTTTGCGCGAAATTGAACAGCGAATCACTCATATTTTTCACCTGTGTTGCCTTATCGAACCACGCTTTCACCTTTTCAGGATTGGTTTTCATTTGTTGAGCAAATTCGTCGTACAGAGTAGCATTCTCTTTCGATGAACTGGCGGTGGTACGATTCAGACTTTCTTCCACAATCGAAAAACCATTGAGCACTTCCGTTGAGATATTCAGCGCAAGCATAGCCATGAGGACGACATACATGAGGTTGATCATCTTCTGGCGTGGAGATACTGGTCTTTTCTTTATTGCCATGATTTTTTTAGAGGTCGTCTGTATTTACGTTTGGCGCAGCCGCTTTCATATTGACGGTCATTGCGTCGATCATGCGCTGATAAATCTTATTGAGTTGTTCGATTTGTTGAGCCATCTTCTTTGTTTGATCATTGATTTGATCGATGGTTCCAATCTGCTGGCTTGCGCCTTTGAGTTGCATTTCATAAACTTTGCAGATGCCAGTGAGCGTACGGTTGAGGTTTTCCATTTCTTCGCTGTCGCGAGTCAGTCTGACGCTTTGCTCAGAAACCTTTTGCAGTGTTTCGGTGAGTCGTTTCAGCTCGTCAACATAGTTGCTTTGCGCCTCTGCCATGTCTTCTGGTGCTGACGGAACGACGGGCGCTGCAACGGTTGCAGCAGCTGGCAATTCTGTTGTGTTGTCCGACGAAGTTGGCGCAGCAGAAGCGTTTCCTGTATTACCTATAATAATAGTACGCGCGCCCGCGTGAGCGTTTTGCGAAACGGCAGCTGCAACTGCAGGTTGCTCGTCTTCGTCGGCATTCTCTGCTTCTTCGGCAGCTGCTTTGCTCAGACTCGTTGGCAATTCACGTCCATCGGCAGTTTTGTCGAATGGTCTGTCGAATGCGGAGATGAAGAACACGATTACCTCAGTACCCATTCCGATGAAAAGCATCAGGTTTGCGCCTGGTAAGTGCGTTAGTTTGAAGAGTGTTCCGAGAATAACGATAGAAGCACCCCAGCTATATGCGTAGTTCAAGAACGTTTGTCCTGGTACGCTATCCATCCACTTCTGCAGACGGTAGATGATGTTGTATTTGCTATATTCTGTCATTTTTTCTTAGTCTTTGTCTTTTTCTGTTTAGTACTAGCTGTTGTTGCAAGACTGCGCACGCAACGGAATCCGATATAGCTACGAGGCTGATTCTGGTATTCCCAAGTACGCCATGCAGAGCGTATATATGATTCTGGATCTTTCCATGATCCACCGCGAACGCTTTTCTTTTTCAGTCTATAAGGGTCTTCTTTCGCAGCGTTATATGTGAGAGTAGGGTTCAAATCATTCATAGCGTCAACGCCAGCTTCGGTGTAGATGGTGCTCGTCCATTCAGCTACGTTTCCAGCCATGTCGTATAGTCCGTTAGAGTTTGGCGAATAGATGCCTACTTTACTTGTAATCAAGTTGCCGTCTTCGGTATAATTTCCGCGGTCTGGCTTAAAGTTTGCGTAGTAGCAGCCTTTACCGCTGGCAACGTTAGGGTTATCCCAAGGGAATTCGGTTCCTGTTTTTCCGCGTGCTGCGTATTCCCATTCTGCTTCAGTCGGTAAGCGATAGCGTTGCACGTATCGCGCTTCTGCGCCAAGGCCTTTCAGCAAGTAATCGGTGCGCCACGCACAGAAAGCGTTAGCCTGTTCCCACGTTACACCTACAACAGGATAGTCGTTGTACGCAGGATTACTGAAGTAGTTGCGCATATAAGTTTCGTTTTCTGAGTTTTGGAAATCGTTTACCCAGCATGTGGTGTCAGGATATACGTTGACGATGTAGGTGTTCAAGAAATCCCATGGTCCAGTGAGCTCACGGTTGATTGTTTCGCGTATGATATTGCCATCGTCATCTACGTAAGCAGTGTCTTTCGAGATAATCACGCGCTCGTTTGGGTCAACGGTGAGGTCGGTGTTCAGGTTTCGCTCTTCTGGATTGAGTCGATTTCGACGCAAAGCAGCTGCAGTATAATCGTAAACCTCATAACGATAGTTGAGTTGACGATAATCGAGCAATTTCTCGCCTGTCACTGGATTGGTGACATACATGCTTTCGAATGCGCGAAGCTCATCTTCGTTAGGCTTACGTGGCAGTGCTTTTTTCCAGTTGATGTGTGGCGTAACAGGATCACCGTTTTTGTCTTCGGTAATCATATACGTTTCATCGCCTGCATAAGCGGGATCTGCCAGTCGGGTGCGCAGAATACTGTCGCGAACCCACTTTACAAATTGTTTGTACTCTGAGTTGGTCACTTCAGTATCATCCATCCAGAAGCCATCCACTGAGATGTCTTTCACAGGCGTCTCTTTACCCCACAGACTGTCTTGCTTTTCGATTCCCATGCGCAAGTATCCGCGATCGATTCTAATCATTCCGTAAGGCGCGGGCTCGCTAAACGCTTTTCCACCGCCTACGCCCACAACTTCGCCACCGCGACCTGCCGACGACATTTGCTTGCTGCCGAAGCAGGAGCAAAGCGCCGCAATCACAACAAAGGCGAACAGGGTTTCAATAGTCTTTTTCATTACTTATAGTGTATTTATCTTTTTTTTATAGTATGCGTGTACTCTGATGTTTATTCTTGCCTTTCTTAACCAGATTCACATCAATCTGATAGCCAACAAACAATTCGTGACTGCCGTTGCCTGGACTGATGGCAGAGGTGTACAGTTCGTAACTATAACCCACTAACACACCGTGGAAACTGCCACCAACGAGAAAAGTAACCGAGTTGGTTGGGCTGTACGAAACGCCGCCATACATCGTCTTTTCTTCGTTCTGATAAACCAATCTACCTGTGATGTCGGCACGAAATGCAACGCCATCGTAACGCGCCAACACAGACGGTTTTATTGTTAAGAACGGATTTCTTAGTTTAATATTGTATCCGCCAGTCAAATAAAACGACGGATCGATTTGCAATTCGTTTGTTTCACCGAGGTCAATCTTCGGACTGGTGAGGTGGAGCGCTGAGATACCAACGTAGAGCGGTCCGCGAACGTAGTAGATGCCTGCGCCAAGATCGAATCCCGAACCGTTGATATCCGCTTTCGTAAGCGCTGGGTCGCCAGAGTCGCCTGGATCGAGTTTCGAACCTTCGAATTTCTCGCTCAACAAGCTGGCCTGTATTCCTGCGCTAATCGTTCCGCCAAATAGTTTATGCTTATACGCATACTGAAGCGTTAATCGCTGATGCGTAAACAGTCCAATTTCATCGTTCAACAGCTGAACGCCAGCGCCATGATAAGCCTTTGCAAGATAGAATGGCGCATCGGCTGCAATATACATCGAGCGCGGATTGTTTTCATAACCTGCAAAGTCGAGCGCGTATGCGCCTACAATATTTATTTTCGATTGCTTTCCAACCGATGCCGCATTGAACGACGGTTCCATGTCGAAGTAATGCGCAAACGATACGTCGTATTGCGCCCAACATTCAGCGCAAAGCAAAAACGAAAATAATATGAATAGAATTCTTTTGTGCACGTCTTGATAACGCGAACTTTTTGCTTTTATTTTGTTTACCAATCCATTTTTTTAGTATATTAAGGTAGAAAAACAAAAAATTTACGCTCAACTTAATTTTTTACAGCAAAAAATCTTTATCTTAGTGACCCAATTCCAAAAAATCTTATGAAACCAATCGAATTTATTCTCTTAGAAGTGTTCGTCATTTGCGTGGCACTTCTCATCGTGTATTACATCAAACAACGACTTAATTCTAAAAAAGAGGAAGTTATGACAAGCAAAATCAATTATGAAGGGAGCGAAAGACAAAACCCAATCAACACAACTGAACTCCTAATGCAGACGCTTCGCAATCTCGGTTGTAAGCCTTCGGTTGACGAAGATGGCGACATTTCAGTCGAATTTCAAGGCGGAAATTTTCTTCTTCGTAGCACAAGCGACAGCCCGTTTGTGTGGATGCATTTTCTGCATTGCTATTCTTGCTCTACCAACAACATCCCACTTTTTTCTGCTGTGCGTAGAGCCATCAATCATTCTAACGTAGAACATGTCGGAAACATGGTCTATACAACTAATCCCGACACAAACGAGTGTTTCGTACACATCATCGACCGTTTTCTGTTCATACAACAAATCCCAAATCTCGACGCTTACCTGAGCCATACCATGCAGGCGGTGTTTTCAAAGCGCCAGAATTTCATCGAAGAACTCGAGAAAATCAAAGTGAAAGAGGGCATTGTAGAACCAGAAAACAACGAGTAAATGAAGCATCTCCACGTAACAACAATCGGTCATACGCACATTCTTCGCGCGTGGCCTTGCCAGGATTTTTCAGCAAGCTTTTCTGACGACCGCATCGCTATCGCAGCCGTTGCCGATGGGCATGGAGCAGATCTGCATTTCCGCAGTGCAACGGGCTCGCAAATAGCGGTTGAAACTGCCGTTGAACTACTCAAAAATCTATCTCAACAGGATGATTTTCTCAATCTTCTTTCTGCTGCGTCATTGACCCATTCTCCAGCGCAAAATCGCGATGGATTGGGCGAAAATCTATCTGAAATAGAACAAAAAATCAACGAACTTTTGACGAATCTCATCGCTTTGTGGCGCGAACGCGTCACATTGCACGCGCAGAGCCATGCAACGACGGAATGGGAGCGCGAGAACGTGAGCTATGGCAGTCGTTGGTACATCGAACGCAGCAAACTTTACGAGATAGCCTACGGCACTACGTTGCTCGCGTCACTCGTTACGCCCGTAGGTTGGCTCGCTTTTCAGATAGGCGACGGAAAAATGATTCTATTCCGCAACGACGAACAATGGGAAGACGCAATCGACGACGACAGCGAGTGCATCGGTCATCTCACCACATCGCTCTGTCAGCCTAACGCCATCAACTCCTTCCGTTACTCATTCGAAGGCAACGCGCAACCGCAAGCGATGCTGCTCTGCACCGATGGTCTGTCGAACGCGTTCCGCACCACTGAAAAACTCGCCAACTTCTACACGAACCTCGTTGCCGATTTCCACGACCACGAAACCGATGAACTGCTCGCAACCCTCAACACATCCTTCCCACGACTCAGCAAAGTAACGGTCGGCGACGACATCTCCCTCGCCGCCATCTACCAGTAAAAATCCCCCATTCCATCGAGAAAATCTTTCATCTCCACGCAATAAAATCGTCATCCCATTGGATGGCGATTTTTTTTGTTGTAAAGTCAGAAAATAGTCCGCGTGAAAAGTGTTAAAAAAGAGTGTTAAATCAGCGTGTCAAAGATTGTTAAAAATGTTAAGTTTTATTTGTTAAAATTTTATTCTACGCGAAAAAAAAGTGCGTTTTTTGCGATTTTTTTCG
>Ga0065708_1006608_pt1 | contig 18592 bp, 15 predicted proteins | sample Hoacrofraction12_2_FD_59095 | JGI IMG/M metagenome (GOLD analysis project Ga0065708, IMG submission 59095) | Hoatzin crop microbial communities from Cojedes, Venezuela, sample from fiber fraction 12 v1 | ecosystem: Host-associated > Birds > Digestive system > Esophagus > Crop | place: Venezuela... | reverse complement strand
CGAACGGCTCGTTTACTTTCGCATACGCCGGAGCGTTTACCGGCCAGGTAGTCGTAACGTTGAAGGCAACAGGGTCGTACAACCTACAGAGCGGGGCGATGTCTCAAGTAGCAGGCGCGAACATATACGTTTATTTGGATAGCGTATTATTAGCAACAACGAGCCTGGCGGATTTGCAGACAGGAAACAGCAACACGGTAACGGTAGCGTTCAGCAAGAATATAACAGCGGGTACGCACACCCTAAAAACGGTGGTTAAGATATCGAACCCCAACTACGACGGAAGCAGCAGTTACACCGTAACGGCCTCTTCAACGTTCAGCGGATGCCAGGCAAGCGCAGACGTGAGAATAAGCCGTTATTTTTCCAATGGCAACGCGGTAGGATGCTCATCGACGCAGTACGCGGAAACGATTATAGAGAATAGCAAGCTGCTACAGAAGGCGGAAGCCGGTAACGTGGGTTATTCGCTTAATAACGGGGTTTTGAAAATCAAGATAGCCGGCACGTGGTACACAGCCTCGCGCAACAGTTCGACGGGGGCTTTAACACTTACGGCGACTTAAGGCTCAGCCCGCACACGGCGCGGGTAGCGTGATATTTGCGGCGTGATTTCACGGCAACGCCGCGAACACTTCACGAACTTTTAGCGAAGTATTATAATAATACGGAAATTTGGTATTTTTGCACTAAAAATTTTAAGAGAAATGACAAACAGAAACGGCGACGTAGTAAGCGCACAGGTATCAAACATCGGGGTTATTGATTTAACCGCGGGTAACTTCAAGAAGGACGTACCTTTTTGCGTGAAAAACGACGGAGAAACAGCGGTAACGCTGGAAGTGAACCTTTGGGGGATGCCCGACGGCGAATTTGTGGCAACACGGTTTGAAACCGGATGGAACCCCGAAATAGTGCGAGAGATTAAACAAAATACAACAACGAACGCCCTTCTTTGGGGCTATTAAAATTTAGATTATGGGTTTAATAATTGGAGTGGGCGACAATAAGCCCTCATTTCCCTACGATTACTATTACGGGGTGAAGATTAACACCACCGTAGCAGACCCGGCGCTGGAGCGCGTAGGGCGTGCAGAATTGCACGTTTCGCTCCCCGTTCAGTCCAAGATGCGCCGATGCCTTCTTAACGACAGCGGCGAAGTGGTTTACTATTTGCACCCGACCGACAGCAGCAAGCGAGACACAGGCGCAGCCGCAGACCTTACAGGCGCAAGCGGCATGGTCATGGTTGAAATACCGGAGCATTACCGAAAATTCGAGTTTGACGGTACCTATTTGCTCGTTTTGCTTTCCGAGTACGCGCTGCCAGGTTTCCACAAGGTACGCAAGGTTTATCGTTCAGCTTACGAAGCCACGGTAGAACGAAGCACCCTCAAGCTGTGCAGCGTGGTAAACACCGACGCAGACTATAGGGGCGGCAACAATAACTCCGGCTACGATGGTACATACCGCGACTTTTTGGGCAGACCGGCCACGCAAATTTCGCTTACTAATTTCCGCACCTACGCACGCAAGCGCGGAACGGCGGGTTACGGCGGCTTAGGGTGGAACTGCGACCTATACGAAGCACAGCTTAACACCTATTGGCTTTACGTGGTTGAGTACGCGAACCTCAACTGCCAAGCCGCGTTTACGTCGGAGCTTACAAGCGAAGGGTACAGGCAAGGCGGATTAGGAAGCGGCGTTACAACGCTCGACGGTACGAAGTGGAAGAACTTTAACGGCTATTACCCGTTTGTGCCATGCGGTTACACCAACAGCCTTGGCAACACCACCGGTAACGTTGAATTTACGATGCCCTTTGAGTACAACAGCAACGGCGCGGGTAACTACGCCGGAGAGTACGACGCGGAAACGGCATACGCTAAAGGCAAATACGTTTCAAGCGGCGATGACCTGTATTATTGCAAGGCAGCAGCAGAAGCAGGAACGGCAATTACCAACACGTCGTATTTTACCAAACAGACGCGAACGGTTGTAAACGTTCCTTCATACCGAGGGCTGGAAAATCCGTTTGGCCATATTTGGAGCTGGACGGACGGTTTGCACGTTCGCATCGTAAGCGGCGACGACGGGGTAAGTGAGTTCTACAGAGCCATCGACGACGACCCGGCCAATTTCCAAGATAGCAATTACACCGGGTACGAGAAGCGCGGCGAGGTACCGAGAACCGAAGGTTACGTTAAAGCCATCCTTTTCGGAGAGTACGGCGAGAACATACCGCAGGCGGTAGGCGGCTCAAGCACTACCTATTTTTGCGACTACTTCTATACAGTCATGCCGAGCAGCGGAGAGCAGCTACGGGGCGTTTACTTCGGCGGTAGGGCGGATAACGGTGCGAAGGCCGGCCTTTCGTCTGCGGCTACGTACTTCGTGCCTACGAACGCGAGTGCGGATATCGGCTCCCGGCTTTGCTTTATACCCGCCGCGTAAACACGAACGGCGACACACTTAACACGCCCCAGCCGCCGCGTTACGGATTTGGCGGCTGGGGTCATTAAAAACAAAAATAGGAGAGTTCAGCATGAGCGAAGAAACCACTAACAAGCAGAGGGAGGACGACGGTAGCCTCTCCTTCTTGCAGATACCGCAGGACGAAGCAAATAAGCACTTCAACTGCGCGGAAACGACACAACAGAAACTAACAAACCTTACGTTTTGGGTTTGCGACTACATAGAAGGCGTAAAAACGAAATTCGGTACGGAACGTTTCTTAGTGAAGATTAAGATGAACCGCGACGACAGCGAGAACGAAGCTAAGAAGTTCTTTACTAACAGCGCGGAAATAAAGTACATTTTGAAGGAGATAAAGAAGCGTAACGCGTTTCCAAGAAAGGTAACCATGAGAGCCAGCGGAACGCGCTACTACATAGAATAAAACAAAAAACGGTTGTCAGTCTATNCGGGGCGTTTACTTCGGCGGTAATGCGNATAACNGTGCGAANGCCGGCCTTTCGTATGCGAATACGAACCACGTGCCTACGAACACGAATGCGAATATCGGCTCCCAGCTATACTGATAAGATAGNACAATATACGAATGGATTGAGACCGCGCCNATAACAAGGCGGAAAATATTTTTATTTAACGGGCTTTGGTAGCCGCCAGGCAAAGAAGACCGCAAATCAGCAAAGAAAGACATGAAGCGAATCGGCAACTTATACGACAGTATAATAAGTTTNGAGAATTTGCGTAAGGCCGACGAAAAGGCGCGCAGAGGAAAAACCAAAAGTTACGGCGTGAAAATCCACGACCGCAACCGGGAAGCCAATTTGCAACATTTGCACGAGGTTTTGAAAGCCGGAGAGTTCAAGACCTCAAAATATAGCACCTTCACGATACACGAGCCAAAGGAACGCTTAATTTTCCGTTTGCCGTACTTTCCCGATAGAATTGTACACCACGCCGTAATGAACATCATGGAACCTATTTGGGTTTCCGTTTTTACGGCAGACACCTACAGCTGCATAAAGGGGCGCGGAATACATTTGGCAGCGCGCAAACTTCGACAGGTGATTAAGAAGGACAAAGAAAGCTGTACGTATTGTTTGAAAATAGATATACGCAAGTTTTACCCGTCAGTGAACCACGACGTTTTGAAGTCTATTATACGCCGGAAGATTAAGGACACACGGCTGCTTAACCTTTTGGACGAGATAATAGACAGTGCAGAGGGTTTGCCGATTGGTAACTATCTTAGCCAATACTTAGCGAATTTGGTATTAACCTACTTCGATCATTGGGTGAAGGAGGTTAAACGGGTACGCTATTATTTCCGATACGCCGACGACATAGTAGTTTTACACAGCAGTAAGCAGGTACTTAGGGAACTACTTACGGAATTTGAAGCCTACCTAAAGGAAAACGTTAGGCTGGAGGTCAAGCCCAACAAACAGATTTTCCCTGTAGCGAAAGACCACCGAGACCAAAGCGGGCGCGGTATAGACTTCTTAGGCTTTGTTTTCTACTTAAACGAGACACGGCTGCGCCGACGTATTAAGCAAAACCTTTGCCGGAAGTGTGCCAAGATACTCAAGCGTGAGAACCGGCCAACACCGGAAGCCTTCAAAAAGGAGATAGCCTCCTGGTGGGGCTGGTGCAAATACAGCGACAGCGACTATTTTATTAACAAGTTAAACGAAAAAATAAAGCCTTATGAAATCAAATTCGGATAAGAAGCCCGCGGTTTTCCAGCCGCTGGGTAACGGCGCATACCACTACAACTATAACATCGTGGAGCGCACAGAGAAGGACAGCGAGACAGGCGAGAGCCGAACCGTTTACGACTACGACACCGTGAAGGTTTGGGATAAGCCCGAATACGAAAAGCTGGTGAAGGCAGTTATTCGCGAGGAGATAGACGAGACAAAGGAATTTTCCTACGTGAACGACTATAACGCCGCCGTATTGGGCATCATCGACGACGAAACGGAAGCAGACGCAGCGAAGACGGCTTATAAAGAATACCTCGCCTTTGTTGTCGAGGTGAAACAGCAGGTTAAGGCCGACTTAGAGGAAGCGGGGTACTAAAGATGTGGTTTGAGAACTTTTTTAAGTCTATTTTCTCTTACGGCTCACGGGCTCTCGTGTGGGTTTTCGGGGCGTTTTGGGGATTGATACAGCCTACCATCCCCTTTGCCGCTATTTGTTTCTTCGCGATACTTTTAGACTGTTTCACGGCGTGGAGACTCAGCCGGAGAGTGAAGAAGAAACACCCGGAAGCCAGCGACGGCAAGTTTAAGAGCAGCTACGCGCGGCGGATGTTCGTAACGCTTTTCATAGTGTACGCCTGCACGTTCTTAGCCTTCCTTATAGACGAATATATTTATCCGTTTGTAGATTTATACTTAGCGAATTGGATAAGCGGCGGTTTTTGCTTAGTCCAGCTCCTTAGTGTATTGGAAAACGAGAGCAGCGAAAACGACCACCACTGGGCGAAGGTTTTGCAAAAGGTTTTGGTAGATAAGGCCGCGCGCCATTTCGACATCGACCCGGAGCATCTCCAGCCTGGAAAACAGCAGCCCGAAAACGCCGACGAAGCAGCGGCCGGAGAGGAAGAACCGTAATAAGAAGTAATTATGGCAGACATAAAGATTTTAGCCCCCTTCATACTCAGCTGGGAAGGCGGTTTTTCAAACCACCCCGCCGACCGTGGAGGGGCGACGAACAAGGGCGTTACTATAGCGACGTGGAAGGCACAGGGCTACGATAAGGACGGAGACGGAGACATCGACGTAGCCGACCTTAAGCTCATTACCGACCAGGACGTTATTAACGTAGTCATGAAGCCGCACTTTTGGGATAGGTGGAAAGCCGACAAAATACGCTGTCAGTCGATAGCCAACATTTTAGTAGATTGGGTATGGGGTAGCGGATTGTACGGCATTACCAACGTGCAAAAGCTTTTGGGCGTGCAAGTGGACGGCGTAGTAGGCGCGAAGACCTTAGCGGCCATCAACAGGCGCGAACCCCGCCAGCTTTTCGCTGAGATCAAGAAGGCGCGCGTAGCCTATATTAACAAGTTGGTACAGAAAAGACCCAGCCAAACCGTTTTCAAACGGGGCTGGCTGCGCCGGTTGAACGGTATCAATTACGGAAGCCTTACTTACGGCGGAAAAACCGTAAACTTCAAAGACTTATGAAACAGTTGGTATTTTTTGTTTGTGTAGTTTTCCTTTTGGGTTTGTCCGGCTGTGCCAGCAGCCGGGCGACCCTTAGGGATGCCACCGAGAAGGAGCGCAAGGAGACGGTAACGGAAACGGCCAAGCAGCAGCAGGCCGCCAGCCGCGACAGCCTTACGGCGTTATTGCAGGGCAGCGAACGGCGTACCGTGGTTATTAAATTCGAGGAAGTGGAGTATTATCAAGCCGCCACCGACACGGCGGAAGGTGAGAACCACGCAGCGACCTATAACAGACGCACCGGGGAACAGTCAGACAAGCCGCCTAATTCGGGGAGCGTGAAGGCGCGGCGCAAAGGCACCATTACCATCAACGCCGCAAAAGAGCAGACGCACCAGGCGACGGAGATACGCGAGACGGCCAGCCAGGAACAGGAAAGCGCGAAGCAGTCTTATACAGCAGAAGAAGAAAAGACCAGCAAGAAGGAGACGACAAGAAAATCGGCGAAAGCCTATATTTGGGCGGCCGTCGGTTTGGCGTTGGCCGGAGCCGTAGCGTTTTGGTTTCTTCGCCGCCGGAGGTGAGAGGGCATAAAAATACCCGAAGAAATACCAAAATCGGGTACTTTTTCGGGTACTTATTTCGCAAAGCCTTTTATTTAGGCGTTATTTGCGGAGAGAGAGGGATTCGAACCCCCGGTACCTCTCGGTACGACGGTTTTCAAGACCGTTGTAATCGACCACTCTACCATCTCTCCTAATACTAACGATTGTATCGAAGTCGAAAGCGAGTGCAAAGGTAAAGAGTTTTTTTTATTTTACCAAATTTTTCCATTCTTTTTTTTCTATAATAACGTAAAATATGTTGTATTCGGAGAAAAAAGAGTAACTTTGCATCATGATTTATCCGAAAGATTACGAAGAAAAGATTGGATTCTCAAGAATAGCAGAACTACTGAAACAATTATGTCTTAGTCAAATGGGAAGGGAAGAGGTCGACGAGATGGCCTTTTCACAGGATGCTGACACCATAAATGAACATCTGGAACATACAAGGGAATTCAGACGACTACTCGTGGAACAGGAAAATGTGAGGATGGATTTCTTTATCGATGTAAGGGCTGCCCTGAATCGTGTGAAACCTGAAGGTACTTTTCTGGAAGAGTCGGATCTGTTCGACTTGCGTAGATCTTTGGATACTATAGAATCTATTATCCGTACGTTTAATATCAACGACAGCGATGATGCGGGCATACGCTATCTTTATCCTGCACTGCACCGCTTAGCAGAGGATGTGATGACTTTCCCTGTTATCATAAAGGATATCGATGCAATAATAGATAAATTCGGTAGGATGAAGGATTCGGCATCGCCTGAACTGGCACGTATCAGACAGGAACTGGCTAAGACCGAAGGAAGTGTGTCGAGGACTCTTATGTCTATACTGCGGTCTGCTCAACAGGAGGGTACGGTGGAGAAAGATGTCACACCTGCCATGCGCGACGGCCGTTTGGTGATTCCTGTTGCTCCTGCTCTAAAGAGAAAAATACACGGTATAGTACACGATGAGAGTGCCAGTGGTAAGACGGTGTTTATAGAACCGCAGGAGGTTGTTGAGGCTAATAATAAGATACGTGAACTGGAAAACGAGGAGCGACGGGAGATCGTAAGGATACTGAAGGAGATTACATTGATGATCCGTCCGTCAATCAGCGATATCATCGACTCGTACATTTTCCTGGGCGAAGTGGATTTTATCCAGGCAAAGACGAAGTTTGCCGATATGATAGGGGGATATGAGCCGAAAGTGAAACCTGAACCTTATATTGACTGGATACAGGCGAAACATCCTCTACTGCTCATGTCTTTTGAGAAGAAAAACAGGGAAGCGGGAGCTGACGAACAGAAGAAGGTGGTGCCACTGGATATTATGCTTACTAAGGATAAACGACTTCTAATAATCTCTGGTCCTAATGCCGGAGGTAAGTCTGTATGTCTAAAAACAGTGGGTCTGCTTCAATATATGTTGCAATGCGGTTTGTCTATACCTATCGGAGACCGTTCTACGACGGGTGTTTTCGACTCTATAATGATAGATATAGGTGATGAACAGAGTATAGACAATGATCTCAGTACGTATTCGTCACATCTGATGAATATGAAGATGATGATGAGACATGCCTCAGGCAGAACCTTACTTCTTATCGATGAGTTCGGTACAGGTACGGAACCTCAGGTAGGTGGTGCTATCGCCGAGAGCGTACTAAAACAGTTCTGGCAGAAGAAGGCATGGGGAGTGATTACCACTCACTACCAAAACCTGAAATTGTTTGCGCAGGATCATAAGGGTGTTGTTAACGGTGCAATGCTTTACGACAGACATGAGATGAAAGCTTTGTTCCAATTGGCGATAGGACAGCCCGGTAGCTCGTTTGCAATAGAGATAGCCAGAAAGATTGGTATTCCTGAAGATGTTATAAAGGATGCTACGGATATCGTAGGATCGGAGTATATACAGAGTGATAAATACCTGCAGGATATCGTACGCGATAAACGTTATTGGGAGGGTAAACGTCAGACGGTACACCAATACGAAAAACGCTTGGCTGACTCGATAGAGAAATACGAAAACGATGTTAACGCTCTGAAAAAAGAGAGAAAAGAGATTCTGCAAAAGGCGAAGGAGGAAGCGAAGACGCTGTTGGACGAGGCTAACAGACGTGTAGAGAATACTATCCGTGAGATAAAAGAGGCACAGGCCGAGAAGGAGAATACCCGTAGGATAAGACAGGAACTGGACGATTTCAGAAATGAGGTTGAAACGGTAGACCAAAAGGAGATAGATGAGAAAATAGCTAAGAAAATGGCACAGATCCAGGCGCGACGCGACCGTCAGAAACAAAGAAAGGATGACAAAGGGCAGTGGCGAATGGAAAATGGTGAGTGGACGAAGGTCAAAGTTTCTCCTAAGACGGATGCTGAAAAGAAGAAGGATACCGTAGAAAAAGTTGAGAAGGATGTCATCGGAGTAGGGGATACGGTCAGAATTCACGGCACAAACACTGTCGGTACGGTGGAATCTATAAGTGGCAAGAATGCATCGGTAATTTTCGGTGACATAAAATCCAGAGTCAAGGTGGAACAGCTTGAACATGCTTCCAAACCGAAGAAGAGTGATGTGTCATCGACTAAAAAGACTATTATCACCCGTCAGACAATAGATACTCACAGGGAACAGTTCCATCAGGAGATAGACCTGCGCGGTATGCGTGCCGAGGAGGCTTTGGATAAGGTGATGCATTTCATAGACGATGCTATTCTCGTGGGAGTGCATAACGTGCGTATCCTTCATGGTAAAGGAAATGGTATTTTACGTCAGTTGATACGTCAATACCTCGCTACTGTACCCAATGTGGTATCTTTCCGTGATGAACATGTACAGTTTGGCGGAGCGGGAATAACTGTCGTAGAACTATAATTGTCTATATATTATTTTCTTCCAACTGCTCCGATAATTCAAAGTAGTGTTCGGTCTCAACATCCAACGCACTCTTTATGGATGTATATTTGTTCACCAAATCCATGTTCGAGGCATTGGCAACATCAGAAAGCAGGGTGTCTAATTCTTTTAGCTGATCCTCATATTCAGNNATCCTCTTNTCTAGAATTTTTAATTTCCTTCTCTATCTTCTGACGTTTACGTTGNATCTTCTTGCGTTCCTCGTAGTCCATCTTATTCGATGTCTCAGGAACGACATTCGTCTGTGTTGTATTAGTGGTGGTCGNTGATTTATTCTCGGAANTACTGTTCAGNGCATCTAATCCTTCTATGTTCTTCTTAGCNANGAANTCATAAATACCTCCGATATTCTCTATCACTTTCTGNTTACCNAACTCATANACCTTNGTAACCAAACCGTCGAGGAACTCACGGTCGTGACTGACGATTATAGCGGTACCGTCGAAAGTNTTNATAGCCTCTTTGAGTACATCTTTCGATGCCATATCCAGGTGATTGGTAGGCTCGTCNAGGATAAGCAGGTTNACNGGTTCTAGTAGAAGACGGATCATTGCCAAACGACTNCTCTCTCCTCCGCTAAGAACTTTTACCTTTTTCTCTGACGCCTCGCCACCAAACATAAACGCTCCTAAGATATTATTTATCTTTAGACGAATCTCCCCGCGTGCCACGTTGTCTATGGTCTCATGNACGGTAAGGTTTTCATCGAGCANCTGTGCCTGNTTCTGNGCAAAATAGCCTATCTGTACATTATGACCGACCTTCAGATTTCCTTCGAAGGGGATTTCTCCCATGATACATTTCACCAAGGTTGACTTACCCTCGCCGTTACGTCCTACGAAGGCCACTTTCTCACCGCGACGGATGGAGAGCGTAACATCCTTAAACACGCAATGCTCACCATAATCCTTACGTACATCTTCGCAGATAATAGGAAAATCGCCGCTGCGTTGACATGGAGGAAACTTGAGGTGTAATGCNGAGTTGTCTACCTCGTCAACCTCTATAGGNACAATCTTTTCGAGCATCTTTATCCTGCTTTGTACCTGAACGGCCTTGGTGGGTTTATATCTGAATTTCTCAATGAAATCTTTGGTCTCCTGTATCAGTTTCTGTTGGTTCTCGTACGCTCTTATCTGTTGCTCTCTTCTTTCAGCCCTGAGCTTTACATATTCATCGTATTTTACCTTGTAATCAACAACCTTCCCGCAACTTATTTCCAAGGTGCGGTTGCATACTTTGTTGATGAAAGCACGGTCGTGACTGACAAGAACCACCGCCTTTCCGTTTTGTGCCAGAAAATTCTCCAACCACTGTATACTTTCTATATCGAGGTGGTTGGTAGGCTCGTCGAGAAGCAGTACATCAGGATCTTCAAGCAGTATCTTTGCCAGTTCTATACGCATACGCCAACCTCCACTGAACTCGGATGTAGGTCGCTGGAAGTCTGTCCTCTCGAATCCTAAGCCCGTAAGCGTGCGTTCCATCATTGCCTCCTGATTGAAGGCGTCGGACAGCATGAGACGNTCNTGAAGNGCAGTGAAACGGTTTACGAGTTTCATATAGTCNTCTGTATCATAGTCGGTGCGTTGCGACATCTCGTCTTCAAGACTCTTCAGTTTCGCTTTCATCTTNGTGATATGTGCGAAAGCTTTNCGTGTCTCTTCGATGACCGACGTATTGTCGGATATCTTCATCACCTGTGGCAGGTACCCGATGGTACAGTCTTGCTGTANNGCGATAACACCCGAGGTGGGTTGNTGTAATCCACAGAGCATCTTAAGCATGGTGGATTTACCGGCACCATTCTTTCCAACGAGTGCGATACGGTCGTGCTCGTTGATAACAAAACTGACATCACTGAAGAGTGGACTTGCTGAAAACTCTACCTTTATGTTTTCTACAGATATCATTACTATATGCTTTAAAAAAGGCTGCGTCACACGCTATGACACAGCCTTCAATATTTTTGATGTTCTATATGCTATTAGAAGAACAAGTAACGCTTGTCAACTATTTTAGCCTTTTGATATAATTCTGACATGAAACGACTTGCGCCCTGCATAGCCTGACGAGCTAGCTTCTGCTCCTCTGTCTTTTCATCGAATTTCTGTGAGTTGTTAGTGTTCTCACCTACAACCTTGAATACGTATGCTCCGGCATTTCCCTTAACAGGTTTAGCACTGAACTGNCCGTTCTTTGTTGCTGCNACAGCACCACTNAGTGCAGACTCTGCAGTACCTGTAGCTGCTACGAATACAGGAGAGTTAAANGTAATCTGNTTAACATCAGTAACCTGTGCACCTTTAGCCTTTGCCTGATCNATGCTCTTAACACCGTCTAATTTCTTAGCCAGCATCTCNAACTTCTTATCCTTAAGAACCTCAGCCTTAACAAGAGCCTCAACCTCAGTATCCTTTTCGCTTCTGTAACCCTCTTTGTGTATGCCGTTAAGAGCAATAACNAGCAGGTTGTCGTTGTTTCCGCACTCATACAGAGGTGATACATCACCCTGTTTAGCATCGAACAGCCATTTCATTGCATCNCGAGTAGCGCGGAGACCGATGATNTTNTGGTCTGCACTAGAGATATTCTTACGCTCCTCAACAGTGTAACCATGCTTCTTTGCCTTGTCAGCAAGTGCGTTGAAGTCAGAACCAACCTCGCTTACAAACTGNCTGAACTTGTTGTATGCAGCAGAATATGTATCCTTAGAGAAGTCGATAGTACGTTTGATAACGGCAACATCGTATTTNNCGATATTNTTACGACGGTCTGTTACCTGAACGATGATATTACCTGTAGCCAATTCTACATTCTTCAACTCATTAACACCACTTGTTGTGAGAGTCTTAAGATATTTGAGGTTGTCACCTTCGATAGCCTGTCCGCCTTCATACATAGCAGAAGTAAGCCATGTCTTCTTACCCTCTTGTCCGTATTTCTTAGCGATAACCTCGAAGTCAGCGCCACCCTGCAGTGCCTTGTAAATACTGTCTGCTTTCTCACGAGCCTGGTCTATTGACTCNCCGCCAACCTGTATCTGACGGAATTCGATAGAGTCAGGAGCCTGAACCTTAGAGAGAAGTCTTACCACGTTGATAGTGTTATCCATTTTGTTCTCCTTTGGACCAACAGTCTGACCAACGGCCATAGAGTCAATCATTGATTTGATGTCTCTTGGAAGAGCNTTCTCTGATACAGGAAGTCCAACGTATGCCATAAGAGAGTTTGACTTACGAATAACCTCACCTACATTTGATGAATTTCTCAAACTGTCTGTAGCGGCTNNNATCTCTTTGTTCAGGGCAGCACGGTCTTCAGGACTAGCCTCAACCTTTACACTTACATATTTGATGTCACGTGTTTCCATTGGTTGGAGGAACATCTCCTTCATCTCGTCATACTTAGCNTTGATGTCGCTGTCNGANATCTTCACATCCTTGTCNTTGATAGAAGAGTAGGCCAGTGAAGCCAACTGTATGTTCTTCTCNTTAACAGAAGCGTCGTATGAACTCTTAGCAGAGATAGGATTAGANATAAATGCAGAAGCTAATAGCGACTGATATTTATCTGCCAACAACTGCTGACGGAGAGNTTTCTCTGTGTATGTCCAGTAGTTATATATTGCCTTCATCTGCTCGTAAACCTGTGGGTTTGATGCAGACANAGAACCAGACTTCTTATATTCCTCGATAAACTTNTTCAGTTGGTTAACATCGAAGAGACCTGTCTGTTGGTTGACAAACGGAGTCTGTCTCAGTGCAGGATGTGTACCTGCTGCCAGTACATTTGCCATTTCCTGGTCTGTTACTGTCAGACCGATCTTCTCACATTCAGCTTCGATGAGTCCGTTCTGAACGAGGTTGTTCCAGATCTGATCCTTTACATGGTTCAACTCTTCCTCTGACAGGTTTTCACGTCCCTGGGTAACCTTTATTACCTCGCTGTACTCGTCGATAAGCGCTTGGAACTCCTGTACATTAACTTTCTTTCCTAAAATCTCTCCCACCTGTTGACGACTCTCGTTACGTGTAGATTCACAAGAACGGAAAGCCTCTTCGGCGATAAACGCAAAAAGACCCAAACCGATGATTCCCACCAATAGGGCGCCTTTGCTTCTGATCTTACCTAAAACTGCCATTTTTCTATTTTTTTTATTATTTCTTTCTCAAAAAACGTATTTTTTCAATTCAAGCTGCAAAGTTATAAAAAATAAACGAGATGTGAGTTTTTTTAATTGTTTTTTTACTATTTCACACTCGAAATTAAGACTGCTTGTTTACTTTGAGCCTTACTAATTCTATTTTTGCTATCGTACTTTTTATTATTTTGAACTCAAAATCACCGATTCTCACTATTTCATTCACCTTAGGGATACTGCCGTAATTGTGCAGAATGAGTCCACTGACGGTTTTATATTCGTCGGATACNGGTAAATTNAGGTCNTAGTCTTCATTCACCTTGTCTATCTCNATACGNGCTGACAGAATGTACTCCGAATCGTTTACTTTCTTGCTCACGTAGTTGGTGTTATCATGCTCGTCNGTCATATCACCCAANATATCCTCAATCATATCTTCTAGGGTGATAATACCGCTTACGCTACCAAATTCGTCGACTACGATACTTATCTTTCTCTTCTCGTGGAGGAATGTCTGCAGCAGTTTTACCGTCGGCATGGTTTCCGGTACATACGACAGTTCATGTATGCGTGAGCGCCAGTTGTCAGGGTCGTCAAACATCTCGGATACATGGATATAACCTTTGACGTTGTCGATATTATCTTCGTAAATNATAACCCTGGATTTCCCTGAGTCGGTAAANGTNTCGTATAATTCCGATGTCGTACAGTTGATGTCTATCGCAACGAGCTCTGTACGCGGAATCATACAGTCTCGTACCTTATTGTCTGAAAACTCCAAGGTGTTCTGGAAAATCTTAATATCACTCTGTATCGTCTCATCATCCGACTCGTTGATACTCGTCTCCACGAGATGTCCTAAATCGGTTTTCGTGAAAATGTTACTTTCTTTCTCCTTTTTATCATGTATTCCCAATATTTTCATTATTATACTCGAGAGAAACGTAGTAAACTTACTTATCGGGTATAAGATGATGAAGAAGAAATAAGCTAGTGGAGCGAAAAAGGTCAATAATTTGTTCGGGTTACTCTTGAAGTACATCTTAGGCAGGAATTCACCTGTAAGCANTACTACNAAGGTAGACATAACAGAGTTTACGGGNACCATTACCGATGGAGGCAACGANGCAAACACCGTTTGGTTCAACAGACGGGCGAATAGGATACCATACACTACCAATACGATNTTGTTGCCTATGAGTAGTGTAGATATATAGTTTTCNGTATGTCGATAGAAGAAAGCGACAGCTTTCTGTGATAGTCCCTTCCCCTTGTCGACTTCCATAAGCAACTTGTCGCTGGAAACGAATGCTATCTCCATGCCAGAAAAGAATGCACTTAACATGAGACATATTACTATGCCGACGATGTAGCTCATATATTATTTTGTTATATTCGGTTTCTTTGGCTTTGCCTTCATGTGTGATCTTGGTTTTGGCGGCTCCACCTTAGTTGTGTCCTGTTTATTTTTATTATCTTTGTTATCCGAGGTCTGCTCATCTCCACCCTCGTTATGTACCATAGATCCCTTGGAATTGGTGACCGTATAGTATCTAAGTTTCTCGTCACTCTTAAATGTTGACCCCTGTATTTCTCTTTCGGGTGTTATTATGTGTGCAAATACATTCGAATAAAGTTCTTTTCGTCCTTCATCCCAATAGAGCTGCTCACTCTTGTATATCATACCGTCCACCGTCTTGTAGACCACCCTTCCACGCAGTTCCCAGAGTCTTTTTTTGTCGTAATAATATGCGGTATCACATTGTATGTATGCCTGCAGCTTATATTTGTCGTCATACTGCTCCAGAAANACCCCTTTGTCGAAAGTCCAACGTGACGGNTTCCNTTTGTTGTTAACATCCCATCTCTCGGTTACGATACGATATTTCACTTTTCCTGAGTCTGTGATAAAGGTGTTGACACCATACGTTGTCATCATAGATACCGAGTCGCCATCGTTTATCGCAGGCGCGGTGTGTTCCACNACCTCCTGACAGGAATACAGTGAGAGAAAGAAAGCACAGACGATGTATTGTGCTACTCTCATATAGGATATAGGGTTGTTTAATCGAACTTCCATTTCATGAACCAGCGCTCGTTGAATGTCAANCCGATATTGATACGGAAGGAGTTTTCCTGTATAAGGTTCTCTGCCGATGTTCTAACATATTGTGCGCTGATGTTAAGCAGAGATCTGTTGTTATAACCATTGATGATAGGTATACCAAAACCGATAGATGCGCTATACTGCTTCGGTCCATCATTTCCGTTGACTTTTATGTATGGCGAAGTGTAAGAAACACCGGCTCTGTATCTTATCCTGCTAAAGAATTTACGAGAGTAGGGGTTGGGCGTGTAACCGCCACCGACAGTGATTTTATGTCTGTCTTTCAGTAATCCCGACTGCATAGTGAAACTTCCGTCGCCGGAGGCAGAATAGGAAGGTATGCTAAGACTGCCCCATTTCTGGAGAGAATAGTCAACACCTATGACCCAGTTGTAGGAATGGTTAAACGCAATACCCACACCGATAGTATGAGGTACCCTTAAATCCTCGCTCAATGAGAATTTTGTTGTATCGGTAGTTGATGTACTAGACTTGGTGTCTAATATCATACAGGTACTCTCCGAAGCTACATTATGTCCTAGTCCATAAACGGCACCTAATGTTACCACATCCTTTTTGTTTACCGGTATCATCACCTGTGCACCCACCTCGAGGTTGAATCCCTTAAGAGTCATCTCGTATTGTTTTGTCAAGGANTTNATGGCTGAAGAACTATAGGTATTGGCAATACTTCTCTCGATATTTCCCCACATATATGATCCTGTAACACCGACAGACANANANTTNATAGGTCTCCATCCGATACCGAGAAACAGCTCCCTGGTTCCACCACTTCCGGAATAAGTAGTGGTCGATGTCGTAGAACTGGAAGTATCGTAATAATCGTGTGCTATCGTCGTGGTGTTATAGTATTTGTATCCTACGTTGGTAATAGGTCTGATACCAAAAGCCATACCTACATTCTTGAATATACGGAATGCGCCNGATGCATATTCAAAACTTGCCGTTTTTGCATTCTTCTTAACCGAATTCTCCGAAAAATTGGTTAGCTGTCCTGACAGTCCCATATCGAAGATAAATGTCAGCGAGTCGATGTTTGAGAAAGATGCAGGGTTAAGGGTGTTTACACCTTCCGTAAGGCGTAATGCGTATCCCAATCCGTTCATTCCAATATTGTATCCTCCGCCCCTTTCTGCTATTACTCCGTAACCAAATTGACTATAGGGTGACTTTGTGCTGCTTTGAGCCATGATTGCCGTTGNCAATCCCTGTGCCAGCACCAAAGCCAGTATTTTTTTGCTCATTTTGCTTCTCTATAATTTTTCAGGGTGCAAAATTATTAAAAAAAAACGAGAAAAGTGCATCATGTCTGCAAAATATCATTTATTTTTGCATCGTGAAACGTTTTAAAGGTATTTTTAAGGTCGCGCTGCTGTCTATCGCCTTTATGTTGCCAACAGAAGGTTGGGCACAGACAGACGGGATGGATTCGGTTGACGTGTCATTGCTTACGTGCGGTTCGGGTAATGAGGTATATACGGCTTTCGGACATACCGCNATACGCGTCAACGACCGTAGACAGGGCGGGCGTGACATGGCATTCAATTACGGAATATTNTCTTTTAAGGAAAAATTCTTTGTCCTGCGCTTTATTTTCGGTCTTACNGACTATGAGTTGGCTTGTTACCCGACAGATGCTTTCTGTGAGGGATACAGACGTGAGGGTAGGATGGTTGTGGAACAGGTTCTGAATCTTACGAANGNGGANAAACAGAGACTCGTTACTGCCTTGTTGGTCAACTGTCTNCCGGAAAATAAAACATATCGATATAATTTTTTCTATGACAACTGTACTACTCGCGCCCGTGATATTATTTTGAAAAATNTTGACGGTGATGTAGATTTTAAGTGGAAAGGNNATCGTACTACATATAGAGAGATGGTACACGAGTGGAACGGAGGTATGCCTTGGTATCGTTTCGGTGAAGATCTTCTGCTTGGACTNATGGCNGATGTGGATATCNATGAAAAGCAACAGCAGTTNTCACCGATAAAGATGGAGAATGACATGATAGATGCATCCATTACCAATTCCAAGGGTGAGAAAAGAAATCTTGTTAAGTGCTCCAATAAATTGACGACCAGTAGTTTCGTTAGCAATAGTAAAAGTTTTCCTTTAACGCCATTGGAAGTCAGCGTTTGGGTGTTGCTCATAGTGTCTATTCTGACCTTTGTAGAATGGAAACGTAAGAAAGTTTTCTGGATGCTTGATGTCCTAATGTTTCTCGTTGCGGGATCGTCGGGCATTATTATTTTTGCGATGATTTTTTCGCAGCATCCTACGGTTAGTTTGAATCTGAATATATTGTTTTTGAATCCGATACCCCTTTTCTTGATACCTGTTACAATTAAAAGGGGATGGAAAAAACTTTACAATCCAGCTTTTAAATATATACTTATCGTGCTATTGGTGTTCGTAGTTATAGCACCTATTTTTCAACGAATACCCCTAGCTTTGATCGTTTTGGCATTATCTTTGCTGGTTAGATGTGTGTCGCAGGTTTTCCTAAGACAAAGGTTACAAGCGGTATGAGATGTTAAAATCATCGTTAAGTCTACATTTTATATATTGTGTGCTTGACTTGTTTGAAATAAATTTTGTACCTTTGCACCACTTTTGTATGAAAATAGAAAAAATAATATAAAATGAGTTTTATTAATGTAATCCAAAACCTTTTTGGCAATAAGTCGACTCGTGATATGAAGCTTATTCAGCCGGAGGTTGAGAAGGTGAAGAAAGCATTTGAGTCGATAACCCTTTTGAGTAATGATGAACTGCGTGCCAAGACGAAGGAATTGCAGCGTTATGTTCAGAATTCGGCTCTTAAAGAGAAACAGGAGATAGAGGCGTTGAAAGCAACGATAGAGGATACTCCTATCGATGAACGTGAGACTATTTTCAACAAGATAGACAAGTTGGAGAAGGACGTTCTCGAAATATATGAGAAAGCCCTGAACGAGGTGATGCCCGATGCTTTTGCTATCGTTAAGGACACCGCCCGTCGTTTCGCGGAGAACGAGACCGTCGAGGTTGAGGCTACAGATTTCGACAGGGAACTGGCTGCAACGCATGATTTCGTACATATCGAAGGTGACAAAGCTATATATCAGAACCACTGGGTAGCAGGAGGAAACGAGACTGTTTGGGACATGGTACAC
>Ga0065708_1040034_pt1 | contig 18602 bp, 14 predicted proteins | sample Hoacrofraction12_2_FD_59095 | JGI IMG/M metagenome (GOLD analysis project Ga0065708, IMG submission 59095) | Hoatzin crop microbial communities from Cojedes, Venezuela, sample from fiber fraction 12 v1 | ecosystem: Host-associated > Birds > Digestive system > Esophagus > Crop | place: Venezuela... | reverse complement strand
CGCGATATCGCGGGATGGAGCAGTTGGCAGCTCGCAGGGCTCATAACCCTGAGGTCGTAAGTTCGAGTCTTACTCCCGCAACCACACTAAAAAACCAGCTTTTGCTGGTTTTTTGTTTTTACTGAATTCTTTGATTTTTCCGAATAAAAATCTAGGCATCATCTTCAGGTAGATGCCAACCGTGTTCATGATAAACAGTTTTAGCATTTGGATGCTCTTTTTCGTATTTTTCATTTGCTCTTCTGTATAAAATATCATCAAATTTTTTTAATATTTTTTCACACACTTCATATTCTTCTATGGTTTTACATCCATGAACCATTTTATCTCTAACTATTTCTCTTTCTTCATGTAATTTATCAGTTGACATCAATTCCATTCTAATTTTATTGTATTTAAATAAATCCATATCAAAGCCCCTTTTATCTCTTTATTTTTTATTATCATTGTTGAAACAAATTTTAAAATGAATCTTATAAATTTAATTAGAAGTTAAGTTTCAATCAAATCAAAAAACTAATATTATAAACTCTTTATCCTATTTCTCGTAATTTTTCATATACTTTATTAAAATCATATAACTCTATGTCATCAAATTCATTTGTTTTATATCCGGTATTTAATACAAATAACATACATTTAAAGTCGTATAAAGGAATATTATCATATTTCTCAATGTTGTCACAATAATCTTTAACATCTCCAACTTTAGCTATAACACATAAATATTGGTAATCTTCATTTATATACTGCGTATTATTATCAGGGTGTGCTTCTAAATAATGTTGATTTGGTGTTAATGCAATAATATTTTCTAAGTAATTTGCAATAGTTGGATATTCATTTTGCGGAAAAATATGGTGCATTTGAGTTGCTTTTTCACTTGGATATTCGCCATTTATCTTCATCTCTGACAATCCGTCTCTATATCTGTCATTAAATTGTTTTATTCTACGTTTTGCTTTGTCTACATTATATGTAAGAATATTATCATTTTTAATATCCATATATTGTTCAAATTCTTTTCTTGTAATATTTTTTGGCTTTGCTACTTCACTATCTCTCCAATTAAGCCTATTATAGAGTAACATGTCATATGTTATAGCAGAGTTTGATATTCTTCCATTTTCAGTTCCACATTTTCTAAATTTAAAAGCTAATGGATTAATCACTTTTGTAAATATACGAGATATTTCTGTGGAACCATTTTTGTCTGTATTGTTTTTTATAAAATTTATATATCTTTGTTTTATTGCTAAATAACTTTCTTTGGTTTGGACTTCAAAAAATATATTAAAATCCTCCAAAAGGTTAGAGTCTTTTAATACTTTTTCTATATAAAGTATTAAAAAATCTAAAGCATTTCTATCTCTAATTGAAATATAATCCAAAAGATCATAATTCTTTAATTTGTAATAATTCTTATGTCCGCTATGTTCTTCACTCAAAACCTGACTATATGCTAATAGCTTAATAGGTTGTGAAAAAAATTTATCATATTCGTTGCTCGATGCTTCACTATCAACTCCAGGTTTTCTAAAAATACTCTCAATTATATCTATAGAATAATCACTATTCCAAATATCTTTAACAGTAAATTCTTTATTCCTGTCATTTTCTAAATAATTAATAATGCAATCTGCTATAATGCAAATTACGTCCGGAGTACACTTTTGATCTATCCAACAACTATAATGACTTTTTCTTAAGTCGAAATTAAAATTGCTAAAATATTCTTTTATTTTTTCTTTCATTACTCCTCCTTCAACTTTCCAAAGAAATATACAGAATTATTATCTACATTTAGTGATCGAGTTTGAAAGTTCCTGGCTAATGCATAAAAGTCTCTATATTCAGAAGAACTTAAAAATTTCATTTGCTTTTCTGTTAATTTTTCATTTTTATCCTTGGGTATTAACAATGCTACGCTTCCGTTAGTAACTGTGTTTTTAGGTTTTATCATTATTCGTGGCTTATATGTCATATTAGGTGTCATATAAATATTTTCAGCATTGATATATTTATTCACTGAATAATCATTGATTACATTTTTGCTTATATATGAATCATATCCAGAAATATTAATTATGTTCTCACCAGTATCATCAATATTTCTTGATTTTATAACTCTAATATCTGATTTACTATTTTTTGTACTATTTACAATGCTATTTGTTAATTGCCTATCTCTAAATACATCAAATATCCCAAATGTCATTTTTCTTGAAACCCTGTCAAACAATTCATTTCTGTAAATAATCCAATATGGCAATTCATTGTCAGTAATATAATCTTGATTTTGAACTTTATATAAATTTTTAGGTATTGATTCAACAATTGAATTTTTTCTTTTTGCATTTTTATTTACAACTATTGCAACAGTTTCAATCAAAACCCCCTTAAATCCAAGTTCACCGAAATCTATTATGTTAGTTATTGCATATTTATTTAAAATTTTTCTTGTAATAAAATATTCCGGTGTATTTAAAATGTTCTTTGGACTTACTAAATTTACGATGTTGGACATTTTTAAACATTTTTCCCAAAAAAAGGCTACAAGATTATATGATTCTTTATTTATACTGTTTTTAATATACTCTTTCAATTTTTTGTCATTTGATTTCATTTTTGTAAATGGTGGATTTCCTATACATATGTCATAATTTTTTGTAAATTCATGAGTTAAAAAATCATCACTTATATAATTAATTTTTACGTTCGCAGGTATTTTTATTTTTGATAACAAAACCTTTAAAATCTCGATATTGTTCTTATCAATGTCAACAACATCAATATTTAATTCTTTTACATAATCATATTTTTTAATTAATAACGGCAAAAAGTTTCCAACTCCAACAGATGGTTCAATAATATCGAGTTTATCTTTATTTACATCATCAAGTTGTTTCACCATTTCAGTAACTATAAATTTATTTGTATAATATGCTCCGTTTTGCTCTCTTTGAGTATTTGATAATTCAGCTATTCTTGCTAAAGTACTATAACTATATTTTGATTTCTTTATATACTTTAATAAGTTATTACAGTCTGTTAAATTGTTCTTTTGAATAATTGAATTTATTTCTTTTTCACTGATAACATTTTCATTTATTTTATTTTTTATGTTTTCTGCCACTTGATAAAAAATATTAGTTGGAACAGCTTCGCCAATTGACTGTCTAATATTTATTTCTTCTTTCTTTAATAATTTCTTTTTTTCTTCTAAAGGTAATTTGTTTAAGGTTTTAAGATCCAAATCAATCCATTTAAAATCATCTGGAATCGTCATCATTCTCATCAGTTCTCTTATTGAAAATACTCTATCTTCTTCAGGATGTACTGTATTTTGAGAAGCCATTTGATCATTTCTTGTATGAATACATGGAGCAACCTTATTCCACTCTTGTCTGGTATATTTATCTCCGTTTTTGTTTATATTTATAACTATTTTTCCATTTTCAATTTTATGTGGTTTTTCTTCATCTAATTCATTTTCGAAAGCACTATGTCCCGGTTTGACATTATGAATCCATTTTCTCATTTCTACTGGATATGTTCTAAATTGATGATAAAAATCATTTTCATCAAATTCTCCCCACTCTAATTTGTTTAAATCGCCAATCACTTCTTTTAATGTTTTTTCTTTTTGATAACTTGGAAAAAGTTCTAATGGAGATATATCGTCTTTAATCTTTTCATTAATCCCAATTACAAGGGTTCTGGTCCTTGAAGAGTTTGAACCATAATTTTTAAAATTTAGAACTTTGCTATAAATAGAATAGTCTTTTCCCAAATTTGAATATATTGCTTCCTTAATTGTCTTTACATTTCCATCTATATCCGTACAACCAGTTTTCATAAATGCTGAAACATTTTCGAAAATAAATATTTTAGGCATAATTTCTTTAATCATTTTTATTGATTCAACAACTAAGCTATTTCTATCTATTTCATTTGCTGTTTTCTTGTGATTAGCTACACTCATACCTTGACAAGGTGGAGTTGCAATTAAAACATCAACCCCATTATTGCCGAGTTTTTCCCATCTTTCGATTTCTTCAAATATTTTCTTTTTAGTTGCTGGATCTTTTATGTCACCTTTAATATATCCTGTTTCAAAATCACATTTTTTATTAACTTTCTGTATATTTAATCTGCGCTCTATTAGTTCATTGGTGGCTATGCACTTATATCCAGCTTTTTTGAAACCATAGCAGCCAACACCTGCACTGCTGAATAATGAAACATACGTCAATTTGTTATCTATCATTTAAAAACCTCTTTGTTTTATTAAAGTCGCACTCATTCTATCACAAACTTCAGAGTAAATAAACCCTCATTAAATTCCAATGTAATTAACTTTTGACATACAATCCACAAAAATAAGCGAAGATTAAAATTAACTCTTCGCTTAGCTTTTTCTCTATTCTATAATTTCTCATTTACATCTTGCTTACAACTCTTCTTATAACATTCCCAATGCCATGTCTTCGCTTATTTCTACATCTGTTTTTTTATTTTTTTCTTCTTCATTTTCTTTGAAGCTAACACTTGCAAACTTCTCTAAAAATGTTGGTGCTTCAACTTTTGGGACAATTCTATATTTTACTTCTTTACTCTTTTTATCTGCTTTTTCAATGATTGCTTGCACACACTTATTGGCTTTCTCTTTTTTCCATTCTTCTGTAGAGTTTAGCACACTGTCAAGTGCAAGTTGTTGATATCTTAGAATTGTTTCGTAACGTTCATATGCATTAGTGTGTTTATTTTCCATTACTTTATAATTAAAGCCTTTGCTCTTTATCTCTTTAATTTCTGCAGCTATCTTTGCATTGCCCTCAGAAATTATTTTTGCCAATTTTCTTTTGCTAAATATTCTGCTATCTTCAGTTGTCATAAGGCTTTGCCCTGTCATTCCTGAAACATCGCTTTCACATTTTTTACGTATATATTTTTTTACCAATCCTTGATCAATTGTGTATAAATCATAAATTTTGTTTACAATCTCTTGCAATTTTATTGGTATTCCTTTGTCCCCTATTTCATTTGCAAAAATAGATATTTCAGCTAACACAGAATGCTCATCTAATTCTTCTTCTGTTGGTTTTGTATCCTCTATTGAATATTTTTCAATCAATAAATCATAGCGTTTAACCATTTCCTTGTTATAATGCTTTGTGCCATTTACCGCATTCCAAAACCCTCTCGAATTATCTTCATAATATTTTTTAGCAAATTTGCATTGTTTTATTTTTTCTTTTCGTATAATCTCGCGTACTTGTTGGTATATTTGTCCTTTTATTTCTCTTGCACATTCTTGTTGAAAGTTTCGTGTTACAAGCTCAGTATATTGATTTGCAAGCGCAAAAACCATAGCCGGAGCTTGATATTTGTCAAAATTGTTTATGTTTTGTTGATATTCATCTAGTGAGGCTTCCTCAGATATTTTCTCATCATATATTTGCTCAAGCATTTGATCAATGCCTTTATTTATATCCGTAATTCTTGCTTCAATATCTGTGCTAGCTTTATCCTCATCATAGTCAACCCCTAGGTTTGTAGCGTATTCAACAAAATATTTTTCTTTAGTGCTTAGTGTTCTGTAACCTAAATCAATTTTGGCTTTTTGCTCTTTCATAGCTTCCAAAACGCTGTCATACTTTTTATTATATTCAATTTTTAATTTTTCTAAAAGTTTAGCATCTGCTTCTTTCTTCAACTTCGCAAGTGCTCTTTTAGACAGCTTTTTCGTCTTCACCATTACTATCACACCTTATCCATCGTATTTGAATATAATTATTCGTAATTTATTCTACTAATAAAAGTTAAGAAAATCAACAATTATTTTAATATTGTTTTTATTTTTTTTGCATGTTATACTTTCTTAGGGAAAATAGGTTTTCGCCAACTTTTTATTTAGGAGTTTTTATGAAAAAAATACATATAAAAAAAGAACTTTTACCAGCATGCATTTTTGTTTTAATTTGTGCTTTAATCGCAGTTATCCTTACTCTGATAAACAATTCAATTGGGACAAAAGTCGATGATGATGAAAATATTTATCAAGTTGCTCAAGATTATATTTTATCAAATGTTACTTTGCATTCAATTGATGCAGAGGATATTGATGAAACAGTAACTCCCGAAGACTTTCAAGTTTTTTCAGTATTTCATCCTCTTGGAATTTATAAAAAAGGAAATACTTATAATGTTTTACTTTGGGCAAGCGTACAAAGTTACTACGTAAACGATAAAAAACTAGAGACTAGCTCCAGCTTTTCTACTGCTTTTCTTGTAAATATAAATGATAACGTTGTTGTTAGTGCAACCAAAGCCATCACCGACAGTGATATAAAAAAATTACTTTCAAGTGAAGCATATCAAACTGCTTTAACACAAGGTTTTTACAGCGATGATTCGAGTGAATTACAAAAGCAAGCTCGCACGCATTATACATATCTTTCAGAAGATTCAGCTAATTCAGAAAATTAAAGTTCTTTCAAAAAACAGGCAGCTCAGATTAGCTCGCCTGTTTTTTACTGATCTATTTTACTGTTCTATCTTTAATTTTAAAACTCATCATGTTTATATATTTTTAATTTAAATCGGCTCGCTTTTTTGATTCTGAAAGCAACCTAATTCTCCATATTCTTTTGTACTAAAGTTTTTTCAATTTTCTTTACGGTTTTTCTTGCTGTATCTACATCATTGTTGCGGCCTGCAATTTCTGAACTTGACAGGCCTCGCCTATGCTGTACGAAAGTTTCAACACCTTTAACATTGCTTAATTTTCTTGTTGTATCTGTTTCATATACATGCTCGGCATTTTTGTTTCTGTACTTTGCGTATTTTATCATTCCAAATAATATACCTGGCAACAATAGCATCCAACTATATCTCTCTTGATAACAATAGTAAAATAAAAATATTCCAATCATTTCAATCAACAATGAAATTCCAATTAACGTCGGCATAAAAATAGGCACTGATCCCATTGTTTCTTTCGTGCGTGCATTAACTGCAACATAATGAAGTAATCCATCTTTTCCTTTTGGCTCATAGTAGCTGTACAACCACACTGGAAGATATACTGCACTCCACTGTTCACCTTTTATTTTTATATCTTCACTACTCCAGCAAACTCCTCTATCATATTTTTCCAAAGTATCATTTGCTGCATATCGTGCCACACTTGCAATTCTTGCATCGCCTATTTCTTTCATATCGCTAACATTTACATCTCTTCTTTCCGAATTATATCCATGTAAATAATTAGCATCCCATTGTACACAATTTTCCATGTCAAAAGGCATAATCGAATTAATTACATTATTCGTTTTGCCGCCTAAATTAGTCATTCTTTTAGTGTTTGATTCAATTGTCAATCCGTGTATTGCAACATCATAATCTCTTGTTATCTTATACACATCTGCATCATATCGCCAATCTGAACGATTACCGCTTCTAACTAAATATTTACGTCTTAACACTTCCCCAGTTCCACTTAGTTTGCAATGCGCATTTGCGTTAATGCTCATATACGGCATATACACACCTATAATGTTTTCTGTTGTAAACTCTTTTTTAAATGTAGGATTTGCAAAAAATTTTCTTTTTCCTACAAATTCTTCAATATTCTTTTTCGCTTCTTCTTTAGTTACTTTAAATGGCAAAACCGCATCCGGGACTGCTCCGTTTGGAATTTGATTATTTATAGACAACATGTTTCTACACCAATGGCATCTAGCTTGAGTTACTTCAGTGGTATCAATTACAACTTCAGCTCCACAGCTAGTACACTTTAATGTCATTATGTTTTTTGAGTTGTCGGTTCTGTCTATATCGGCTGCGCCTTTTCCAACCCATACACCCTCAAGTTGACTAATATCGCCTTGCATGCCTTTTGCAATCTCTGGTTCGAATTCGTATCGGCAAAAATTACAACGAAGCACTCCTTTATGCTCATTCACTGAAATATCGGTTGAGCCGCATTTAGGGCATTTAGTTTGACCATCTTTTTTATTGCTTTCTGAATTATCAAAAGGTAATTCTTTTTCAGTCATTATTATTCCTCTTTTTATCAAAAAATTATTAACAAAGGCCTAACGTCATTTTCTTCCTAATAACATTAAGCCCTTTTCTTATTCTATCAATTTAGCTTTTATTCTTAAAATTCTTGTCCTAGTAATTTAACTTTTATTTTCTCAGCTTTGTTTCAAACAATTTGTTTCTTTTTTTTATATTTGTAACGACAGTTAGAGTTTATTTTTTATTTATTTTTTATTTATTGTTTATTTATTGTTTATTTATTTTTAAAACTTAAACTCTATTTTATTCTTGTCCTAGTAATTTAGCTTTTTGAGCATCAAACTCCTCTTGAGTAATAGCTCCCTCATCCAATAATTTCTTTAATTTTGAAATCTTTTCATATGGGTCGTCTTGAGCTGTTGCTCCTGCTGGTTGTTGTGGTGGATTTCCTTGTGGCATTCCACCTGTTGGTGGCTGTGGTGGATTTCCTTGTGGCATTCCGCCTGTTGGTGGCTGTGGTGGATTTCCTTGTGACATTCCACCTGTTGGTGGCTGTGGTGGGTTTCCTTGTGGCATTTCGCCTTGAGGTGCTCCGCTTTCTTGTGTTTGAGCTGGTTGTTGATTTACTTGGATATGTGAAACCTGTTCACTTGGTTGTTGGAACGCTCCAACTACATTCCCAGTCGCATTAACTCCCATGCCCATGAAGCCCATTCCTGTTCCTCCGTCGTTTTCACCAGCAGCTTGAAATCCTCTAGCTACAGCTTGTTGCATAAACGAATTTCCTCTTGAGCCTGATAAAGCATCTGCTTTCTTTACATCTGATAATAGTGCCTTTGTATCTTCATCATATTCAATAGCTTGAATTGCAACTTTTACAATTTGCAATCCTCTATTAGTTTTCCATTGATATGCGTCTTCTACTGCTTGTGACAATGATTGCGCAAAACCTATTTGATCGCCTTGGATTTTTGCAATACGATTGCCCTTATCCGGATCATTAGTATAATTAGAAAAACCTGCGCCTAATGAAGAAACTACTTCATTAAATAATTGTTGTCCTGCATCATTATCCATATCAGCAAAATCAAATACTGGTCCACCTTGTTGTAAATATGCTGGTGGCACGAAATTTTTAATAAATAATACTGGGTCACATATTTGCAATGTATATGTACCTCTTGTAATTACGCCTACTTGTGCATTTAAATACTTATCATCCCAATATATTTCTGATTGTGTTCCGAATTTATTATTTGGAATCTCTTTTAGATTTACATAGAATGCAGTTTGTTGTGTTGCTGGAATTCCTCCAAATTTAATTCTTTCCCATGTTTGCTTTACTAATGAATCAACAAATCCATCACCTGCAAATATTGATTTTGAATTTGCATCATCAGAAGAAAAAGTATATCCACCTGGTTGTGTTATTACACCTGTTATAGCTCCATCTTGCATTGTTACTAATGCTGTTCCTTCTGGAACTACAATTTTACTTCCATTTGTTATTACTGCTGTTGAGCCTTTTGTATTAGCTCCTCTTCCATTGTCTGTACCATTTTGTACAGCATGATAAATTCCTACAGTTCCTGGTAAGCCTGATTCTGGAACGAGATAATCTTTCCATTGATCTGCAAAAGTTCCACCTAATGCTCCCACAAATGCTTGAATAAATCCCATATAAACACCTCTTTCTCAATGTATAAATATTTTCTATTAAAAACATTGTTCAATCTATTTTTCAATTTTGTAAACAACATTCTCAACCTGTATAAATATTTAACATTATCTTAGTTGATAATTTTTTATCACCGCACTCATACTATCACATAATTGTGTTTTTTTCCACATGGTTTCGTAAATTTATAATGTGTTTCGCTCTTTTCAATATTCTATTTTATTGTTTTTCACATCTCTTTTCGCAAGTCGATTATATATCTGAAGAATAAAAATATATTTTTCTATTTGTTTTATCATACATAATTATTGCGTAATTTTTAGGTTTGTTGTCTAAATTAAAATTTTCGATTTCTTTCTCAGCTTGTTTATCAATAACTATATATTTTCCGCTTTGTAATTTTGGAATATTCTTTTTCAGTTCCGAATAATTTTCGTATTGAATATTATTTCTTGTTCCTCCATATAATAATATATTTAAGTCTTCTGTTACTGGCAAGTCATTCCATTCCTCTAGTTTCTTTTCCACATTCGCGTTATTCTTAATATTTATGATCTCTAATTTTTCTCCATCTCCATGAAAACCACTATGTGTATTTTTGCTATAAAGAATTTCTATATTACTCGATGTTAAATTTATTTTTGTTATACTATTTATATCTTGTATTATTGCTAATTTCTCATTTAATGTAATCCTATATAAAACATAATATCCTGTACATATACTTAATATAAACATAACAGTAATAACTCCTATTGTTTCACTAATGTTTTTTATTTTGTTCAATTTTGGTTCCTTTCTTTATGCTTCTTTTACTTCCATTGAGAAGTCTATGTATATCATATATACATTTATCACTCCTGCCTCAACAGATTTACTTGCTAAATTATATAATGTACTTGATAGAATGCTCTTTCGTTAATTTCCTTAAATACATATATGTTATATACTTATTTACTAAAATTTCTTTTACTTCATTTGATTTTCTTGTTGCTTTTAATTTTTTTATAATTGTATTATTTAAGTATCTTTCTTTATCTTTTATTTTTCTAGAATTATCTATCCCACATACTTTATATATGTTTTTTATGCAAGTACTTCCAAACTTTTCAGTTGACAATTCTATCTTTTTTATTACACAATAAACATTTGTTATCTTTTAAACTTTTATTCATATTATTCCTCTGTATTTGTATATATTTGAACTTATATGCTTATTACTTTTTCAACTTTAACTAAATTATATTTATTTGTTCTAGCCATGTCAACATAATTCATTATTTGTTATGCTCTACGTTTCTCTTAGAAAATAATAGATAGAGCCCTATTTAAGCCCTATCTATTTTATACGTTATTTTGAATAATTTTATAAAAACATTTTTATTTCTTTTCGTCATTTGTCAACCATTTGGCTATATCTTTTATTTGTATTCCTTCATAAGTATAATCATCATGCCTTGTTCTTGCAATTAGCAATTTAGGATAGGCATCCTTTACTTTTAACAACGAATCTACTTCTCTCTTAAATGTTTTTTCATCACTTATGTTATCTGATACCTGAATATATATTTTTTCACTTTGCTTTTGAGCCACAAAATCAATTTCCTTATTATATAATGTACCCACATACACATTATAACCTCTTCGCATAAGTTCCATTGCAACAATGTTTTCATAGGTTCTGCCATAATCCATATTAGTTGTTCCCAGCATAGCATATCTAAAAGAATGATCAGCTAGATAATATTTATCCATAGAGGTTAAATATTTCTTTCCTCGTATGTCATATCGTCCAATTTTATAAAAAGCGAATGCATTACATAAATATTCAATATATTTATTTATTGTTTTATCCGTAATGTTATCCTCTTGATTATTAAGAATTTTGGTAATATTCAATGTAGAAGTGATATTAGAAATATTATCCAGTAGAAAATTACTTAGATTATTTAAAACCTTTTCATTTCTAATGTTATATTTTTTCTTTATATCTCTAACAATAAGCGTATTGTATACATCTTCAATATATTTATATTTATCCTTCTGTTCAGTATAAATATATGATCCAGCCATCCCTCCATTAACTATATATTCCTCAAAAACTTTATCAGCATCATTATAGTCATAGTATTGCATAAATTCTGAAAAAGAAAATGGATATACTTCAATTGGAAAGGTCCTGCCTGTAAATAATGTGGCCAAGTCACTACTTAGTAGAAATGCATTTGAGCCAGTAATATAAATATTATATCTTTCTTCGGCATGAATCCAATTTATAACAGTTTCAAATCCACCACACATCTGAATCTCATCTATTAATACAAAGTTTTTAGCATCTTCTCTATAATTATCATTTATATATTTGTATAATTTATCACGTTCCTTTAAATTATCAAATTTTTTCAAGTTGTAGTTAATATGAATAATATTACTATTATCAATATTATCCTGAATGTATTTTTTAAACGCTTCTAACAATTTAGATTTTCCAGAACGTCTTATTCCAGTTATAACTTTTATATCAGGCGTTCCTATAACGCTAATTAATTTGTTTAAATATTTTTCACGTTTAATTAATTTCATACAATCACCTCAAAACTATTATACACCTTATTCCGAAAAAATCAATTTTTTTCATTTTTTCGGAATAGGATTTTTCTGCTCTGGCTCCAAAACTCAATATATATTCGGTCTTTCTCGCTATTCCGAAAAAATCAATTTTTTTCGTTTTTTCGGAATAGGATTTTTTCTACTCTAATTCCAAAGCTCCTGTATATAATTGATAATACTCGCCTTTTTGATCGATTAAATAATCATGATCGCCTCTTTCGATTATATTTCCATGTGACATAACCATAATAGCTTTAGCATTTTTTACTGTTGATAACCTATGTGCAATTACCAAAACCGTCCTTCCATCCATTAGTTTGTCCATTCCATCTTGTATTATTTTTTCGGTTCTGGTATCAACACTTGAAGTTGCTTCATCAAGAATCATAACTGGTGGATTAGCTATTGCAGCTCTTGCAATCGAAATCAATTGACGTTGACCTTGCGACAACTGCGAGCCATTTTCAGTAAGCATCGTATCATACCCTTCTGGCAACAATCTAATAAATCCATCAGCATTTGCCAATTTAGCAGCTTCAACAACTTCCTCATCAGTTGCATCAAGTCTTCCGTATTTGATGTTTTCCTTAATAGTTCCTGTGAATAAATTTACATCTTGCAAAACCATACCCAATGAGCGACGCAAATCAGCTTTCTTTATTTTATTTATATTGATTCTGTCATATCTAATTTTCCCGTCATCAATATCGTAGAATCTGTTAATTAAATTGGTAATTGTTGTTTTTCCTGCACCTGTTGCTCCAACAAAAGCAATTTTTTGTCCTGGCTTTGCATAAAACGAAATCGAATGCAAAACTTCCTTTTCGCCATCATAACTAAAGTCCGCATCTTCAACATCTATTCTACCTTTTAATTCTACTAATTCTGTAATTCCAGTTGACTTATGAGGATGTTTCCATGCCCATCTATGTGTAACTTCTTCACATTCTACTAATTTTCCATTCTCATCTTCTTTAACATTTACAAGCGTTACATATCCATCGTCAATTTCCGGTTCAACATCCATCATTTCAAAAACTCTTGATGCTCCGGCCATAGCTTGTATAATTGAATTAATCTGCATCATTGCCTGATCAATTGGTTGTGAGAAGGTTCTGGTTAATTGTAAGAATGATACCAATGTACCAATGGTCAAATCCAAATGACCTGTCAACGCAAGTAAAGTTCCAAGCACTGCAATTGCCACGTATTGAATATTACCCATATTATGCGCTACTGGCATCATAATATTAGCGTATTTATTAGCTTTGTTCATGTTTTCAAACAATTCATCATTGACATTGTCAAATTCCTGCTTTGCTTTTTCCTCATGTGTAAAAACCTTAATAACCTTTTGTCCGTTCAACATCTCTTCAATGTATGCATTAACTTTTCCTATAGAAGTTTGTTGTCCAATAAAATATTTCGAAGATTTTTGGGCCAATCCTTTTGTTACAAAAATAGTCAATATCGAAAAAGCAACAACAAACGCCGTTAACGTCGGACTTAAAACTATCATTGATGACAAAATAGTAATAACTTTTATGATAGTACTTACCGCTTCCGGCAAACTTCTACTAATCATTTGCTCAAGCGTATCAATATCATTCGTGTACACAGACATTATATCGCCATGTTTATGTGTATCAAAGAAGCTAATTGGAAAGTCCTGCATTTTATTAAATAGATTGTCTCTTATTCTTTTTTGAGTTCCTTGAGATATTCCAACTAATAAATAATTATAAACAAAACCTGAAACCACACCAACTACTGCCACAATTACTACATATAATATATATTGAATTAACACTGAGTAATCCGGGTTGGCCTGCCCTATAATAGGCATTATGCAATCATCAATTAGGTTCTTTAAAAACAATGATATCAATGAGCCTGTTGCACTATTTAAAATTATACATACAAAAACAATTATCAATTGTACTTTATAATGTTGCCATATCAATTTTATTAATCTTTTTAATGTGCCTTTTCGTACTTTCTTACTCATTGTTTTCACTTCCTTTCATTTGAGATTCATATACTTCGCGATATATTTCGTTATTCTGAACCAATTCATCATGAGTGCCAATTCCATTTATTTCGCCATTATCCATAACTATTATTCTATCGCAATCCTCCACTGATGTAATTCTTTGTGCGATGATGATTTTCGTTGTCTCTGGAATTTCCTCTTTGAATGCTTTTTGAATCAATCGATCAGTTTTTGTATCAACAGCACTAGTTGAATCATCCAATATTAGTATTTTAGGTTTTTTCAATAAAGCTCTAGCAATACACAATCTTTGCTTTTGTCCACCACTCACATTTGTTCCGCCTTGCTCAATATAAGTATTATATTTGTCAGGAAATTCATTTATAAAACCGTCAGCTTGCGCCAGCTTGCACACTCTAACAACTTCTTCATCAGTAGCATTTTCATCGCCCCATTTAATATTTTCAGTTATGCTTCCCGAAAACAAAACGTTTTTCTGAAGTACTACCGAAACAGCATCACGCAAGGTTTTTAAATCATATTTTCTTACATCTACATCTCCAACTTTTAGCTCACCCTCGGTAACATCATATAAACGTGAAATCAAATTAACTAAAGTTGATTTTCCAGTACCAGTTCCACCGATGATCCCAATTGTTTCGCCGGTTTTGATATGTAAATCAATATTTTTCAAACATTCTTTATCTTTATCCTTTACATAGCTAAACGAAACATTATTAAAATCAATGTCGCCATTTTTTACTTCCATTACAGGATTTTCAGGATTTTCAATATCCGGCTCTTCCTCCAACAATTCAACAACTCTCTTTGCTGATGCATTAGACATAACAATCATTACAAACATCATTGAAAGCATCATCAAACTTGAAAGAACTTGCGTCGTATATGTAAGCATTGTCATAAGTTCACCCGTTGTTAACTCTGTCATGTTCGATTCAACAATTATTTTTGCACCGAACCAGCAAATCAATATCATACTTGTATAAATTGCAATTTGCATAATCGGCTGCATTCCGGCCATGATTTTGTCGACCTTAGAAAAATCCTTATATATATCATCCGATGCTTGTTTAAATTTACTGCGCTCCTCATCTTCAAGCACAAATGATTTTACAACTCTAATCGCTGAAACATTTTCTTCTACAACGCTATTCATTTTGTCATAACGCTTAAAAACTCTTTGAATAATCGGTAACGAAAATTTAGCAATCATTCCAATTGCAAAAATCAATAGTGGCAATACTACAACTAAAATTATTGCCAACTCTTTATTGATTGTAATTGCAAAAATAAATGATGAAGCAAACATAAGCGGAGCTCTAACTGCGCCTCTTATAATCATTTGAAAAGCATTTTGAATATATGAAACGTCAGTAGTTAATCGCGTAATCAAACTGCTTGTCGAATATTTATCTATGTTTGCGAATGAATAATTTTGTACCTTATAATACATATCCTTTCTTAAATTTTTAGCAAAACCTGCAGACGCTTTTGCCGCTGCAATTCCAGAAATCGATGCACACACTGTTGAGCATAATGCTGCAAAAAGAAGCATTAATGCTAATTTCCAAACTTGATTCATCTCTCCTGCATAAATTCCATCGTCAATTAGTTTTGCCATTATATATGGAATTGCTACTTCCAATAAAGTTTCACCTGCAATAGCAATAGGTGAAATTATTGCATATTTTTTGTACTCTCTAATTGATTTAGATAGTTTTTTAATTACTCCCATTGTTACCTCCTTGTTGATTTATTTATTTTTATTTGTTTTTTGTTTAATTTTTTGCCTGTGTTTATTTTGCGATTTGTTTTTATTTGTTTTTTGTGCGTTTTTTTGTTTGCTTTTTTACCTGTATTTATTTTGCGATTTGTTTTTTATTTACATTTAATATTTTATTTGCATTTTATTTATTTTTTCTTGATTGTTGTCTTATTTTTTTGATTTTGGTCGTACATTTTCAATTATTTTGTCCAACGTTTTATAAAATTGCTTTAATTCTCTTTCAGAAATATCTTTTGTAATTTTTTTGTTTAATGCTTTAAAATTTTTCTCGATCTCTTTTATGTTATCTTTGCTCTTTTTAGTTAAAATAATCTTTTTCTTTCTGCCATCTTCTTTGTCATCTTTACGAACAATTTCCTTATTCATTTCCAATGTAGTCAATGTTTGTGACATTGTTGCTTTTGTTACTCCAAAAGCCTCCTCTAAATCCTTTTGATATACATCTTCTTTTTCATGTTTAGCAAGATAACGAATAATACGTCTTTGTAAAGGACTTGGAGCCTTTGCAATATTTTTCTTTTTATTCATTTCAAACATTGCTCTCCCAATTTCATTGTCAGCTCTTTTTAATTCAAACGCTAAAATTCTTTCTTCCATATTTTCTCCTCACTTTCTTTTCTTAGTTTTTCTTTTTTATCTTTTGTTATTTTCTAACGTTTCATTTGTTGCCTTTTGTCGTTTGTTGTTTTTTGTCGTTTTATTTGTTGCTTTCTGTTGTTTTGCTTTTTGTTGTTTACTAACGTTATTTGTTGCTTTTTGTTTTGTTTTTTATTTCTTCCTTGCTCGTTTTTCTTTTGTGTTGCTTTTTATTTAGTTATGCCTTTTGTTTTTTTCTTTGCTCGTTTTTCTTTTGTGTTGCTTTTTATTTAGTTATGCCTTTTGTTTTATTTTACAATTAAGTTTGCTACCGAACTATTTTACTTTATTTTCTACGTACCGTCAAGACTTTTGCATTAAATTTGCAATTTTGTTCACTTTGCCGGCGTTCTTTAATCTTTAATTCGACAATCTTTCTAATGATATAAAAAAACTAATCAGCTAACATGCTTTTTTGCACAAAAATAGGTTCTATAATCCTTGTTAGTGTGGGTAAAATAAATGATTCTATAATCTTTGTTGGGGCGGGTAAAATAAATTTGCCCCTCCAACATATTTTTTTGCATAAAAATATAGCTAGTCTTATGACTAGCTATTCAAAATAAATATTTAATTATTTCTTTTTTGTTGTAGCTTTTTTCTTTGCTACTGGTTTCTTTGCTACTTTTTTAGCAGCTGGCTTCTTTGTTACTTTCTTAGCAACTGTTTTCTTAGCAACTGTTTTTTTCTTAGCTACTGGTTTCTTTGCAGCAACTTTCTTAACAGTTTTCTTTGCAGCTGGCTTTTTAGCAGCAACTTTCTTTACAGTTTTCTTAGCAGCTGGTTTCTTTGCAGCAACTTTCTTTGCTACTGTTTTCTTTGCAGCTGGCTTCTTTGTTGTTTTCTTAACAGCCATCTCAGATCCTCCTTTCCAAATTGATAACCATGGTGTAGATAAATCTGCGTATCATTTGTTTTTTAATTCATCATCTGAATTTTTCAAAGAACATTAACTAGTTAGCCCCCTAACTTGTTTGATGTCACTTCGCTCTTCCTTAGTATTTTCAAGGCTTTGCGCTTCTTTTGTGAAACCATTTGCTTTGTTCTTTTCTTTATGCTTTTATTATAGATGAACAATATTTTTTTTGCAATATTTTTATTCAAACTTTTTTATAATTTTTATATCTTCGTATTTATCTTTTTCATCATCCTCTTCGACAATTTCATCATCTTCTTCATCTTCGTTTTCGCCTTTTAATGTCGAGCTTATATTGTTGAAGGTTTTGGTCATTAAAATTAGCACTCCCGCAATCGCTATTAAAATTATTGCTTTATATCCACTTGCCATTTTCGAAATAAAGCTCAACAATGGAGAATGATATACAACTTTTCCAATAATTTTATCGCTACGAATTTCTACTTTAGTATTTTCATCAACTTGAAAAATGTATTGATATGCAACAGTAGATTTTTTATTTCCAGATATAACTTCAGTGCTTTCTATATCAGTAATCTTAGCTGTTAACACTCCATCAATTCCTTCTTCAGAAGCATCATATGCCACAATGTCACCAATTTCAATATTCTTCGGTTCTTCTTCCAAAAGCACAACTTCATTAACCGAATAATATGCATTAGCATCATTGGCATCTAAAGATATCAAGCGAATCCCTTTTGCTGAAATTTTTACATTTGCCGTTCGCTGCAAAAAAATTCCAACTAATAAAATAAGAATAAATGCGACTACTACAATATAAGAAATTCTGCTTAAAGTGTTCATTCTTTTTTCATATAAAAGTTTTGCCTCTGGAATTTTATTTTCTGTCAGCGATTTATTTTTCTTTTTCTCTTTCTTTTCTTTTTTCATTTTTATTTTTTCCTTTGTCATCTTTTCATCTCTAAAAAATTTT
>Ga0065708_1006636_pt1 | contig 18624 bp, 11 predicted proteins | sample Hoacrofraction12_2_FD_59095 | JGI IMG/M metagenome (GOLD analysis project Ga0065708, IMG submission 59095) | Hoatzin crop microbial communities from Cojedes, Venezuela, sample from fiber fraction 12 v1 | ecosystem: Host-associated > Birds > Digestive system > Esophagus > Crop | place: Venezuela... | reverse complement strand
GAAGCCGCCACCTGGCGGGACAATCTTCCAAAAGCGGTATTCAAAAGAGTGAAGGTCTCATCTGCAAAGGCAGCCGAGGCCGCCCAAAGGGCATCCTCCTACATAGGACGTCCCTACGACTATGCTTATTCCCCAGGAGACGAGGCCCTCTACTGCAGCGAACTCATATGGGAGTGCTACAGGGACTCGGAAGGAAGGCCCATCTTTACGTCAAGGCCCATGAACTTCATGGATGAGAATGGAGAATACCCGAAGGCGTGGGTGGAGATATTCTCCCGCCTTGGACGTCCCATTCCGCAGGGTATGCCCGGCACCAATCCTAACGACATGTCAAAGGAAAGTATTCTCCGGACTCTGAAAGTGAAGGTCCGCAGGCTTCTGGCCAGGTAGGCGGAGATGTATCCTACTTTACGATTTCCTCCTTCCAGTCATAGGTGTTCCTCACTCCATCCTTGTAGGAGAAGTTGATCTTCTCTTTTTCTGCCATTGTACCATACTGTTTTTTTGTCCCGTATAGTATCAACTTTTTTCAGGGAAAGACTCGCGATACAGGTTCTCAGCAGGAAGCCGGATTCCTCAACCGTACAAATTATTTTTTCTTCAGGGGGGAACTGCGCCTTCTAAAACGTATTTATATATGTAAAGCTAAAACCACTGAGTGTAGTTTCATGGGAATAAAAGTTGGTAAGACATTGTTGTACAAGTTTTTCGCACGAGAGACCACCCCGGGCGAAGCCGATGCAATCGCATCCTGGCTCGGGGAGGATCCCTCGAACAGGGAGACTTTCGACAGGGAGTACTCCCTTTTCATGGCCAGCCAGATGTCCCTTGATGAGAATAGCGTGGAGAAAATCAGAAAGGGGCGCTCCAGGAAACTGCGCACAATCCTGTATGCGGCATCCATAGCCGCCGCGCTTCTCTGCGGAATCTTCCTAGGAAGGCACTTCCTCTCTCCGCAATCCGCCCGCAGCATGGACTCTTCGATGCTGATGTCAAAGGCGGAGCCGGGTCTAAGGACCAGCATAACCCTCTCCGACGGGACTGTAATAACGCTTAATTCCGGCGCAACCCTCCAGTATCCCGAGACATTCCGAGGAAAGGAAAGAAGGGTGAGGCTCGCAGGAGAGGCGATGTTCGACGTGGCCCGCGACGAGAGCCATCCATTCATAGTCGAAACCTACGCATACAACATAAAGGTACTTGGAACCAAGTTCGATGTACTGGCTTACAGCGATGAAAACCAGTTCACGACTTCGCTTCTCGAAGGAAGGGTCGCCATCCAGGACACCACCGGAAAGGATGTGACCACCCTTGAGAGCGGCACAAGGGTCGACCTGAGGGACGGCAGGCTCGTCCGCTCAAGGATAGAAAGCACCGACGACTACCTTTGGACCGATGGAATCGTCTCGGTTGGCGGACTCCCGTTCGACCAGATGATGAAAAAGCTGGGAAGGGCGTACGGAGTCAACATCTCCCTTGAGTGCAAACAGATGCCCCAGGTCAGGTTCGAGTACCTCAAGTTCAGGATTTCAGATGGCATAGAGCAGGCCCTGGACGTCCTGAAGAAGGGATGCGACTTTACATGGGAATACGACAAGACTACCAATACGTACCACATAAAGTAATTTTTTTATAAACCCAACATGTTTATTTCAACAATGCGAAAAGCAGCCATCACAGTTTGCTGTCTGCTTCTCTCAGCCCTGGCCTTCGCCCAGACCGGCATAACCGGAAAGGTGACCGACAAGGACGGCCAGCCCCTCGCAGGGGCGGGCGTGTTCGTTCAGGGCATGACCTCCGTCGGGACAGTAACCGATCTTGACGGAAACTACTCTATCACAGTTCCCGCCGAAGGGCAGGCGCTCGTATTCTCATACATAGGTATGAAGGATGCTGTGGAGCCCATCAGCGGACGTAATGTAATAGACGTCACCCTGGCGGATGACACCCAGGCCCTTGAAGGTAGCGTGGTCACCGCCCTCGGTATCAAGCGTTCCGAAAAGAGGGTGACATACAACGTGCAGAAGGTCGACCAGAGCGCCTTCGTAACCCGCGAAGCCAACCTCGTGAACTCGCTGGCCGGAAAGATCGCCGGTGTGCAGATCAACGAGACCGCGGCTGGAGCCGGTTCCGAGACCAAGGTTGTGATGAGGGGTGCAAAGTCCATCTCCAACTCCAACAACGCCCTCTACGTACTTGACGGCATTCCCCTACCTTCGCTCTCCACGACAAAGCCCGGTGACAGCTGGAGCATCTACTCCGGATCCGGACTCTCGGGAGACGGTATGTCAAACTTCAACTCCGAGGACATCGCCGACATGAGCGCCCTTGTAGGTGCTTCCGCGGCGGCCCTCTACGGCTACAAGGCGGCCAACGGTATCCTGATGCTCACATCCCGCACCGGAGAGAAAGGCTTCCACGTCAGCTACTCGAACAACACCACCTTCTCCTCTCCCCTGATGCTCCCCGAGCGCCAGAGCCAGTACGGAGCCAACGCAGGATCCTACGCCTCCTGGGGTGCAGCCCTTTCCAGCGCTCCCACATGGAACATCAAGGACTTCTTCCAGACCGGCTACAACATGGCGCACTCGCTTAGCATGTCAGCTGGAGGAGACCATTCCACCACCTACCTTTCGGTCGGATACACTGACGCCCGCGGCATCATCCCCAACAACAACTACGACAGGGTGAACGTTACGGCACGCCACACCGCCGACTTCCTCGACGACAGGCTTCACCTGAGCCTGCTGGGAATGTACATAAAGGTAAAGGAGCAGAACATGATTTCAGGAGGTCTGTACCACAACCCGCTGGTGCCCCTCTACCTCATGAGCCCTTCGGACAACCTCTACGCATATTCTGTATACGAGGTGTATGACGCAGACAGGAACTTCCCTGTACAGAACTGGAGCGCCAACGAGCTATCCATGCAGAACCCCTTCTGGACGATCAACCGAAACCTTTTCCAGACCCACAAGGACCGTTTCCTGCTTGGCGCATCACTTACCTACGACATCACTCCCTGGCTTAACATCCAGGGCCGCGTTCGCACAGACCACAACCAGACGGTAGCAGAGCAGAAGCACCACGCCAGCTCCAACGGACTTTTCGCTGGCAAGTACGGAAGATACTACTACGACGACATGAAGACCACACAGACATATGCCGACGTTCTGCTTAGTGCGAGCAAATCTTTCAAGGACAACCTCTTCCAGCTGGATGCGGTTCTTGGTGCATCTATTGAGAGCTACAACTACAAGGGCATCTCCCTCGGCGGAGACCTCCTTGGAGTTGCAAACCTCTTCACCTTCACGAACCTCTCCACCGGAAAGGCCCTTTCCAAGGATGTGTTCCGCGACCAGACCCAGTCAATCTTCGGAACCCTGTCCCTTGGTTACCACAACTACCTCTTCCTCGAGCTCACCGGACGTACCGACTGGGACTCCCGCATGGCTGGACCTGACGGAGTGAAGGCCTTCTTCTATCCTTCGGTCGGACTGTCGGCCCTTCTTACCGAGATGTTCCCCATCCGCAGCAACGTCCTTTCATACGCAAAGGTGAGGGCATCCTACGCAGAGGTGGGTAACCCTATCAACCGCTTCATCCTCAACGCGACCTATCCCGTTGTAGGCGGAGTTCCCAACCTCAACTCATGGGCTACGGCTCCCGACTTCAAGCCCGAGCGCACCCGCTCCTTCGAGTTCGGTGCAGACGCCCGTCTCTTCGACAGCCGCCTGAGCCTTAGCGCAACATACTACAAGTCGTCCACCTTCAACCAGGTGTTCTCCCCTACCAACACCTCCACCGGAGGAGCCAGCACACTGTATGTGAACGCCGGTAGGGTTGACAACCAGGGTGTCGAGCTTGCACTGGGATTCAACCAGAGGCTATTCGGCCAGGTTGACTGGTCTACCAACCTCATCTGGAGCAGGAACGTCAACAAGGTCGTGAAGATGCTTGACTACACCAACGGTGACGAGCACTACGTCAGCACACGCGAGAGCGTCGGCGGAACATCCGGCGTCACCATGTGGCTCATCGAAGGCCGTCCCATCGGAGAGGTATACGTAGCCGGAATGCAGACCAACGAGGACGGCTCCTTCTACGTGACTCCTTCAGAGAAGGGTGGAGTCCTCCACAAGGCCGCCAACGACGGAACTCCCGAGACAATGTGGTATGCCGGAAACGTAAATCCCGACTGGACCGGTTCATGGCGTAACACTTTCTCGTGGAAAGGTGTTAACTTTGGATTCATGATCAGCATGAGAAAGGGGGGCGTAGGTGTTTCCCTTACCGAGGCTACCATGGACGCATACGGTGTGACCCCCAAGACTCTTGAGGGAAGGGAGACCGGTTTCAACACCGCTCCCTCCGAGATCTACGGCAACTCCGTCAACTACTACCAGATCAGCTGCCAGGACTTCTGGCAGACCATCTCCGGCTCCGACGGACAGAACGCCCTTGGCGCATATTATGTATATGACATGACAAACGTACGTCTTGCCGAGCTTTCTCTTGGTTACGACATCCCCATCAACAAGTGGGTTTCCTTCATCAAGGGTCTCAACGTATCCCTGGTGGGCCGCAACCTCCTCATGCTCTACTGCAAGGCCCCGTTCGATCCCGAGCAGGTTTCCTCAGCCGGAAACTATGGCGCAGGCATCGACCTGTTCATGACTCCTTCAACACGCAACATTGGTTTCTCAGCCAAGATAACATTCTAATTGTCAGATACTATGAAAATATATGCAATACCAGTTTTCGCAACGCTAGCCATCTTTGGCGCTGTGTCATGTGTGTCTGATTATACCGAGAGGAACACCAATCCCGAGCAGGCCACCGAAGAGATGCTCGAGCACGACAACCTCCGCATGGGATCCTACATATCCCAGATGATGGCTAACGTCCTTCCCTCCTACCAGAACGGCGAGAGCGAGTACGGTTCGGCCAGCTACCAGGTTGTCCAGGGACTGACAGGCAACATATTCTCAAACTACGAAGCCGCCTCAAACTCCGGTTTCCACCAGACAAACGAATACAACCTCATAGCCAGCGGATGGACGAAGGCCCTCTTCGAGGATGCCTACGTAAGGGCGGCAGCCCCCTGGGCCAACGTTGACGCGAACAGGGAGAACTCCCCCGCAGCGGCAGCCCTTGGAGACGTCCTGAAGGTCGCAGCCCTTCACAGGGTCACCGACGCATACGGTCCAATCCCCTACACCAAGCTGGGACAGGGCTCGATGCACGTTTCCTACGACAGCCAGGAGACTGTCTACAAGGCGATGTTCAATGACCTTGACAGCGCCATTGATATCCTTACCGAACTCTACGAAAGCGGAACCACGACATTCATGGCGGATTACGACAGGGTGTTCTACGGTGACGTCCAGAAGTGGGTTTCATTTGCAAACACACTCAGGCTCAGGCTCTCACTAAGGGTATGCTACGCCGCCCCCGAGCTCTACGAGCAGGAGGCAGCCAAGTGCATCGAGAACGGCTATTTCCTCACTGAGGACGCAGCCCTTCACCCCGGAGCTGGTGCATGGGAGAACCCTCTCTATGTAATCGAGTACAACTTCAACGACGGTGACGCAAAGGTTGGTGCCACGATTACCACATACATGAACGGATACAACGACCCTCGCAGAAGCTCCTACTTCACCGCAGGCTCCGACGGAGACTACCACGGAGTGAGAATGGGAGCTGTTGTCGATTCCGACTATCCCAAGTCCACACTATGGTCAAGGATCAACTGCACAAACAGCGATCCCCTCATGTGGATGTCCGGAGCCGAAAGCTACTTCCTCCAGGCGGAGCATTACCTCAGGCAGGGAAATGAGAGCCTGGCAAAGACCTTCTACGAGGCAGGAATCAGGGCTAGCTTCAGCATCTGGGGAGCATCCGGAGCCGACTCCTACATCAACGGGACTACGACACCCGGATCCTACACCGACCCCGTCACCAGCGGCAACTCCTACTCTACCGTCCTTACTAACGTAGCGGTAGCCTGGGACAGCCAGAGCAGCGAGGAAGGACATCTCGAGCAGATCATAACCCAGAAATACATCGCCATGTTCCCCGAGGGAATGGAGGCGTGGGCTGAGTTCCGCCGCACGGGATATCCCAAGGTCATCCCCACCCTTACCAACAATTCAGGCGGCACCATCGACACCGAAAAGCAGATCCGCCGAATCATCTACCCCACTAGCGAATACACCGCCAACGGAACAAATGTCGCAGAGGGCGTAAGCCTCCTCAACAGCGAGGCCGGCGAGAGCGCCAACGGCGATACCGGCGGAACGAACCTCTGGTGGGACTGCAAGAAATAGTGCATGGGTTAACAATAACACATTATGACAATGAAAAAGACACTATATATAATGATGGCCGCAGCACTGCTGGCCGCCTCGTGCACGAAGGACCCGCAGCCAAAGACCATCACCCCTACTTCGGGGATAGTTTCGACACCAGAGTGGGCTACCTACATCCAGGGTACCGGCACGGTAAACACAATCCGTGACGAAGCCTACTACGAGTCTCTGCGTCAGTGGAAGAAGGATGCCTTCGACGAGAACGGCATTGCGACAAGGAGCATCTCCTACATCTTCTTCGCCGACTACGGTTCAATGGCATTCCGCTTTGCCGACATACCCGACAGCATCGACGTGATCAACCTCTGGGGAGGCGTTCCCAAGCTCGGATCGCTGGATTTCCAGGAAATGAAGGCCTGCCAGGAGGTGAAAGGTATGAAAGTTGTGGGCTGCCGCATTACCAGGATACTTGAGAACCAGAAATGGGGAATGCAGGCCGAAATCCCTTCATACATGAAGGCTTACGAAGCCTACAAGGCCGACCACATGGGCGACGTAGCCCTTGGAAGGAAGACCGAGCAGGAAATCGAGTCCGCAGCCAAGAATGCCGGCAACGCGGCCCTCAGGGCCGACATCGCCGCACACCAGACCAAGAACGAGGACGGCACCTATCCCGAGTGGCTGGTCTATGCCGCCAACCTCCTGCTCAACGAGATCCAGGAGTATGGACTTGACGGATACGACCTCGACTACGAGCCCGCGGGCGACCCCCTCTCCGGAAGCGTATTCGACCTCTTTGTAGAGTACCTCTCCCAGTTCATCGGTCCCAAGAGCGGAAACGAGGGCACACTGCTTATCGTAGACAGGAACTCCTCGTGCTTCAGCTACAACCATCTGGCTCCCTACTGCAATTTCTGGATATACCAGAAGTACGGCAGCCTTGGAGGAGCTTCGGCCGCATCGGAGGGTGACTTCCCTGGCAACACCGACCCTGCAAACGGATGGGTGAACGCACAGGTCATCACGACCGAGAACGTCGGCGACACATACGGAAGCGGATGCGGAGTGCTCGAGCAGATGGCCGGATTCCAGCCTTCCAAGCTCGGCGAGAAATACGGCCACAAGGGAGGTTTCGCAAGCTTCCACGGCCAGAGGGACTGGAGGCTTGAGGCCGAAGGCGCCGAGGCAGGCAAGCTCTACCGCTACCAGCATCACCGCAAAGGCATACAGGCCCAGGCAGCGGCTGAATACTACACGGGCGAGTAAACCATAAAACACTAGAATTAGTATGAAAAGATATCATATAGCATTGGCTCTGGCCGTCCTCGCGGTGCTGCCCTCCTGCAAGAAGGGCCTTCTCGAGGAGGAGGGGCTCTACAAGAACGGAGTCGTAGAGTTCCAGTCGAGCGACACAAGGGAGATTTCAGCATTCCTCGAGGAGTCCTCCCCTGTTACATTCTTCATCAGCTCCTCAAAGAAGGTCGATGAGGATGTGGTTGTGAACTTCGAGCCGGTCCGCGACACGGCCGTCCTGAACGCCTTCAACACCGCAAATGGAACAAACTACTGGATGCTCCCCTCCGAGAACGCCACTCTTGAGTCCACTAGCGCCATCATAAGGGCCGGCAGCGCAGTTTCCGACCCTATCACCCTTGACGTCGACATTGACGGTTTCGTCAACGGAGCCATCTACTGCCTTCCCCTTAAGATCACAGGGACCAACAGCACGATGACCCCGGTTCCCGGAGACGAGTACGCCTACGTGGTTATCCGCGGATATGTATACGCATCAGCAGCGCTGCTTCCCGGATACGCCTACTTCAGCATGCCTACCACGGTATCAGACCCCAACCTCTCGCTTGAGGTCTGCACGATGGAGATAAGGGTGAAGGTCAACAAGTGGGCTTCTTCCAACCCCTACATCTCATCCCTCATCGGAGTAGAAGAGAACTTCCTGCTGCGTTTTGGCGACATCTCCTGCGACCCCAACCAGCTCCAGCTGGCAGGACAGGGTGTCTCCATCACATCGAAGGCCCACTTCGACACCGACAAGTGGTATCACGTAGCGGTGGTTGCCGACGGTGTGAAGCAGACCTGCGACCTGTACATAAATGGCGAGCTTGACAGCTCGACTCCAATGGGATCCAAGGGTATCAACCTCGGACAGGTCTACAACTCCATCTTCGCCATCGGAATGAGCGAAAAGGGAAGGTATCTTGACGGCTACGTAAGCGAAGCCCGCGTATGGGGAAGGAAGCTTTCCGCAACCGAGCTGATCAACGGCCAGTGCTCTATCGCCGATCCTAAGAAAGAGGCAGCCGAGAACAAGCTCCTGGGATACTGGAAGCTCGACGCCGAGAACAAGGGCAAGGACCTCACCGGCAACGGCTATGACGGAAACCCTTCCGGCAACATATCCTACACCGAAGCCAATATCCGTTGTCCCGAATGATGACTAGGCGGATCATAATGTCTATCGTTCTGTGCCTGGGACTCCTTCAGGGGACCTGGGCCCAGAGCGGCAGGCTGCTCCGTTTCACCCCTTCTGAAAAGGACCTCGGGGAGATCCGGTTCGACTCGGGGAAGGCTTCCCTGGAGTTCGAATTCCAGAACATCTCCCAGAAAAGCGTGACGATCCTTGAAGTGAGGACAACCTGCGGATGCCTTACGGGATCTGCCCGGAAGAGCGTCCTGGCCCCTTCGGAAAAGAGCGTAGTGGATGCGGTCTTCGATCCTTCCTCCCTCTACGGCGACCAGAGCAAGCACCTTACAATCGTGTCTACTGACGGGCAGAACACCCTTCTTAGCTCGATAACGGTGAAGGCGAAGGTGAAAAGGGACCAGAGCGAGGGTGAGATCCGCTACGCAGAGCTCCTCGGAAGCGGACTTCGCACCGACACTCCGGAAGTATCCTTCAAGAAGGACCGTTTCGGAGACCTGGTGGTCTCGATACCGCTTTACAACGACACGGACTCTCCGGTGGAGATTTCGTTTGGAGCCCCGCTAAGGATATCCGTGATAGCTCCAAATAAGATTGCTCCGCGCTCAAGGGTGGATGTGGTCTGCAAGTACAACTCCCTTTTCAGAAGGAAGGGCGCATCCATAAGGGAGACCCTCAGGATAAAGGTGAACGGAGACAGAGTGAATCCGCTGACATTAAAAGGAAAAGTATACTAGATCATCAATGTATATTGAAATGAAAAAGATATTATCAACAATCGCCATCACCCTGGCGATAGCCGCCGCCATCTCCTGCAACAAGGAGAGCGAGCCAAGCTACACCCCGAAGGCTACATCGGAGATTCCCGATCTCCAGGGTATCGAGGTTACGCCCAAGACCAACTACCTGGTCATCGGCGACAAGCTCCAGCTTTCGGTGAACCTCTCTCCCGAGACAGCCATCCCCGTCGCAACGACATGGGTGTCTGATTCTACGGAAGTAGCGACCGTGGACAGCGAAGGAAACGTTACCGGTGTAGCAACCGGTATCGCAAGGATTACCGCGACAGTTGACGGAAAGTCTTCTACCGCTATCGTGAACGTCCTCGGTGAAAGGGTTCCCGCTACGGGACTCACCCTCAGCAAGGACGAGGTCAACATCCTCGCCGGACGCTCCACAAAGGTAAAGGCCGTCGTAACACCTGAGAACACGACCGACCACATCGATGTGCAGTGGAGCAGCGCCGACTCCACAATCGCCACCGTATCCTACGGAGTGATTATCGGCGTAAGGCAGGGAACGACCACAGTTACCGCCTCTATGGGCGACCTCAAGGCCACCTGCAACGTAATCGTTGGCGACAAGCTCAAACTTGTGGACCGCACGCCCGACTGGCCTATCGTATCATCCTCATACTGGCAGAAGAACTGGAGGGGCGTCAGCGCCAAGTACGCAGCCACCCTCGAGGAGTGCGACAACGAGCTGCACTATTTCGAGGTAAGGGACTACACCGAGACAGCTCCCGACATCGAGGCCATAGCCGATGACCTTGACGCGCAGGTAGCAGAGATACTCGACAGCGACGGTGATCCTTCTTCCCTCTTCTCAAAGGATGTTCCCCAGAAAGTGGACCTCTCCGACAAGGGTGAGAAATGGGGCATCGTCCTTGGGTATGACGCAGAGTACAACTTCACCGGCGAGTACGCCCTCTACAAGTTCACCGTCGATGATCCCGACCCTGTACACGCAACAGGCATAATCTTCAACGAGGGAGACCTGTCTGAAATAACCCTCAAGGTCGGCAAGTCAAAGACCCTGAACGCAAAGGCTCAGCCTGACGACTGCACAGACGAGCTCAACTACACATGGGCAAGCGCCGACGAGTCCATTGCAACCGTCTCCCTGCCTTGGGGCTCGAACTACTCATACTATGCTAAGATCACCGGAGTATCCGCCGGAACTACCACCGTTACCGTCACCCTCGGTGAAATCACCAAAGAGATAACCGTAACAGTAGAAGGGTCTTCTGTTGAGTTCAAGAACGTTACAAAGACCGCAGGCTGGACATACACCTACGGAGTCGAGGAGAAGTGGGGCTCCTCAATGCCTTACTTCCAGCTTGAGACCTGCTCAGCAGCGCAGCATGTCATCGCGATGAACACGGAAGACGGATGGAGCTACTCTGTCAGCGACTATACCAATGTAAACAGCGTATTCTCCTACGTTGAGGAGCAGCTGGAGAGCAGCTGGAGCAGTATCAGCATTACAAGCGACCTGCCCGACAAGCAGACATGCTGGGGAGACGGCAACCTCATAGTCTACGTATTCGCATACGACGAGAACGGCAACTTCACCGGCGAGTACGCATACTACGAGATCGATCCCAACAGTCAGCCTGTGAACATCGTATCCCTCGACGGACAGTACTTCCCCGTAGAATGGAATTCCGGAGATGACGAGCTCGACAATGTCACGATGAGCGCATGGGTGAATTCATCAAGCTTCTCAGGAGGCAAAGATAACATCTACACCATCATGGGAACAGAGGGAATCTTCCTTCTCCGCTTCGAGGGCAGCAACCTGTATCTTGTATATGGTGGTGCCAAGAGGGACAACGGCGAGTACAATGAGAAGAAGATTTCCGGAGGCTCATTCTCGACCGACGAGTGGATCCATGTGGCGTCAACCTATTCCCGTGGCGGAGACGTTATCCTTTATGTAAACGGCGAGCAGGTCGGAAGCGGAACCGCCGAAGACCACGCCATCGAGATGAACGGTATCGGAGCCTCATGGGTTCTCCCCTTCAAGTTCTATGTAGCGGTATCATCTAACAATAGGGTATTCAAGGGCAGCATGTACGATGTTGCAGTATACAACTACGCACTTAGCGCAGACGAGATTTCTTCCATCCAGGAGGATCCCACTGCCTGCAGCCCCATCGCCCTTTGGAAGTTTGACGAAGGATCCGGAAACACCATCTCCGACCAGAGCGGCAACGGCTACGACCTTACCGCAAGCTCAGACCTTACCTGGGAGGAAGGACTGCTTCCATACTAGTGCAATCGCACACAACGCATAATAAAATAAGAGGGACGGCTTTCGGGCCGCCCCTTTTTCTATCTTTTCCCTTTCAGTCTCCTGTAGACATACACCCTCGTATCTTCACCACTGTAGACTGTCTTCATCCTTTTCGGTGTCATCCACTCTATCTTTTCCGAACGGATCCTGTCAACATCGAGATAGCGGTATGTTATGCTGTCATTCTCAACAGAGTACCTGGCATCCATGTCCATTATCCAGCCATCGAACCCTTCGTACCTTCCGTAGAAATACTTTCCGTCCCTTGTGAAGCAGTATACGTAGTCCTGGGTCCCGAGCTTCTTCCGCCTTCCGTCAGGGAAGGTCATCCTGAGGCTTTCCAGTTTCCACTGGCCTACCACATCCTCCTTTGAGAAACCTTCGCTGCGGAAATTCCTCCACCCCCTCACCGCATACACCGAGGCAAAGACCAGGGCGAGAAAAAATGCTGTCCAGAATACCTTTTTCATGGCTAGATCCCTATAGTGAGACTTTTATGGAAAATCCAATGCTACGGGTCGGCAGCATGGTGAAATAGTCAATCCCCATCCCGTAGTTGCCGGCGGAGGATGAGAGTTCAGGGTCGAACGGGGCCTTGCAGTAGAGCATGAGAAGATTGCGCCCCACAAGGGAGACCTTCATATCGCGCACAAAACGGATCCATCTGGAGACGGGCACCCTGTATCCTAGTGACACTTCAGAAAGACGCACGTTTGTCATGTCGTATACGTAGTATGCGCCAAGGGAGTTCTGCCCGTCGGCTCCGGAGAGGGTCTGCCAGAAATCCTGGCAGCTTATATGGTAATAGCTCTCCGAGTTCCCGTAGATCTCGGCAGGTGCGTAGCTGAACCCTCCTTCCCTTCCTTCGAGAGTCTTCGGAGTCACTCCGTATGCATCCATGACAGCCTCGGTAAGAGACACTCCCACACCGCCTTTTCTCATGCTTATCATGAAGGACAGGTCCAGTCCCTTCCATGAGAATGTGCTGCTCCAGGAACCGGTCCAGTCGGGATTGACATTCCCTGCATACCACATGGTGCCGGGAGTTCCGTCATTGGGGGCCCTGTGAAGGACGGCCCCGTTCGCCGAAGGTGTGACATAGAACGAGCCGTCCTCGTTTGTGCGCATGCCGGCCACGTATATTTCCCCGATGGGACGTCCTTCAATAAGCCACATCGTGACTCCAGACGTCCCGCCGACACTCTCGCGCGTACTGACATAGTGCTCCTCCCCGTTCGTGTAGTCGAGCATCTTTACTACCTTGTTTACATTGCGGCTCCATATGAGGCCGGCAGACCAGTCGACCTGGCCGAAGAGCCTCTGGTTGAATCCGAGGGATAGCTCCACACCTTTGTTGTCAACCCTTCCGGCATTCACATACAGGGTCCTGGCACCTCCTGTCGATGTGCTGGTAGGAGAGAACACCTGGTTGAAAGTGGAAGACTTGTAGGTAGTGGCATCAAAGGATATGCGTCCTTCAAGCAGCCGGAGATCCACCCCTGTCTCGAAGGAGCGGGTCCGCTCCGGCTTGAAATCCGGTGCCGTAGCCCACGAGTTCAGTATCGGCACTCCGCCATATACAGGATACGTCACATTGAGGATGAAGCGGTTGATGGGATTTCCCACCTCGGCGTATGAAGTCCTCATCTTGGCATACGAGAGAGTTTTCCCCTTTATCGAAGGGAACATGTCAGTAAGAATTGCCGAAAGGCCTGCCGATGGATAGAAGAAGGCTTTCACCCCGTCAGGTCCGGCCATACGCGAGTCCCAGTCGGTACGTCCGGTAAGCTCCAGGAAGAGGCAGTTGCGATATCCCAGCGACAGGGTCCCGAAAATGGACTGCGTCTGGTCGCGGTAAACATCCTTTGAAAGGGCCTTGTCCGTGGACATGTTCTCAAATGAGAACAGGTTGGCGACCCCCAGAAGATCACCTCCTAAGAAGAAACCCTTGTAATGGTAGTCCTCTATCGAGGCACCGATCACCCCGCTGGCCGACAGGCCTTCCTTCCTTTCACCCGTGAAGGCCGCAAGAAGTATGTCCGCATAGGTCTGCGAAGTCTTTCTGTCCTGGTAGTAATACCTTCCGTACTTCCCTGCGAACACTCCGTTGGAGCTTGCATGGTGCTTCTGCTCTGATACAGATGTGTTGTGGTCGGTCCTAACCCTGGCCTGCAAGTTCACATTCGGGGTGAAGTAGTACTTTAAGGATGCTCCCAGCAGGAAACGGTCCTTTCCGGTGAGGAACATGTTGCGGTTCACCGTCCAGAAAGGGTTCTGCATGGAAAGCTCGTTGGCCTTCCAGTTCTGCACGGGGAAGTTCCTGTCCGCATCATACACCTCGTAGACCGAGTATGCATAGAGGTTGTCCGAGGGACTCATAAGGTAAAGCGGGACAAGCGGATTGTAGTACTGGCCTCCGGAAAGCATGTTCTGCTCGCGGACCTTCATGTACATTCCCATAAGGGCCACGTGGAGCTTTCCTCCAAGGTGCACGCTCTTATGGTTGGCAGTGAAATTGTACCTGCCGTACTCATTGTTCGGGACCACTCCCCTTGCATCGCAAAAGGATGCGGAAACATATGTCGAGTAGCCTTCTCCCGCTATTGAAAGCCCTACTGAATGGGCCGTATTGTATCCTGTCTGGAAAAAGTCCGATATGTCCCAGGCAGGGGCGCTTGAAAGGGCCGGTCCCCACGAAGAATAGCTTCCGACCTTGTGCCCGTAGCGGCTCTGGCGCTCGGGGAACATCGTAGGGCTCGAAAACGTGGTGGTGCTTCCATAGGCAAGATGCACCCCCTGCTGCCCTTCACCTGTCCTGGAGGAGAGCATGAGCACGCCGTTTGCGGCCCTGTAGCCGTAGAGGGCTGCAGCGGAAGGACCGACAAGGACGGATACCGAAGCTATGTCCTCGGGATTGAAGTTGGAGATCCCGTCTCCGGAGACTCCGCTACCCCTGAATATGGAGTACTTCTGTCCTGGAGAAGTGAGCGAAAGGGACGGAAGCGGTATTCCGTCAAGCACGTAGAGGGCGTTGTTCGTGTTGGATATGGACTTGGCGCCCCTCATCACGACCTTTGTCTCGCCTCCCACACCAGCGGAGGAAGAGTTTATCTGCACCCCGGGAATCTTTCCCGCAAGGGCGTTTACTATATTCTCGTCATGGTTTGCGAACGCATCCTCGGAGAGAGACTGCACATGGTAGGGCACAACCCTTTCCATCTTCCTTATTCCAAGGGCCGTCACAAGGCTCTGCTCAATAGTGGCGGCAGACTCGAAAAGCGTCACATTGAAACGGTTCCTGCCCCAAAGGGGAAGCGACGCGCCGTTGTATCCAAGAGATCCTATCTCAAGGATGCCGCGGCAGTGGGCTCCGGGAACGACAAGGGTGAAACGCCCGTTTTCATCTGCAATGGTTCCTATCTGCGTACCTTTTACATATACGGCGGCGGCCGGTATGCCCTGCCCCTCCCTGTCCATGACTACTCCGGAAATGGTCCTGTCGCGAACCGCAGAAAGCAGTATGTTTGTTCCCACGATGGAATATTCCAGGGCGGCCTTTTCGGATATTTCGTCAAGGGCCTTTGAAAGGGGGACCTTCCTTAGCGAAACGCTCATCCTCTTTCCGACGTTGACTCCGCCTTCGACTGCGAAGAGGTATCGTGTCTGGGATTCGACCGCCTCCATCACATCCTTGAGGGTGCCGCTCCTGACTTCGATGGTGACCCTTTCATTCTGGGCGCAGAGGGATGCCTCCCAGAAAAGGAGAAGCACAAGGGCCGAGAGAGCCCCCATCCATCTTGAAAATCCCCTGCCTGTCATCGATGAGTGAAAGTATTCCCTTAAGGATTAAGCAATTATCTTATATGGTATGTATCTGTCGAAGAGTCATATTCCCACTTGAAGTCACTACCCTTCTGCATGATTCCAAGGGCGTGCTCTATCCCGTCGGAAACCCTGAACTTCAAATATGAAAAGTCAACCCGTGGAAGATCCTGCCTGTCAATTGAAATATTGACGCCGTAGGCCCTTCTGAACTTTCTCATAAGTTCGTCAAACGGTACGCCCGAGGCCGAAACCACACCCTCCGTCCACAGGAAATCGTCCGTTCCTTCGAAGGTTGTCCTGACAAGGACTCCATCCGAAAGGCTTACCCTCTGAGAAGGTTCCATCCGTAAAATTTCAGTCCCGTCTCCATCCTGGACGGCGACGCTTCCCTCGACAAGGGATGTGGTGAACACCCCTTCATCGGAATAGGCCTCAACATCGAACTTAGTTCCAAGCACCTTGACTTCATATGCGTAGGTTTCGACGATGAAAGGATTATCACGGTCATGGGTCACGCTGAAAAGAGCCTCCCCTTCCAGCTTCACTCTTCTTTCCCCCCGTGAGAACACCGCAGGATACTCTATCGTGGAGTTCGAGTTGAGGGTGATCTCGGTCCCATCAGGGAGAGTCACGGTGGATGTCTGCCCCTGCGGAGTATGTGAAGATATCATGGCGGAGCCCATCCTGTCAAGGGCGGGCCTGGCATGGAAGTGCCTTTCAATCAGCACTCCGGCAAAAAGAGCTGCCGCAACGGAAGCGGCAAAAGCAAGGATTCTTGCGCCTCGTTGCCTCATGCCGCCTTTTCGTATTCTGCCTGCGGATTCCTCGTTGAGGGAAACCTGGCTTGACATGAAAAGGGAGTATTCCCTGTCAAAGGTTTTCCTGTTTGACGGGTCCTCCTTCAGCCAGGATGCTATCGCGTCGGCTTCCTGGGGCGTAGCCTCCCTGGAGAAGAACCTGTATAGTAGTGAGCGGTCTATTTCCATCCTTATCTGAAATCTAAGCAAAAGCCTTCTGCCTGCTGGCAATGGCTAAATTAACAAATTTAGAAAAAATCCCTTACAACCTGCCTTCTTTGCCAGCAAAGTTGGGCAAATGCAACCTGTACGGTTGAGCTATCCGTTTCAGAAACCGGTATTATGGACCGAGCTTCCCTATGCAGTTTTGCAATTTTTCGGGAATTTGACTAATTTTGGATTGTTCTCGAAAATTCGCCCATATGAAGAAGATAAGCACTTCCATATCCACTTTTGCGGACCTTATAGGGTACGGCTGCCTGTACGTCGACAAGACTATGTACATACATGAACTTGTTTCCGAGCCAAAAGGGCAGTTCTTCCTTTCCCGTCCCCGCAGGTTCGGCAAAAGCCTCACGGTATCGACCTTGGATGCCCTGTTCAGGGGAAGAAGGGACCCGTTCAAAGGGCTCTACATAGATTCGACTTCCTATGACTGGAAGGAATATCCGGTAATCCATATCGACTTTTCAGCTCTCGACATGTCCTCTTTGAAAGCGCTGAGGGAAGATCTGCTCCAGGTGCTTCAGGAAATCGCCTCCGGCTATGGCGTGGAATTGAAAATAAAAAGGCCTGCGGGTGCATTCAGGGAGCTTATCACCAAGCTTAAGTCGAAATTCGGATGCGGAGTGGTAATCCTTATTGACGAGTACGACAAGCCCCTTCTGGACCACATCGGGAATGGGAAAAAATCCGAGTCTTTCCAGAAATTTCTAGGTGGGTTCTACCAGGTCATAAAGGGAAGCGAGCCAAAGCTAAGATTCGTCCTCCTCACCGGCATAACGAGATTTTCAAAGGTGTCTGTATTCAGTGTCCTCAACAATCTCACTGACATCAGCATGGATGAGAGGTACGCCTGCATGCTGGGCTACACACTGAAAGAGCTTGAGGAGACCTTCCAGGATTGGATAGACTATGCGGTGGAGAAAGGCGTATCCGACGGCATGGGGGGCAAGTTCGACAGGGAAGGCTTGCTCCAGGAACTGAAAAGATGGTATGACGGGTTCAGGTTCTGTCCCGGGGCCGATAGCGTGTACAATCCAGTGTCGGTCGGCAAGTTCTTTGACCAGGGATGCATATTCGACAATTACTGGTTCGCCACTGCGACACCCTCCTACGTGATGGAGCTCCTCAGGCGCAACGACATCACGGTATCTGACATCAACGGTGCGATCATGTTCAGGCGTTCCTTGAACAACTTCGATGTCATCGGGCTTTCCGAACCGAATATCGGGGTTGAGAAGGTGGTCCAGATTCTCTTCCAGAGCGGCTACCTGACCGTATCACCCGGTGTGGACGCCGGTGCGAATGACATCCCTGTGACATTCCCGAACTATGAAGTAGAGGTTTCGCTGATGGAGTCCCTTCTTTCGTACTACTCGAATGACAATGCGTCAAGGTACACATCGGAAATCAGGAAGGCCGTCATGAATGGGGACACCGATGGGTTCATCGGGGCGGTCAAGTACTGCATATCGAATATATCCTACGTCCTTCATGAGAAGAGCGAGAGGTACTACCATTCCCTTGTAATGGCCATACTGCTCGCTGCCGGACTGGACGTTAGCATGGAGCAGACGACAAACATCGGAAGGATAGACGGCGTCATCAACACTGCGAAGCATCTCTACATAATCGAGTTCAAGCTTGACAGGACGGCGGATGAAGCTATCCGCCAGATAGACGAAAAGAAGTATCTGCAGAAGTACATGGTCCCCGCCCGGAGCAAGGGAAAGACGATCCACAAGCTGGGAATCAACTTCTCCTACAAGGACGGAGTGAAGAACATCTACGACTGGAAGGAGGAAATCGTAAAGTAGGAGACAGCATACTCCTAAACGGAAGCTCTAGGACTATCCATAGCAAAAGAGACCGTCATCATTTGCCTCTTCACTTCACCCTGGACATGATGTGAAGGCATTCGTAGCATATGGTTTTTCAACCGTACAGGCCG
>Ga0065708_1006803_pt1 | contig 18734 bp, 9 predicted proteins | sample Hoacrofraction12_2_FD_59095 | JGI IMG/M metagenome (GOLD analysis project Ga0065708, IMG submission 59095) | Hoatzin crop microbial communities from Cojedes, Venezuela, sample from fiber fraction 12 v1 | ecosystem: Host-associated > Birds > Digestive system > Esophagus > Crop | place: Venezuela... | reverse complement strand
TTTCGCAAAAAGAAAAATCAAGCAACTTATTTTGGGGTAAGTGCTTGAACTTTAGGGTGGTCCCACTTGGGCTTGAACCAAGGACTCCCTGATTATGAGTCAGGTGCTCTAACCAACTGAGCTATAGGACCTGCATGTGTGGCAACGATAGGTTGCTATATCCACAGCGGGTGCAAAGATACTACAAAAGTGGTGAATAGACAAGAGGTAACGCAAAAAAATGTTTTCCATTTTTTACACCTCGCTGCAAGCGGGCATAGCACGCAATAGCCCTTACCTTTTCGGGTTATTGCCCAAATGGGGGCAGACAACCTAAGGTTCGCCCCTATTTCATTTTTGCGATAGTTCTCGCTCTACCCTACCCTATATATCATAAACCGATAGTACGCAGCAAGCGACGAGGCCACCCGTAGCATAATGCACCCAAACAAAGAGCGGTGTTGAGTAGGCTGATGCGAGCAAAGTCGGTCACTGGTCTGAAGTGAGTAACTCGCTGTTCTCGGGGTGGGTAGTGCACTCCTACTGGCACAGCTAGCAAATCAACTCCATGCCAGGCTGCATAGACGAGCAATGCTAATTCGCCCTCATAACGATTGGGTACTAGTGGTAGCCAATGCAAGTGGTTGAGCGGATAAAGCCGAAAGCCCGTTTGTGTGTCGGCAAGTCTCACACCCGTTTGCACTGTGAACCAAAAGTTAGAAAACCGATTGGCTGCAGCATTGCCCCGAGGCATATCGGGTTGATTGTCAAAATCGCGCACACCAACAATGAGCGCATCAGGGTGGTCTATAGCTGCCTGCACTACATCAGGAATGCTAGCGGTATCGTGTTGTCCATCGCTATCAATGGTCAATGCATGGGTGTAACCTAGACGATGGGCCTCTTGAAACCCCATCTTCAAAGCATGTGCCTTGCCCCGATTGGGCTGGTAGCTAATGAGAGTGACACCTCCCAAATGTGTTTGTTGCACAAGCTCGTTAGCTTGGTCGGTAGAGCCATCATCAACCACTATCACCGCTGTGATGTATTGCAGCACATCAGCAATGACTTGGAGCAAGGTAGTAGCATTGTTATAAGTGGGAATGATGGCACAAATACGCGGAACGGACATTTTACCAGATAATCACTCGATCTTGCGGGTCGCGCCACATCTTTTGGCCAGGTTGAATGTTGAAGGCACTAAAGAACTCCTCTAGGTTGCGGATAGCGACATTCACACGATTAACACCTAGACTATGAGGGTCTACTTTGGTGCGACGCAGCATTTCCTCCTTAGTGATATTGTTGGCCCACACATTGGCATAACTGAGGAAAAACCGTTGTTCAGGGGTAAATCCATCAATGGGAGTGCCAGCATGGCCCTGCTGCGTGTTTTTGAATGCGCTGAAGGCAACACGCAGGCCACCATGGTCGGCGATGTTTTCGCCCATCGTGAATTGGCCATTGGCATGCACTCCATCGGCAACCACTTCGGCACTATACTGAGCACCTAGCTTATCGGCAAGTTGTTGGAATTTGGCAGCATCATCGGCCGTCCACCAATCTACCATATTGCCATTTTGATCGAAGTTGCGACCTTGATCATCAAATCCATGCGTCATTTCATGGCCAATCACCACTCCAATAGCACCATAGTTGCAGGCATCATCGGCATTGGGATCGAAATAGGGCGGTTGCAAGATAGCAGCAGGAAAACAGATTTCGTTAGTCGATGGTTCATAATAGGCATTGACTGTTTGAGGCGTCATCCACCAGCGGTCTTTATCAACAGGTTTGCCTAGTTGCGCATATTCATCACTTGATTGGAAGCGACGGGCTGCCAAAATGTTTTGCCAATAGGGCTTTGCAGGGTCGATATCTAGACCACTATAGTCACGCCAACGATCGGGGTAACCAATTTTGACAGTAAAACTATTGAGCTTCACCAATGCGTTCACCTTGGTAGCAGCGCTCATCCATGATAGTGTGGCGATATGCTCACCAAGTGCTCGTTTTAGGTTATCGACAAGTGCTTGCATTTTCTTTTTGGCATCAGCAGGAAAATATTTTTCAACATATAGTTGTCCTACTCCCTCGCCAATCAAGGTATTGGGTACTTCAAGAGCATGTTTCCAACGTGGCATTTTGACTTGCTTGCCACTCATAGCACGGCTATAGAAATCGAAATTGGCATCAGCAAAGTCATCACTCAGGTAGGGAGATGCAGCATCAGCATATTTATAGATAAGATAGTCCCTGATTTCGTTATCCTTGAGGGTAGCCATCATTTCGTTGACCTTGGCCAATGATTGAGGCTGAAATACACACACTTTATCGACCTGCTTGAGGTTAAGAGTAGCGAAGTATTGGTCCCAATTGATATTAGGATAATTGGCCTTGAGCTGAGCTGTGGTCATCACATTATAGAGCTTGCTATAGTCGCGAGTTTGCTCCCGCGTCATTGCAATGCGAGCTAGTTCGGTCTCAATTTTCATAACGGTCTTGGTAGCCCGTTTAGCATCACCCGACTTATAACCGATGAGTTTGAAGAGACGCTGAATGTAGTTACTATAGGCTTCGCGTACCTTGACGGTGCTTGGGTCTGCATCAAGATAATAGTCGCGGTCTCCCATACCAATACCGCCTTGTGTGAGATATAACAAATTGTTGTTGCTATTTTTGAGATCAGCCATCACCGCAGAGTTGAAGAATGGGTCAGAAACTCCATTGTGTAGATCAGCGATAGCAGCAGTAAAGTGGTCGCGACGCATGCTACGGAGCTTGTTGATATCGCTTTGTAGTGGTTTCATACCTTCGCTATTGAGACGCAAGCTATCCATGCCTTGAGCATATAGGTCTCCCACCTTTTGCTTGATGCTACCACGTGGGTGTCCTGTTCCTAGATGGGTGATGATGTCCTTGAGTTGCGAACGACTATTCTCGGCCAACTGGTCGAAGGTGCCAAAGCGCGCATATTGAGGGTCAAGTGGATTGGCTTTCATCCACCCGCCACAAGCATATTGATAAAAGTTTTCACCAGGCGCAGTAGTGGGATCGAGATTGCTACGGTCAACGGCACGCTCTAGGTTGCCTGCACTCATAGTCATAGTAGCAATGGCAGTTACAAGTAATACAGATATTTTTTTCATTTTGTGGATAAGTGTTTTATATGTTTTTTAAAAAATTAGATTCTCTTGACTAGAATGGATAGCCAATGGCCAAGTGGAACGCCCAACCATCTTTAAATCTAGCGATATTGAAGTATCCACTCTTTCCCGTATCATAGGGTGCATGCAAAGCAATACCAAGATCAGCTCTCACTACTAGCATATCCATATCGAAACGCAGACCAAGTCCCGTGCCTAAGGCCAACTCTTGGAAGAAATTTTTCATTTCTAATTTTCCTCCACTGCGGTAGTCCTCACCTTCAAGTAGCCAAATATTGCCAGCATCAAGAAAAACAGCCCCCTTGAAATAGCCTAGTATAGGGAATCGGTACTCGGTATTGGCTTCAAACTTGAAGGTTCCCGATTGGTCATAGTAGGTGTATCGATCTCGAAATTCGGGATGAAAGCTACCAGGTCCTAACGTTCGCACGGCAAAGGCACGCACAGAATTGGCACCACCGACATAGAACTGTTCACGGAAAGGCACTTCGTAGCTATTGCCATAGGCATGAGCAGCACCCACAAAGACACGACTCACCAAGTTGTGTCCTATCGGCAATCGATGTGTCCACACTACTTGGGCTTGCCCCTTAACATATTGTGAAAATGGAATACCAAACAACTCTTTGGTGCTATGATTACCTACCAACGACCAGATGCCAGACATCACATTACCCGCCTCGCTAACACTGCCAGTGAAAGTGATGTGGTTGCGTGCATTGATATCGGCATCGTAGGTGTAGGTATACTCAATCTTGGGGATAAACACATCCATAAAGCTCTGCTCCAAAGCAGGATTGACTATCATGGCCGAATCAAATTGCTCGCTGCTACTCAACAACTTGGTATAGGTGAGCTTGAATGGTGTGAGTTCGTGAAGTGAATACTTACTCCCATGCCACTCCCAAGAGAAAGCAGTGCTCGCTTGCGCCATCTTGAAAAAGCCTGGCCTATTCATTATACTTGCTCCTAACGACAAGCGTGTCCAGTTGGTGTAGCGGCGCGAGGGATAAAGGAAAGCAGGAGCTAGTAATCGAGGAAAAACAAGACTCGACTCTATGCCAAACTCATAACTATTGAAATCCCCACCTTGATATTTGCCGCTACCACCTGTTTGCCATTCGTAATCACCATAAAGATTGATTGAAAATTTCTCCCCTGCCCCAAAGGCATTTTTATGGGTTGCACCAACTTTGATACCAGGCCCTAGAAAACTATTGCTCTTGTAAGCACCTTGCAGTTCGAACTTGACCTCCCATGGTTTATCAAGCTGACAGTTGATATCCAAATCAAGCAAGCCGTCACCAGATGGAGTTATAGAGTCGATAGGTGTAACCTGTATGTCGATAGTACTAAATATGCCAAGCCTTGATAGGGCTGCTTGCGTACGGTCGATACTATTCACACGAAATAGCCTACCCTTGCGTGTGCGAATGCAAGATGGTATGGTATTGTCACGGATGTGCAGTGGTTGCCATTTGATGAGCTTGCAACGATTGGTTATCAGTGTGTCGGGCACCTCATCGCCTTTGATATCATCACCAATGACAGTAGCCGTAATATTGTTGGTGCGATAGCAAATCAATGCATTGTTGGGAATATCATTGGATAGTGTAAGTCGCATGTGAATCACCCCTTCGTCTTGCAAGCTATCGGCTAAAAATTGGATATACTCAGGTCGATAGTAATAGTAGCCGCGATTGCGTAGATAGTTGGTGATGTTGATGCGAACAGCGCTCAGCGAATCTAGGCAATAGCGACTTCCCGTCTGGAAATATTGGTCGATGCGCGCTAACGAATCAATCATATTGCTGATGGGTGTGTTGCGATTGATGTACTCAATGTTGCCTATCGTATAGGGCTCTCGGACCTGTATATCATAAGAGATTTTAGCTTTCTTGGGATTCTTGGAGGGGATGATTTTGTAACTCGCTGATGATGTAAAGTAGCCATTGTTGTGCAAGATAGAGTTAATCATCTCTACGCGTGCATTAGGATTGACTCGATTGATCAGCACGGGCCGAGAAGCAAAGTGCTTGTATAACCACCCCTTAAATCCCGTTGCATCGGCATCTATATGATTCCACAGCATCAAGCCAAATGGGAATGGTGTGCGATAGTAAGGAGAATAGAGTGGGTTGTTGGGCTTCACATTGATAGCGGTGAAGATATTGTCTTTGACGCCAGCATCTATTTTGGTATCGACTTCATGATACTTGAGAGACTTCACGCCCGTATATAGGACTTCATTGTCGGCCAACTTACAAGTCGTAGAACAAGCGGTGGCTAAGAAAGCCATCACCACCAATAATAGGGAGATGATAAATAGCTCGTTATTTCGATTCATCGTCTTGTTTGCGGGTTACAACGGGTTTATCTGATGGGTTATTGCTTGTTGTTTGTTGTGTAGAATCGGTTTGATCGAGAGGCACAACGAACGATTGATTTTGCTCACTTATCGCATCAATGGCTCCCTCTTGCAGTTTTTTCATTTCTTTTTGTACCTTTTCGAGCGAATCTCTCAATTGATACTCACGAGAAAGCTTGAAAGAGAACAAGTTTTTGAGGTTAGAAAGTTTCTGCTTGAGCACATAGCTCACTCCAGTTTCTGAGATTTGGCCTTCAAGCACATTTTCATATCCCGTGTGACGGAAAAGGCGAACCACACGACTTGCACTAGGATTGATGTTATACTCTAGAGCGATATCACTAAATAGGTTGTTGGCAAATTGGTCTTCAGTGGCATCAGTATTGTATTCGCCACCTACCACGATTTTAAACCGATCGTTAAATAATGATTTAGCCAATCGATAACTATAAGCCGTTTGTGTGCCTTGCATTTGTGTTCCTTCAAATTGATTGATACCAAAGGAAAGGTCCACTCCAGGTAGTGCTTTAGCCGCCCAGCTATTGAGTGTGGATTGCAAGAAAGAGAACAAGGCAGCACTTGCTGTGAGATTGTTGATAACGCCAGCACTATTGGTGCCCGAATAGGTATTGTAGAGCAAGAGATTGATAGCAGCTTGTGAACGTTGGTTGTCACTCATCGATTGCAATTCGTTTTGCACCGTCATATCGCTTTCACTCTCCAAATCAAATTTCAAATCAATGTTGTTAAGCGTGCCACCCACAGTGGCAGTAATCAAGAATTCAACTAGTCGAGTACCCTCATCATCATCGCCAGTAACACTGGTTTTGATTTTCTCGGTTCCCGTCAGATTGAGTTGCGGATTGAGCATATCGCCCGACCACACAAGTGTGCTACCACTATTGATATCAAATGTCTTTTGAGCAATAAGAGGTGGTGTGTAGCGGAGGTTGCCACTCTCGATGTTATAGGTACCCGTGAGGTTATCCCTGCCTGCAAAATCGAGTTTATATCGAAGTTTACCATTACCATCGATGATAGCTTTGTTTTCGCCCGCTTCGTTCAAGAACACTGTGATTTTAGCTCCATCTTGGACAGTGATGTTAGCTATGATATCAGTAGCCGTTGCCGCCTTAGCTGTAACCAAGGTGTAGGCTTGTGGGGTTTCATCTCTAAAGTCGGTGAAAGTGACCATATCTTTGTCGGCACTGCTGCTAAGTGAGGAGATATCATCCTTCATGACGTAGGTGATATTAGAACCTGTTAACAAAGTAGCATCGGCCCGCACTGCCATCATCTGGTTGCGACTCTTGACTGTGGCATAGACATCAGCAAAGGCTTTGCCAAAGATTTGTGAAAAGTCTTGCTGCTCACTATCCATAAATTGAATATTTCGCCCATTCAGCGTTAGGTCGATAACCATATCATCTAGGTTTTTGAAATCGACAAAGCCGTTGATTACCGCGTTTTCGTCATTAAGGCCCTTGAGCACGAACTGATTGAAGTTAATATAGCTATTCTCGATGGGTATAGGCGTGTCGGCTAGCTTTAATGAGCTACCATAGCGTGGCAAATTGATGGTTGCAGAATCAGGCGTCAGTGTGCCGTTGATAATGGGATTGGACGTTTCGCCAGTAACCAGAATGTCACCTTTTGCAAATCCATTAACCCACACATAATTGCCAGGGATAAACGCATTAGCCTTCTTAAGTGGGAATCGATCGAATGTAGCATTGAGATGAAGAGGAGTCTGGGCTGTAGCATCGTTGAGCGAACCTTCGATAGAGGCTATTTGGACATCATCGGCTAAGAGTTCGGCCGTCAATCGTGTGCTAGCCGTTAAGGGGTCAAGTTCAAAGTCTGCATCTAAGGTTATATTGCCCTCACGCTTACCTTGATAAACAAAGTCATCGATTGTAATAGTGGCATCACCATCAGCATTGGTCCCATCCCAATTGATATCAATATTAGCATTGAGCATACCACGTGTTTCATCAAGAGCAGGTATCAATTGAGTCCATTCCTCAAGCACCAAGTTATCGATATTGAGTTGCACATTTTCGGTGGTGGCGCCTTGCTCTCGACTAGAGATTAGCTCGATAGCACTTGTGTCGCTCTCTAGCTTGAGCATCGCATCAAGTAACCTAGTGCGATAATCGAGGTTCACAAAATTGCCACTATTGATTTTCCATTGACGATAACCAATAATTGGATTGTTGGGAAAGAATTTCATGTGCACTTCATCATCGGCTAGCTTAGCATTGCAACCCACATGGTAACCTGTTTCACCCTTGATATTGCGTTGCTTTGCTAGAAAATCGATTGTGGATCCCTTGATACCGCCCTCGATATCTACTTGAGCAAATTCATCCCATGTGCCACGACGATTGCCCATGTGCGCATTGAAAGCTAGATATTGATTTAACTCGTTGGCATGTAGATTGAGTGTATCGATATTGGTATCGCCATAGCTGATGCCATGTGCGGAAGCATCAAGAAACAATGTGGTGTCGTTGCTTGCCACTAGTTGCACATCGCGCCAATCAAGTTCATATTGTTGCAAATAGCGTTGCACCAGTCCATCTGTGCCCATGTGCATATCAAAATCGAACTGTGGCATAGGCTCTTTGAGTTCTTGAATATCGACCCAACGCTCTTTGTATTGCCTAGTTGCAGCATCGGCTGTTAGCCTAAAGTCGTTAATTAGTTGTTTGATGCCACTATGACTATTCAAATGCGCATAATTATCCTCGTTGATAAACATGAAACAGGTGTAGTCACGAGAACCATGCAAAGAAGCTGTAGCTTCATCAGCCACAAGCAGGCTGCTATCTAGTTGCCAGTCGATGTCGTTGAGTTGAATGTCTATGTGGGTATCTTCGGTGCGCAAATTGATGTCACCATCAGCATGGAATTTTGTTTTACCATCACATATACCATCATAGAGATTCATTGCTTGCAAATCTAGGTCACGGATATCACCATCGGCCGTGAACACATAGTGGTCATCGCAAAGAGTGCCTTTGGCATCCACATCAAAGTCGCAACCATCATTAGAGCTATTGGCCTGAGCTTCGAGATAGCCCCCGTGTAATTTAGCATGTGCTGTGAGATTGCGATAAGGAGTCCCATTGTATCTTGCATGAGTCAGTTTCACATCAGCATCAGTCCACGTAAAGCCACAATCTGTGAAATCAAAGCCTTGACCTTTGGCTTTGACAGAAGCCGTGAGATTTTTCACATCATAGTCGGGCAAGAATGAACTGAGAGGGAAATTCTGTGTAGTTGCATTGATGTCATAACTTTGGTCGCAAGTGTTATAGCGCCCACTGCCACGCAACGTGCCACCACCTGTTTGAATGTGCAAGTTGTTGGCAATAAGTGTGCACCCATCTTTTTGGACCTTGCCACTCAATTTCATAGGTGGAATATTTAGCATTTTGCGTGCATCAGAGGGTAACATCTGCTTGACAGCCGCAGGATTGGTTAAGTCAATATCTGTGTCTAGGTCCGCCTTCATGCGATTGATATCAGTAGGATTGTAGATGGTACCTTTGCCCTTAACACGCCCCACTCCTGGCACCTTGGCATCTAAGTTATGCACATCAACACGCTTATCGTTGCCCGAAGCTTTAGCTTTCACCTTGATGGGCTGCTTGTGTGGTAAGTCCTTTAATGCTTTGCGTGCATCTGGAACAATTTTTTCTACCTCGTTAAGATCAATTTGACTATCAGTGTCGAGTTGGGCTTTGCCATTGGGTTTGCCATCAAGCATGTCTTGGTCGACGTGGGCATCTAGCTTGATATCGCTACCTTTTGTCTTCAATTTCACGTCATTTAAATCAAGGCCACGGTCGTTCATTTCGACTGAGCCACTAGCATCTTTGACTTCTAATCCACTGCGTTCTTTGCCACTAACATGCTTGACAGGCACTTTCACATGGTTACCTTCGGTTTCAAAGTTGTCAACAGCCACATCCACATCATCTACCTCGATGTGATCTAAATCTAAGTCTTTGCCTGGCTTTGAGGGCTGATGCCCTGTGGTGCGATAGGTGCCATGTCCATTCTTGAGTCTAACGTTATCGGCTTTGACCTTCCAAGGGGAATCGTTGTCATCATCATCGATATCACTTGTGGGTGGCATAGGATGCTGCTTGCGATACTTTTGAGCATCGGCCTCATTTGGATGCTGGTAATCAACGTCTGCGCCATCCACATTGAGGCTACCTACATCTACCGTATTCTCGCCAATATCCACTTTGACATCTTTGGCATCAGCATGGTCGATATGGGCATCTAGTTGATCAAATGTAGGTTTCATATCCATCTGATAGTCGATATCATCGATAGCGACCTTGTTGGCTTTGACTTTCCAAGGCTTGCTCTCAGATTTATCATCATCGGGCTTTTTCTTTTCGGATTTATAGCTTAATTTGCCCTTTCCGCCCTTAACTTTGGCATCATCGACATCTACGGTATTGTTTTTGAGGTCAACTTGAGCGCGTTTCACTTGGGCTTGATTGATAGAAGCATCCAAATCGAGTGAACCATCATCGGTCTTAATCTGAGTTTTCCCGCCTTTGAGCTCAATATTCTCGGCATCCACTTTTCCTTCAATCAGAGGTTTAACAGCTACGTCAGCTTTCACCTCATCGGCCTTGAATAGCGTGTCTCCATTTTCATCACGCACAAGCACATCGTCGGCAGTCACGTCTAGAGGAAAACCAATGTTCACGTTGCCCACACTAATGTCCTTACCTGTTTTCTCGCTAGCATAATGACAAGCCACATCCTTCAATTTGTTTTGCACCCAAGGAATATAAGCAGCAAATGGCAACATTGCCGCAACACCTACTATGCCTGCCGACAACCATGTTGCAAACTTACTCAATCCACTATGTCGCTTGATGCCAAACATCAGCTATTGTGCTCTGCCCGTTGATGAGTTCATTTTTTACATTTATAGACTTTGGGGATGCTGATTTCTTGTGTTAAAATCCTACAAGCCACAAAATCTAAAAAGTCTGCATTTAAATATACAAAGTTAGTATCTTTCGCATTAATAGACAAAAGTTTTGCTCGAAAAAAGCTTTTCCACCTCGTCAATAGATTAAAATCGCATCATAAAAGTGACCTAACAATTGACAACATTAAGCACTACGCCTATTGGTGGGATATCACCATCACGAGGGGCAAGCGCTTGTTGTTGCACTTGCCCCTCGCGATAGATAAGAATCACACTTGTCAGTGAACGTTACTTAACCATTTTCAAGACCTTATTGTTAACTTTAACAGGATATTTTGCCTTGAGCTCTTTAACCCAACGCTGCTCAAGCACATCTTGATAGTCGCTCGTCACCATTCCTTTGACATCGTTAAGCTCTTCGGGGTGATTGATTACATTTCCTGAGAGTACCATAAACTCGGAATAGTTTTTGCGTTCAGGTTTCGTGCCGCTGTTGAACAAAAGATAGTCGGCCAATGCATTCTCTCCTTGCTTGACAATCATGCGTTCCATGCGGATATCTGTTCCATACTTGTTGTGTAAGCCATCGGTAAGCGTATCTGGAGCAAAGCGATTGATATCTTGCTTAACAGCATTGAGAACGCTATCGTTTTTAGCACTGAGAATGATACCTTTGAAATGTGGCTCATCCCAATCATATTTGGTACGATTGGCCTCAAAAAATTGCGTCAACCCCACAGTATCCTTTCCTGCCGCTTTCCAAACACGTCGGTTACTGATTTCGTAGAGTAGCATCCCATCACGATATTCAGTGAGTAGGTTGCGTAGTTCAGGATTGGTTTCGGCAACATTGTCCACATAATAGTCGGTAAGTTGCTTATCGGCAATCGGATCGATACTAGAAATGATGTAGTTCCGAGCATCATCGTTACTCAGGTTGGCTTTAGTGTTGAGTCGCGAAGCTAAAACCGATAGTGGTTGCGATTGAGCATTAGCAAAGGTATATAGGGGGATATCACTTTTGGCAATCACATCAGCAACAAATGTGGAATCAAATTTGCCATGTTTAGCCAATTCTTTATCGATATAACCTTCTAACTTAGGATTAATAACGAAGTTATATTGATTTTTCAGTTTATTGACATAAGCTTCGCGAATCATTCGAGCACGCTCGTCCTTGTTGATGCGTGTTTCAATGTCTTTACGAGACTCTTCGAGCGATGGAACGCCCTTTTTTCCAATCTTCTTGACAATGTGGTAGCCATAGGCCGTTTCAAAAGGTTGACTGATAGCACCATCGGGTAAATCGAAAGCAACTTGCTCAAATTGAGGCACCATGCGTCCACGACCAAACCAAGGCAGGTCACCACCATTTTTAGCCGAGCCAGGGTCTTGTGATTCGGTCTTTGCTATTTCTTCAAAATTTCCGCCTGTCATAATCACTTGATAAACGGAATCAGCTAAGCGTTTGGTTTCAGCTTTTTGTTGCTCAGTAGCATTACGAGGGAAAAGTTTGAGAATGTGCTTAACATGCACAGAGCCCTCGTCGGGGCGCACTTGGTTGACACGTACCATGTGAATGCCAAAGTCGGTACGGAAAGGCTTAGAAATTTCACCAACTGGAGTGGTGAAGGCCACTTTTTCAAAGCTATAGGGGAAAACACCCGAACGAATGTAGCCATAGTGTCCTTTGTTGCGAGCCTTTGAGGGATCTACTGAGTATTTTTCTACTAGGTCTTCCCAGTTTTCACCAGCTAGCACACAGTTGCGTATGCTATCCATGCGTGCTATTTGCTCATTGGTCTGCTGCTCGTTGGTTCCAAGTCGCAACATAAAGTGGTCGATATCAACATTTCGTTTAGAGAAGTCGTAGGCCTCTTGAATAAATTGCCACCGATAGGTTGTGTCCTCGAGGTAGGGAGCCTGAAGGTCCTTTTTGTAGCCATCATATTCTTTTTTGAAGATATCGGTTGTGTCAATTCCTGCGGCCTCAGCATCAGCAACTTTGAGCTTATAAAGGATAAAGCGGTCGAGGTACTGCTCAAGCGATTCTTTTTCGATTTGTTGTTGATTGTTTTTGTGATATAGATATTCAAACTCTGAAAGTTTAACATCTTTACCGTTGATTTGCATCAACACTGGGTCTTTGATTTTTGCTGCAGTAACTCCGAGTGTGCAACCCACGAGCAGTGCAGCAATCACTAGCTTAGTTTTCATCGTGAATGTTATTATTCAATTATAGTTTAGTCACATCAATTCAATAATTAATAACGCAGAAAAAGGTCGAAAAGTATATTAATGTTCACATTTACGCCTAACAAACAAATGGGGGAGTCATAATAAACAGAGATTGTCCTTGAAAATCAGTTAGTGATTAATTGCCCATTTCGCTCAGAAACTTGATGCGCACTAGACGTATTTCGTCCTCTGTGTAGTCGTCTCCCAGCTCCTTTGTTGCCTGCGTTATATCGTCACTATCGCTCTCTTTGAAATAATTAAAGATATCGTCTTGTATGTCTTCGTCAATCATTTCGTTGAGATAGTATGCTATATTGATTTTGGTGCCGCTATAGACTATAGCTTCAAGTTCGTCAAGTAATTCGTCAAATTCTAGTCCTTTGGACTCAGCAAGCGCATCAAGTGATACTTTTCGGTCGATTGCTGTGATGAGTTCGACTTTGAGTTTGCTCTTGTTGGCGACCGTGCGTACACGCAAATCTTCGGGGCGTTCTATTTCATTTTCCTCGACATGTTTCTTAATGATGTCAATAAATTCCTTGCCATAACGCTTGGCTTTTCCAGGTCCAACACCAGGTATGTTTTGCAATTCCTCAAACGTAATAGGATAGGTCGTTGCCATAGCATCGAGTGATGGGTCTTGGAAGATGACATAGGGTGGGAGTCCATGTTGCTTGGCGATTTTTTTGCGTAAATCTTTCAAGATGCTAAACAATTCTGGATCAACAGCACTAGTGCCACGCATCTCATCGATAAATTGGTCGGCAAAGTCATTGTCCTCGACAATCTTGAATGGCTCACGGCTGTTCAAGAAGTCATGGCCTGCTTTAGTGACCTTGATAACGCCATAATTCTCAATATCTTTGGATAGGTATCCAGCTATAACACCCTGACGAATAACAGCTAATAGAAATTTCTCATCACGTTCCTCTTCACAACCAAACAACTCTAATTCATTGTGCTTGTAGGAGACGATTTCGGGTGTTTTATCTCCCATCATCACATGTGCGATGTATTCGGGCTTGAAACGCTCTTTTGTGGCTAGGATAGTCTCTATAGCATTTCGCAACACGTCACTGGCTTCGACTTTCTTTTTAGGATGCAGGCAATTATCGCAGTTGCCACAATTGTCTTCATCAAAAGGTTCACCAAAATAGTGAAGTAAAGAGCGGCGTCGGCATACCGATGATTCGGCATAGTTACGAGTCTCAAGCAAAAGTTGCTTACCAATTTCTTGTTCTGAGATTGGCTTGCCTTGCATAAATTTCTCTAGTTTATCTAAATCTTTTCGACTATAGAATGCAATGCATTGTCCTTCTCCCCCATCCCTTCCAGCTCGTCCAGTCTCCTGGTAATAACCTTCAAGGCTTTTGGGAATATCATAATGGATAACAAACCGAACATCTGGCTTATCAATGCCCATGCCAAAGGCAATCGTTGCCACAATGACATCTACATCTTCATTTAAGAAAGCATCTTGGTTGTCACTTCGCATTTGGCCATCCATACCAGCATGATAAGCCAAAGCTCTTATATCGTTAAGTCTCAGCACTTCAGCGAGCTCCTCTACCTTTTTACGACTCAGACAATAGATGATGCCCGATTTGCCCTCATTGGCTTTGATATATCGGATGATATCGCGGTCTATATCCTTGCTTTTGGGACGGACTTCATAGTAAAGATTAGGCCTATTGAATGATGATTTAAAAACTTGTGCATTGGTCATGCCCAAATTTTTCTGGATATCGTGCTGCACCTTGGGCGTTGCTGTTGCGGTCAAAGCGATGATGGGCCTTGGACCGATGCGATTGATAATGGGGCGAATGTTGCGATACTCGGGGCGGAAATCATGTCCCCACTCAGAGATACAATGAGCCTCATCGATTGCATAGAACGAAATCTGGACATTTTTCAAAAACTCTACATTCTCTTCTTTGGTCAATGATTCTGGAGCGACATAGAGGAGCTTAGTGCGTCCATTACGCACATCGGCGCGAACATCTTCTATCGCTTGCTTGGACAGTGAAGAATTTAGAAAATGGGCAATGCCATCATCTTCACTATAGCTGCGAATAGCATCGACTTGATTTTTCATCAAGGCAATGAGCGGAGATATGACAATTGCCGTGCCAGGCATAAGTCTGGCAGGTAGTTGATAACATAGAGATTTACCGCCTCCCGTTGGCATCAAGACAAAGGTATCTTTCTCAGCCAGCAGATTTTCTATGATTGCTTCTTGGTTGCCCTTGAAAGAGTCAAAGCCAAAGTAGTGTTTCAGTTCTGTAGTTAGCTGTTTGTTTTTCGCCATAAATTAAAAATTTCTACGCAAGCACAAATTTAGCATAAGCTAATGAATTCCGCAAATTTTTTAGTTAGATGAAGATTTCAAAAGTTCAAAATCAGACTTTGCGAGCTGTTGCTCAGCGAATTCTTTTTTTAGGACATAATGCTTGTCGGTCATAGATGGAGCCTGATACATCACGTCAATCATGATGGTTTCAAATATAGACCTTAAACCTCGAGCACCTAGCTTATACTCAATAGATTTATCAACCACAAAATCTAGCACATCGTCATCAATCACCAGCTCTACCCCATCCATAGCCATCAACTTTGTGTATTGACGCACGATAGCATTTTTGGGCTCAGTGAGTATGCGCCTCAGAGCATCACGGTCGAGCGGTTCTAGATTTGTCAATATGGGTAAGCGTCCTATGATTTCGGGTATTAATCCATAGGTGCGCAAATCTTGCGGTGCGACAAAGTGTAGTAGCTTTTCGCGGTCGGCTTGTTGAATGTGATTGCCTGCTCCATAGCCTACGACATGCGTGTTGAGACGTTGGGCAATAGTACGTTCGATACCCTCAAAAGCGCCACCACATATAAATAATATGTTCTTGGTATCGACGGCTATCATCTTTTGCTCAGGATGCTTGCGACCACCTTGAGGAGGCACATTGACGACAGAACCTTCTAACAGCTTGAGTAATCCTTGTTGCACACCTTCACCACTAACATCGCGAGTAATAGATGGATTGTCGCCTTTTCGAGCGATTTTGTCAATTTCATCGATAAAGACGATTCCCCTTTCGGCCTCTTGGACGTTGTAGTCACAAGCTTGGAGCAATCGAGTGAGTAGGCTTTCGATATCCTCTCCCACATATCCAGCTTCGGTGAGCACAGTGGCATCAACAATAGCAAACGGCACTTGTAACAAACGTGCGATAGTTTTAGCTAGTAGTGTCTTTCCTGTACCTGTAGGCCCAACAATTATGATATTGCTTTTTTCGATATCGACATCATCGGTCCGCTTTTGCGTCAACCTTTTATAGTGATTATAGACCGCTACCGATAGATATCGCTTGGCAGTATCTTGTCCAATCACATATTGGTCAAGAAAACTTTTGATTTCGGTGGGCTTAGGCAATTTGTTAAAATCCAAATCGGGCAACTGCGATGATTTAATATGCTTAAGATATTCATTGGAAATTTCCACTGCGCGTTCAGCACATTCGTTGCAGATAGTAGCTCTCAAACCAGGCAAGAGCAACTGCACCTCGCTGCTACTACGTCCACAAAAGTCACAATGTTGTTCAGGTTCTTTTTTCTTAGCCATTATTGTACAGTTGATGAATCGTCGCGACAGGTTATTCGTTCGCAGAGGATTGATTATTTGCCTTGATGAGCACGTTGTCAATCATACCATAGTCTTTAGCTTCTTGTGAAGTCATCCAATAGTCACGGTCGCTATCGGCATAGACCTTGTCATAAGGCTGTCCAGAATGCTGGCTGATGATGGTATAAAGTTCTTTTTTGAGTTTAATGATTTCTCTAGACGTGATTTCGATATCGGATGCTTGGCCTTGAATGCCACCCATTGGCTGATGTATCATCACCCTAGAATGCTGTAGTGCAAACCTCTTTTTGTTTTCACCAGCGACCAATAGCACAGCCGCCATTGATGCAGCCATACCTGTACAGATGGTGGAAACTTGGCTTTGTATGTACTGCATGGTGTCGTAGATGCCTAATCCTGCATATACACTACCGCCAGGCGAGTTGATATATAATGATATATCCTTACCTGGGTCGGCGCTGTCTAGGTAGAGCAGTTGAGCTTGTATGACATTGGCCGTGTAGTCATCGACTTGAGTACCAAGGAAAATGATTCGGTCCATCATCAGTCGAGAAAACACATCGAGTTGAGTAACATTGAGCTTACGCTCCTCCATAATAGTTGGAGAAATATAGTTGTTGCTCACAGCTGCAGTATATTGGTCTAACGTCATTCCATTCATACCTAGATGATGAACGGCAAATTTTCTAAAATCAGTTTGCATAACCTTGTTTATTAGTTGTTGAATATGAAATCGTAAATATCTTGATTGAATTAAACACAAAGATAGTGTTTTTTTCTCACCTAACGATGTGGTTAATAAAAAAAGTTTGGGACAACGTGTATAAATAGTTTACACTAATTGTCCCAAACCGTTTATGGAATTGTCTTTTGCTATCGCTAGTCTTGCTTGGGCTGTTCGGTCTCAGGTTCAAAGAGTTTGTTGAACTCGTCCATTGACACCGTCTTTTCATTAACTTTAACATTGGACTTGATGAATGAGAATACCTTATCGTCCATAGCGCGTTGTGCTATTTCTCGATTAAAGCGATCCTCAGCAAGATACTTCTGAGCTTGCTGCTCCATCACATCTTCGGGCAAATTACCTAAGCCATATTGAGCAAATTGCTGAGCGATATAAAGTTTTGCCAAGTTGAGCATATCCTCTTCACTGACTTTCAGGTCATTTTCTTTGGCTATGTACTCCTTGATGAGTTGCCACCGCAGTTGTTTGAGTGTATCGGGGAAGTGTTTCTCAAAGTCGGCATCATCGATTGGCTTATCTTGGTCTGCACGACGCAACTTCAGATAACGCTTGAGGAACTCTTCGGGCAACGCCAACTCACCTGCAGCTTTGGTGAGCACTCGTTCTGCATCGATAGTGAATCGGAAATTGCTGTCGTTGCGGTACTGCCCAGCTATAATGGTGCGCAATTTCTCACGATATTCCTGTTCGTCATGGGCCTGGTCTTTACCAAGCACTTGATCAAAGAATTCTTGATTAACCTCAGCATCCTCATTGACTAGGATTTCTTCGATAGTGAAGTTGAAATCACTTTTCACATCAGCATTGTCGCGATCCAGATTCAGCATCGAAGATAGCTCAGCTATGTTGCCATTACAAGCCTTGTGTGGATTGAAACGCAGAACATCACCTTTTTTCGCCCCTACTAAGAGATTGTGCTGCTCTTCATCTTTGATATATTGAGGGCTTATCACGGTACGTTCTACCTTGATGCCATCAGCCTTAGGTTGGCCTGCCTCGTCTAGTTCAACTAGTGAGCCTCGCAACAAGGAGTCATCCGCAGCCACCTCACCTGGCACTTGCTTGCCATAACGTTTACGCAATGCTGCATGCTGTTGCTCTAGCATTTCGTCGGTAACCTCTATTAGATAATAGGGTATTTGCATACGCTTGTTCAATTTGAGGTCGATATTAGGAGCTAGTCCGACATCAAATTTAAATTCGAGAGGTTCACCGCTCATAATATCAACTGCGGCGCTATCTTCGGCAATCATAGGTTCTCCTAAGATGCTCAAATGTTGCTCGTTGATATGGTCAACCAATGCACGTCCCACTTGGCGGTCAACTACTTGTTGAGTCACATGCTCGCCATACATCTTTTGCAACAAAGCAGCAGGGACATGACCTGGTCGAAACCCCTTTAATGGATGTTTTATGCCAATAGCTGTTAGCTCTTTCTTTACTTCGTTTTTATAATCCTCGGGTGAGATCGTCACGTGTAACACGCCGTTCACATCATCCCGTTTTTCATAAGTTACTTGCATTTTTTGTCTCAGTATTTGCTTTTTGTTCTTCGTTATTAAAATTTTGGACGCAAAATTACTCCTATTTTCTTTTTCTCGCAAATTTACGCCTATTTGTTTTTAGTTCCT
>Ga0065708_1000263_pt1 | contig 18757 bp, 13 predicted proteins | sample Hoacrofraction12_2_FD_59095 | JGI IMG/M metagenome (GOLD analysis project Ga0065708, IMG submission 59095) | Hoatzin crop microbial communities from Cojedes, Venezuela, sample from fiber fraction 12 v1 | ecosystem: Host-associated > Birds > Digestive system > Esophagus > Crop | place: Venezuela... | reverse complement strand
GTCCTCGCTCATATCCACATCCACGCTCTTAATGGTCTGCTCGTACGGAATGTAGGACAGCCCATGGCCGAAGGTGTAAATCACTTCCTGATTATAGTCCCAGGTTTCGCCCTGCGTGGCGCCCTTGGCGGACGCGGCGCCGGAATCCGGGTTCACGATGGCGTCATAATACCGGGTCTCGTAATACTTGTACCCGACATAGATACCCTCGGCTTCCACGATGTACATGCCGCCGTTATACGTGTCCGATCCGCCGAAAGAGCTGGCCGCTGTGTTGGCGATTTCTACGCCCGGATACCGCGCGTCGTCCCCGGAGGATCCGACGATTTCATAGTCCGCGTAATAGTCCCCGCCGAAGTTCATCACGGCCGGGATGGACGCGTTGTCCGCCACATAGGTATCCGGCAGCGCGCCGGTCGCGTTGACCGCGCCGGTCAGCACGTTTACGATACCCGTGCACTGATAGTCATTGATGCATCCGATGTACGCGATGCCGTCCACTTCGTGCTCTCCGCCCGCGGCGATATCCTTGATCACCATGGTGTTGCCGGAGTTGATCAGCACGACGACCTTCGCGCAAGCTTCCTTCGCCGCGTCGACCACGGCCAGTTCCTCAGCGCTCAGCTTCAGAGGATCTTCCCCGGTCGCGTTGCCCTGGGAATCCAGTGCGGACCCCGGCATATAAGTATTGCCTTCGCCCGCGCCGCGCGCGAACACGCAAATCGCGGTCGTGCTGTCATGGTCGATGGCGCTCTGCCAGTCCGCGCCGCCCTCGAACTCGCCGAAGCGGTCCGGGGTGACTTCCACGATCTGATACGTCGTATAGTCGCCCGGAGACGTGACATAGATATTGTCATACGCGACGGTATCCACCATCGCGCCCGTCCACTGGTTCGCCACCTGTTCAATATGCTTGTTCAGGATTTTCTCATACATGCCGCTGATCGTCTCGTTCACCTTCACGCCGGCTTCCGTCAGCGCGCCGAGCAGATCAACCTCATCGTCATTTCCGCCGCGCAGATCGCCGCTCGTGTAAGGATACGGCGCGTACGCCGCCAGCCCGAACAGCGCAACCGATTCGGTATTCAACGGGAACACATCGTTATCATTTTTCATGATTACGGTGCCTTCCTCGCCTTCCCGGATCGCCAGCGCTTTCGCCGCCGCCGCGAAGTCCTCAATCGTGTCGTATGTGGTCTTGTACCGGGCATCCTCCGCCCCGACCGTCACAAAGCTGCTCGTGCCCAGGAATCCGTCCAGCTGGGTGCGGTAGGTGTTCGCCAGGGTGGTCCCGACGCTGGCCAGCGCAAAGACCGCCGCCATCACCGCCGCNAGACCCCGAAGGAATCCGGGTAGCTTTTTCCCTTTCATGTCTGTCCCTCCATATTATTTTTTTGATCGCTCCGCGCAAATATGCGCGAAGCTCTTTTGGGAAAGAAATTCAACCACTGGAATCTTATCATATCCCCGTCTNCCGGTCAATAAAAAATGTTCTTTTTTTGTTTTCTTTCGATCAAATCGCACAAAAAATCCCGCGGTCTCCCGCGGGACAATCTTGATTTTATTCGTACTCCACGACATCCGCCCACTGCAGCAGCAATTCCTGCTCCTCCGGCTTTCCNTTCACGGACTGGGACGCCGCGACAATCGGCATCCACTTCTGCACATACTGCCGCGCCGTGTCGCTCATGCGGCAGAACAGCGTCAGATACTTCTCCGCGATTTCCTGTTGCCCGGCCAGATGGAACAGAAGATATGTCCTGGCCGCGTCCGCCGAGGCGTTTCCCTGCGTCACGTGGCTCCAGTCCAACACGCACGCGCGGTCATCCGGCGTGATGATAATGTTGGAGGGGTTGAAGTCCCCGTGGCACACCTTCCGGTGCTTCGGCATGGAGTCCAGCCGNGTGTGCAGCTCGTACCGCGTCGTCGCGTCCAGCGAGGTCTGGCTGATCTTCCCCTGCATCTTCTCCGTCAGCATGTTCAGCATCGGGCAGGTGTGCTTCTGAATTTCCAGCTGAATTCCCACAAACCGTTCCAGATACTCATCCGTCTTTTCCGGATTTTTGTCCATCAGGCTCTGCAGGGTTTCTCCCTCGATATAGTCCATCACGATGGCCCATTTCCCGTCGACCTTCGTCACGGCTTCGAGGCGCGGCATAAAGATGCCCGTCTCCTCGACCCGCGCCATGTTCAGCGCCTCGTTCAGGATGTTCGCCTTGCTGTAATTGTGTTCAAACACTTTGACCGCGTAGTCCCCGTCCCGGTAAATGGTTTTGTCCTCGCGCCGGGTGATCACTTCGTTCAGATTCATTTCCGCTCCTCCTTTGCCTGCTCCGCGCCGTAATAGCATTTCACATACATCTCACGGATTTCCGAAATCAACGGATACCGCGGGTTCGCGCCGGTGCACTGATCGTCAAACGCNTCCTCGCTCATTTGGTCCAGCGTCTTCAGGAAATCCTTCTCCTTCACGCCATAGTCGGCAATCGTATCCTTGATCCCGATCGTCTTTTTCAGCTCGCGGATCTTTTCAATCAATGCGTCCACGCACGCCTGATCATCCTTGCCGCTCAGCCCCATCGCCCGGGCATAATCGGCATACCGCCCCAGCGTCTGCGGATACGCGTACTGCGGGAANGTGCCCATCTTCGCCGGCACCTCGGCGCTGTTGAATTTGATCACTTCNTCCAGCAGCAGGGCATTCGCCACGCCGTGCGCGATATGGTGATACGCGCCCAGCTTGTGCGCCATGGAGTGGCACACACCGAGGAACGCGTTNGCNAANGCCATGCCCGCCATCGTCGCGGCGTTCGCCATATGCTCCCGCGCCTCCGGATCGGCCGCTCCGTTTTCGTACGCGCTCGGCAAGTATTTGAAAGATTTCCTTCCCGGCTTCAATCGCCAGTCCGTCGGTATACGGCGTCCGCATCACCGACACATACGCCTCCAGCGCGTGCACCAGCGCGTCAATGCCGCTCGCGCTCGTCAGCCCCTTCGGCGCGTTCATCATCATGTCCGCGTCCACAATCGCCATGTTCGGCAGCAGCTCATAGTCCGCCAGCGGATACTTGATCCCACTCTTCTCGTCCGTAATCACGGCGAACGGCGTCACCTCGCTGCCCGTGCCCGCCGAGGTCGGAATCGCCACAAAGTACGCTTTCTCGCCCATCTTCGGGAAGGTGTACACGCGCTTGCGGATGTCCATAAACCGCATCGCCATGTCCATGAAGTCCGCTTCGGGATGCTCATACAGCACCCACATGATCTTCGCCGCGTCCATCGCAGACCCGCCGCCGATCGCGATAATGCAGTCCGGAGCGAAAGCTTCCATTGCCTTCGCGCCTTCCTTCGCGCACTTNAGNCTCGGATCCGGCGCCACATCGAAGAAGCACGCGTGCGTNATCCCCATCCGGTCCAGTTCGTNNGTNACNGGCTTCGTGTACCCGTTCTGATACAGGAAGCTGTCCGTCACAATNAACGCCTTCTTGCAGTGATTGACCTCACCCAGCTCGCGGATCGCCGTCGCCAGGCACCCTTTCTTGACATATACCTTCTGCGGTACCCGGAACCAAAGCATATTCTCTCTCCTCTGCGCCACGGTTTTAATGTTCAGCAAATGCTTGACGCCCACGTTCTCGCTCACGGAGTTTCCGCCCCAGGATCCGCATCCCAGCGTCAGGGACGGCGTCAGCCGGAAATTATAGATATCCCCGATGCCGCCCTGCGACGCCGGCGAGTTCACCAGAATCCGNCAGGTCTTCATCCGCTTTGCNAAGGCGTCCACCAAATCCTGCCGCGTCGTCGCGTTCAGGTGAATGGAAGANGTNTGCCCGTATCCGCCGTCCGCCACCAGGCGTTCCGCCTTNTCNAACGCGTCCTCAATCGTTTCCGCCCGGTACATCGCCAGCACGGGNGACAGCTTTTCATGCGCAAACTCTTCCTCGANGTCCACGCTCTCCACTTCGCCGATCAGAATCTTCGTTTCCGCCGGCACCTTCACGCCCGCCATTTCCGCGATCTTCGCGGCCTTCTGCCCGACGATGCGCGCGTTCACGCTGCCGTTGATGATGATGGTCTTGCGAACCTTGTCCTTTTCCTTTTCTTTCAGGAAATAGCACCCGCGCTTCTCAAACTCCGCCTTCACCGCGTCATAAATGCTGTCAAGCACAATCACACTCTGCTCCGACGCGCAGATCATGCCGTTGTCGAAGGTCTTGGAGTGAATAATGGAGTTCACCGCCACAAGAATATCCGCGCTCTCGTCGATGATCGCCGGGGTATTCCCGGCGCCCACGCCGATCGCAGGCTTCCCGGACGAATACGCCGCCCGCACCATGCCCGGACCGCCGGTCGCCAGAATGATGTCCGCTTCCTTCATCAGCGTNTTTGTCAGCTCCAGCGACGGCACATCGATCCACCCGACGATGTCCTCCGGCGCGCCGGCCTTGACCGCCGCGTCCAGTACAATCTTCGCCGCCGCGATCGTGCATCCCTTCGCCCGGGGATGCGGGCTGATGATGATGCCGTTGCGGGTCTTCAGGGAAATCAGAATCTTGAAAATCGCCGTGGAGGTCGGGTTCGTCGTCGGAATCACCGCCGCCACCACGCCCAGCGGCTCCGCGATCTTCTCGATGCCCGCCGCGTCATCCTTTTCAATCACGCCGCAGGTCTTCGTATCCCGGTACTGATGATAAATGTATTCCGCCGCGTAGTGGTTCTTGATCACCTTGTCCTCCACCACGCCCATGCCGGTCTCCTCGACCGCCATCTTCGCCAGCGGAATCCGCGCCTGGTTCGCCGCGATGGCCGCGGCGCGGAAAATCCTGTCCACATCCTCCTGCGTGTAGGCCGCGTAGCGCTTCTGCGCCGCGCGCACCCGCCGGAGCAGTTCCTCAAAGCTCTCCAGATTGTCTGTCATGGGTCTCTCGCTCATCTTTCTCTCCTCCCGGGCNGCCGGTTGCNGCCCGCNATCCACCGGATCGTTCCGGATTGACAAAATTTTAACAAATAGATTATGCTCTGTCAACCCTATTTGACAAATTTTTCACAATATTCTTCCGGACATAGAAAAAGCCTCATCCGAGTGCTCAAGCCGGGAAAGACGGTTTTTCTCGCCGGTGGCGAAAATTGAAAAACTGTCTTTCTCAACCGAAACAAGCAGAGGAGTCATAAAGTCTCCTCTGCGCCGATTGAGGTTGCGGATGCGAAGATTGAAATATTAATTTTATTGAAAACCGGGTCAAGTTTCCGTGTTTTCGTCCTTTTCCTTCCTCCGGGAAATGACAAATGTACGGATATTCTTCAGAATGTACCGCTGCCGGTGGCTCATAATGTCGGATGTGACCTGAATTCTCGCGCGAATCCCGGCTTCCACCGCCTCCGCCTTCACACGGGCCTTCCGCTTCGCCTTCCCGGGCGCCTCCATCACGGATTCGCCGAACGCCACGAACTCGCTTTCCATCTCCCGCACGCGATCCATCAGCGTGGACATGTTCGCCTCGGTCAGTGCGAAATCCGCCCCGAGCACCATGCCCAGCACAATCGCCGCGATTTCAAAAGCGATCGCCGGAATCTTTTCCTGCCATCCCGCCAGCGCCGGAAGCAGGAACTTGAACGCCAGCACGCCCGCGATCCCGAAGCACACGGAAATCGGAAAAGCGATCCGCCCCTGAATGTTCAGCGGCACCCGGCTGTAATCCCACCACCGGGCATGGAAGCGCTTCTCCATATACCACGACGTCGTGTATTCCACAATCGCGCTTCCGACCAGGCTGATCACAAACACCTGCCAGACCTCCGCGTTTGCGATCACGCTTTCCGGCAGAAAATCATACAACCCCTGCAAAATAATCAGGGAAAACCCGTAAATCGGGCAAATCGGCCCGAACAGAAATCCCCGGTTCGCGAAATGCCCGTTTTTGATCGAACAGTAAATCGTCTCCCAGACCCATCCCAGGAAACTGAATAAAATAAACAGCGTAAAATACCGCGCCGGAATCATGCTTTCCTCTCCCCGCTCGTTTCTCCGGTTCATTATAAGCGATTCCGGTGGCGCGCGCAAGGTTCTTACTCCCGGACGCTCTCGCGCCGCACAATCACGACCGAAAGCAGGAAGGACAGGATGTCCGCGGCCGGCTGCAGCACAAACAGCCCGTACTCGCCCATCGCCTTTTGCAGGATAAACAGCAACGGAATATAAAAGATCCCCTGCCGTGCGATGGAAATGATCAGCGCCTTTCCGTACTTTCCGATATTCTGCATATACATGCTCGATGTCGCGAAAAACGCGAGGAACGGCAGGGACACGCACTGCCACCGCAAAATGATCTCTCCCGTCCGGATGATCTCCGTGTCCTTCGTAAACAGCCCCATGCATCCGCCCGCGGTAAAGTACAGCACCACCGCCATCACGCACATAAAACAGGTCCCGATCGTCACGGTCATCCGGAACGCCTTCCGCACCCGGTCATACTGCCCCGCGCCGTAGTTCATCGCGCAAATCGGCTGGAATCCCTGCGAAAACCCGATCATCAGCATGTACGCCACCGCGGCGATTCTCGCGGACACCGTCAGCGCCGTCAGCGTGTTCTCCGAATACCGCGCCGCGGCCTGGTTCAGCAGAATCAGGGCCGCGCTGGTAATCGCCTGCCGGCTGAAATTCGGCGCCCCGCCGGCCAGAATATGATACAGCACATTTCCGCTGAAATCCGTCTTTGCAAGGTTCACCGGGATATTCCCGTGCCGCCCCGCGATCACGCACAGCACCGCCGCCCCGGCCGCCTGACCGATCAGCGTCGCCCACGCCGCCCCGGCAATCTCCATCCCGAAGCCGAGAATCAGCACCGGATCCAGCACCACGTTCANCAGCATCCCCGTCATCATGCCGATCACGGCGTCCTTCGCGTTCCCGCACAGCCGNATCTGGTTATACAGCGTCGTGGAAAACAGCGCGAACGGCACCGCCCAGATGATNATCCGAAGATACTCCGTCGCGTAGGCGAGCAGGTCCGCCGAAGCGTCCCCGCCCATAAACGCGGCCAGCTTCTCCGCCATCGGCGCGCACACCGCGATCATGACCACGCTCAGAGCAAGCGACAATGTCAGCCCGCATGCGGACACCCGCTCCGCTTTTCCGCTGTCCCCGGCGCCGAGCGCGCGGCTCATCACATTGCCGCTACCGTATCCCAGCCAGAATCCGAGCGCCTGCACCACGCTGACAAAGGAAAACGCCACCCCGACCGCCGCGGTCATGCTCGTGTTCCCGAGCATCCCGATAAAGAACGTGTCGGTCATGTTGTACAGCGTCATGATCAGCATGCCCAGCATCGTCGGCAGTGCCATCCTGACCAGCAGGGGCAGCAGCGGCTCATTCAGCATCTTTTGCCGTCTTTCTTCCTTTTTCGCGTTATCCAATGCGCCGAACCTCGCCTTTCGTTCCGTCCACCATCACTTTTTCGTCATCCTTGTATTCCTCCGTTGCGTGTCCCACGCCCAGCACGCACGGAATCCCGTATTCCCGCGCCACGATCGCCGCGTGGCTCAAGGCGGCTCCGCTGTCCGCCACGACCGCGGCCGCCAGCGGGAACAGCGGCGTCCATTCCGGATCGGTGTAGGGACACACCAGCACATCTCCCTGCCGCATCTTGTCAAACTCCTCCGGCCCGCGAATCACGCGCGCCGGTCCGGCCGCCTCTCCCGGACTGCCGCTGACACCCTTCAGAGTGTCCCCGCGGCTCTTGCTCTCAAANACCTGCGCCTTGCTTCTCTCCCAGACCTCGAGGGCCAGCGGGCGTTTCTCCTTCCGCCGCGCGATCTTCTCCCGGTCCGAATCATTCAATTCACCCCGCGCGCACGCTTCTCTCAGCTCGCTCAGCCGCAGATACACGAGATCGCTTTCAATTTCCGCCTTCCCGAGCATTACTTCCGACGCCCGCTCAAGGGTCCGCCGCGTGTAATAATACGCGGTCTCCCACATGTACTGGCTTTCCTCCCGAATCACGTGGAAATACCGGATCGCTTCAATGTCCTTCAGCACCTTTTCCAGCTTCTTCCCGTGATACGTCTCCCGGATTTTCGCCATCAGGCTNNCATATTTCTCATCGTTCTTCGTNTTTTCCGTCTTCAGCATCGGCCGGATCACGCGCATCAGCCGGTCCGGATCCTCCAAAAAAGCTCCGCGCCTTCACGCCGTAGCAGTTATAATCCTCTTTGAAATCCGTGCTCCCGCATGAACGCGTCCATGCTTTCCCGNACCGCCGGATACTTTNCATGCAATTCCGCGTATGATTTTCCGTTCAGCGCGTCTTCCAGCGCCGCCGGNTCNCTCTTGATCTTTTCCGCGATCTCGTCCATGCTCCGGTTGACCATCGCGGTCTTGTATTCCAGATTCCCGTACAGATCAAACACGTTCGCGCCGCTGTCCGCCTTCCGCACAATCTTGGTCATCTTTCTCTCCGCCAGCACGCCGGAGAACAGCGCGTACCGGAAGCGCAGATGGGCCAGCCGCTTCACATAATCATCAATTTTCGCGATGGTCTCCCCGCATTCCGCCGCGGTCATCTCGGAAATCTTCAGGTTCTGAATCTCTTCCAGCTCCGCGCGGTAAGCCGGCACTTCCTTCTTCAGCGTTTCCGCGCACCCTTCCAGATCGGCAAACTGCCGGATCAGCCCCGGCAGGCGCACGATGCCGCCCGTAATCTTCTTCGTGGACGGCGGAAGAACGGTAATCCCGTCATCGTCAATCGGCGGCTGCGAGCTGGCAATNATCCCCGCCTCTTTCAGAATCACGCCCTTCTGCCCGTTAATCGCGTCCAGGCAGTCGCTGTCCAGCGGCAGNGGCGCCTCCGGCAGCTTCTCAATCAGGAAGGACATGTTCGTCTGCTGCAGCCCGTAAATCTTNTTATTCGCAACATATTCCGCGATCAGCTTTTCGTCCGGCTTTTCCTTCGCGATGGTCGTAATCGCGCGCGCCTGCAGGATNTACACCTGTCCGTCCTGAATCCCCCACTCGATGTCCATGGGATGCCCGTAATGCGCCTCGATATTTTTCCCGGCTTCGCAGATCTCCCGGATTTCCGCATCGCTCAGACACCGGACTTTTCGCTCTTTCTCCGGTACGTCCTCGACCCTGGTGCCGCCCTCGCCCCGGCTCTCATCGTACACAATCCGGATTTCCTTGCTTCCAAGGGTTTCGTTCAGCACCTTGCCGTCCCGGTCACAAACAATATTGTCCGCGTTCACGCGCCCGCTGACCACAGCCTCCCCGAGCCCGTAGGACGCGCTCAGCATCATCTCGTCCGCGTTGTTGTTCACCGGATTCACGGTGAACAGCACGCCGGCCTTTTCGCTTTCAATCATGCGCTGCACNACCACCGCGATCGCGACATCGCCGGAGTCGTACCCGTGCTCCTTCCGGTACGCCACCGCCCGGTCGCCCCACAAGCTCGCGTAGCANTCCCGGATCTTTTCGATTNCACCGTCTGCCCCGCGCACGTTCAGATAGGTTTCCTGCTGTCCGGCAAAGCTTGCGTCCTCAAGNTCCTCCGCCGTCGCCGAGGACCGCACGGCCACCCGNGCGTTTTCTCCCAGTGCCTCATATTTCGCGCGGATTTCAGCTTCCGCCTCCGTATTGAATACGCCCTTGCGAATATCCTTCCGGATCTCCGCCGGCATCTTTTCCGCGTCAATTTGATTCTCCTTCGCGAACTCGCGGTACGTCTCCGCCGTCACCACAAATCCTTCCGGCACCTTGAGCCCCGCCCCGGTCATNTCGCCGAGGTTCGCGCCTTTTCCGCCCGCGCTCGCCACATCTTCCTTCCGAATCCCGCTGAAATCCAATACGCGCTCCATATTGTTCTCCCTTCCTGTTAGCCTTCGCTAACTTCTGCATTATATGCCTTTTCTTCNGGAAAAACAATAGACGGACATGTTTTTTCCATGTCCGTCTGTTCTTGCCTTACTCATATACATCCACAACTGTATTCTCGCGGCCTTTTTTGCTCACGCTGTCCACCCCGGCGTACCGCATCCGCCCGGATCCTCTCACGGAGATGATCTCGCCCTCCTTCGGCGTGTACCCGGGGCTTTCGCACATCCGTCCGTTCACAAACACNTTCCCGGAGGGAAACAGGCTTTGCGCCTCGGAGCGGGACATTTTATACACATGNGCNATCAGTGCGTCCAGCCTTTGGGAAGAAAGCTGCGTCACCACCCGGCGGGTTTTATACAATTCCCCCTCCGGCANGTTTTCCGTCCGTTCCGNGCGCACCCGNGTCCGCCGGACCTCNGTCAGGCTGTCCGCGATATAGTCCGCGATATGCTCCTCGCAAAACAGATACGNNCAGTCTTCCCGGATCACGATGTCCCCGAGCAATTCCCGCTCAATCCCAAGGCTCATCAGCGCGCCCAGATAATCCCGGTGACCCAGTTCCTCCGCGTANTTCGCGCTCACNGGCGCGATTTTCAGACACGCGATCGGAAATTCCGCCTCATATCCGCANTTCTCCGCGTCGCCGAAGCGAATCATCTGCCGCTCGCACCCTTCCGCCCCGCCGAAAAGTGTCCTTCCGACCGGCGGCAGATTCTTTTCGACCCGGTGATACGCGTCCAACGCCGCCAAATCCANAAAATGCGTAAACCGGTACATGCCCTGGCTCCACGCTTTCTCCGCCANCTCCCGGAACCGTTCCTCCATCTCCCCGGCCATGCTTTCTCCCCTTTTCTCCGTTTATTCCGCCGTTTTTCATTTACTTTTCACAAAAGTGACATCACAAACACAGATTCATGGTTTATCTTTATACCTGTCAGCAGGACATGGCGGTCCGCTGTTATCCGCTCTCACTGCACTTCGTTTGTGAGTCGCGGACAGCTCTCGCATGGCACTCCGTAATCCACTCTCGCTTCACTTCGTTCGCGGCAGTGGAACTCCGTGCTCAACCAGCCCTGCTGAACCAGAGACAGTTTCTTCATGGATTCCCCTTTTACAGAAAGAAGCCCTGTCCGGCTTGAGCACCCGGGCAGGGCTCTTTCTTATTTATTCGGCGATCGTTTCCCGGATGATATTCACCGCTTCCATCAGGGTTTCGTCCGGAATGTTCAGCGGGGGCATCAGCCGCACNCGNTCCTTCGCCGTGATGCACAGCACGCCTTTTTCAATGCATTTTTTCACAATTTCCCCGGCGGATTTTTCCGGCAGCACGCCGATCATCAGCCCGAGCCCGCTCACATCCTTCACGCCCTTCGCGCCCTCGAACGCCGCGCGAACCAAGTCNCCCTTTCTCCGGACCTCGAACAGCATTTCCTCCGTCAGCCGGTTCATCACGCTCAGCGCGCCGGCGCACACCGCGGGATTCCCGCCGAAGGTGGACCCGTGATCCCCGGGACCGAACACGTCCTTCACCTTATCCCCCAGCATCACGGCGCCGATCGGCAGTCCGCCGCCCAGCCCCTTCGCCGTGGTCACGATGTCCGGCTCAATCCCGTCCCGCATATAGGCGTACAGATATCCCGTCCGTCCGTTCCCGGTCTGAACCTCGTCCATCATCAGCAGCGTGTCGCTTTCCTTCGCCCACGCCGCGANCTTNTNNACAAATTNGCTGTCGAGTACGCGCACGCCGCCCTCGCCCTGCACGCGTTCCATCAGAATCGCCGCGGCGTTGTTCGCCCGCGCGGTTTCAATCACCGCGTCCGCGTCGTCCGCGGGCGCGTGCACAAATCCGGGCGTCAGCGGCTGATACAGTTCATGATAGTGGCTTTGCCCCGTCGCGGCGAGCGTTGTCAGTGTCCGCCCGTGGAAGGAATTTTCGAGCGTCACAATCGTATACCGGTTCGCGCCGTATTTCTCCGCGGCGTATTTCCGGGCCGCCTTGATCGCGCCCTCGTTCGCCTCCGCGCCGGAATTGGCGAAAAACACTTTCTTCATGCCCGTCCGCTCGCACAGCGTTTTCGCGAGCAGCGCGCACGGAGATGTATAATACAGATTCGATGTGTGCTGAACCTTCCCGAGTTGCTCCGTGACAGCCTTCCGCCATTCCTCATCCGCGTATCCGAAGGTGTTCACGGCGATGCCGGACCCCATGTCGATATATTTCTTTCCGTCCGCGCCGTGGGCGATCGCGCCTTCCCCGCTCACAATTTCAACCGGGAAGCGCGCGTACGTCCCCGCGATATACTCCGTGTCCAGAGCCTTCGTCTCCATCCGTTCCGCCCCTTTTCCGTCAGTCGCCCTTAATCATCGTGCCGGCGCCTTCATTGGTCAGCAATTCCATCAGTATGGAATGCGGAATCCGCCCGTCCATGATGATCACCTTGCGCACGCCACGCTCAATCGCCTCCACGCAGCAATCCACCTTCGGAATCATGCCGCCGGAAATCAGCCCTTCCTTCTGCAGTTCCCGCGCCTGCGAGCAGGTCATCTCGGGAATCAGCGTGGAAGGATCCTTCGCGTCGCGCAGAATGCCCGCCACNTCCGTCAGCAGAATCAGCCGGTCCGCGCCCAGCGCGCCGGCCACATACGCCGCCGCCGTGTCACCGTTGATGTTGTACACATNNCCCTGCTTATCNCCGCCCACGGTGGAAATCACCGGGATATAGCCCTTCTCCAGCAAATCGGTCACCGGCCGGATATCGACCTTCGTGATCTCGCCGACATATCCCAGCCGCTCGTCCCGCATATTGCACTCAATCATCCGTCCNTCCACGCCGGACAGCCCGATCGCGCGCCCGCCGGTCACCTCCAGCAGATTCACCAGTGTCTTGCCCACGCGCCCGGCCAGCACCATCTGCACGATGTCCGCCGTCTCCGCGTCGGTCACGCGCAGCCCGTCCACAAACTCCGGCTGCTTCCCCATCTTCTTCATCATGTCGGAGATTTCCGGGCCGCCGCCGTGCACCAGCACCACCCGCACGCCGATCAATTGCAGCAGCACGATATCCTGCATCACCTGCTGCCGCAGTTCCTCNTTAATCATGGCGTTTCCGCCGTATTTGATCACCACAATCCGTCCNTTGTAGTGCCGGATATGCGGCAGCGCCTGCACCAGCACTTCCGCCCGCTCCGCGTTTGTAAAGTCCGTCATGCTGTTCTCCTTTTTTTTCAGGTCCGNTANTCCCCGTTGATCTTCACGTANTCGTATGTCAGNTCNCAGCCCCACGCCTTCGCGCAGGCGTCCCCGCTGTTCAGATTCACGCGGATCTCAATTTCCTTTTCCAGCAGNATTTCCTTCGCCTTCTCCTCGGAGAAATCCACCCCCGCGCCATTCCGGCACACGGCGATTTCTCCCTTGCGGGAAGCAAAATCCACATCCACCTTGTTCACATCCACATCCGCGCCGCTGTACCCGATCGCGCACAGCACCCGTCCCCAGTTCGCGTCCGCGCCGAACATCGCNGCCTTGAGCAGGCTGGAACAGATCACGCTCCGCGCCACCGTCCGGGCCGTNCCGAGGTCTNTCGCCCCGGTCACCGCGCACTCGAGCATCCTCGTCGCGCCCTCGCCGTCCCCGGCCATCACGCGGCACAGATGCACCGTCACGGTGTTCAGCGCCNTCATNAANGCGGTAAAGTCCTCTCCCTCCGCGGTGATTTCCTGGTTTCCCGCCATGCCGTTCGCCAGCAGCACGCACATNTCGTTCGTCGAGGTATCCCCATCAATGGAGAGCATATTGAAACTTGCCTTCACGTCGGTCGAAATCGCCTTTTGCAGCATCTCCGCGCTGATCGCGCAGTCCGTGGTCAGGAACACGAGCATCGTCGCCATATTCGGATGAATCATGCCGCTGCCTTTGGCAATCCCGCCGATCCGGCAGGTCTTTCCGCCGCACTCGAACTCCACGGCCACTTCTTTCTTCACCGTGTCCGTGGTCATGATACCTTCCGCCGCGCGCGCCGACCCGTCCCGGCTCAGATCCGCGACCAGGTCGTTCATCTTCTCCGCGATCGGGGTCACGTCCAGCCTTTGCCCGATCACGCCGGTGGANGCCACCACGACATCCTTCGCGTCAATNCCCAGCGCTTCCGCGGCAAGTTCGCACATTTTNTCCGCGACCTCAACGCCGTCCGCGTTGCAGGTGTTCGCGTTTCCGCTGTTGCANATCACCGCCCGCGCCTTTCCGTCCGCGATATGCTCCTTCGTCACCGTCAGCGGCGCGCCCTTGACCAGGTTCGTCGTGTACACCGCCGCCNCCTTCGCTTCCGTGTCGCTCACAATCAGGCTCAAATCCCGCTTATCCCGGTTCTTCCGGATTCCGCAGTGCAGTCCGCCCGCCCGGAATCCCTGTGCGGCNCACACGCCGCCGGCAATCATTTTCATCTTCATTTTCCTCCGTCCGTCATTCCGCCAGAACCAATCCTTCAGTCTCTTTGGCACCGATCCGGATATTCATATTCTGAAGCGCGGCGCCGCTGGCGCCCTTCCCGAGGTTGTCAAACCGGGACACCAGCAGAATCTTGCTCTCATCCGCGTACACGGACACCTCCATGGAATCCGTGTTCGCCAATTTCCCGGCGCTCAGGAACCCGGCCTCGTCCGCCTGCTCGCGGTACCGGATCACGCCCTCCGCGTACTTCGCGCGGTACACCTCCCGGATCTCCTCCGCAGTCCCCCGCGCCATACCCTTCGCGAGCGGCACGACGACCTCCATGCCCACCGGGAAATCTCCGACAACCGGGCAGAACGCCGGCGCGGTTTCCAGAGCGCACTGCATAATCATCTCCGGCAGATGCTTATGCACCTTTCCGATCCCGTACATCCGCGGCGCGTCCAGCAGGGAATTCCTCCCCTCGCCCTCATATTCCTCAATCATCTTTTTCCCGCCCCCGGTATATCCGGTCAGGGAAAAACAGGTCAGCGCCGTGTCCTTCGCGATCAGCCCGGCTTCCGTCAGCGGAGAAACCAGCGCGATCATTCCGCTCGCGTGGCATCCTGGGTTCGCGATCCGCTGCGCTTTGCGGATCTGCTCCCGCCGCCCGGTCAGCTCCGGCATGCCGTACACCCATCCGTCCGCGCATCGGTGCGCCGTGGATGTGTCAATCACCACCGTGTCCCCGGCCCACGCCGCGGCCTCCACGGCCGCCGCGTCCGGCAGACACAAAAACGCGATGTCCGCCACGCGCAGGGCTTCCTTNCGNGCGCCTTCATCCTTGCGCAATTCCTCCGGCAGCACCGTCACCGTGACATCCGTCCGNGCCGCCAGCCGCTCCCGAATCCTCAGCCCGGTCGTTCCCGCGCTGCCATCCACAAATACCCGCGTCATGCTTCCGTCCTCTCTGGAATAATATCCGCCATTATACCGAACCGGATTGCATAAATCAATGTATATTCTGCATAATTATAAATTTTTTTCTGCGCATGCTCATTCAAGCCGAAGCAATTTACTCAGATTCCCGCTGAAAATCTTCTTCAGCGCCGTTTCACTCAATCCCAGGCTCAGCAGATAATCAATCTCCGGCTTCGCGTCCCACATCGGGAAATCCGTCCCGAACAAAATCCGGTCTTCGCCGTACAGCGCGATCAGTTCCTTCACCCGGTCCCGGTCGAGCGCGAAAAAGCTGCTCGATGTATCCACATACACATTCGTGTCCGCNAGNCACCTCGCCGCCTCGTCCCACTCGCTGTATCCGCCGAAATGCGCGCAGATCAGCGTCAGCCCCGGATGCTTTTTCAGAATCGGCGGAATCAGNCTCGGGTTNGAATTATGATACCTTTTGTCCCCCGTGTGAAACATCATCGGGCACACGCCCTCACACGCGGCAAACAGCTTGTCCGCCCGCTCCTCCGCGAGGCTGAAATGCTGCATGTCCGGGTGCAGTTTNATCCCCTTCGCCCCGGCCTTCAGCACGCGCTCGACCTCCGCTCCGGGGTCCTCCATGTCCGGATGCAGCGTCGCGAACCCGATCAGNTCCTCCGGNTGNTCCTCCAGCGACCGGATCAGGAAATCATTGATATGCGCCACCTGCCGGGCCTCCACAGCCACCGCCAGCGCCAGGCATTTGCTGATGCCCGCCTCTTTGCTCTGCCGGATCAGCGTCTCCACCGTCCCNTCCCGNTCCATCGGAATATCATAAAAATCGCCGATGCTCTTCACAGCCTTCCCGGCGATCTTCTCCGGATAAATATGGGTATGGCAGTCATAAATCGTATACCCCACGCGTCCGCCTCCCTTCAGTAAACAAGAATTATAAACCTTTTCACCCCTTTCACGCAACATAAGCCCCAAAAATGAATTTTCCCCGGCACTCCTGCCGGGGAAAACATTTCACTTGACCGGTCCGTAATGGAAGTCGATCTCAATCGTCTCGATATGCCCGATCACCTCGTCATTGCGNTTGATCGGCGTGGCGGTGATGCCCGCCGTACCGCCGCCGTTGGTCCGGGCCTTGTCGTACGGGATCTCCGTCACCCATTCATTGAACAGATTCACGCGGGTGCATTTCCCGTCGTCGGAAGTCGTGTACGCTCTGCCTTTCAGATAATACACCTCTCCGTTGATCCGCACCTGCTTGATATTGATCACCCATCCGGGATACAGAATCTCGCCGTTGTAAATNCCCAGCGCCGAGAACGCCGTGGANGCGGAATANCCCTGCTCCGTGCCGGTGAAATCGAGCCCGACGGTATAGTCGCCCTCGCCGTCAATCACCGCGTCCGTGGCNNNNAGCCCGGGAGAAATGCTGTCCGGGTCGTAGGTGTCGCCCACGCTGTAGGACAGCGTCCATCCGCCGTCGTTCCACATGATCCACGCGATGCAGGTNTTTTCGTCAATCGTCACNGCGCTTTCCTGGAAGGTTTCCGGCGCNGCGTCNATGTTCGCCTGCAGGGCTTCCTTNGCGGCTTCCTGAATCTCCTCCGCGGTCTTTCCTTCTTCGGACGCGCGGTTCCGTCCNGCGTACAGCGCGGCCATGTCCGCGTCGCTGAAAGCCAGNTCACTGCGGACATAGAATCCGCTCGTGTCCCACAAACAGCTCNCGTAGTCCAGCGCGTNGCAATTGTCCAGGAAATGCTTGTGATACGTCACGGCATTGTCCTTCATCACGCCGTCGCTTCCGGGCAGCGCGCCGTACTCGCCGATCACCACGCCGTANCCCGCGGCGGTGAATTTCTTCATCTTCGCGAGCATGCTGTTCATGGCTTCCAGGTCGCTCTTCTTNCCCCACTTCGTCGCGCCCGCGGCGGTCGAGGCCCCGCAGTAGCTCCACGGATCATAGTAGTGCACGGACACCAGCAGNCGATTCTCCGCCGTGTCCTCCGGCATCTTGTAGCGCTGATCGAAGGTCTGGTCAATATTCGTGCCGTATCCGGGAATCAGCAGGAACCTTGTCGCGTTGTTCCCTCCCGTCGNGCGCACGGTGTCCACAAACGCCTGATTNACCTCNTTGCACAGGGCNTANCGCTCCGTGTCGGTCAGATACGTCGTCACNGAATCGTTGNAATACTTGGAGTTCTCGTCGAACCGCGCGCCGATCTCCTCGTTCGCGCCCTCGAAAATCAGCCGGTAGGAATAGTTCTGAAAGCGCTCCGCGATCTGCGTCCACATGCCCTTGTAAGCTTCCATGGCCAGGTTCCGCGTTTCNTCGCTCTCACTGCCGAACATGCCGTACCATCCGCCGTCCCAGTGGTCGTTCACAATCACAAACATGTCCGCGTCCAGCGCCATGTTCACAATTTCCTCGACCCGNTCCATGTACGCGGTGTCAATGGTATAGTCCCCCTGGTCCCACAGATGGGTTGCGTTGGTCATCCATGCCACCGGAATCCGGATGGTGTCAAACCCGGCNTCCTTGAGCCCCTGAATCATTTCTTTCGTCGTCACCGGCTGACCCCACAGNNTCTCATAGTGCTCCGGCGCGTCCCCGGTATTCATGTACCGCGTGTCGCACGCCTCCATGGTATTGCCGAGGTTCGTACCGTTGCCCATCATGCGCGTCAGCTCCACGGCGGTGATGCCCTCACCCGGGTCCCCGTCGTCCGCCAGCGCGCATCCGGTCATCATGATCGCCANCATCAATGCCAGCATGATCACCCGAAACATCTTTTTCTTCATCTCCGCACCTCATTCCGAATAAAGCCCGGCAGGCGCTCTGCCCGCCGGGCNAATGATTTTGCCGGATTATTCCTGNCTCAGCGCCCACTTCGCGGCCGCTTCCTGCTTGCACCATTCAACGCAGGTATCATAGCCGTAGGTGTTGCAAACGCGCTTCATTTCCGACACGAGGTAATTGTACTCGCCATCGTTCTTCGCCATGATCGCTCTCCAGGAGTAATTGCAGATCGTCTCCGCCACCTGGCTCCAGGTCACCTTCAGGGACGCGTCCTTCGCGCTCTCGCTGTAGGGGATGTCGGGCATGATCAGNTAATCATGCGCTTCCATGTAGGCTTCCGCGGCCTTGTATCCGGACCACGCCTGCCACTCCTCCTGAATCGGATACACGGTGGAAGAAATCACGCTCTGCCAGGTNTCCTTCTTGAAGGTTTCCACGCCGTTGCCATCGGGATTAATCATATCCTGGCTCAGGGTCGTGTTGTTGATCTGGATGGAACCGTCGTTGTAATTGCCGCTCAGCGTGTAGGTCACGCCGGTCTCGGGGGAGGTCCACTCCACGCCCGCCAGGTCATACTTGCTGTCGTTGTTGCAGGTCTTGCCCAGCTCGGTGAAATAGGCGCTGCCGTCCTCTTCATAGTCCCACATCAGGCCCTTGATGCCGTACCAGGTGGTCATCGCGCCTTCGGGCGTGGCCAGCCAGTTCAGGAACTCGAGGCACA